>ERZ869921.335-NODE-335-length-31659-cov-9.469529_pt1 | contig 31659 bp, 42 predicted proteins | sample MGYA00579310_ERZ869921 | MGnify/ENA primary metagenome ERZ869921 (study PRJEB32216, sample SAMN09231816) | wastewater metagenome | place: USA: Maryland | collected 2016-06-21 | study: EMG produced TPA metagenomics assembly of the PRJNA472060 data set (Reclaimed... | reverse complement strand
ACCGCCACCACCGCCTGAAATAACATTTACATTTATGCTGCCGTCAGCAAGAATTTTGAGCTTGTTCAACACATTAGTCGCATCAACAAGTTGTGCAACAACATCGCCTGCGTTTTGCGTTCTTACTGGTATTGACATGTTTGAATCAGCCATATTTGCCCTTACACCGCACTAAAAAGTAGTTGTGCGCTAAAAAGCGCCGCATCCGTTGCAGAACCATTCTCAACTAGCACACTAACAGTTGTGCCTGCTGGAATAGCAATGCCTGTTTCATAGTCAAACTTGCAATTAAAATCCGTATAGTTACTGCGCAACTTATCTACTGCAGTGCCATTAAAGCGCACAGTATAGGTACCTACGGTAGCACCAGTCGCACTAACGCGCCGTAACTTATACGCAGTAGGAAATAGGCGCGAAACCACCACTGCACTGCCTAACGCCGCAATCGTAACCTGACTATACTCAAACTCATTTTCGCCCGTAATCGCAACAGTACCGCCGTCAACAGTTACTTGGCCCGTAACAGTGCTGATACCCGACACATTGATGCTGCCGTCACTATTTACGGCCATCGTGTTATAGCCATCAGAAATCGCAATAGAGTCATTGTCAGCGTTGACTGTAACTTCTACTGGACCGGCGATGTTGGCTGAAGGCAGCGTAATAAACGTTGAAGCCATTAGATGCCTTTTCCGTTCACGCGTGCAGAGTTTAAGCTGCCTGTGCTAGCCATTCCAGCAATCCACTGCACTCTAACCCATCTGTAGCCTGCGTTATATATGGACCATGTGTGGTCGCCAGATTCGTCGATTGTTTGTGTGCTGCCTGCAATTAATGTAAAGTTAGTAACGCCTTGCGCACCCTCTACGTTTTGTTCGCGGTCGTTACTGCATTGCAAACGCAGTATGCCGCCCGGTGTTCCGCTAAAAAACAACTGAATGCTGTAGTCTGCAACGTGCCCAAGCCAAATAGGGTCCGATGTCCAGCTGTTGGCTAAACTTATCGGTCCCTGAATGATTGCGTCGTTGGTTAGCCGCATTACACGCCCTTGCCGTTAGCTCTAGCTGATTCAATTGTGCCAGAACCTGAAGCCGCAGTATAAACAACTCTTGCCCAACGATAGCCAATATTTTGAACAGTCCAAAACACATCGCCAGCAGTAGTGACAGAAAACGAACTATCCGCAACATCGGTCCAGTGCTGTACTCCACGACCTTGCACCAGCCTTGTTTGAGCATCAATTTCGCCCATATCGTTGCTTACTTGTAGTTTAAATGTTCCGTTAGGAGTGCCAGAAAAAACAACCTGAACAGAAAAGTTTACTATGTGTCCTAAATAAATAGGCTCACTTTGTCGTGACGCTGATAAATCATTATTATCAAATATAACTTGGTCATTAAAAATTCTCACACTTGTCTCCCTCGGTCAAACTATGTGTGTTTAAGTATTTAATTGCTTTTAATAAAACTAATTCATTTTCTTTAGCCATACCAATCATTGCATTGCAATTTTGACACAATAGTTGTCTAACCTTGCCCGTTGTATGGCAATGGTCAACAACAAGTCCTTTTTTAAAATTACTCTCGTGTCTGTCGCAAATGGCACAACATTCATTTTGCTGTTTTCGCATTTCCATGAACAAACTATATGCTTGTTCTTGCGTTAAGTGCGGCCAATATCTATTTCTTGTTTTTTTACCTTTTTCATATTTCTGCAAGTAACTAGTATTATTTTGTCTCCAACGCTTTGACCTTGCAGATTCATTTTGTTTATTGTTAGCCCACCTTTGCTTGCTATAATTAGATACGCAATCTTTGCAATGAAAACTCAGTCCATCTGCAGTATTTTTATTTTTATGAAATTCTGTTTTTTCTTGCTGGCATTTTTTACAAAATTTCACATATACTCCAAGTTATTTGCTGAGGCGTTGTTTTATTTTGTAGCAGCGCATCTCGCTTGCATCGGCAATATTGCCCAACAATTGCTTAGTACCTTCTGACACGCCCTTAACTGCACATAACTGGTCTATTTGTTGGCAAAGAGATTGTTCATGGGCAAGTTGCTGCTCAAAAAACTGCTCGTTGCTTACTTTTTTGCTGATTTTCATGCTTGCTAGTGCTTGCGCAGCTTGCATGGTTAAACCTGCAAAATCAATATGCGCCTCACCATACAGCCCAATAACCCGCTCAACTACGTTGTCAAAGTCAGATTCGTGTGTGTTGTAGGCTGACCCGAAAAAGTCGTGGTCAGGCCCAAAAGACGGCCCATTAACAAGGTTGTGGGCTGCGTGCGCAAACAGTTGCATTGCTCGCAGGTGCGCTAGTAGTTCTTTCATTTTTTGGCCTTTCATTGCTCTAAAGAGCGTTTATTTCTTTTTTTGCCTAAACAGGCAATTACTTTTTTCGCCTAAACAGGCAGTTATTTTTTCTTAGCTCTACGTGCCTCTGAAATCGCAATGGCTAAAGCCTGCTTAGGATTAGTTACTTCAGGTCCTTTTTTGCTGCCAGAATGCAGTTTACCGCGTTTAAATTCACGCATTACTTTTGCGACTTTGGCAACGTTCGGTTTTTTACGCATGGTTAGTTACCTACTCTGGTGATGGAAATGTTTGAAGTAGTTGCACTGGCCAAAGTTCCACCAATAAATGTGGCAGCAACATTTGGTCGCAAATCAATATAGTCGCCCGCATTTAGTTTAATTGAACTACTAAATGTGCCGTAAGCAGCCGTGTTAGTACATGCAGAAATAAATTTATAGGCTACACCATTTTTATAAATAACAAGCGAAATTGATGTTCCAGTATTCTGAAAATAACCAGAAATGTTATAAGTCCCACTTACAGGTGCAGTAAATTTCCAAGCAGTTGCACTAGTAGTCACTGCATTATGACTATCAAACTCTTTACTATCAAAATTCACTGGCACAGTAGTGCTGGCGGCAAAATTTGCACTCACCCAGTAGCTGGCAGCCACGGTCTCGTTAGCCGCAACAACGGCGGGGCCAGATAGTCTTTCAATAGATATGAAGTTTAATTCACCGATTGTATAACCGGAAGCGCCTTGAGGAGTCGCAGTAACATTCGCAGCAACAGATAATGTGTCTCCTGGAACGCAATTTACAGTAGTTGACCCTGGAGGATATGCTGAACCAGCAATGTTATTGTTTATATTAGCGTATCCTACACCGTTTTTAAAAAGCCTAAAACCAATCGCTCCATTCATATACACAGATGCGCTTACTCTATAAATGCCAGCTACTGGCACTGTATATTTCCAAGTTGTTGCTCCTGGAGATATGGCCCCATGAGTATCAAAGTCAACGACTTCAAAATTTACAGGATTTCCAGCAGTGGTAGCAGCGCCAGTCCCAACTCGCGCTCTTGCTGCAACCACGCGCGTGTCCGTGTCGTTGCTCATTTGTACTTGCGACGACCAGCCTGCCACGGGCAAAGAAATATTTAAAGAAACAGGCTCACTACTTTGAAAAACGTCAGCGCCGTTACGCTTTACAAGTGCCGCAGTTCCACTTCCTTGAGCGCCAAAAGTTACATAAGTAACACTAGGCTCAATCAACACTGTTGGGTAAAAATATCCAGCAGCAAAGCCTGAAGCTCTGTCCGCAGTACCAGCCTTTTCCAGCGTAAGAATAGATGATGATGAAGTTAAGCCAGGCGGTAAGCTAAGTCGTGCTTCTGTGGCGGCAACTGTCCCAGTCGTAAATCGACCTCTAATTTCAACATTTGACCCAACTCTTCGCCATTGAAAACTTTGCGTTGTGACTGTTCCAAAGCCCGTAAACGTCGGCGTGTAGCTTTGCCAATCAGTTACTGGAGCACCAATCGGTATACTAACTGGTCCAACACTTAACCTGTCCAATTTTAAGCTGACGGCACCTGAAGTTGCGTTTGCATTAAAAATTACAAGCCTATATTGAGTACTAGTAATTGGTGTTTGAAAAGTTGCTACGGCTCGTCCAGCGCCACTTGTCTGTGTAATTGCCCAAACACCGGCAGGCATAATCCACTGACTTGCCGTTACATCGTATATTGCAATACCAAGCGAGTTGCTGCTTGTGCCTGATGCGTTAATTGTGCCCGAAGTCACTTGATATGTAATGTCGATGCTCAGCACTTTAGCAAGGTCGGCGGCATCAATTGTGAATGCGTCTGAAGCTAAAAAGTTGCCAGCCGTAGTAGCCGCACTATCGGTAAGCGCAAAACTACGAGTGCCTGCAAGCGGACTACTAGACGTGTTTGTGAAGCTTAAAGTGCCGGACGCACCGCTGCCGAATGTTGGCACGCCGGATGGAAATTTATTAGTTAAAGTTACATTGCCTAGTGACCAACCGCTAGTATTGCCAGCTTCTGCGTCGCCGTTAGTCAAATAGTTTATATCACCGGCCTGCCCAGAACCAACCTTAACCCACGCCGAGTTTTTGTAAACCCAAACACCTTCTTCGCGCACACTACCATCTGCGTACTGTAAATCACCTTCTGAGGGGTTTAGAGGGTCACTGCTTCTAGGGTTAAGTCTAAGCCTGTTAACTTTCGGAGATTGTCCTTGATACGACATACTTTAGGTTCCTTAAAGGGTTTTGAGCAATGCTCAGTTAAAGCGTGTATATATGTTAATTTATTAGATAATAAGCCAGTTTGTGCCGTCGCTAATAAGTTTTAAAGCACCATAGTTGCTGGTAATGGTTTGCGTGGCGCTGCCGTCGATTAAAGCGCCGCCGCTTGCCGTTACAGTAATTGTGTTGCTTTCGGCGGCCCCAGACGTGTCTTTAACTATTAACTGCTTTGAAGTTACTCCGCTGGCTAAGGGCAAAGTGATGTTGATTGTGCCTGCTCGATTGCATGCGTATATGTTGCCGACTGCGGCGCTGTATGTGGCCGTAGTAACTGCAATAATATTTGGGTCAATCGGCACTTGGTCTAGATAATTAACTATTTCGTCTAGTGCGCCGCCAACCTCAGTCGCAGTCAATCCGCCATTAGTATATTTAATTTCTTGTGCCTTATCCAGCACTTGGTCGAAGTTGCCCGTAAATGGATTCAGTCGAAAGCTCATATATCAGCCTTTATGTGGCAACAACGCCGGTTAAACGATTATTGCTATCGTATGACAATGTTAGCGTTTTTACAGTCACTGTGGCAAGCTTAAAAACAGCGGTAGCAACCTCACCAATTCCATTTCCTGCAACAACATAAGTTAGTGCAATTTCATCAAACTTGACAGGCGTTAAACTGCCAGCAAGCCGCTGATTCAATGCACTTAAAGTTGTTTCTGTGGCTGCACCAGTAGGCAGTGCACTAGACGTTACGGTGCTATCTACAGTTAAAGCACCGCTTGGGTTAACCTTAACGGCAACATATCCGCCGCCGCCGCCAGTAGTTTGGCCATATATAACGCTTTTTGTGGGCGTGGCTAGTGCAGTGCCAGTCAGTCCTTGCGCAATAGTATATTGGCTAGGAGCAACATTTACTGGCCTTAAAACGGTTTGCAGCCTAAAATGTGTTTGTGCAACCGCACCATTCGTATATACAAGCCTAAAATAGCGTGCTTCTGCAGAAATATTATAGCTTAAATTTCCGCCTGCAAAATCAAAGTTGTGCGAATGGTCCCAGTTTGTGCCGTCGTTTGAAAATTGAAAACTAAAACCGCCGGTTGCCGCCGCCACATCGGATGCCACCAATACTGATACTGTGCCGTAGTCTTTGATGTCTGTCGCAGTGCCTGTAAAAATCGCACCAATGCCCAGGGGAGTTGATGAGCTATTGTTGGCGTCCACAACTCCAGTGAGTGTTGTGCCAGATGAACTATTAGTAACGTTTACATTTAGCGAATTAGATGTGCTGCTAATTACGTTGCCTGAGCCGTCAACTATTTGCGTTTTTTGAGTGCCGTCCGTTTGCGCAGCGGCAGTAGCTAGTGTTGCAACTGTTGCCTCAGTAGCTAGTGTTGCAACTGTTGCCTCAGTAGCTAGTGTTGCAACTGTTGCTTCTGTTGCTAATGTAGCTACCGTAGCTTCAGTTGCAAGTGTAGCAACAGTAGCTTCTGTTGCTAATGTGGCTACCGTAGCTTCAGTTGCAAGTGTAGCAACAGTAGCTTCAGTTGCTAATGTAGATACTGTGGCTTCAGTAGCCAGAGTTTGTAGAGTGGCTTCGGTTGCTGCGCCTTGTGGTAATGCTAACGCACCAGAAGAATCAACTGACAGCGGCACTAGGTCTGTGCCATCATTACCTGCAATTTGCGTCGAAGATAGTGGTGCCGGGTCGCCATTCAAGCCAACGGACGGATTAGAGGCAACAACGGACTGTGCTGGATAAATGTAAACCATATTAACCTCCTACCTGTTTTGCAACAAGTACCGCAGTGATACTGCCTGTGCCAGAAGTGCGGTTGTAAGTTAGACGAATTGTGTTGTGAGGGAGTTCGTTAAAAATCAAGATATGGTCGCCGGAAGCGCCAGAAATTGCAATAGGAGTACCAAAATCCAACTCAAACCAAGTGCCGTTTTCGGCGTTTTTAGCCTCAACAACCAGGGTGCCTACTGGGGCTGTTCCGGCCCAGTCAATGTATATGGAGGCTTTATCTAGATTAATAACGTTTACTTCGGCGGAAGTGGCTGTGGCAGCCAAAGACACGGCGTCAAACATCTTAAAGCCGCGTACTACATTTTTTCTCATTTTGTCTCCTTTTGGGTTCGCCGTTTATTAGCGGCTAGTACCTATGTGTATTTGTTAGCGATTCGTTAACTTTTCTGTGCCTGATTGTGCTCGTTCTGATAGCCCTGTTTGCCCCATTGCAGATGGACTGAAGTTAGGTCCAGGCTGCGGTTGCTCGGGCTGTGTCGCAATGCTTTGTTGAAGCTGCATAACCGTTTGAGGTTGCAAAGAGCTGTCGGCAGGCACGTTCAATAAAATACCTAATTGCAGTTTCTTAGGGTACGATAAATCTTGCCCAGACTGAGTAATAGTATCTGTAACTTGACGTTGAATTTCTTTATAAATTTCAGGATAAACGACCTGTAAAGCCTCAACATGCTCACGCGTTAGAGTGCCTTGTTTTAACTCTTCTAACACTGATAACGGCTGGTCCACAACTTGAAAATAACGTTCAAATTTAGCCAATTCCATGCTAGATGGTTGCCATTTTCTACCCAAAATACCCTGTTGTACTGCAGATTTTGGTAACTTAGAGTTCAAAAATGCAACGGCAGTTACCATACGCTGCTGCAGCGCCTGTCCAATTTCAGGGCTTGCGTCACTTATTGCCGCAGATTTTTTTGCTAAATAATTTGCAAGCTCTTCTTGGTCAGATACTAGTTTATTTACGTTTTTGCTGATGTTGTTGAATGCTTGTTCTTTGTTTTTAGGAGGCTCGTTTTTATCGTTTACTGCTAGTGCAGTTCTCAATAGGACTGTTGACGCAGGAAAAGACATTTTACCAGTAATTGGTTTTGTAGAAAAAAACTGACCTACAGACTTTCCAATATTTGAACTAAGATTTACTACGCCTTTGCCGATAAACTCCATTGTTGCCGCATTACGCATCAGTCTTTTTGCAGCGGTTCCAATAAGCTCATAGTGACTCAGAATATCTGGAGCCGTGTGAGCCATATCGTCAACATACTTTGAAACAACTCCGGCAATGTGATAGCGTCGATTTGCGTTTTTTAATTGCTCAGATAATCCTGGCATCGTTTCGTCAATCTTGCCAGCAATTCTATCGGTCTCTTTACGCATAACTGCACGCAAATCATTTGCATAGTCAGCTACTAAGTTTTCTACTTTAGAGCCATCATATCTCCAAGTGTAGCCTTGTAATTTTTTTCGTAAATTATTGTAATCTTTAAATTGCAGTGGAGTGTCACGAATAACGCCTTCGCGTCTGGCTTTAGCAATAGCGTCTAGTTGAGCTTGTAATTGAGATTTTCTTGCAAGAGCCGCAAAACGTTCTTCTGCTGCTCCGCTAATATTTTTAAGTTCAGTCGCTAATACAGATTGTCTAGCAGAATAATCCGCAACTCGCTGTTTATATATTTTGGCTTGTTTATCAGAAATAAACCTACCGCGTAAAGCTTCTTCGGCGCGATTACGTTTTTCAGCCAAACCGTCAAGTTGTTGCTCAAGTTGAGCGCGTCGGCGGTCAATTGCCAATACGTCGTCTGTTCTGCTTAAAACTCTATCTGTTTCATTTATTGCCGCATTTGTAGCAGACTCGACTTCATCTAATTGATTGAGTGTTTTAGCATCTATGCGCCCAGTTTTAATCTTTGCGCCAACACCTTCCATGTCTGCTTTTACTATATTTTCAAGCTTATTTAAAGCAGCTAACTCTTCTTCATGTACTCCGACTTTTAACTTGCTACGTTCTTCTGCAATCTTATTTAAAATTGGATTGTATGCTTCATCTCTGGTAACAATTTGACTGCCTTTAGCTTTAATCTCTGCGTCAATTGTTTGAGCAATGCTATCTAACTCTTTACCAGTTTGCTTTAGCACTTCTTTGTTTTTTGTTGATAAACTACTGGCCGTGTCGGTATAACCGTACTTTAAATCATTAGCAACAAAGTCTGGCAAATGTTGAGCATCGGCACCTAATCGCTCAGTCAAGTCAGCAGCTTTATTTCCAGTCTTAGCCAAAGCTTTAGCTGTATTACTAACTTTATCGAGAACTTTTGGAGCAAGCGTTTCGACGGCACCTGTCAGTTTTTCTTTACCAACGCCAACTGCTTTTTTACCTAAAGGTACGCCTGCTTGCAAGCCGCCTAATAATCCACCAAAAGCAGTACCAGTTGTTATTCCTGTGCCTACAGTAGCCAACACAGACTCTGCGCTCAGGTCTTTTTTCTCAAGGGCAATGTCACTAGCAAGTTGTCCTGCGCCAATTGCAGCGCCCTCTGCGGCTCCGCGTGCTGCCATCCCTCCGATGATTTGTCTTGAAGCCTGTTTTGTAACTTCTTCTGCAGCTAGTTGTGAAGCTTTTGGTGCTAAAGCCTTAACAGCAGCAATTTCGGCTGCGCTGCCAAGCTTTGTGACTGCTTTAAATGGAGCAGATATTGCTTTCGCTGCTAAGGACGTGCCACCCGATAAAACTATTGGCCCAACAATACCGCCAACTGTGCCGATAGTTTCTGCTGTTGGGGATTCTTCGCGCACTTTATTGATGCGGTCTGCTGACACTCCAGCACCACGCAATATAACGTCTGATACTCCGAATGTTGCAGCAGAACCTGCAGCGCCAAGCGCAGCCTCAATTGGTCGTCCACCGTATTCTTTGTAATCGTCAATTTGCTGTTGAAGTTGTTCGGAATTTATAGCAGGTAGTTCAGCAGGATTAACTTGAGAGAGGTCTATTTCTTCTTGAAAATCAGACGCAGGTTCGCCCATAGCTGGATTTTCAGCAAGTTCTCGTTCTAAGTCTGCAATCTCGCCTGGAGATAAAACCTTATCTTCATCCATATTTAATCTGCCGGAGCCATCTTTCTAATTTTAGCTAAAAGAATATTCTCAGGTACGCCAGGATTAGCTTTTTGTAACTCTAATAATAATAGCTTTTCTGTTTTAACTTGTCCATTATCATTATACATTTTTACTGGAACAACTGGCTCTAAAATACCTTGTGTTTTTGCAGCATTATTAAGCATCAAGTAAGACATTTCTTGCATAACATCAAGCTTTGCCTTTTCTGGAGACTTTAGTACAATGCTAATAAACGCATCTGCAAAATCTGCAGGATTTGCTGTGGCGCTATATAATAACTCTCGTTCTTTCTCTACTAGTGGACCGGGACCAGTATAAGGAATACGCAATGCAGCAGAAAGTGGAAGTCGGATTGCTTCAATTTCTGCGCGTGTAGCCGGGTCTAATCTACCAAAGAAACCAATTGTTGATTGTATTTTTTTAAGTCTTTGAAGAGATGTTTGAATAGTTTCATTCGATGTACGGGCCGCATCTAGTTGGTCTTTTCCTTTTGGGTCGTTTAATAAAACCAGTCGTCGTTTAGGAAGACCTGGAATGTCTGGCAAAAACGCAGCATGTTCGCGTTGTTTATCTGTTAACCTCATTTGCTGCTCTTTAGACAAAGCTTTTCCATTGTACATGCCAAATGCAGCTTCTTTTTGTTGAGCATCCAATAGTCGCTGCGCACTTAGCTTGTCTGCCTCTGCGTTTAGTTGCTTTCCAAGCATTTCATATTTCTTCTTAGCTTCATAATCATTAGTCTGCTGTTTTGCTTGCTCAACTTTTAACATACCTTCTTTATAAGCAGCTTCTTTTAATGCAGCAGTTTTTGACGCATCTAATTTATCTTTAGTAGCTTGTTGTTCTACTAGCTTGTCAATAAGGTCAATAGCAGGATTTGTTTTTGTGCCTAATAAACCTTGACTGACTCCTCCAAGCATGATTGCCAAGGCAACTGAGAACTTTTCTCCCAGGCTTCCAGTTTGCATAATTTCTGGCAAAGACTTAAATCGTACTTCTTTTTCTTCATCTTGAAGCTTTTGTTGTACATTTTTTTGCTGTTCTTCTAAGCGTTTTTGGTCGTTTGCCAATTCATCTTGAATTTTTTTAGCAGCATTGACCTGAGCTTTAGCTTTTTGAATAGGTTCTGCTTGTTTTTTATACGCTTCGGCTTCTTGAGCTAAAGTTGGTTGAGGCGTTGGCTGTTGCTCAGGTGGCAACAACACGCTTGGACGTTGTGGTACTGGCGCTGGTTTTGCCGCCATTTCTGGTTGAGCGGTGACTATTTGTTGTACTTGCCCAATGTCTTGAGGAACCGTGGCCGTTGGAACTGTTGCAGGTATTGTCGGCAACATAACTGCAGGTGCGGCAGATGGGGCCGCAATCGTTGCTGGAATTGCAGTTGGTTGAGTTTGCACAGTAGGCAATTCTCTTGGTTGCATTTTAGCTACTGCTTTTGCAACGTCTGGATTTACAATATCATCTTGTAGCGCAGGAATTTGATTTTCTGCAACAGGAACAGTTTCTGGTTGCGACATAACCGCATCTTCAGATTCGGACACAACGTCTGCAGTTTCTGGCACAACATCAGATACTTCAACAGGTGCATTGGCAGCAGCTTGCGCATCAAGGGCAGCTTTTTGATTAGCTAAATACTCAAGAGCAGCTTTTGCTAATTCTTGTTTTGTAGCCATGTTATTTGCCTTTTTTTTCTAATTTTTTCAGTCTACGATTTAGTTCTGCTTGCGCTGCCAGTACTGCTCCAAAACCTTGCACAGTATCTACTACTTTACCATGTTGTCCTTCTTTTACAAGAGTTTTTCCAAGCGACGATTTTTCAAGGTCTTGCGCAACAATTCCATAACGGGTGCCTGGGGCTGCACCTGGAATTTCGGGATTCTTATACTGATATTTTTTTGCCTCTAACTTGTCTAAAAATTCATTTACTTCAGCGTGGGCGCTCGGCAGTTTGCCTTCATTTTTTTGACTGATGGTTGTTTTTTGTTGCTCATCAGATGATAAAAACTGTCCAAGCTTAGACATTAAACCGCCACCAGATGGTGATGGTGGAGCAGCAGCTTTGCGGTCTTTAATGTAACCTGCACCCATCTTGCCCATATTAGCAATCGCTTCACCAATATTTTTTGGCGCGTCAACGGACTTCATGGCTTTATTAAGATTTGACTCTTTTTCGTCAGAATCGTCGTCAGACTTTTTTTCTTCGCCTTTAGAGTATTTTGACTTTTGTGGAGCCATTTTTTGGTTTTCATCAGAAGCCAAAGCTAAAGACGTTCCGCCTTGCAATACTCCGCCAAGAATTCCAGCTTGTTGCTGCTTTAATGCCGCATCTTTTTCAGCCTGAATACGAGCTTGTTGCATTTGTGCTTCATGTTGCATTTTAACAGGCGTCATACCAATGCCGTATGCAGACTCGATGTCGGCTCTACTCATACCAGCTTGTTGTGCAATCTGCCCTCCAAGGGCTTGCTGTGCTCCAAGTCGTTCTTGAAGCCCTAGTTGTGCTAGTTCTTGACCTTGTTGACCGCGCTGCTGTAGCATTTGTCTAGTAGACAGGGGACTGCCGCCTGCGGATTGTGCAGCGGCTAACGTTTGTGCCAAATTACGACTTTGCGCTTGCTTAAGTTGTGCACCAGCCAACGGACCTTCGCCCATCGCCTGTTGACGCAATTGCTCAGTGAGTTGGCCGCTAGTTTCTAAGTTTTTTAAACGCTGCTCTTCTTGAGCTTGCATAAATTTTGCCGTAAGGTCGGGTTGTGCCGGACCAGTAGGACCGCCACCGCCGCCACCGCCTTTTTTCTGATTAAAAATACCAAGTGGGTCAATAGTACCACGAATATTCTGCCCAATATTCTTCATGGTGTTTTTGTCGAATTTGATTTGAAAGGCTTTTTTACCCATTTATATCTCCAAAATATACCATATCATAGAATCTTCAGTTTTTAAAATCTTGAATCCTGTTTTAAGTATAGCTATGGCAGATTCTGTTGCACCATTGGCATTTGTATCAGTGCTAGTTAATAATGCAATTTTATTAGATTTTTTTGCCATTTTTAACGCGGTTTGCATCAATTCTCTGCCTATGCCGGTCTGTCTGTAGTCTGGCAATACATACACATCCTGTAAGTAGCCAAAATCGCCCTGGTCCTTATATATTGCGAATCCATGCTCATGTTTAAGCAATACAGCGCCTTCACGCTCCTTTACGTACTTGCCAAACAAGTCTAGAGAGTCGCACTTAGGACATTGCAAACTTCTTCCCCTTCGCCAATTTGAACAGTCCAGACTTAGAACCAACTTCAAATGTTATTTGAGACAGACTAAAGCCTTCGCCAGCATTTGCCTGAACGTCTTCAATCTCTAGCTTTATACTCTGACACTTCTGTTGCTTGAAGTTTATTCTAGCCTGATAAGGGTTGCCAAGTCCACCATAATTTTTAGAATCTGGCAGTCCATATGGGCTATCATCACCATAAGCAACTGCGTCGATTTGAGCAGTATCGGGGGTTATTGTGGCAGTCTGCGTCCAAGCCTCGTTAAAGTCATATCCAACCTTAATTTGCAAGTCATGGCGCGACAACCAGTCACCAAGCACTAACATCTTATATACGCGGCCAAATCCTTGCAAAGTGCTGAAAGAAATCCAGCCTATTTCAAGTTTCATTTTGATTGGCACACCAGCATCAGAAAATGTTTGGCGGTTTTCTTTGTATAGTTCATTGTTAGTGCGCAAGTAGTAATATTGGTTGCCAAGTACTTCTGCGGATTTAGCGCGATGATTGGTAAATGTTGCCCAAAATTGATACACATAGTTATAAACTAGACAGTCGCCGTCAAGCGTGGTAAATCGTACTTGGTTTAGTTCGCCGACAACTTTTGCACTAGAAATTGTAAGGTTATTGAATGCCTCAACAGGAGCGCCAATATAACTAAGCTGTAATCCACGATTTAGCAAATAAATGCCTTTACGACTCTTAAACATCAAGCCGTCCGGGGTCATAACAACTGAGCGAGGGTCTAAGCACCCAACGTCTGTGCTTATGCGCTCGGGCGTTGTAAAGGTGTCTTGTGCGCCTGTGTTGTTTGGCCCGTTACCACTAATAAAAAATATTGCATCTTCTTCAAAGATAACTAGCTTTTCATCCATGCTTGATAGCGCAGTAATATCACCACCAACTGGGTCAATCGGAATAACAAGCGCATCATTAAATTCTACTGGTTGATTTTGAAAACTAATTTTGCTGTACTGGAGCAAGTTAGGATTTTCAAGCCCGGCCAAAAACACTCTATGCGAGCCGGTGTGTGTAGCCATTACGCGTGCAGATGGGGCAGCAATATTTTCCAGCACTCCGCCGGTCGTATAGAGCGTGCGACCAGAAATCAACTGCAAATCCGGTTTACCATCTAAGAATGTTACCGTGTCCACAGACATGTCGTTGGCAAGTGGTGCGCTGACCGTATTAGTTAAGTAGTAAACATCTGATAGGTTAGCTTCTGTGCGATAAATTTCAATCATTACGTTGCTCTTTTGAGTCAAACGCAAAGTTGGAATGGTCAAACTAATACCATACCCAGTTGGGCTTGGAGCAGGAGATGGCACACTGGTAATTTTAACGCTGATAGGCGCTGAAGGAGCACTGCGATGTTCTTGGCCTTGATTATCTGTCCAGCGATAAACAATTTGATAGCCATATGTGCCGTTAGTCATGTTGCGAGTTGCGTAGTTGGCAGGCGTACCAGTGCTGGCTTCTAGCCCAGTAGGTGATTCTGGGTAGACGTGAAAACCATGCTCAGCAACAGTTTCGCCATCATAGGCTTGTACAACTCCACCACCAATAAGCAAATTATTACCTAAAGTAGTGTTTTGATAGCGGTCATCCACAACAAAGTCAAGCTCAGTATTTGTTACTCCAATCAAGCTACTAAACTCGCCGTTTTCAGCAATAAACTTTGTGCGATAGAGCGTAGGAATAATAACAATGTCGCTGGATACGTTGTAAACTTCTGGCACAGTGCCCTGAGCAACATGTCCACCAGCAACACCAGGATTTATTTTACTAACCACAGCGCCATCATTATCTACAACAAAAAACGACGGCTGACCCGCAGACTCATAGCTCATAGTAATATAGACTTTGCCTGCGACTTCAAACGGCTTAGAGGCCACAGATACGCTGCGCAAAAAAGCGACAGGCGTTCCAACTGTTGAAGACCCAGTGACCGTATTTCTGCGAGTGCGGTAGTCGTAAGTGTTGGTGGCAGATACGGAGTAAAAAAAAGTGTAGTTTGTCGCAGAAGTTTCAATAGCAGTGATTTTTGCGAGGTTTGAAATTGTTTCAATAGTTGTAGGAGGCTGCAAAGACGCCAACAAGTTTGGTGCGTAAATCATGTAGCGAGCAACAGTTGTTGAGCACCACGAAATTACAAGGCGCGATGCAGAATCTAAAAACATGTCGAGGCCGTTAGTGGGAGTTTGGCCTAAAATGTCAATAATTGGACTAACAGTAGCATTGCTGCGAAAATATAGCAAACTAAGTTGTTGCAGTGGGTTTGTGTTGCAATATGTAACCAGCACAGTATCGTTTAGCGGTATAACGTCAATATTTGGCGTCACAGCACTATAGTTATTTGCAATAACAAAATAGTTTTGAGTAGGAATAAGGGGATTAGGCAAGAAAGTACGCGGCTGTAGTACGTTTACGCCTTTTACTCGAATGTCCGCACCTTGTCCATATACAATATATACTAGGTTGCCTATGTTGGCTAATTTAGGGGTGCGTGCGCCAGTGTCTACTAGCAAATCAGTTACAAGCATGGTTTGCGTAACTTCGTCTTGCACTGACATGCGTACTTCGTTTAATGCAGCCGTTGTAGGATGTACTCGCGTGTAGACAAAAAATTTCAGCCCTTCAAGCACTAACATGTCAAGCTCAGACGCCGTATAACCATTATTCAGCACAGGCCAGCTAGTCGGAAACACCGAATAGACTTTACCTTTTTCCTGCATTGCGTCAAGACTCTCAGAGAAACCGTAAAGTTTTGTTTCATCAAAAAGCAACAACTCTTCTTTAAAGCGAGACAAATATTGTGCAGTTAGAATAGAGCCGCCAGTAGTTGTGTGAAGCACGATACGGTCGTATCCGTTGCGTTTACGCGCAGAATCAAGCGTCTCAAACACAACGTTTTCGGCTTTGCGAAGCTTGCCAAAAAGCTGTTGTTTTTTATCTTTTTTAGTGTCTAGACCTTGCCCAAAGGCGAGAGGTACTAACTGTTTTATCAACATGCAGCACCTATATTACAGTCCAACTATTTACGCCATTGCTTACCAAGAAAATACTACCAAAGCCAGATTCCAGCGTGGCAGATGCTTGTAAGTCAATCGTATCCGCTCCAGTTGGGCTAATGGTAATGGGGTTTGTTTCACTGTTTCCAGTGCCATCTTTAACAACATAAATGCGACCAGCACTAGTAGTTACAGCAGCAGGAAGAATGATAGTTCGGCTTGCAGTTGTATCAACAACCATCACAACATCAGCAGTTGTTGCACTATAAGGCGACGAAGCTACTGCAGCATATGGAATAACCTGCACAGCACCTGCAACTGATACAACCGCTCCACCAGAAGTAATCTGTACAGGCGAACCTGCGCCAGATGTGAAGTATAAATCGCCGCCGTAGCTAAAAACACTTTGAGCATTTGCAGCGCCAGAAAGCGTGGCAACTTGAGTAGCAAGACGAATTGACTTTAGGCCAAATAAACTGTATTCGTTAATATTTAAATCAGCGTTAATCTCAAGTCCGGCAGTCTTTACTGTTGTGCCTTTGCCGTTTGAGTGGTCGTGAGCGTCAACGGCCTCTAAAGCCGCGTTCAACTGCGAAGCCCACGCCGGACCCAAGGTCACTGACGGCGTAGGTAAGCTTAAATACATAAACGGAGTCGTCATATTAAAACACCCATAAATCTACAGTTGTAGCGGCGCTGCTTTGTAGTGTTACAAATGCACCACTAAGGTCACGACTTGGCTCCCAGATTGTGCAGTTAGTGTTGTTGCGCACGACTATCCAGCCTTGAATATCGCGGCGCAACTTATGCTCTACCTTAGTAGGGCTAGTGCCAACTGACACATTTGTTAGCAAAACCCCGTCTAATAAAGGGTTTGTAACAATCGGAACAAAGAACTCTTGCAATCGCTTTTGTAAGTCAACAATCTCTTCAGTGGGCACACCGGCAACTTGCTTAAACGGCTTTATTGTGCCCACAATTACCTCGTACCAATAATAGTAATCTCTGTGTCTTCTGCGTAAACGTCAGTAACGCTTGCAGGTTCGTTTGCATCGCGGTTTGCAGCCATGGCAATAATGCGCTGCCGAAGTGCTTCTTTTTGCGCCATAAGCACAGTAACATCAGACTCTTCTTTTTGAAGCATCTTAGTAGCAACATCAACAACTACGTATTCTGCAAATCCATTCACGTCATCATAACTGTCAACGTCGGCTACCAGCTTCTCAAGCTTAGGATGATAGAAAATGCGAAATTGTAGTTGAGCGTCTGGTGTGCGATTGAAACGAATCTTGCTGCCTACAAGTCTATATTCAATGTAAGGCAGACCAAGCAGATTCCAAGCATAGGCATTTTGCTGTTCATTACGACGGTTAAAGTTGAACCGCTTAACAGTTGCCCACTGACCTGTATCTCCACGACGCACATCCACACCACGCAACTTATAAAAGTCGCTAGGCAGCGTGTATTGCAACGTTGTATCTGACACAAAAATATACTCTTCCATCATATAATCGTCGCAATATGATGCAATGAGTAGGTCATGTAGCTCGGCAAGCGAAGCGTTGATATAGCTTGTTAACTCTGAGTCAGAAACAAACTCAGAATTCTCCATATCAGCCCTCTGCCGAGACTGCTCTTTAAGTTCAGCAAGAGTAATCATTACAATCCTTAAACAAAAAGCAGGCGGACTATTCTTTAAGCGGCACCTTCAGTCCGCACCTGCTACAGGTTATTCTTGCTCAGATTCAGATTCTTCTTCGTAGCCGCCGCACAATTCCATCATAGAACTAAAAGCTTCGGCGATTGCTTTAGGAGACTTAGACTCAATAGCCTTCAGCAACTCTTCTGCAGCCGATTCTTTAGCAATAGAACTGTCGTCTTCTCCGCCGGTCTCACCACGAGGAGCTTGGTCCATTTCTTCAGGTTTATCTTTGCGCATTTTGGCAATGATAACCGTAGAAACCTTCTTCTTATCGGGCATCATCATACATCACCAATTATACGCTAGAGTTTTTAACGTCAATACGAACCAAAATTTTAGTGCTAGTAAGGCCGTCAGCATTTGACAGTGTAACAGTCTTAGCACCAGCAACGTCTTCAGAAACGACTGAAATAGGGCTAGTGATGCTAGGAGCACCGACCTCAACAACAGAAACATGCATCAAACGCATGTACTTGTCTTGAAGAGTGATTTGAATGTTTCCAGAGTTATCGCCGATTACTGAAGCAATACCAAGGCTGTGTGCTGCAACAAGAGACGGAACGCCGCTAACTGCAAGGTTAATTTCTGCATATAGCGACTTAACTTCTTTTTCCAGCGCCTGAAAACGGTTAAAATTACGATTTGCCATATTAGGTCCTTTCGTTTAGTCTGAGGTCAGCGTGATTGCTGCCGCAGCCAACTTGTTATACCTATGTAGTTTTATTAGACAGTAGACAAAAAAAAGGCCCAGACCGAAGCCTGAGCCTTTGTAAGCCATTGAAAGTAATGACTTATTTCAGTTTAACGTTAGCATTCCAACCTGGAGCGCGGCAACCGAGCTGAGCGTAGTAACCTACACGCACCTCAACTGCATCAGCACCAGATTCACGAAGCATTTTAAGTCCGTCAGCATCAAGAATGCGAGGAGCTTTGCCAAGTGAGTAGAGTTTCCAAACGTCCAACTGGAGCATGAAAGCGCGTCCAGCAGGGCAGTTTTGGTCAGGAACGCAACGGATTGGTCCACGAGGTCCGTTAATAACGATACCACGGAAACCGATTTCAGCATTAACTTTTAGGTCAATGTACTGAACTTTTGAACCGAGTGCCTTTTCCAAGTCTGCGAAATCCTGGTAGTTCATGAAGCAGTGAGTGGGTTTACCACCTTCACGAGCAACACGAGCAGCAGAAGCAATCAAACCTTCTTCGATAGGCATTGCAGAAGCGTCATAACGGATACCGCCCAAACGAGTTACGTCAGCAGTACGGTCAACGCTAAAGAACGGGCTAGAAGACGGAGCAGAATCGGGCAACCATGCACGAAGACCTTTTACTTTAGCATCGTAATCGCCTTGAACAGACAAGTAGTCGTTCTGGGCAATAGCAGAAATGCCAGAAGAAAGGTTTTGGTCCATAGTGAGTGTGCCGAGGTCACGGTCAACGCCAACGATAGTCAAGCTACCAGAGCGAGGAGAACCGCCACCGTTAGTAGCAGAGGCAACAATCTTCATACCAACTTCAAAGTTAGTAACGTCGCTAGGCTCCGACAATTGCAACACAGTAGTAGCAAAAGAAGAGTTAGCAACTCGCCCGATTGTACCAGAACCAGTTCCGTACAGAGCAACTGCAAGCGAACGAGTAGCAGACTGGATAGCGCCGTCGATTTCGACAGTAGCGGCTTCCATGAAAGCGTTAGCGTTACCTTTAGAAGCTTCCAAAACTTCGTTGCTGATAGAAGCAAGCGAGTAGTCTTGGTTACGAGTCAACACGAAATCTTTCAACTTCGAGCTGGTTTTGTTAGCTTGAGCAGTAGCAAATACTGCCGAACGGCCTTGCGGGTTGCCATGGATGATGGGGATTGGCAAGTTTTTACCGCCGAACTGTTCATACTTGGGTAACATAGCAAGCAGAGGGTTATCTGCATAAACCATGTTTTCGATACGGTCAGCCGTGTAGTGTACTTTCAGGGCTGACGCAAATGAGGTCATATCTAGAGCCATAAATCACCTTAAATTAGTTTAAAATTAGTTTTGTGCGTTTCTCTGCGACCAACTTTGCACTTGGCTGGTCTAATCGTCCCAACGAATCAGCTTTGCAGCCTCAAGTTTGGACTCATCATCACTTAATACTTTAGCAGCCGATTTTGGTGCCTGTGCTGCAGCGGCATTGGAAAGAGTTGGTGACGACTTTCCTTGAGGAGCCGCAGGTTTAGATGGCGTCTGCGGTTGTAGCAGTTTTTTGACTTTTTCGCGGTCTACCAGCTTCTTAGCTTCTTCCAGCAGGTATTCTTCAACTGCATCACATGCTTCTTTATTAGCTAAAATTTCGCCTGTTTCGTTAAAATGTTCTTCGATTACACTAAACACTAAATCGGCAGAATCGTTAGCGCGAATAAGTTCATAATTTTCATTTTCGTTAATAAAATCAGCAAGTTGACCTTGAAACTGCGTCACAGCGGCTTCATAACGTTCTTCTTGCTCTTTAACGTCTTTTTCAGCAATTTTACGCTCAAGCTCTTCCATTTTAGCCATGACTTTTTTCTCATACTCATTGAGCACCATCTCTTGAGTCGGCTTGCCGTCATTCATAACCATTTCAGCCAGTTGTTCAAAGGTTAAACCCTGCTCCTGCAGCACTTTAAATGGTTCTTTTTTCAAACGGTCCGGCAAAGACTTTGTACTTTGCAGTTCGGTTTGTTGCTGCTCAAGGGCCTTAAGACGTTGTTCAAGCTGTTGTGCTTGTTGTTGCAGTTCTGATTCGCGTTGACGCATTGCTTTTTCTTTGCGGCTAAGTGCTGCAAACTTTGCGGCAAACCGCTCTTCTTGAGCTTTTTCTTCAGACTTTAGTTCTTCTTGCTTGGGAAGCTGTTCTTCAGTATTTGGCTCATCTTGAGCTTCAATACCATTCATTGCATCTTGAATCATTTTTACCGCATCACTAGCACTATCAACTGTGCTGCCTGCTGACTGCGGCTCTACTGAGTTATTATTGTCTTCCATACTGCGTTCCTATCTTGTTGCTGTGCTGCATAATTGCGCACAACGGCCTGTAGCCCGGCCTAGGGCTTAAATTTAATAGATAATGATGGCTTGAATGGGGTAATAACTGGCTTTAATTACCCTATTTAGACAATTGATTACCCTATTTAGGTAATAGGAGGCACTGGAACTCCAGGCTCCGGTGCGCCTTCAACGTCCAGATTTTGGTCCATTGCCTGCATCTGTTGTTCTTGTTGTGCCTGCATTTGCGCTTGCATTTGAGCCTGCATCTGTTGTTGCTGTATTGCAAGTTGAGCATTACTCATAATAGACTGTGCGTCCTCAATCCAACGTCTAAAAAGCTCTAAACGTTCATCGGGAGCATTGGAATTTTTATACATTAAATAAGCTTGTTGCATTTTTGTAATGCCAAGCTGTAGGTTCTGATATGGTTCGGGCGTCTGATACTCGCCTTTATCAATCATCAACTCAATAGTGCGCTCAATGTTTTCAAGCCCAGCATTGTTGAAGTTATAGAACTGTTGCAAGTCTGGAAAGTCAAGTAGTTTCATACCATCTTCGCGGCCAATCAGACCGGCAGACATAAGCTCTTGAATGTCTTGTAGGCGACCCGCAGGGGTTTTTGACAACGCCGATACAGGAAATACCTGCATAATATATTGGTCTTCTTCCATGTCAACGTCAGCCCAGTTCAACACTTCAAGGCTACGAGCACCTTTTGTCTTAACTTTGTACTCGCCAAATTCTGCATGAATCTCTTTAGCTAAGTCAATATACATTTTAGAAGCTTGACACACAACGTCTTCGTCACGCTGAGCAACACTCATAAAGCGTTCAGACTCGATGTCGTTAAATTCACGCAACGCTTTACCACTGTTCAAGCCTTGTGGTTTGGCAGCCATTGCAGACAGTTGACTGACTCCAACTACCTCAAACGCACGACTGTAGAGACGGTCAAGATGCATAAACAAATCAGGAGGAATAGTACCAAGTTTGCCCTCGATTGGTGGCGCTCCAACATACTTAATAATGCCACCGATTTTATTGTTTAAGTGTGACTCAACAATCTTGCTGCTTGCCTCGATGAAAATTTTAGGCACAGAAACAAGATGCATAGACACTTGAATAGTGCGCAAAATCTTGTTGATTTCCATTTGAATGCCCGTCAACTGCTCAGCAATACCTTGGCCCCAAAAGCCGATAGGTCGCACATTCCAGCGCCAAAACAAAAATGGAAAATAATTTTTCTCGTAAGGTTCTTCAAACAAAGTTATGTCAGATAGTACAATGGCGTGTTTGCCGTCTTTTTCGCCTGGCTTTGACGGGAGTTTCCAAGCTTCAACAACCTGAATCATTTCTCCATATTTTTGCGGAATGTTTGAGGCCCAGATAGAAATTTCACCGCTGCCAACGCGTTCAATGTGCTCCGCGTGGTCAGGAAACATGGCTTTCAGCGTGTCCTTGTGCATCATCTTCATTTGCGACATTTGTCGTACTTCACCGTACAGCGACTCTTGCTCATCAATTGCAAGTTCATCAATAAAAATACGCTCAAGCTTAATGTCTTTACCTTCTCGGTACATTTTGATAGCGCCAGTGCCGAATATGCAGGCATCTTGAATAGCTAGCACGCGCTTAGCATAGAAGTTTGTAGCGTACATTTGACCGTCAACATATTGCTGCAGTTTTTGTGCGCGACGTTGCAGTGCCCAGTCACCGCCAGAAGTTAGAAAGTCTGGTTTTGGTTTGTTCTTGCTGATTTTAGAAACAACCGTGTCAATCATGCTTTGAACAATGTTGAGCGTGACGCGGTTTACAATGCTAGACGAAGTTTCTGCGCGATAGAAGCTGTAGTTACGCAGAGAAAAGGCTTCCATGTTGCCGTACAGTCGCAGGTGACGAAAGTTCTCATCTTGGCGATACGATTGGTCTTTACGCAAAGTTTTGACATAGCCAAACAGTGACTCTGCTAATTCTTTTTCAGATTTGTCGTACCAGCGATTGTCCTGATTCATGTTTACGCCTTAGAACTCCAAAATAGTAAATCTTCGTCAGCTTCTTCAGCAGCCGTATCTACCATGGTTTTCGATGTGTCGCGTTCTTCAGTCATCGGTGCAATAGCTTCTTGCGACAAAATATCAATAAAAGCAAGGTCTGAAAACTGCACTTCCATATCGCCAACTTTAACGGCCTTAATTTTGGCCTGTTGGCACCACAGGAGAAATTCCTGCAAATCTTGAGTCGTTTTAAACATGTCTCTATCTCCTATATGTAACTTTATTAGATATTATCACAAACTCTAGAAATCGTCAACATAATCATCACCAATATACAAGTCATCATAGCTAGTTACGTCTGTAAAGCCGTCGTTACCCTTTTTGGCGTCCTCAATGGCTTGGGCTTCTTTTTCCTCCAGGGCAACCATATATTCGTCCTGAGTTGGCGGCTGCGGTTTTACTTGCTGCTCATAAAAGTGCTTACACTCTCGCCACGCATACAGCACTGCATCACCAATATCCGTGTGATAACCTGTACTTACGACGGGCCGTTCAGGGCTGCTATAATCCCACTGCACCAAGTACGAGTCTTCTTCAAAGCGGCTGCCTTGAGGAGCCAGCAATCGCCCAGTACGCAAGTCGTCGTTTAATAACGCAATAAACTCAGATTTACGAGTCTTTTCAGCAGCTTCGACGTGCAGGCTGTGCCGCATACGAATTTCTTCTTGAATTTTACGGCCCAGAGCGCCCGCATCCATAACAATCTTTACTGGGTCATATTTTTCTTGCATCGCTTTAATTTGCGTTACAAGGCTGGTAATATCGTTCTTGTTGCGAATATACTCTTCGACCAAATACACCTTGCGTTGCGATTCGCTGTAGCCAAGTACTGCAATAGCATCAGCATCTTTCCAGCCAATATCCACGCCAAACACGTATCGCAAGTCGTTAGGCAGTTCAAAGAAAATATTCCGCACTGGGTCAAAATGATACACGAGTGAGTCGGCATCCTTAACCCACTGGCCAAAATATTCTCGAAGGATGCTTGGGCTGTTGATGCTCAGACCACGACGCTCAGCAAGTTCTTTGATAATGTCAAGCGGGTCTTGTCCGGACTTCAGCTTAATATGTGGATTGTCTTGCATGGTCCAGCTATGGTGGCCCCAGTTTGCGCTGTGCGAAATATCGTAGAAAAAACCAGCAGGAATAGGACCAGGCGTGCCAATAAGAATTAGTTTGCCATAATAGTCTGTTAAAGCAGGCTCAATAATATCTTCAATCAACTCTTGAATGTAGGGCCTAAAAGATTGTGCTTCATCAATATACACTTTGCGCAACGAAAGTCCACGAAACTTCTCAGCCTCAGATTCATCCTTGGCTCCAGAAACATGAATTACGCTGCCGTTTGGCATGGTTAGCGTTAATTCGGTGTTGTCGGGGCGTCCACCAAGCGCAAACTCTTTATTGTATTTTAGTAGGTCACGCCAAATAATCTTTTTTGCACTACGTCTGTTAAGCGTGATGTAGGCAACGTCACCAGGCAAACTTGACGCCGTTTGCAGCAAATCAATGGCACAAGAAACAGTCTTACCGGCGCGGCGGGAGCAGACGGCGGTTTTAAAGCGTGTTGGGTCGTTAATAAACGCAATCTGCTTGTCAAAACAAACATCCTCAATACGAATAGAGCCTTGGGCCGCAACTTTTGCAGCCTCGACTCTTTTCTTGAGTTCTTTTGCGACTAAATCAGTGCGTATTTTAGCCACGACTAGCCTTTAGAAGCCTTTTTCGCAATCACTGGTTCGTCAGCAACTACGGCATAGGCAATATTTGTGCTAAACACAATAATTGACTCTTTACCAGGCTGACTAATTGTCACATAACCTGATTCGGGGCTAAAATCAAGCTGAATGCCCTCAAAACGTGGAATGCGGGCATCAAAATGTGTCTCATCTTTTTGATTAAAGCGCACAGACTGATAAGTTTTAATAGTTTTAAGCTTCATAAATGCTCCTAAAGTAATGGACAAGCCGATACTTCAACTTCCATTGGTGGAAGAAAAGGTAAAGGTTGTATAATTTGAGTTTCTTTTTTCTTTAACAATACTTCATCACATTTAATTGACACAATTTTGTCTGCATACTTACGGTCAATAGCTTGTTTGCCCGTTAACCACAACTCTTCATTCAAAAGCTTGTCCAATTCAGCCATGCTTATTCCAACGCGCTCTGTAATTCTATCTTTGGCAAACTGCTCAAGAGATTCGTAGTAGCGCGTACGGCTTTGTAACTGCTCTGTTGTGTAGTAGCTAGGAATTGTTGCTCTCATACGATGAAACATCAACGTACCTGTGCTAACAATGAGTCTTTGGCCGTCAATAAGCTCAACTAACACGGCACCCATACTATAACTGGTCAAAGTAATTGTGTGAATGTTAGGATAACTCTTAAGAAACTCATAAAGTCTGTAACCATCAGTAACAGAACCGCCTGGAGTGTCAAGTACAAGGTATAAGTGCGACGAAGCCTGTTTGCGTTTAGTTAAAATGCGTGAAAAATCTTTAATTGCTTTTGCAATCGACTCTTCGCTCACTTCGCCACGTAACAGTACATGATTATTTTCTGTCAACAAGATGCTGTCGGGTACTGGCACACCGTCCGCAGTTGTTAGGTTGGCAGAAAAAGCCATACTTGCTAAAAATAACAAGCCAGCTAAGATTTTAAACTTTATTGCTTTCATTTTTTACTTCCTGGTTTTGTTGTTGGGACACTTCTAACTGCATTTTTAATGCATAATTATCTAATAACAGAGCGCCGATAATCCGCAATAACTCGTTTTTGGATTCACCTTTTAGTTTGCGCTTTACTTCAAGCAACATGCCCTTGAGTTCTTGTTCTAGCTGGGCTTGTGCTGCCATTTCTTGCTCATTTGTTTGCATAAATACCTTTCGGGTTAAAATATTTCCGTAGCTAAATTCAACTTCAAACACTCTTCGGCGTTCAAGTATGTGTCACGCTCGTTAAGCTTTTCCCATACTTTGGCTTCAGTACCAGTTAGCTCTTGCATGATTGCATTCCAGTGCTGTTCGCTGCGCTCCATATGTTTTGCATGCGCCTTAATACTGCTTGCGTTACCATCTACGGCTTCAGAACCTTCATGCACCATAATCCAAGACCACTTTTGCACGCGTCTACGTTTGCCTGCAGCAAAAATAAGCACAGCAGCACTATAACACTGCCCATATATTTCAGTATCTAATTCATACTGCTGTATTAGTCCTGCAATAGCTAAAGCAATATCAGGGTCTCCACCATGTGAAGTAATACGCACTACAGAAATATTTTCGTAGCACTGAATTGCCTCAATAAATTGCAGCAGCATTTTTTTATTCACAGAACCAGTTAAGTGTAGCATTATAACCCCAAGTAAGGATTATACACGAACTTGCTGTCTTTTAGCAACTTATTACTGCTGTGGGTTTCGTGCGTATAGAAGCCGCCAATCTGTTTATCTAGGTTAGCATGTGACATCAATAACTTACACAACCCCATACCTCTAAAAGCATATTTAACATATGCATAATGCAGCACTGGAATTTCTTCAACTTTTTCGCAAACAATATACCCAAACACTTGACTGTTGTCGTCGGGCGAACAAAGCACATACACTTGAGAACGTTGCAGAATTTTTTCAATCGCCTTGTGCTGAAACTCAAAGTAAACTGGGTTAGTTATGTTTTTGACGCTGTTAGCACCGCGATAGCTTTTAAGCCAGCTATTGAATATAAAAGGCACGTCAGCTTCAGTGGCGCTTCTTAGCTGGACCTGCGATTTTAAACTTTTGTCCTGTATCGTCATTTTTTAACTCTCCATCAAAGTAAACTGATACGTCTAATACTAACTCAACTGCGTCTGGTCCATAAGGAATTTTCAGGCGGTAGTGTTTTTCTTTTCCGACCGTGTAGGCTTCGGCCATCATATACTCAATCAGGGCTATTAGTTCGGTTTGATAAGCCTTCAGCTTGCGTTTGTTGCGCTTCATTTGAATCCTTCTTTGCCATCATACCAGCTAATTCGTCAAGTTTTTTAATATCTGATATAAGTTTTTGTTTATGCTGTTCTAGCAGTTGAAGCTTATAACAGATGTCTCCGAGTTGAGCCGCTAACTCTTGATATTGCTTTTGTAAATCCACACTAACTCCTAACAATAAATAACGCTGAGTCCAGTTGTAGTATAATCGTTAGATTCCATCCAGTCAACTACTTTAGCATAAATAACGTCAGCAATACTGCCGCGATATTGACGCACTTCGTATTCGTCCATAGTTATTGTGATTATGTAGCCGTCCGGCAGAATCAGGTCAAACTTTAACCCAGACTGCACTGGCAGCGGTACAACCCTAACCATGTTTTGTGGACCCCAGTTCATTTCTTGCCTTCTAATTGCGGGACTTTGTTGCCTAATAGTGCTAATAATTCTTCAGTGCTTAACGCTGACAGGTCTTGCTCTTTGAGTCTTTCACGGTCCTCGCGGCTAAGCTCTACTAGGCTCTTAATATAGCCTTGTAAAGTTTTGGCTTCGCGGCTGTCTAGTGACCGGCCCTGAGCAACTTTAGTTTTATACTTTGTGATTTCTAGCTGAATTACGCTAAGAGCGTCGGCCATCATACTGTCTACGGAGGGCCACAGCAGGGGGTTGGATTGCTCAACAGTTTTCTTGCTCATACCTATGCCTATTTATTAGAATTTAGTAAATGTTTACCAGTTATTAGCAAACTACAGGTCGTCGATGCTGGTTATATCTGGCAGTTCTTCTAGCTTAAAGGGTATTTGTTCGCCGGTAGTCTGATAGTGTACGCGGCAAAAAGCAAGTATCGTACAAAGGACCAACTGGTGCTCAGTATCATAAGCGGAAAAATGCCTTTCTTTCCACAACTCTAGTGCAAAGTCATACACCTTTTGAATTTCGTTTTTATTCATTTAGTTTCCTTTTTTCTGCCTTCCCAAGACTTGTATTAAGTTTTCAGTTGCCGATACTTTTGCAAAAGACCGCATACCCTCATCATAAATTGTAATAACTGATATTTGGTTGTCGATGTTTTGAAACTGAATGTGTACGGCTCCAGCGTCTTCGCGCACAACAACGTGCATATCGTGTGAAGTGGCCTTGATAAGCTGTAAGGCTTGCTCCAATTCAGCAACTGCTATTTTTATCATGAATAAACCTCAACAATGTATGCGGCAAGCATTTCATGGAATCGGTAGGCTTCGTCGGCATCAATTTGTCCACGGCTGTATAATTCGCCGTCGCACCAAACAGACTCTAAAATAATGGTGCCAGTCTTTTCGCGGTACAGGCCGTAGATTTTGCATGGACGCTGCACTTCATGTACGTGACCGGATAAAAAACTAGGGCGGTTTAAATTACCCTCTACGATTATTCTTTGAAACTCTTCGCTTTCCACTGGTTACTTCCCTTGCGGCAAATTCACGGTTAATCATCCAATTATACTCTTGGCTGTAAAAATCTTCAAGTCCTTTTTCTGCAATTGCTTGTTGGTCTTCGGCGCGTTTACGCAACAGACCTTCTGAGTGCCGCTTATTCCAGCGATAGCACAGCTTGGCTATATGCTTGATTTGGTAGTATAGTGTGTAGACGCTGACGGATTGCCGAAAACGGCGTTTTACTGCTGACTCAATTTCTGCGTAGGTTTGGCCTTCAGAATGCAGCTTCCAGATAAACCTGCGGTATGTGTCGTTTTTTAGCCCCTTGCAGTGCTGTAGGTAGTTGCTGGCTAATTGATAGTATAGTTCACGACCTGGATGATATTGCTTGCCTGAGATTAGGCTGCCTTTTAAGTAGCCGGAGTCGTGGCCTTTGCCGGTGCTGTGGTTAACCCACTCAATGTCTTCAAAGCCGTCTTTGGCTAGTTTGGCATACCACTGCTTTTGAAGTTTGGCAAACTGCTGGTCTGTTATGCCGTTGGCAGGCTCGGGCAGCCCAGCCTTCCGCACTTGCTTAAGTTGTCGTTCTGATAGTTTCTTCTTTACCATTATTTTCTCATGTTTAAAAAAACCTGACTTTTGGGCATACTTTTTTGCGCACTTTGCCTAGGTTATCAGCCTGCGCAGGCTTTGTCAAGCATAAAATGCCTGGCGCTCATCTCGAATATAGGAGATATAAATAGCACATGCTATGGTGGCTACGGTTGGCCGGACTACGGCTTGCCACGGGCCTTATACGGCGTTTAAACGGCCACCTACCAGTCATGCAATTATTATCTTTTTAAAAAATTTTTGCGGGGGGGTGCCCATGTAGGCAATGTGCTGGCAATAAAAAAACTTTATAACTACTTGAAATCTGTAGGCTAATAGTTGCTTAATCTCTCAATATTTAGCTATAACTTTATATAAAAGCCCCCCCCAAATAAAAAACCGGCCTCCAGATGCAATATACAGGCCATAATGTTGGCATACTTATTGCATTATTGCAAGAATCGTGCCAGTGCAGGCATAATTGGGCGTCAATATATGTGAGAGCAGTTGGTGGCGGGGGGTTGGCATGGAATTTGCCTTAAGATATAGATGTGCCAAACTTAGGCGTATCATTGCGAGAAACTGTATAAGGTTACACACACTGTCAACTTGTTCGTCAATTGTAAGCAATGTGTTCAATCTGACGTGGCATTGCCGTTGCAATACTCTAAGGCAACGCGCTTGCTACTGACGGCAACGCGAACAAAGGACGTAAAATGAAAGTTAAGTATATAAGCTTGAGTACACCGACTAAACTAATCTTGTATTGGCAGCGGTTAGGCTATACACTAATCTATGTAACTGGTAGTGAGGTGTAGGATGTTGACTATAGCACAAATTAGATTGTTGTTAGCATGGAATGAGCAGGCATTAGTTAAGACTTTACAGGCTATAGGCCGCACCGAGTCTGCTAATGCAGGCGCTCTATATGAGGATTTGCAGCGTCTACAGGCTCACCGTGCAGTGTTAAAGGATTGTTTAGTTGAGGCATTAGAGACTAATTTACAGGCTAAAGCAGCCTAAAGGGGGACCATATGAACACACATAACGCAAGACATACAATTAGTGTTGACTCGTTTTCGCACAACACCGGCTTCGAGACAAGCGCACGCTATGTGCCAATCAACACCGCCGAGCTTGTGTCTCAATTTGAGGCAGCCGGTTTCGGCCTGCACGGCACATCGGCGGCGCGTGTCAAGAATATAGCGCGTCAAGGTTTTCAAAAACATTTGTTTAGCTTTAGGCATGACAATCTGCAGCTAAAAAACGTTGGAGACTCGGTGCCTCAAATTATCCTAAAGAATAGTTACGACGGCTCTTCGAGCCTGCAGGTTATGTTAGGCATTTACAGGTTTGTATGCGCTAACGGGCTAATCGTTGGCTCTTCGTGGGCATCATACAGGATTAGACACGTTGGAGCTAATGCGGTGCAGTCTGCGGTGCAGGCCGCGTTAGACGTTAGTAAACAAGCTGATTTAGTCGCCGATAAAGTACAGCTAATGCAGGCTAAACTCATGTCTCAAGGTGAGATGTTTGATTTAGCGGCGGCGGCGGCCCAGTTAGTGCGGCCCGATAACGCTCTAATGGTTGACGTTAGTAGTTTGTTGACCCCTAGACGTGCAGCAGACACCGACAACAATCTGTGGACTGTATATAACCGCATTCAAGAAAACGTTATCCGAGGCGGGTTAGTATATAGTACGGCTAATTCTAACGGAACTATAGTGAGACGTACACGTCGAGCCGTTCGAGCTATAGATGCTAACATAAAGCTAAATAAAGGATTGTGGATTTTAGCAGAAAACGCGTTAGGCTAACTATAAACAGGCGGCGTGCTGAATTGGGCCGCCGCATAACTAAAGGGGACTATATGGGTTATTCACATTATTTCACATTCAAGGCAGTGAAGCGTGGCACCACTAAACAAGTAAACGCTAACTTCGCTAAAGCAGTGCAGGCTTGTCAAGCGTTAGTATATACATACAACAAGACACGCACCGATGAAACACGTTTAGCAGGCTATACGGCGCACACGAAACCCGGCGCTTATGGAGGTCTAAAATTCAACGGCACCGATAACTTAAGTCACGAAGATTTTATTATACGGGAGCACTACAAAGAAAACGTCGGTTTTAATTTCTGTAAAACAAATCAAAAACCCTACGATGAGGTTGTGACGGCCTGCTTATGTATTCTAAAGCATTATTTAGGTGACAATATTGATGTGGATAGCGACGGAGACTCTCTTGATTGGGTTCATGGGCTTGAGTTGGCACGTAAAGCGACAGGAGTAAAGACTGTAAAAATGCCTAGTACCATAAAGACGCGCATCGGCGCAGTTGGCTAAACTAAATTTATTTATAGGAGTATATTGTATGAAATTATTGACACCGGCGGCGGCTAATACTAAAACCGCTAAAAACATGTCTCAAGAAAACTATATTAGCTATATTCTGCATTTAGCGCCTGCGGACCTATCGGGCTATAATACATGTCCGGCTGCATCAGCAGGTTGTAAAGCGGCGTGTCTAAACACTGCAGGTCGCGGTGTGTTTAGTAACGTACAGCAGGCCCGTATACGCAAGACGGTTATGTTAGTCAAGCAGCGTGCAGAATTTATGAAGTTACTGCAGGCCGACCTTGACACGGTTGTGCGTAAAGCTAATAAAGCCAACAAGCAGGCCGTTGTTAGGCTAAACGGCACTTCAGACCTGAATTGGTTAGGGCTAAAGTTAGCTAATGGGCTAACGGTGTTCGAGGCGTATCCAACAATCCAATTTTACGACTATACTAAAGTCTTGAGCCGACTAAAGGCATTAGCTGTCAAGCCAATAAAAAATTATCATGTGACGTTTAGTAGGTCGGAGACTAATGACTCTGCTTGTCTTGAGGCTTTACGTCTCGAGTTCAACGTCGCGGTTGTCTTTAGTGGTGATGTGCCGGAAGTTTACATGGACCGGCCAACGGTTGACGGCGACGGGCACGACTTAAGGTTTTTAGACAAGCCCGGTTGTGTTGTGGCACTAAAGGCTAAAGGTCGGGCGAGACGTGACGCGTCGGGTTTTGTTGTTGGTGCGTGCTCTAAGCAGGCGGCGGTATGACGTGGGCTTGTTAATTAGTTTAGGTGTTTTGTACTTTATACTAACATCGACGGTGTTCTGGGTT
>ERZ869921.333-NODE-333-length-31797-cov-13.140602_pt1 | contig 31797 bp, 45 predicted proteins | sample MGYA00579310_ERZ869921 | MGnify/ENA primary metagenome ERZ869921 (study PRJEB32216, sample SAMN09231816) | wastewater metagenome | place: USA: Maryland | collected 2016-06-21 | study: EMG produced TPA metagenomics assembly of the PRJNA472060 data set (Reclaimed... | reverse complement strand
AACCAGCGTTCTATCAACATAGGGCTTGGCGTAGGTACTTTATGTATTATCAGGTGCGTTAATCAATTAAAATTATATGTTCCATGTTATAGTAGGATTAGCAGCAGTAATATTTATAATTCGAGTAATTTTTGATTAAAATATATGAACCCAAATGCACACGAACGAAGTACAGAAATAACCCATAAAGAAAATCCTAATCAAGAACGATATGATTGGGCTTATTACAACGCACTAATGCCATATATTACAGGTAATGTATTAGATATTGGAGCAGGTGCAGGTATGTTTGTAAAAGAGTATTCTAAAAAAGAAGAGGTTAGTAATGTTTTCTGCCTAGATAAATACCTTGAAGAACATCCAGTATTAGAAAAAGTTACTCGTATTAATTGGGTATGTCCACAGGAACTACCTGACCAGTTATTTGATACGGTAGTTAGCACAGAGTTTGTCGAACATATCGAACGAGAACAATTAGAACCATTACTTGAAGATATTAAAAATGCACTCAAAGAAAACGGAGTATTTGTAGGAAGTACACCAAACAAACAAGTACCAACTACTAATCCATATCACTTATATGAGTACACACTACCAGAATTAACTGAAATCTTTAGACAATATTTCTCAGAAGTAAAAACTTGGGACACTAATGTAGATTTCTGTACTGTATGGGTATGCAAAAAATAACACATAAAAAAGTAATTGAAGATATTATAAGAATAGTAGAAAATGCTGACAATAATATGGAAATTGATGGCGTAAGGTATAAGACACCCAGATTATATACGATAGCACTAATCAAAGAATATGAACGTCTCAATCGTGATTCCTTGCTATAACCAGAGCCACTGGCTACAAGAAGCTATACAGTCAGCATTAAATCAAACAATACCATGTGAAATTATAGTGGTCAATGATGGAAGTACAGATAATACAAGCGAAGTCGTAAAGATGTTTGACGTGAAACTTATAGAAAAAGAAAACGGAGGTCTATCATCAGCACGCAACGCAGGTATTAAAGAAGCAACAGGAGAATGGATATTAACACTAGATTCAGACGATAAAATAGCACCTGACTTTGTTGAAAAATGCTTGAAATATAAGGACGAATATGATATAATCGGTACAGGACAAGAGGAATTTGGAGATACTGACCGCAAGTATTTATTCAAGACCAATCCAACACACGCAGACTTCTTACAAAATAATCAGATTAACTGTTGCTCACTATTCCGTAAAGAAATATGGGAAAAGGTTGGTGGATATGAAGAACGAATTAAAATAGGACTAGAGGATTGGCAGTTTTGGTTAAAGGCGACATATCTAGGATATAAGGTTGCAACAGTGCCTGAATACTTATTCTTTTACAGAAAACACGGTGAGTCTATGATTAGTAATGTACATAGAAACCTTAATGAAGCACACGGTACAATGATGAAATACTTTAACGAATTTAAACAATCATATGACAATAGAACTACAAATAATCCTAGATAAACTAATTATACTAAGAGATAATATCTATGGCTGTGGAAACGGTCGTAATGAAATAGATAAGTTTATTAAGCAGTTAAAACGAGACTATGGAATTACTGATTAACATACTTACCGCTTATGGTGTATCTTACCTACTAACCGAGTCATTCCTATTAGAAAAACCACGCAATTACATAGCAAAGAAAGGTGGAAACTACATAGGAAATATTGTATACTGTTCTATATGTATATCGTTCTGGGTTGGTTTAATTCTAACTGGTAATATACTAGAAGCTTTCGCTATTATGGGAACAATCGCACTAATAAACAAACTATGAAAACACGAGACGCTAAAAAAGAAACCAAGAAACCAAAGAAGACTACATCAAAAGGAATGCAGATACTAAACAAAGTTCTAGGTGGACGACTTATGAAATAATTACTTGCTTAATAGCAGGTTTTTATGTTATAATAGATACATGAGCTTAGCACACCAAATGAATGCAGGAAGACCATCAGTATTAGATGATGAACAAGTTGTCTTGAAAATTAAAAAGATGTATCTTGAAGGCGCAAATGAGAAAACTATATCGGAAGCACTTGATATTCCTTATGATACTTGGGTATACTGGAAATGGAAGAATTATAAAGGTTTCTCGGATATACTCTTATCCTATAAGCATGAAAGGATATTAAACAAAGCAGAAGCTAACCTAGAACAGTTATTAGAGGGTGAAGATGAAAGAATCAGAGCAGATCTAAGTAAGTTTGCATTAGAAACATTAAACAAACGACATTACTCTAAACGACAAGAACAAACAGGTAAAGACGGTGAAGCATTACCGACACCAATCTTAACTATTGTGAAACATGAAGAATAAACATAAATCTAAGGAGGCACTAATAAAATATAGAAAAACAGAAAAGTATAAAGAATATAGAAAGAATTACAGAGCTACCCAAAAGGCAAAAGATGCTAGACGAAACCAGTTATTACTTAAGAACTTTAACATAACATTAGAGCAATACAATGAGATGTTATTAAGTCAAAATAGTGTTTGTGCAATATGTTTTAAACACGACGAAAAAGAGGTTCGTTCATTAGCGGTAGACCATTGCCACAAAACTGGTAAGATAAGAGGATTGTTGTGTAGATATTGTAATCAAGCACTAGGTATATTGAATGATGATATTGAAAGAATAAAAAAAGCAGTGGAATACCTGTCAAAATAGTATGTACTCAATAACAACCGCAACTAAAAAGGTTCAATCAATGACTAAGCGTATTCGTATACTTCAAGGTGGTACTTCCGCAAGTAAAACAATATCTGTATTGTTATATTTAATACATTTAGCACAGTCAGACACCAAGGCAACACTAACAAGTGTAGTTTCAGAAAGTTTCCCACACCTCCGCCGAGGTGCTTTAAGAGATTTCAAGAATATAATGCAGGCACACCACTACTGGAAAGATAATTTATGGAACGCAACAGATAGTATCTATACATTTGAAACAGGTAGCAAAATGGAATTCTTCTCAACAGATAATGGTGATAAACTCCGTGGAGCAAGACGCGATCGGTGTTTTATGAATGAAGCAAATAATTGTACCCTTGATGCTTTTGAACAACTTGAAGTGCGTACCAAAGAGTTCTTCTATTTAGACTATAATCCTAGTAACGAGTTTTGGGTGTTCACAGATGTAATGCCACACCGAGACGACTGGGAGAAAGTAATTTTAACATACAAAGATAATGAAGCCTTATCGCCAGAAATCGTTGCGTCTATTGAACAGCGTAAGAATCGTAAAGGTTGGTGGGCTGTATACGGAGAGGGACAACTTGGTGAGGTAGAGGGTAAGATTTATAAAGACTGGGCTATTATCGATGAGATACCACACGAAGCAAGACTTGAAAGACGAGGGCTAGACTTTGGTTATACTAACGATCCAACTGCTATGGTAGATATTTACTATTACAACGGTGGATATATCCTTGACGAAGTATGCTATCAAAAGGGAATGAGTAACAAAGAGATCGCAGAGTCAATCAAGAACTTAACACAGACTATGGTTATTGCAGATAGTGCAGAGCCAAAGAGTATTGATGAGATTAGATTATATGGAATTAATATGATGCCTGCAGTAAAAGGTGCAGGTTCAATCAATCAGGGTATTCAATTTGTACAGCAACAAAGAATATCTGTAACTAAGCGTTCTGGTAATTTAATTAAAGAATATCGTAACTACTTATGGGCAACTGATAAGCAAGGTAAGATACTAAATGAACCAGAGGGTGGATTAGACCACGCACTTGATGCAGTACGATACGCATTTACATCTCTTGCACCTAAGCAACACGACAAAGATAGATTAAAACAGTTCGCAATTACAAGAATGAACTTGGCAAGTAATGATAATGTATGATATAATACGCATATGCAACTAACTGCTGTTGAACAAAAATTAATTGCTATACTAAGGGAACTTCCACCGTATGGTAAGATAGAAATATCGACTGATAAACTTGGTAAGTACGATACATTTTTAGTTCACAAGTCAGAGAAAATAATATTATCACCAGATCAATAACTCTTCACTGAAGTACAGGGAGATACCACAAAACGGTATTTCCCTTTTTTATATGGATATTACAACATTCGTAACAGACAAAATTGAATTGTGGGAAAGGGGGACAGTCCAAATAACAGCAGGGCTGACTTTTAACGCATATCAGACAATTAAAAAGATTCTATTCTATACAGAAAGTAAATACGAATCAGGACAGAAAGATCGTAGAGGTAAACTAAAACCTTTCTTCAATATTGTAAACTTCCGAGTGAATGTAGCAACACGAGCAACTGACCTTGATACAAAAGATATTCAAATCGTAGCAGATGAGCCACAGTTTATGCCTGTGTCTTTCCTATTACAGAAAGAAGTATACAACTGGATGAAAGATGTAAACTTTGCTAAGACACTAAATGAAATGGGACAAACACGAGCTAAGTTCGGTGGAGTATTAGTTAAGAAGTGTATGGAACAAGAAGAGGGTGAAGAAGAAGAACTAGAACTTGAAGTAGTAGACTGGCGTAATGTCATCGTAGACCCAGCTAATCCTGACGACATGGTAATTGAAAAGCATTATCTTATCGAAAATGAACTAGCGGAGAAAGATGGAGTATGGGATGGAGTACGAGATGCTATTGACCTTGTCCGTAAATCACCTGAAAAGAAACTAGAAGTATTTGAAGTAACAGCAGAACTACCAGAAGCTTACTCACCAGATGGTGGAGACAAGTATACATATCGAATCCAAAAGTTCTTCTTGTATAACAAAGCACGAGGTGGTAAAGCAGTTATCTTATACCATGAGTTCTTAGATGAGTTCCCTTATAAATACCTAGCATGGGAAAATATTAATGGACGACTAGGGCGAGGAATTGTTGAAGACGGATTTGAAGCACAGCAATGGACTAACGATGCAGTCATCAAAGAGAAAGAAGCTATGGAGCTTGGTTCAAAGGTTATCTTTAAATCAACTGACCCATCAATCCAAAACAATATCCTATCAGAAGTAGAGAACGGACAAATCATTAAGATTGCTCCTAACACTGATTTGGCTATTGCTAATACAATCACAAATAATCTTCCTGAGTTCCGAGCATTGATTCAATCATGGGATTCACAACTTGAAAAGACAACTTCAACATTCAATGCAGTAACAGGAGAAACTATGCCATCAGGTACAGCTTATCGAACTACTGCTATCTTGAATCAAGAAGCTACATCAATGTTTGATTACCGACGAGAAGAAATGGGAATCTTCCTAGTAGAAATATTTACTGATTGGATTATTCCTTACTTGTTAAAGAAATTCAACAAAGCACATATTCTAGCAGCAGAGTTTACACCAGAAGAATTGGTTGCTATCGACAATTCATTCGCTAATTATGACGCTACAATGAAGATGAAAGAGTCTATCTTATCTGGTAATCCAGTATACGCAGAAGACTACGCTAAGTTAGTACAGGAAACAAAAGATTTACTGATGAAATCAAAAGATAAACGATTCTTAGATATTCCAAAAGGACAGTATAAGAACTGGAAACCAAAAGTAACTATTCTTACTACTGGTGAACAGAAGAACAAAGCAGTTATTCTTGAATCATTAAATAATGTACTTATGACTGCTGCAAAAGCACCACAAGTATTAACAGACCCAACACTATCAAAAGTGTTTGCTAAGATTCTAGAAGTATCAGGTTCAGGTATATCACCAATATCACTTGATATGGGAGCTAATATGAATGCTTCGGCACAATCACAGCAACCACCACAAGAAGTTCCAGTAGCACCTGCATTACCAGTAGTACCAGGACAACCTGCACAATAATATGGATATAAACACAAGACTATTTATATTTGCAAGAGATGTTTCAATGAGAGACGAGGTTAAAGAATACTTTGATATGTACATTAAAGGAAAGATACTGGAACGAGCATTTGCTAAACAAGATGTTAAAGACCTTGCAGAAGCAAAAGAAGTAATTGACGGTATCTTTGCACAGATGAAATATGAAGTTGAAGCGGCTACGCCAAAGAACTTTGTAAACGAGAACGAATAACACTACGGTTTCAAGCTTCCGACCAAAAAGTATTAATACTAAACCAGAACGCTAACTGACCATAAACAGCGATAAATCTTATGTCTACCGACACAGAATACGATGTTCTCGACATCGACCAATTAAACGAGGAGGATGAAACAGAATTAGATACTGAACATATCGAAAATGACGAATCCGAAAATGACGAAGAAGTAACTAAGCTCCGTTCAGAGAATAAGAAACTTATTGAAATCATTAAGCGTAGAAAAGAACGAGAGACACAATCTCATCAATCTGCTCCAACGCAAACTATTAACACTAATAACGCCCAGCCAATCACACGAGATGAAGCTGTACTCTTTGCACAAGGTTATTCAGAAGAAGATGTAGATTACTTAAACGTAGTCGCAAAAGGAACTGGACTACCTTTGAAAGAAGCTAAAGAGCATCCAATCTTTGCAGCATATATTGAAAAGCTAGACAAAGAAAAGAAAGCTAAACGAGCTTCATTGGGTACATCAAAAGGTTCTACTATACAAAAAGAGGTATCACTCGCTGGTATCAGTGCAGAAGAACACAAAAACATTTGGAAAGAAAAGATGGGCAAATAAATAAAATTATATGGCTTTCGCAACAGACACATTTACAGAGGCAGACTTGGCTGTGATGATCCCTTACCTATAATTTCGGGGATCTAAAATTCTTTCTAATTAATGGGGAAAGCCCGATGGGGTAACCCTCAAGAACCTTGCTTATTTATTAAACGAGGACTTGCAGAGACTAAATGAAAGAACGCCTTATAGCCATTAAGGTGATGCGATAGTCCGACCTGCGTGTATACATGAAGACGCAGAGGTAGCAGAAATGCCCTACCCGCCTAGAAATAGGTAGTAACAATATGGAAATTTGGGGTGATCGTATTAACGATTTCTTCAAATGTAAGTTAATCATCGCAGATTTCTTTACAGACCGTTCAGGAGAATTGGCAGCAGGTGGAGATACTCTTCACACACCAAACCTGACTCAAATGTCAGCTAACACAAAGACTAACGCAGTAGCGGTAACTCTTAACTCACCAACTGAAACAGCTATCGACCTTGTCATCAACACTTGGAAAGAAGTTTCATTTGCTATTGAAGATCGAGAAGCAGCATTCGTTAAACAGTCTTACGCTATCCAAGAGCGATACGCTAAGAACGCTGGATACACAATCGGAACAGTTCTTGAACAGGCAGTAGCTGCATTGTTCTCAGGATTCTCTGGTTCAGTAGGTTCATCAGCAACAGCAATCGCAGATTCAGACATCCGAGCAGCAATCGCTACTTTGGAAGGAAACTGTGTTGATATGGATGAATTAGCATTCTTCATGCACCCAAACACATTCTGGAAACAAGTACAGAACCTAGACAAATTCTCTTTGGCAATTAACTCACCAGTTAATGACCCAACAGCGAAAATGCCTGCAGCGTTCCTATACGGAATCCCAGTATACTCATCTGTAAACGTACCAGTGGTACTTGGAGGACGAGTAAACGTTTTGGCTCACAAAGACGCTATTCACTACGCAACTTCTTCACTTCCTGTAATGACTTACGGAAAAGGAATGGTTGGTAAACACAACGTCCGAGTTCAGTCATCTTACATCCCTGACTATCTTTCAACTCTAACTACTGCAGACATTTTGTTTGGAGTAATTGAGAACCGAGATAACGCAGCTGTTAAGATTATTACACTTTCATAATGTAATTCCCCACGCCTGTCTTGTGTGTGGGGGTGGAAAACAAGGCTCCACCTCCAATTATAAGATTAATACTAAACTATATGTCAGTAACAGTATCTAAAAACTTAAAAAAAGAATCTATTAAAATAGATAAACAGGGTAACATTGTTTCACGCTCAAGCTCAAACGACATGAACGAAGAAATGAAACGTAAGCAAGATGAACGAGCAAGAAAACTAGGATTCAAATAATATGAAAGTATATTATATTGGAATGGGTTATCAATCTTGCTACTATGTACGTTGTCTGCAACCATTAATTCATAATGGGTATAATGGTGAATCAACCTCACTTAGAACAAAGAGGGTAGATAATAAGACACTGTTTGAACAAGCTATAAAGTCAGACGTGATTGTCTTTCATAGACCAATGGATTTAAACCAATTAAAGGCTGCAATTCTATTAAAACAATTAGGTAAGATTATCATAATGGATAATGATGATACCTATATTAAAGATTCTGGTGTGCCTACTAAAATGTTTGGTAAGTTAAATAAGAAACTTAAGAAAGCAGTAGAAAAGATAGATGATATACTTAAGAAGTTTGCATCTATATCTGATCTAGTAACTGTATCAACAGACTTCCTAAAAGAAGAATATAAGGAATATAACAATAACGTTATCACGCTTAAAAACTGTGTTGATCCATTAGATTGGTCAAAGCCTAAGCGCAACGAAGAAGACACTATTAGAATTGGTATTGTAGGTTCGGTAGCAAGCAATAAAGACTACCAACAGATTAAACCACTACTTGATAAACTAAAAGAAAATCCAAAGGTTGTTATATGTCTATTTGCACTACCAGAAAAGAAGAAAGGTAATGAATGGGCTGTAGATATTTACAAACCAGAATACGAATTTTGGAATCAGTATAACGTAGAGTGGAAACCATTTTGTCAGATTGAAGATTACATGGACACGCTTAACAATCTTAGATTAGACTTAATGCTAATCCCACGGTATGACAGTTATTTCAATCGAGCTAAATCAAACATAAAGTTCTTAGAAGCCTCAATGTGTGAAGTACCAGTAGTAGCACAAGGATTTGCAGACGGTTTATCTCCGTATCAAGGAGAAGAAGACAGTAAACATATGGAAATAGCATTCACAGAACAAGATTGGATTGACAAAACAATGTCATTGATAGATAATAAAGATAAGCGTATTCAAATGGGTAAGAAAGCAAGAGAATATGTAATTAATAACTATAACATAGCGAACAATGCTCATAAATGGGCTGACGCATACTCAAAAATATGGAACGAAAAGAAACAATCGTAAATGAAGAATTAAAAGATTTATTAGCAGAACTAAAAGCTGTTGATAAAAACATTGTAACTATGGTAGAAGAGTCAGAAAAAGCTAAAAATGAATTTGATAAAGAGGTTATGATTCGTCAGAAACTTGTTGATAAAATGAAACCTATTGTTGAAGAAACTTTCAAAGACAAACTAGGAGAATTTGAAATCCTTGCTGATCTTTCACTTACAGATGATGGAAATGTTGAAGTTAAGATTGTAGATGAACTAGAAGCATGGAAAGAAAACAAACGAAAAGCAAAAGAAGCTACACCATCACAACCACAAAAGGTAGACGAGGTAGAAAAAGTTGACGAAATTCTTGCAGAAACTGCTGAATAATGATATAATTGTAACATAATCAACCGAAGAACGGGGATTGCTTAATTGCTTTCCCTGTTTTTTATTTACACATGACATTCTCAAACACAACAACAAAAGATGGTATTATTCAGGACTGTGAGTTCTGGTTATTCGCGTCTAACTATGGTCAGATTACAGGTGATACTAACTTATTAAACACATTTACTTCTTTATCTAACCGAGCATTAGATAGTGTAGTAACAAGTATATTTGAATCAGATGACCGATGGGAATTTGATGACACAACATACACTGATTACCCTATTGCTACAACTGATTTAGTAAACTCTCAACGAGACTATGTACTATCAGTATCACACTTGAAAGTAACACGAGTAGAAATTAAGAACGATACAGGTGACTGGTTAAAACTAAAACCTATTGACCTTGTAGACATTACACAGGCACGAGACGAGTTCATGAAAGAAGACGGACAGCCTATGTACTACGATAAAGTAGCTAACTCAGTATTCTTATACCCAGCAAGTAATTATGATTCAACTGGTGGATTACGAGTATACTATCAACGAGAGCCTAACTACTTTTTATCAACTGATACAGATAAAGAAGCAGGATTTGCTAGTATCTTACACCGATTAATTCCATTAAAAGCGTGTTATGATTTCGCTATTGCAAACAACTTAATGGACAAGATTACGACACTAAACAATGAGATAACAAAGAAAGAATTTGAACTTAAGAAGTTCTATGGTCGTAGAAACAAAGACGAGATATTAAAAATAATTCCACGGGATACACCGTCATTCTAATATGGCTACATGGGACGATCAGGAGAAAGTAGGAATACTTCAACCATCAAGTGGTTGGGACTATGAAGAAAACTTATTAGATTATGAAAGTGACGAAGACCCAGAAACATCAGCATCAGTTAAATATGATGGTGAGGGTGAAACAACCACTTGGACTAACGAAGACGAAACAATATGATAAACTTTCCAATATCACTAGACACGCTATCAAACCCTGTCGGAACTGACAAGGTTAATAACGCTGTCGCAGCATTAAAACACGCTACACAACACTCAAACGCTAACGATGCTATTGAAGCATTAGAAGCTAAGGTTGGTATTAATGGTTCTGCTGTAACAACTACACACGATTATAAATTATCATCAGTAACATCAACAGATAAAGCAGTGTCAAAAGCATCAGCTAGTTTTACTGGTGGAAAGGTGCTTGTATCAAGTGCAAATCATGGAGCAACTGAATCTGATCTTGTAGTACAACCAGGTGGACTTGTAGGAATCGCACAAGGTGGACTTGGAGTAGCACTATCTGACCCTAACGCTAATAAACTTATTGGATGGGATGATGCAACTAATGCTAATGACTGGGTAACTATCGGTTCAGGTCTTTCACTTGTTGCAAAGATTTTGACAGCAGTATCAACTAATATTAATACTACTCTTACAGCAAATGTTGATTTAACAGCAGGAGCACCAGTAGGAATTGCTAACATAACAGGAGGTGTTACTAAGGCACGAAAGAACATATCAACAACAACATTAGATGCTACAACTGCTGGTTCATACGATATGAGTTCTCCTATAGGTGGTAATAAGTTGATAACAATGACTACGAACGCATCACCATTAACAGCGAATCTTTCAGTAACTACAATATCTACTACAACTCAAACAGTTACATCTGGTACGTCACTAGTTGCCACTGGAACATTATTTGGATCAAGTTCACCTACTGTTGTAGGAATTGATACAGATAAGTTTATCATCTTCTATACACTAAATGCTACTCAGTCAGTAATCAATTACAAAGTTGGTACTGTATCAGGTACAACAATCACACTTGGTACAGAACAAACACTTTATACTATTGGAGGCGGTCAAACAGCTCTTGATTTAAGTTCTGCTAAGGGTGATACAAGCGCTGGTATTGTCACTATATTAAGTAATGTCGGTCAGTCATATGCTATAGCGTTCACAATATCTGGAACAACACTTACATCAGGTACACCACTTACATTGTCTGGAAACGTACAAGGAGCAGATACTGTAACTAAAATATCTACTAATAAATATTCTATTATTGCAGGAACGACTGGTTATGCCGCGGTATTGTCAGTTTCAGGAACGACTATCACAGCAGGTACAGAGGTCCAATACGGCGCCACAGTGACAGCGTTTACTGAAATGAAATCTAATACAACAGATTCATTTGCTCTCTTGTATGAGCGTGCAGGTAATACACGATTGCGTGCAGGTACAGTTTCAGGAACAGTGATAACATTCGGTTCAGAAATCAATTTATCTGTCGGCAATAGTCTTATTGTAGATAGTGCAACACAGTTTTATGTATTTCGTTCATCTGACTTGTCATTACGCAGTATAAGCATATCAGGAAATACTCTTACAGATAATGGAACAATAATGCAGACATTTGCTATCGTAGGAATGTACTATCTTACAACTGATAATGGTTACTTTGTAGGTATCTTAACTGATACGACGACGCTTACAATCGTACTAAAGGGTATGTCTAATAACTTTATTGGATTTGCTCAATCAACAGTATCGGCAGGTGCATCAGTAACAGTGATTACTAAAGGATTAGATGCTAACCAATCAGGACTCGTTGCAGGAAATACTTATCAAATAGTGAATGGCGCACTTACATTTGTAAGTTCGATAAAAAATGTAACGCTATTATCCGAGTTAGACATAGTTAAAGCAGTATCAGCAACATCAGTAATATTCTAATATGCAAGACCAAGTAACAAAACTTCAAAAACAAGTGGATGATCTGCAAGCCGAATTGGAGTCTATTAAACTAGGTCAAAATATCATATTCATGGGTAATATGGACGATACTCTAATTGAAAGAGTGTTAAATGCAGATATAACAGGTACTCCATCGGATAACATATTACTTAGAACATTTGGCTCTGGCACAGTATTGAACTACCCACAAAGAATAATGATTTATAAATGGAAAGGGCAACGACTTGCTATTCCAGTATACGACACAACACAAATAATATACCCATAATATGATTACTATCCCATCGAAAGAAACAAAACAATTCTCACAACCCAACACAGGAGATACTGGTGGGAATCTTTGGAGTACATATGGGATAGACTTATCTGCAAACAAGGGTCGTGTACGAACTACACGAACACTTGATGTAGTAGACAGTTTAAACATAAATTTCACGACACTTACAACACCAGCAGCATTTGCTTTCTTTAACCCTGGTGGTGTTTATAGTTCTGCGAAAGTATTTATCGCTTATGGAGGTAGACCCTGGTATGGATCGGCTACACCAGAAAGTGGTTGGACAAACACGGTAATTGGTACAAACGAACCAACGTCAACTACTACGGATGTAGATATGAAAGTGTTTAATAATAAACTATATGCTACGACAGATGCTTCACCTGGTAAGTTAAAACGAATGGCTACTGCTGGAAGTTGGACAGATATTACAACTATCGGCTCAGGTCTTCATATTCTTGAAGTATATGCTAACAGGTTATATTGGACACAGGATGACTATAAGATTTACTCGTTGAATACGTCAGAAGTTGTTGCCTCAAGCTCAAACACATTACAGTTAACTGGACGAAACGGACATATTTCATGGATGAAAGGTGGCTCTAATAGAATCTGGATTGGTTGGACATCAAATGATGGTTCGCGAGGCTCTATATTTGAGTGGGACGGAAACTCAGAAAATGAATATTCTAAAGAATATAAGATAGAAGCACAAGGATCATGTACTTGTGTAATCAGGAATGATATACCGCATGTTTTAGATACAGAAGGGCGATTACTAGCATTTAACGGCTCAAACTTTCAAGAAGTTGCAAGACTGCCTGTTACAAATGAAGATTATCCACTAAGAAACACTGTACAAAATAGCGCGCAAAAGCTATCACACTTTAACGGTGGAAGATTAGTGGGTGACAAAATGTTATTTTTGATCAATCCATTATTATCAAAGAATGGAACAAATGAGGGATATTTAGAAAATTGTCAGCCTGGAATATGGGAATATGGCGAAAGGATTGGTTTATATCAAAAGTATTCTGTATCAACATCTCTTATATCTGAAAGCCCAGTATTTGATTATGGTCAAGAGCGGCTAATAACAGTAGGAGCATTATTTGATGGTTCTACGTCTGAGACAGGTTCACTATTTAGTACAACACGACAAGGTAATGTATTATTCGGAGCAAGAACATATAGAACAACAGACGATTCGCCAAGCTTGATCGGAATTGATAATACCTTAGACAATAAGCCTAAATCAAGCTATTTTATTACTCAATGGCTTGAATCAACACAAGCGGAAGATGTATTCAAGGCTATTGTAGTTAAATATAATAAATTGCTTAATACTACTGATAAGATAAAAATTAAATACCGTACATCTAAAATAGATGGTCAGTCAGTTGCTGTAACTTGGACTTCAACAACAACGTTCACTACTGTAATTTCAGCTATGGGTGACTACGAAGCAGGAGATGAGGTAGAAGTAACTCTTGGGGCAGGTTCGGGTAAGTGTGTGAACATTATAGACATATCCTTTGTAACAGGTGTCTATACAGTTACACTTGATGAAGCAGTCATAGGTGCGGTCGGAGATGGTAACGTAAAGCTACAACATTGGAAGAAGTTAGCAGAGATTCAGAATACAAAACAGTTTTCTAACCTAACGCTTCCTCAGTATAATAAAGACACTAAAATACAATTTAAGATCATTATGGAGTTCACAGGTAAGAATGAACTAGAAGAAGTTATAATCGTAAATGGTACAGAACAAAACGCTAAATAATATGAATCCTATAAATACACAAAATCCGAATAATCCAAATCAATACAACCCAAAAACGGGTAATTTGGTGTTAAATAATTCAACTACTGGTATTGGTAATCAACCACCAGTTATTCCAGCAGGTGTAGGTCTTGGTTCTATTCCTACTCCAACTCTCCCGACTGTTCCAAAAGATACAGGGGCTAGTGGATTATCTGGAGCTTCAGCTGGTTATATGGCTATGCCAGCACTACAAGGAACACAAAACTTCGGGTCTCAGTTATCTTCTGCAAATAATGTCGCTAATCAGAACGCACAACAAGGACAACAAGATTATCAATCACAAGTATTAGGCTTGATTAATCAAATGCAAAACCGACCAGGTGAACTTGAACAACAATATGGTATTCAGCAACTATCAGCAGACGCATTGAAAGCTAAAGCTAACTATGACTCAGTTGAACTAGCTTACCGAAGACAAAAAGAAGCATTGCAAGTAGATGGTGCTATATCTCGTGAACAGAAAGCCGCTAACTTTGCTGAGATTGATCGAAAGGAAGCCTCACAAAAAGCCGACATTGCTATTGATTACAACTTAAAAGCAGGACTACTTTCAAACGCAAAAGAACTTATGCAAAAACAAATTGCACTTGAACTTGAACCAATGAAATTAAAGGTAGACTACTATAAAGATAACCGAGATCGCTTTGATAAAATCCTAGATAAAACAGAAATGCGACAGTATGACTATGTTCAAAAGAAAGAAGAGCGAGCATTTCAAGCAGCACAGAAAGCAGCAGATAGAAAAGCTAGTTTAATTGAAAAGGCTATTGATAAAGGTATTTATACATCTGATATGAAAGGTATGTCTTATGACCAATTAATCAATAAACTGGGTACAGTAGATGCAGTAGCGGCAATAACTCCGAAACTTAAAGGTGGTAAACCTGATATAGCGAATGAATTGGCTAATACATTAAAAATAGCTAAAACAGATTCCGTTCAGGCAGCAAAAGGTCTAGCAGTAATAAATACAATTCAAAAAATGGCAACTTTAAGTCCTGATGGAAATTTTGTTGGTACTGCACCATTCACAAATGTTTTTGGAAGACTTCGAGGAAAAGAGTCATCGCAAGAAAGAGTAAATAACAGAGCAGACATAGCTACATTAAAATCACAGGTAGGAATATGGGTATCTGGTGCAACTTTATCAAAAGAACAATTAAAGTTTGTTGACGATATGACACCAAATAATAGAGATACAGATTTCCAAATACGAGAAAAACTAAACAGTCTTACAAAAATTATGCAGGGCGATGCACAAGCCCAACTTGCTTCAAAAGGAGTTAAATATACACCAACAGAAGTAGATTGGTTTACAGCATCACCAAGCGACCAATTAGACGCTATGATTAGTGTAACTACTATTGGAAATGTAACACCAGCTAATAATGCTATATTAGAAGCTAACTGGAATCAATAATTATATGGATAATGAAAAAATCAAAAACTTTATAATTACTTCACGACAAAAAGGCGTACCAGACGACCAGATTTTGGCGTTCGTTAAATCTAAACAAGCACCAGTACAGACTCAATCAGACACTATGGGTGATATAAGACAAACTGGTAATGCAATAGTAAATACTGTTAATAAGGGTGTAGATCAATATGCAGAGATACAAGCACGACAAGACGCAGGATTACAAGGTGGATTACGCACTAAACTACAACAATTAGGTGTAGGTGCTAAAACAGCAAGTGGAGTTATTGGAGATGTATTTACTGGTCAAGTTAAGGTATTACTTCCACAATCAGGAGAAAATCTTGTTAAGCAAGGACTATCAGAGGGTATGAAAGGTTTAGCTGATTTAACTAATCGTTATGATGAAATCAAGAATACTAATCCTACATTAGCATTTGGAATTAACACAGCATTAGGATTTACACCAGACGCGGCATTATCTGTAAAAGACTTAATGAGTGGATATGAGAAACTAAAAACTACTAATCCAGCATTAGCACAAGATATTGATTCAGCGTTAGGTTTTGTACAATTAGGACTTGATGTAACAGGTATTGGAGAAACAGCAGGTCTAGCAAAGAATGTAGCAAAAAAAGGATTTCAAATAGCAGAAACAGGAGCAAATAAATTAGTAGGTGCAGTAGATAATCTTATTACTGACAGTAAAACATTAGCAGATGATTTAATTACAAAGTCACAACCAAAAGTAACACTAGAACAAGCGACAGGACAAATTATTCAAGGAAAAACTGGCGATGTTAAACAGGCAGTACAAGCAATAGGTGCAGTAGATACAACAGGTGTTAAAACCTATAAAGACTTACTAGGTAAATTCAAAGAGAAAAAACCTGAACTACTATCAGTAGTAGATAATGAACTTGCAAAAGACACTACACAATATTCTTTGGATAATCTATCAACAACTGTCGCTACAAACTCTGGAAAAAAAGTATCTACAAACTATGTTGATAGTGCATTAAAAGATTTGAGAGAATTATATTCTACTACTGGTGATGTTAAACAATTAGCAAACCTAGAAGAATTAGCAGCTAAGGGTTCATATACTCTAAAAGAGGTTAATGATATATCTCGAGTTTATAATTCAGAATTTGGACAAAAAGCATTTAGTAAACTAGGAGACCCACTTACAAGTGTTAATGCTCAAAGATTTGAAAACACACGAAAAGGACTTAAAGATGTTGCAAGACGAGGATTAGGTGGTGCAGAAGCTAAAAAAGCAGACGAACTATTAAGTTCAGTGTACAACACAGAGAATCTCGTGAAAAGGAATGTGGAAGCCGTTAATAAATTAAGACAACGAATAAATGAAAGAGGTCTATTGGAAAAAGCAGGACACTACATAACTAAATATGCCGATATATTAACTGGTGGAACAATAAGAGGTGCAGTAGCGGGATTACTCCCACGAGGTGCAGGATATAAGGTGTTAAACGCATTAGACCTAGAAGAACAATTAGCAAAAAACCTTGATATAATAAATAAGGCACTTACTTCTAAATCTGATGATATAATTGTAAATCAGTTAAAATCCTTAGACTTACCTATAAAAAATAGTACAAGTAAGACTACACCAAGTATGGGTGCAAAGACTAGTACAAGTAAATTAAATAAAACGAATGATGCGAGCTTAAATAGTTCCATATCACCAGTATCAAAAAAAAACGGAATAATGTCAAGTGACTTATCCACAGGGGATAATAAAGTTGCATATCATGGTACACAAGCAAAACAGATAGTTGGAACACCAAATGCAACAGATGGTAGTATGGGTAAAGCTTTCTATGTTACAGATAATAAAGGTAAAGCTGAAGTATTTGGAAAAGAAAAGAATGTTCTAAATCAAGTGATAACTAACAATAAAGGCAAGAAAGTTAAACAATATGCACGAGAGTCAGGTTATTATAAAACATCCAATGTCTTTGATATAAACCTAAATGGATTAAATATTAAAGAATTTAAAGATAGTAACGAATTTTTCAAGTATATAAGTAATTCCTCAAAGAAAGATATACCTGATTGGTTTAAACTATCTGGTTATGATGGTGCGTATATCAAAGATTCTGGTACTTATGCAATTTATAGTCCTGAAAAAATTAAGATGCCAAAAGCTAACAAAAAATAACTTATGATAATAGACGAACTAAACAAGAAAATAGCAGATATTGAAATCCTTGCAAATGATAAGGCTTCAACAATCGAATCAAAAGTTTCCGATCTAACAGACGGGCTTTTGATGGTTGCAGACGCTGTTGATATAATCCCAGAAATGGTAGATGAAAAGATAACTGCTATTACAAAAAAGTTCTCTGCTATCAAGGATAGTGTATCAAAAGTTAAAGCACAAAAAGGAGACAGCGGTAGAGATGGTATTGATGGACTAGACGGATTAAATGGTCGTGACGGTAAAGACGGCTCACCTGATAAACCAAAAGATATTGCAGACAAGTTAAACACACTAGAAAATGTAATTGACCCTAAAGTAATTAAAGGTTCAAGTGAATATGTTAATCGTACTGATCTTAACCGAACTATTAGTACATTAGAAAATCAAACACGATTCCTTATTCAATCAAACGCAAATAAGGGAAACGGAGGTGGAGCAGTAGATTCTGTAAACGGAGAAACAGGAGTAGTTAATCTTACTACTGACAATGTCCCAGAGGGAACAAACAAGTATTTAAATAGTTTGTTAGTAGATGGGACAAGTATTACAGGAAATGGATTAGATACACCATTGTCTGCTAATTTCACTCAAACAGGTAAGTATATGATTTCAGGAGGTGCATCATGGTCAGGAATAGGATTAGTATATGATGTATCATTCCTAACATATTTCTTTAATGGAAATAAGACAGCAGACCCAGATTCTGTAACATTAGCAGCATCAGATCCTACAAATCCACGTTTGGATGCAGTCGTAGTGGATGAAGCAGGAGTTATATCTGTTATTACAGGTGACCCCTCATCAAGTCCAGTAGAACCAGCTATTCCAGAAGACCAGTTACAAGTTCAATTTATCTTAGTAGAAGCAGGTTCAACAACACCTACTATTGCTACAGAAAATATTTATCTTGATGACCCAACATCTGGTTGGACATTCTCAACATACAATACAGCAACACCTACAACAGGTTCAATCAACTTTGCTGGTACGAACTCACCAAAACAAGGAATAGAATGTATTGAAGCAAGTACTGATTTACGATTAGGAGCTAGATTTGTACGAGGAACGTCATTTGATGCTTTCCAATACACCATGCTACAGGTATGGGTACGATTCACAGGTACAGCAGTGGCTACTAACAAGTCGTTGAATGTACGATTTGAAAACAGTGCAGGAACTCTGGTTGCTAACACAGTAAACTTGTTTAACTATGGTTTACAACGTGGAGTATTAAACACTTGGCAATTAGTCGTAGTACCTCTTACAGCCTTTGGAGCGCTCCCAGCAACTGTAAAAGGTCTTAAAATGATTATGGCAGGTGGAACAGTGGGAGTTGCTCGACAATGGGATATTGACTACATGATTTTAACAAACGGTTCAGTACCATTTGCAAACGTACCAACTATTGCTTTCTATAAAGACAATGTAGGTATCGCAGCTCAATCAGGATTAAACCTAATTGAAGGTACAGGTGTAACAATTACAGCGGTAAATGACCCAACTAATCAACGAGTAAACTATACTATTGATGCAAGTGGTGGTTCTCCAGCAGGTTCAGATACACAAGTTCAGTTTAATGATGCAGGAACTTTTGGTGGTGACTCTTGGTTTACATTTGATAAAACAAGTGGAAACTTTAGAGCAGGTAATAGATTTAATAAAATGTATATTAATGTAGCATCACAAGAAGCTGGATTTTTTACAAATGGTAACGGTATAGGTTTTGAAACTAAAATTGTTACTGGTACAGAAAAAGGTTTTTATGTAGACCCAACATTTACAGATGCAACATATTACATGGGTAATCTTGCACAAACAAGAATTAAAGTTGACGATTTAGCACAAACTATAGCATTTACAGCAAATGGAAGTACAGCCTACTCATCAGATATTCCATTGTCCATTAAAGTAACCGTACCAAGTGCCGACTTGCTTGCAGTGGTTACAGGTCCTACACCTTACGAACTAATCCCAGCACCAGGTGCAGGAAAGTTCATAGATGTAATTAGTATAGTTTGTAACCTTAACTTTAATACTACTGCTTACGACTTTAACAACGCATTAAGAATTGGTACAAACACTACTGGTTCTACGACTATGGGAACAGATGGTGGACAGTTAACTATCAGTCCTTCCAACATAATAAATGCTTCTGCAACTAAATTAAGTGTTGTTGGTTCAGCAAGTGCAAAAAAGAATGTAAACACTGCTCTCTATCTAAACGCTGGTTCTGCAACAACAGTAACAACAGGGGATAGCGACATTGATTTATACATTACATACAAAATCGTAACACTGTAGAGTCCCTTTATAGGGGTTCTGTCAGTCTTGTGACTATGATATAATAAAATTATGGAAGATAAACTAAAAAAACTTATACTCTTAATGGAGTTAAAAAACGAGGAAAAGTTCTCGGGTTTTTCTAAATCTATTGAGCAGTTAGATAAGCAGGATGTTGAATTATCAAATAATGTAGACTTAGTTTATAAAGAACTATCTAAAATAGAAGACAGTATAAAGAGTTTTGATGTATCAGAACAAATTAAAGAGTTGAAGTCAGACATAGAAAACATACAATTAATAAAAGGGGATAAGGGAGATGATTATGTATTAACTGCTGATGACAAGGCTGAAATATCTAAATTAGTAAAAGTACCAGTTATTGAAAGAGTAGTAGAGAAAACGGAGGTAATAAGAGAAGTACCTATCATCACTAATGAAATAAAGGAGGTCGCTAAATATGAAAATGCAGAACAAATTGTAGAAAAGATTAATACATTAGAAAATGTTATTGAACGCAAAACTATCAAAGGATTAGATAATCTAGTAGACCAACCTCATTTAGATAGAGCTATTGATATATTAGATAGACGTACACAATATCTAATTAACAAAACAACAGTAGCACCATCGGCTACAACTTGGGCTTCAATCACAGGAACACAAACAGACGTAAACGTAGGTGGTTTTACTAATGATGTAGGATATTTAACATCAGCAGATCTAACAGGCTATGTTCCAAATACTCGTACACTTACTATTAATGGCACTGCCTTTGACTTGTCTGCAGACCGTTCATGGTCAGTAGGCACAGTTACATCAGTAGCAGCATTAACACTTGGAACTACTGGAACAGATCTATCATCATCAGTAGCTAATGGGACTACGACACCAGTAATTACACTTAACGTACCAACAGCAAGTGCATTAAATCGTGGTGCATTATCAAGTGCAGACTGGGGTACGTTTAACTCAAAAGAGTCAGCACTAACATTCTCTATAGGATTAACACGTGTAACAGATACGATTACTGCAAACCTTTCAACAGGAGTATCAGGTGGTCAGACAGCTATTGGAGGTACTGCATCAGGAAATAATCTAACATTATCGTCTACAAGTAACGCAACCAAAGGTAAAATCCTGTTTGGAACATCCGCATATGATGAAGTCAATAATAGGTTAGGAATTGGAACCACTGCACCAGGTTTTCCATTGATGGTAAGTGGAACTGCAAATGTCACGGGAACACTCTATGTTAATAATAACGGTAGTGGTAACGGTGTAGGTTCAGTAGGAACAATTCAGCTTGGTGACAGTACGATTTCTAAATCTTATGGAGGTGGATTTATATTTAACGGTGGAGCAGCCCTTATTAATGGCTGGAACATCTCAGGTACTGGATCATTAACAAACGGAGGTGTTGTGACGAGCGGTTATCTTTTGGGAAGCGAATTGAGAGTGGGTAGTGGTGGGAGTAATGGTAAAATCACGACCGATGGCAATAAAATTCTTACATTTTATAATAATACTGCTGGAGCTGAGCGTATGCGTATCGATCTATCAGGAAATGTGGGTATCGGACAATCAACCCCAACAGCTACTTTACACTTACGTGCTGGAACAGCATCCGCTTCCACTGCGCCGCTTAAATTAGCTAGTGGAACTAGTCTGACTACTGCGGAGTCAGGGGCGGTGGAATTTACTACAGACAATCTCTACTTCACGATTACGACTGGTGCTGCCAGAAAGAACGTGACGCTGGACGAGGGTCTGACATCTGGTCGTGTCCCATTTGCTACAACAAATGGTCGGCTCACAGATGATGCAGATATGACCTTTGCAACTGATACACTCACCGTGACTAAGTTAGTCGGTACAACGAATATAAAAGTAGGTACTGTCGCAGGCTACATATCAAGCGACGGATCAACAGGGGCAACAGGAATCTTCACCACAGTCGATTTAAAAACCGTTACAGTTAAAGACGGAATTATTACAAGCATAGTTTAATTAATTATATGAAATACGAACTTATTAAAACAGATATATCCGCAGAACGAAAAGTAATGCAAGATATTATCGAAGATGGAGAAATTGTAGGACAAGAGGAAACTGATGAATATGACGTAACTATAACTATGGGTATTCACCCAACAGACGGAATAGGTGCAAACTTCTCAACAGATATTATTGTACGCAGTAATAATGCACAGACAGGATTTATAGTAGATATAGAACGAGCACAGGCTATTGAAGACTATATGCAAAGTATAAACGCTGTGATATAGTATTCATGTTATCAGATAACAATAAAACATATGACACACGAACAAGCTATACAAGTATTAATTCAAGTAGCACATCTTGCACAACGAGGTGGTGTACTTCAACTAAATGATGCAGTAGCAGTTGCACAAGCAATTAGTCTACTAGCACCTGCGAAAGAAGAAATAAAAGACAGTGCAGAAGAAGTAAAATAATGGTATAATACTCTTATTGTACTATAAGGAAACTCAAAAGGGTTTTCTCGTTAGTATTGTAATTAACATTAATTTTATCAGACATATGGCACGTACACCCTCAATAGACCAACACGCAGCAGATATTGAATATATAAAGAATGACATAAAGGAAATCAAAGAACGTCTGGATAAAAAGTACGTTTCACATGAAACATTTGATCTATCTATAAAAGCAGTAAATGACGCATTTGGCTGGATGGTAAAGATAGCCATATTCGTTGCTACTCCTATTTATGCAGCAGTGATAGCACTTATGTTTAAAATATTTGCACAATAATATGGAATACAAGATACTACTCATAAAGAATAGATTTAAAGATAAGGTTGATTTCTCCTATGGAATAAAGCATATGCAAGAAAAGACTCCTTTAAAACTTATTATTGAAGAATTGGAAACAGATATTGATCTAACTTTTAAGAATGTAGGTAATGCTACCTTTACTGGTGGAGTTCCATCAAACACTCAAGACTTTAAAAAGTTTGTATTAGAGGGTAAATATAACGCTGTAGTCCTAGTATATGGTAATGATTGTCCTTACATGCGTGTTTCCACAGTAGAAAACATACCTTTATATAAAGATACAGAGTTTATTACAGTACATGATACATATGACCAAGGTGGAACATTCAACCATGAGCTATTCCATGCGTTCTTTAAGAAGTTAGCACGTTATAACATCTTATTAAATGATCCAATGGACACTTATGAGAACGACAAAAGCCTATATGACCCAGTATCTAACAGAACAAAAGCAATAGCACTATTAAACCCCTATTGGGATAAAATCTGTGCATTTAATCAGAAACCTAACGAACAGTCAATTATGCCAACATATAAATATTTTAAATCATCAGAGATAGTTGGTTTAAAGCCTGAACTTGTAAAACTTTTGGACGAAGCAAGACATATTGCTGGTACTCCGTTTAAGATCAATTCTGGCTATCGGACAAAGGAACAAAACAAAAAAGCAGGTGGTGTTGAGGACTCAGCCCACTTGTCTGGGCTAGCCGTAGATATAGCTTGTACAACCGATTCTGCACGGCATAAGATTATTAATGCTTTACAGAAAGTTGGATTTAATAGAATTGGGATTTCTAAGTCTTTTATCCATTGCGATATAGCGAAAGATAAATCCCCTAATGTAATTTGGCTTTATGACTAAAAAAGAAATCAATCGAATTAAAAGTTTTGTATGGCGTTATGGCGCATTCGTAGCAGTAGCAGTAGCAGGTTATCTAATGAATATTGGAGACATAAAAGAAGTGTCTTTTAATACCCTTGGTACTATCTTTACTGTAACAACAGCTACTTATGTCTTCAATGAGTTTACAAAATATTTCAATACAGAAAAATAGTATGTTATAATACAATGTAGCTATATGAAGTCCGTCAATATATTTTGGGACAGCTAGCACCAACTAAACACGATCTCGCGGTCAGTGTTTTTTTTGTACGAAAAAAAAACCTCCTGTAAGAGATTCTTTTTAAAGATAGATAACCTGAGTAAGTTTTCTATAACCTGATAATAGCATATCAAAAATATAATGCAAGTACGAAAAAATCCCCGAAGGGACTTAGTCGTTTTAAAACTTGCGATTGATCGCCCGAGATAACCAAGAGAAGTATATCATATTACTTATTTTGAATCAAGCGATTTATATCATTGAAGATATGTTCTTGTAGATATGCTTGAAATTCTGTCTCCTCTGAAAACCCATAATACCTAGATAGATAATAAATAAGGTGATTAGTCTCGTGTACTAATACTCCATTATCGAAATGTTCTCGATAGAATATAATAGCCAGTGGTTTATCACTATTATCGGTAGCTACGAAAGCACAATCACTGGTTACTATATTAAAGTCTTTCGGATCTAAAAACAATTTATTTTCTAAGTAAAACTGGTTAGTTCCTTTTGATTTCTTTATGTTGTCTAAAAGATTTAATCCTGTTCCAGTGTTTATGTAGCCTACTATAATCTCGTGATTAATTAATGGTACTGTATATGTTGTTAGAATTGTTTTCATAATTTTCCAAGTAATATCATACAGTGATAAATAGCGTCTTTTTCTCCAAATATAGTGCTTTCTTTTAACTTTAATGCTTCATGTGCCTCATAACCCATTTTGTTGATTTTCCAATCTCTATATTCGTATTGCTTTCTATCCTCCATATTTGCATGACAGGTCGCACATAGCACATCACAGTTTTCTGGATCATATCTTGTGGCTTTATGTTTTCTACCGATATAATGTGAACATTGAATACTTCTTGTTGGTGGTTCATGTTTTATTCCACACATCTCACATGTATAATCTTTTTGTTCTCTTATCCATCGTGAAAACTCTAGGTCTGCTTTTTTAAGTGACCAAACCTTTGTTCCATAAATCATTCTTTTATTAGAGTATTTCACCTTGTTTGGAGATACTCTAGCAAGTGGTGTTCGTTTTAGTGGAACAGTCAGTTTTTGCTTGAACCCAGATCTTTTCATAGTTTTATTTTCTTAATCTTTAAATACTGCTCAAATAGATATGTATGAAGATATGCTATCGGCTCATCTGCATCTTGCGTATCTGTTTTATGACCTATTGATTTCATAATCATTTGGCAGGCGTGTAGTATTTCATGGGCGACAGTTGATAAACTAGGATTTTTAGTAGGAAATGTTATTAAAACATCTCTATTTAATTCCAGATAATTTCTTGTTTGACCTGCATAATCATAATTCCTATCCCAAAGCTTTTCTAATTCTACTGTTGATTTGTTAAACATGATATGAACCTCACATCTATAAATTGGTACATCAATACAATAAATATCACCTTTTATATGGTGTCTTTTTTTTCTCGATATAGATATTGTATATTTATCTAATTTTGTGATATTTTCGCTTATTTTCTTCATAATGTGTCAGTGTACCACCATATCACCTAACTCTTGCTACAGAGCCAATTTGAAAAAGTGGTGTTTTTTAAGCCTTATAATATAATATCAATACGACACTACTATTCTAACTCTGTCTAGTTCGAGAAAACCAATTCCATACATTTTCCTTATTTTTATCAAAGTCGTTTTTATCAACTTCTTTATCAAATATTTGTCGTAATTTGGTAACTGATAATTTACTGTCTCTATACTTCTCTATAAACTTTATTAAAGATGATTTTTCCATAAGATACTCGCGGTTATCTGTTAAAATTAAATACCTGTGGGGAAGCGTATTTCTCGCTTAGTGGAATATGCCAGGCAATGCTCACCAAAACAATTTTGTTCCCTGGACTTACACTACACCATATACGAAAGTTAGTTTTGGAATCATTCGTATGCTCCCCCATAGATATTCAATTAGAATAATTATATCACTTGTGAATATATTGTCTAGTATTTAAGACTTATATATGATATACTTCTACTATGCAGTCCCATAAAGACTGACTTAAGCGTTTGTGGGAAAGTTGTATCTTATAAGTACAGCGATCCGTAAATAAACCCACTCATGATATTGCAATTAAAAACACACCAATAGCGGTGTGTTTTCGTTTACTTATTGAAACAGCTCCAATGATTACCATAACCTTTTTTAATTGCCCACGCTGCGACATCTAATGCTTGATTGGGATTGTAAGGATTATCATAATCAGATCGCCCCATTTTTTCAGCAAAACCAATGAAGGTAAATTTGCCAAATTGTGCGACACCCATACTGCCAATAGAATTGGCGTGTTTGTCTTTACCATTATAAGCTTTTTCATTGTACTGACTCTCACACGATACTACCTTATGCAGAACTTGTCTCGAAAGTCCGTGCTTGTCGGCATAATAATCTACCATACTTTTAACTTCTTCAACAGTCCATTCGGTTTTTTCAACCATCTTTTCTGTTGGTGCTTCTGCGTCTACCTTTCCAGTAAATAAGCTTACTGATAATAATGGAAAAATAAGCATTAAAGCAATATATTTTTTATTCATAGAATGTGAATTTAGCTCTCACAACTTCATGTCTGTATTTCTATCCTATTAAGGATTAATCCCGAAGGACATTGTTTGCACTAAAAGGTATTATACCAAATTACAACATTTTTCGTAACTGACTTATCCACAGGTGCGTTGTATAATGTTATTGTATATTACACCACATCTTGTATAATTAAAACATGGGACGATTATTAAAAACAAGCGATAAAAAGAAGAATGGTAACTCTTGTATATTCTGCGGTTATGAATACCAAAAGAAGAAAAGATTTATGTCTGCAGAAAGAGACATAGATTATCATTGCATACCACCACTAGGAACAGAATTTTATCCCGTCTGCATACACTGCAAGTCAATACTAGAACACTTTATAGCAAAGTACCCACATCTGTGGGAATAGCAAGATTATTATTAACCGCGAGTATGATATAATACGCATGAGACGTGTTCTATCGTAAAAATAATAAGATGAAATACATAATCACAACCGCGCAAAAAAGCGCTAAGGCAAACAAGAACCTCCTTGCTAATATCAAAACCTTTCAAAAGGTACACGGTATAGATGACGAGGGATTACTTCTTTTTGTTATGAACGGAAAGTATAAAGATGACGAGATAATTGACACTGCACTATTTAACGCTGGCTTTGCTATCGTTGAAAATAAGACACTCAATGCCAATCTTCGACTTCGAGATATGAAAGTTCAAGCACAAAAGATTAAACCGTTTAACGGGCTTAATTCCAAACTACCAAGAGAATGTTCACACATACTTCCTGCTACTAAGATACGATATGAAACATTATCTAACTTATCACATCATCCACGAGCTTTAATCTCAACGGGTGCAGTAACAGAGGGTGCGTACAAACTTAACACACAGTTAGGACAAAAAGCTCACGAGCAACATCAATTTGGATTTGTCTATGTCAAAGTAGTAGATAACCGTATCTTTCACGCTATGCAAGTAGATTGTCAGAAAAACGGAAACTTTTATTACTTAAATGAATTTTACCATAACGGTAAGATGACAAAGGCAACGCCAAAGGCTATTGTACTTGGTGACTTGCACATAGGTATCTTAGATAAGAACGCCTATGAAATGTCACTACAACAGTTACGAGACATGAAGCCAGAATATGTCGCATTACACGATATATTTGATGGAGCTAGTGTCAATCACCACGAAAAGAAGTCTTTTATATCTTCACTTAAAAACTTTCAATTAAAGAAAGACTCACTAAGCAAAGAATTAAAGATGGTACACAAACACTTATGGGACTTATCAAAAGAGTTCCCGAATATTAAGTTTATTATTCCAGAAAGTAATCACGATGTATTCCTAAGAAGATACATTGATTCAGGTGACTTTATGTATAATCCGCAAAACTTCTTATTCGTTGCAACGATCATACCAGAGGTACTTAAAGAAAAAAGACCAGTGTTAGAAATAGCACTATCTGAAATTGGAAAGCTACCAAAGAATATGCATTTCTTACTGGAAAATGACGAGTTTCGTGTTGCTGGTGTAAATATCGGCTCACATGGTCACTTAGGTGTATCAGGTAGTAGAGGTTCTGTATCACAATTCGACAGACAAAACTTTAATCAAATGTCAGGTCATACTCATAAACCAGAACGACAAGCTAATGCAATTAGTGTTGGTACTAACAGTATCTTAAATCAAAGATATATGAAAGGACCAGGAGCGCATGCTCATGCTAATGGTATTGTCTATAAAGACGGTCATCAAATGTTATATGTAATGATAACTTAAAAAATTGAATAATGTGCAAATCTAAAAAGAAAAAACCGAAACTCTATACATTGGAGCAAGTTGTAAACGCAGTGAATCACTGGTCTATGACTACCGTACCAACGGAAAATGTAAAACAGTTTATTAACAAAGAGGTAAAAGATGAAAATCAATTATCATTTTTTAACCATTGAAACAAGGGGATTAATTTCCCCTTTTCGTTTACATAGTTATACACATGTTTGTTCTTGCAAATTATTTTGATTGTATGATATAATACAGGTATAGCACTTGTTTCTAGCAAGATTTGTGCTATCATTGATGTGGTTAGGGTGCGAGAACATTTATACCAGGAAAGGAAAAGGGGCAACCCTTGCAGATCACACATCGTCTGTTTGCTAGTTCCTTTTCTGATATAAGTGTTTTTTTATTAATTAACTAAAAGCATATATGGATGATCGCGAAACTAGAAATAGTAGTCCATCATATTACGCAATAGTTCCAGCAGATGTTAGATATAATAATAATATAAGTGCTAATGCTAAATTATTATATGGAGAAATAACTGCATTGTGTAATAAAGAGGGTTATTGTTGGGCAAGTAACCAGTATTTTGCAAAATTATATGAAGTTCACAAAGATACAGTCAGTAAATGGGTATCTGAACTTGTGCAACAAGAATATATTTATTTTACTGTACTTGAAAATAATTATAGGCAAATATTCCTTACAGAGCATAGGCAAAAAGACCTACCCTATAGGCAAAAACGCCTAGGGGGTACGGCAAAAACGCCTAGGGGGGATAGGCAAAAACGCCTACATAATAATACAGTTAATAATACAAATAATAATGTTGTCACTAAGCAAGCTAGTGACACTATGACTTTAACTGAATTTATTAACAGCTGTAAACAGTCAAAACTAAAACACATACAGGTTATTGGTGAATGGGCAGACGGTGAACAACCACAACATACAACATATGGAGAATGGCAGTCATTTATTCGCAGAAATTTACGCCCAGCAAAAGAGCTCGCTGCATATTCTATGGAAAAGGTAGAAAAAGCATATCAATTGCTTCAAAAAGACATAGTTAAAAAACTTCCAAATGGAAAGACTGATGGATTTATTACAAAATACAGCCTCGAAACTGTAATTAAATATATTGATAATGTATGAAAAAAGAACCTGTAAATATAACAAACGAATCTAGTATCTTACCAGAAACAGCTAAGAAGATTAAAAGCGAAATAAACAAATACAAGTCTTTTGATGATTTCTTGATCGCAAAGAAAGCTATGCTTATGCGAAACGGAAATAAGGTAGTGTTAGAATTTCCTATTGCACAAATAAGTGACTATTGTAAAATGTATGTAGATAGTTTTATAGTTGGATTAAATGACAGCTTCATCTTTGAGAAGTATGCAAAAAGATACAATAAAGAAGATGGTATTAAAAGATATACTGGATATTTTAACCCTTTCTTTTTCTGGTCAGCGGTTTACTATGGAAAAACACAAGATTAGCCTTATATCATAACTCTATAAAAGTTTTCCACAGTTTAATTTATTAGATACTTGCACAAGATTATATATCATATATACTGAATATATAGAAGAGATAACCAACTTCTACTTAATCTATGAACATGTACTACGGACTACGAATGGAAGACCAAGAGGAATACGAAGCTACTATGTGTCCTACTTGTGACACACACAAAAAGGAAGACGGAGAAAATGAATGTAAGTTTTGTTGGAGAATAGGAAAGACAGTTTCTAGCTTTACTAACATGCCAAGTAATAGTGACAAGATTATCAGTATGCAACTCTTACGAGAGAATGATAGATTCATCAAATAATATGACATCATTTGAAAACTATTTAAAAAAAATCCATTCATTAGCATTTACATCTGTACTAGATGATGACTTACCAGACCACTTTGATAACTGGATTTCACAATTAGACGGAGAAGAACTACTACGATATGGACAGTTATACGGAGAAGAAGTATTTTTAGAAGGATTTAATTCAAAGCAATAATTATGAATGAACAAATTGAAAAACTATTAAAGTTAGATGTAAACGAGATGACCGAAAAGAAAAACGGATTAACATATCTTTCTTGGTCACATGCCTGGAAAGTAGCAATACAAAATGATTCAGAAGCAGTTTATGAAGTAGACAAGTACGATGGTAAACCATTTCTATTTGATGAGAATCTCGGTTACATGGTTTCAACAAATGTAACCATGTTTGGAAAAACAAAAGCAATGCAGTTGCCAGTTATGGACGGTGCAAATAAGGCAATGAAAAATGTATCATACAAATATACAACAAAATATAATGGAGAGAAGACAGTCGAAGCAGCGACAATGTTTGATATTAACACAGCGATCATGCGATGTCTCGTAAAAAACCTAGCGTTATTCGGACTAGGACTATACATTTATTCTGGAGAAGACTTACCAGATACTGACGCTAGTGGTGAACAAGTAAAGAAAGGGGAAAAAACAGTAGCGGGTCGTTCAGATGACGACACAGAAGACGCTTTATCAGATATTAAAACTAACGAAATATAATATGATTAAATTCACAAAGTTTACAGTTAAAAAGAATAAGTTTAAGAAAACAGACACACAACCAGACAGAGTGTTCTCTTGTGCAACGGATAAAAAAGATAAAGATGGAAAAGATATTTGGATCGATGTAGCAAGCGGGTGGGTTAAAACAGATACAACAGGAGACCAGTACATCTCTGCACAAATGAAAAGTATCTACACAGATAAAGAAGGAAAAGTATTTGATGGATATGTAATTGTATCAGCGATGGAATTTGAAAAGATGAGTAAAGTTTACGAAGATTATCTTATTGAAAAAAGAGTTCCAGGTTATCCAACACCTACATCACAAGGTATAGATTTAAATAAGACACTTAAACCAGATCCAGCATTTGATAACGTACCAGAGATTACACCAGAGATGTTAGATATTAACCCTGACGATATTCCTTACTAATATGAAAGAAAAACGCACACTAAAACAAAATAATGCTATTCATCTCTATTGCGAATTACTTGCAAAAGAATTGAATACACTAGGATTAGATATGCGTGTAGTTTTAAAACCAGATTATAGGATTTGGTGGACAACGGAAAGTATCAAGGAAAATATTTTTAAACCAGTAGTAAATGCTATGTATTCTGTTGATAGTACAACAAAACTTG
>ERZ869921.332-NODE-332-length-31801-cov-6.880237_pt1 | contig 31801 bp, 47 predicted proteins | sample MGYA00579310_ERZ869921 | MGnify/ENA primary metagenome ERZ869921 (study PRJEB32216, sample SAMN09231816) | wastewater metagenome | place: USA: Maryland | collected 2016-06-21 | study: EMG produced TPA metagenomics assembly of the PRJNA472060 data set (Reclaimed... | reverse complement strand
GCACACCTGCGCGTCGTCGAACACCCGCGCGTTGCCGTACACCTGCGCGTTGCCGAACACCTGCGCGTTGCCGCACACCTGCGCGTCGTCGAACACCCGCGCGTTGCCGTACACCTGCGCGTTGCCGTACACCTGCGCGTTGCCGAACACCCGCGCGCAAGTCCCCACATACGCAGACCGTGCTACTAAAGCGGAGTCTGCAACCCACCCGCCGCCGTTAGCGTGCTGATGAGCAGGTACGGGTCCATTTCCAAAGTCATACATCGTGCTCATACCCGCGCTCCCGCTTTGCCGATTGTTCTGATTTCCCAATAATCCTGTGGTTTGTAAAGGCGCAGAGGCGAATCAAGGTCCCCAAGGAATAGTTCGCCATCTTTTTCTAGGACTTCGTAATAACCGAGTGCATCCCAGTCGTTGTATAAGATGTCGCCGGCCTTGATCGGCTCGCCGTGCTTGTCTACGTATCCGCTCATACCCGAGACTCCGAATATCCCTCGTATGCGTAATCCGCAAGACCCATGTCGCGCAGATCGTCGGTCGGCTGCATGGCGACGGCTTCGTTTTTCCTGATTTCTTCCTCGTATTGCTCGTTCAGCTCGTCAACAGTTCGGTCAATCTCGGCTTCTGCCGCTGCGATCGCCGCCAGCGCGAAAGCGCGACGATCGATCAGCGTCCAGGTGTCGCGGATCAGGTCGATCTCGGCTTCAACTTCGATGTAGAGGTGCCTTTTCATTCCCGCTCTCCGTTTGCGATGGGTCAACAATAGACCCGCGCCAAACCCTTTGCAACACCTTTGCGAAAAAAAAATGGCGCGGCATATTGCATATGGTTAGCAATGCAGCAATGATAGACCCATCAAATAACCGGGAGCGGTTTGTGCGAGAGGTTAACTTTCAGCGGGTCATTCAGGAAATCCAGCAGGAAACCGGATTGACCGACGAGGAACTGGCGCGCAAGTGCGGGGTGCAACGTCCGACGATCAGCGCGATCCGGCGCGGTCAGACGAAGCAGCCGGCCTATGCGCTTGGGGCAAAGCTGGTGGCGATTTGGGAGGCGCTGTGAAACCACAAACGGCTGAGATTCTCGGGCATCTGAAGCGTCATGGATCAATAACGCCGCAGGTTGCGTTGCGCGAATATCGAACGATGCGACTCGCGGCGAGAGTGCTTGAGCTACGCCAGGACGGCTACCCGATCCAGACTGTCCTGCAATACAGGGCTGGGCGGGGAAGGGCGGTGAGGTTCGCTGAATACAGGATGGGGAACCGTAATGGCTAGGAAAGGATCGCCGGGAAATGGCGCGTTTGGTTCTGGATTTAGGGTTATTCCAGAAAACCCGCACATGGCAAAAACAGCAAGTCAATATACACACGAAGGAATTTCGCACAAAAGAATCCGAGCCTGCAAAGTGTGCGGCAAAACATTCGACTCTAACTTCAGGTATTTAACCTGTTATGAGTGCGTGAATAAAATTCGTCAACGACGTGATGCACAGAAAGGCACAAAAATTCTTGTGTCGAGCGCAATACTGGCAGTTGAAAAACGAAAAGCCGAAATCAAGGCGGCGCAAAGGAAGAAGAAATGAAAACGCCCCTATTGCCAAGCGCAAGTAGGGGCGCTATAAAGTTGATGCCGGTGTCGTTACCGGCCTGCAATGACCCAAGGAACTCGCAGACCGCACCGGCGGGCATAGATTACCACGGATCGTTTCAAGGCTGGAATAGTCACCGGGACTTGTGTGTCGGGCGCTTGCGGCCGGAAAAAACAAACCGGCTAAGAAATCGCGGCGAAAGCCGTGCAGGGTTGACCCTCCCTACCGCGCCCCCCATGCCGAGAGCAGGCATGACCGAAAGGGAAACAGAGAAATCTGTTGGGATAGGCTCGCTATCCGATACGGCACACACGGCTCGTCAGAACATGAACATCAGTGGCGTCCGTCAGGACGGTCCAAAGGGTTTCTTCGCCTTCAGAAAACAGGATGCAGAATGAGCAGCAGGATTCCAGGCCGACCCGGCCACGTAGTCGGGTCGAAGCATCACAAGGCGAAGCTGACCGAGGCCGACATTCCGGTAATCCGGCAGCTTCACGCCGAAGGAGTATCGACTCGGGCGCTGGCGGAAAAGTTCGAGGTGACGCAGCGGGCGATATTCCAAGTCGTCGCGTACATATCGTGGAGGCATGTGCTGTGAGCTATGACCAATACATCGCCGGAAAGCTGGCGGCATTCAAGCCGTCAGGCGTGCCTGATCCGGCGGTCGATCATGGGTTGTTCGACTTCCAGCTGGCGCTGGCGACTTGGGCGCTTCGGCTCGGGCGGTCGGCCATCTTTGCGGATACCGGGCTCGGCAAGACGCGGATGCAACTGGCATGGGCCGACAACGTGGCGCGTCACACTGGCGAGCCGGTATTGATCCTGGCACCGCTGGCGGTCGCTGAGCAGACGGTCGAGGAAGGGGCGAGCATCGGCGTTCGGGTGGTTCATCACCGCGAGCAGCCTGACGAGCTGCCGCCTATCACGATCACGAACTACGAGCGGTTGCACAAGTTCGACGCTGAACTGTTCGCCGGTATCGTGTTGGACGAGTCCAGCATCATCAAGCATCACGACTCCAAGACGCTCACGCAGCTCATGGATTGCTTCAGGGCGACGCCATACAAGCTCTGTGCGACCGCGACGCCTGCGCCGAACGACTGGACAGAGCTAGGGACGCACGCCGAGTTCCTTGGCGTCTGCACGCGAGCGGAAATGCTGTCGGAGTTCTTCGTGCATGACGGTGGCGAGACTCAGGTATGGCGGCTGAAGGGACACGCGCGCGAGGCGTTCTGGCGCTGGGTGTCGTCGTGGGGCGCGCTGGTCCGCAGCCCGGCGGACCTTGGCTATGACGGATCGCGGTATGACCTGCCAAAACTGACTGTTCAGCAGCACACCATCATCACCGATCAGGAAGCGCCGCAGGGGCTTTTGTTCGCGATGGAGGCCGCGACCCTGATGGAGCGCAAGAACGCGCGCAGGGACAGCGTAGAGGATCGTGTCAAGGCTTGCGTGGATATGGTCAATTCCAGCGGCCAGCCGTGGGTGGTCTGGTGCGAACTCAACAGCGAGTCGGAAATGCTGACGAAAGGCATTGAAGGCGCGATTGAGGTTCGCGGCTCGATGACCACGGATCAGAAAGAGTCTGCGCTTTCAGACTTCGCGCATGGCCGCGCGCGGGTGATCGTCACAAAACCGTCGATAGCCGGGTTCGGTTTGAACTGGCAGCACTGCAATCAGATGGCATTCGTCGGCGTCACTGACTCGTTCGAGTCGTACTATCAGGCGGTTCGTCGCTGCTGGCGCTTTGGTCAGAAACGCCCGGTAACGGTTCATATATTCGCCAGCGAACTAGAGGGCGCGGTGGTGGCGAATCTTCAGCGGAAGGAGCGCGACGCGCGGGCAATGGCTGAATCCCTTGCGGCACAAACGGCGGAAAGCGTGAAGGCCAATGTGCTAGGGATGCAGCGGCAAACGAACGACTACAACGCAACGCGGGCGGTGAAAGTGCCTGCATTCATTGGAGCATGACATGAACTGCATCGACCAGACCGTAACAGAGAATTGGGCGCTATACCAAGGCGATTGCGTCGAGGTGCTGCGCGGCGTCCCTGATCATAGCGTGGGCTATTCGATCTTCTCGCCGCCTTTCGCGAGCCTCTACACCTACAGCAACAGCCCGCGCGACATGGGCAACTGTCGCAATCGTGATGAGTTCTTCGAGCACTTCGGCTATCTGGTCGATGAACTGCGCAGAGTCATGAAGCCGGGACGCGACGTGTCGTTTCACTGCATGTTGCTGCCGACAAGCAAGGTCCGTGACGGCGTGATCGGTCTGGACGACTTCCGCGGGGACCTGATCCGCGCGTTTCAGGCCAAGGGGTTTGTCTATCACTCTGAGGTCGTGATCTGGAAAGACCCGGTAACGGCAATGCAGCGGACCAAGGCGCTCGGTTTGCTGCACAAGACCGTGCGAACGAACGCCAGCATGAGCCGTCAAGGAATCCCTGACTACTTGGTGACGATGCGTGCGCCTGGCGATCCTGTGGATAAGGTCACGCACGACGCGCGTCAGTACCCGGTCGATAAGTGGCAGAAAGTGGCCAGCCCAATCTGGATGGATATTGACCCGAACGACACGCTGCAATACCGAAGCGCGCGAGAGCATGACGACGAGCGGCATATCTGCCCGCTGCAACTGGAAGTGATCCGGCGCGGGATCGACCTGTGGACTAATCCTGGCGATGTGGTGCTGTCGCCGTTTGCCGGGATCGGATCAGAGGGGTTCGTGTCGCTGGAAATGGGGCGCAAGTTCATCGGGGTGGAGCTGAAGGAGTCCTACTACCGGCAGGCCGTCCAGAATCTGAGCAACGCATCTGCGCAGCCGGACATTTTCGGAGGAATCGCATAATGGGCCTGCGATTCGACTACCCGCCAGACTTTGAGGAAATCTGGAAGCGCCACCCGGTCGGCGTGAAGAAGCTAGGCTATGACGCCTGGCGCAAGTTGAAGCTGACGCCTGCCGAGAATGTCGAGCTTTGCGAATACCTCGAGCGCCGTCACCGCGACGACGTGAAGTGGTTGGAGGGGACTTTCGTTCCTCACCTGTCGAGCTTCTTGAACGGCAGGCGCTGGGAGGACGATTACAAGCGCGTTGCGACCCGTCAGAGGTCAACGCAGGGCGAGGGCTGGCGGGCGTTGGGGTTCGCGTCGTTCGATGACTACGTGGCTGGGATGCGGCACTGATGCAGTATCGGTATGGGGAAAGGCCGAAGCATGACATCACCGCGATGACCGACGTTGATTCGCGCCCGCGCTGCAAGGTCTGCGGCAGGCCAATGGCGCGCAGCGGGATGAAGCAGGGTTCGCAGCAATGGCGATGCCGCAAGAATGGCGTTATCTGCTCTACGTTTTTGGCGATGAAGGATTCGCCGTTGCCAGGCTCGATAGTGCTAGCTGAGATGGCCAAGACGAAAACGGTCGAGCAGATAGCCGAGGCTTGCAATTCAACGATCCGCGCCACGTCCGCTAGGCTTCGGGAATACGGCATCAAGGCGCAGAAACCGGCGGTTGTGAAAAAGCCGTGGGTTACTCAGCTCGACAGGCTTTATCCATCGCGGGAGGCGATTGTCGAGTACATCGCGGCGACCGAGATAGGCGACGCGATGATCGCGCATTCCGTGCAAGAGCAAATGTGCATTCGATGGGAGCATCACTACGGCCAGCGGTTCATGCGCCTGTGCAAGAAGTGCTGCCGCGCAAGGCCATACGATGACATGGCCATGCGGATGAATGGCACGATTCAGCGCATTTGCAGCGACTGCTACGTGCCAGGCCCGAATGCCGGCAAATCGATGAAAGACAAAACAGGCCATGCCGCTCGCTTGTTAACGGAGTATGATATGGGCTTCGGCATGGAATACGCTCGGCAGCCGTGGTCAGATGCGCAGGGGATCAACAACTACCGTTTTTCGATGATGGGAGAGGCCAATGGCTGATAATTGTGATGAATCCGGTGGTGTTCCTCCTTCTGCGCCGGACGGCGCTGCAACGCCTGACAGCCGGGAAAGACCGGCGCTTTTTGGGGATATGGTTGAGGCTGATATTGATTGGTTGCGAAGTCTTGCTAACGGGCAAAGTGATATTGCGTTTTTCCAACGTATATGTGGGATAGCGAATCGCATGGAAGTCCTGATTGGCGCATACAACACATCGCTGCGGCGCGAGTGCCAAGAGGTGAGCAATGGCCGATAAGATTTTCGCGGAAGGAATCTATTTCGACCGGAACGAGAAAGCGCCGGAATGGGTGATTGGTAGGCTAGGTATCAACCGGGACAAGGCTATAGCGTGGCTGCTAGAGCAACCCGTGAGTGATCGCGGATATTTGAATCTCAATATCGCGCGCAGCAAAAACGGTAAGGCATACGTCGAGCTTGATACGTGGAAGCCGAGCGGCGATAGGCCGGTTGCTGATCGCGGAAGGCAGGAACAGACGCCATTTGACGACGACGTGCCGTGGTGAGCACTGCCGCAATCGCAACCCTCTGCCTCTACGCCGTCTGGTGCGCTGCTAACCCGCGTCCTGTGCGGTCGCTGGCGCGGTTGCTCTGCGTGGTCGGGCTGTGCTGGGTGGCGTTCAGATGACCAAGTTGCGCAAATCCGCTCGCGGCCAGCCGTGCCTGGTTCGCATACCAGGCGTGTGCAACCACGATCCAGAAACCGTCGTGCTTGCGCATGTCCGTCGCGGGCAGGTTGCCGGGACAGGGCAAAAGCCAGCGGACCTTTGTGGAGTGTTTGCGTGCTCAAGTTGCCACAACGAGATTGATCGCCGGACGCGCAAGGTATCCATGGACGAACTCGACGGCTACATCCTCGACGGCATGTGCCGGACGCTTGCGTATTGGAGTAGGGAGGGACTGATCCGTGCTGACTGAGTTTTTCTGTCCGCTGTGCCAGCAGACTCGATCCGTGGCCAATGCCGGCGAGACGTGGCGATGTCTGAACTGCAATACTCCGATGGTCGAAAAGGCGCAATTTATGCGTGCCTCGGGTGGGTTTATCTCGGCGGGAAAAACTGATCGAAAGCACTCGCACTACTTTCACGCCTGCCCGTATGACCAGATAGACGTTTACCGGGTTCTGCTGGTGTTCGGCGTGACCGATCCGTGCTTGCAGCACGCGGCCAAGAAGCTCCTAAAGGCTGGCGGGCGCGGGCAGAAAGACGCAGGGCAGGACGTTCAGGAGGCCATAGACACGCTTCGCCGATGGCAGGAAATGAGGGCTGAGGAAGCGTGAGCGCAGCCGAGGACGAGCTTGCGTTGCACCTATCCGCTGCCGGCATCGCCTTTGAGCGCGAGTTGAGGTTCCACCCGGTCAGGAGGTGGCGCTTTGACTTTGCCATCCCTGGGTCTGGCGTAGCGATTGAGGTAGACGGCGGCGGGTTCGTGGGTGGCCGGCATGGTCGCGGGCTGGGAATCGAGAAGGATGCCGAGAAGTTCAGCGAGGCTGCCGCGCTCGGCTGGCGGGTGATCCGGGTAACGCCGAGGCAGATTCGGTCGGGCTACGCGCTCGACGTGATTGAGAGAGCAATAAGGGGGAGATGTGAAAGCCAAGCCATATAGCGTCTTGGTGTGCGGTGGCAGGGATTACCGTGGCAGGACTGCGGTATTTGAAGCTCTGGATCGACTGGCAAGGCAGCAAAACATTGGATTGATAATCAATGGCGGCGCAACCGGTGCTGATGAGTTTGCCGCGCAATGGGCGCGCAGTCGAGCGATCCCGTTTCTCACTCATCCCGCAGATTGGGAAAAGCACGGGAAAGCAGCCGGTCCTGTGCGAAATGCGCAAATGCTCAAAATGTGGGAGCCGGATTTTGTGCTGGCGTTTCCGGGCGGGCGCGGAACCGAATCAATGGTTGCTCTTGCGGAAGAGCATGGATTTCCGGTTGGCAGGGTCGGTTGGTAGTGGCGGCTGACCCTCGCCAGATGCCGGATCATGAGGCAAAGGCGTACTGGGCGCTGCGGCACATCTGGAAACGACTGGACGAACTTACGCCGCTTGAGGAGATACCGTGGCGCAAATGGTGGGAGCGGGAGTTTGGAAAGGGTCGGACGGTAGAGCAGGCGGCGGAAGAGTACCGGAGGCGGCGTTGAAACGGACCCCAAATATCTCGCCATACTACTGGTCGCTGTGGGCGATCCAGCAGTGCGCCCAGTATCGCAACATGGGATACCCGACGCAGGAGCCGTACTACCAGCCGGCGCGGCTGTCCAAGGTCGAGGTGATTGAAGGCGAAAAGCCTATGAGCCCGGCCACTATTGATGACTGGCGCATTGCTGAACGCATTGCCGGCTTGGTTGAGATTCACCGGGCAGCCTATCCGAGAGAGGTTCTGTGTTTGGAAATATGGGAAGGCGCAAGGCCGGCAGACCCGCCTAGCCTCAGTGATCGGTTGTCTGTCTACGGAATCGAGGCGCGCACATGTCGGCAGATGGCATACCGAGCAAGGCGCGCAGTAGACGTTGCCATCGGGCCTATTGACCGAATCTACGCAATGCGGTAGAAATGGCACATTCAACAAATGCCCCTGAAGCCCGGCCTTGCGCCGGGTTTTCCGTTTCTGGACTCCCGAAAATAACAACCCGGAGCCTCCCTTGTGTCAGACCAGCCGCCGACGCACAACGACATCTTGACGGCTCTGCATAGCCATGACGTGCGCCTGGTCCGACTCGAATCCGAGGTGTCTGCTGTGCAGCGCGACGTAATCGCGCAGGCGGGCCGTATGGACAAGGCTGCCGAGAAGCTCGAACAGTTGGCCGAGGCTGTGGCCGGGCTGGAAGGGACGCAAAAGCTGATTTTCTGGATTGTTGCGACCGGCATTCCGATCATCGCCGGCCTTGAGCTGTGGGACCGGCTGTCCCGCTGACTCGCCTCGACGGACTGGGCTTTACCCGGTCGCTGTAGGCCGCTGGCCCTGCGCACGGGCACGATTCGCGCCAACTGCGGTAAGTTGGGCCGAGTTGCTAGGCTGCTGGGCAACCGCTCTGCGGGCGGCGTCGTGACCCGCGCTATTTTGTTCAATCCGAGGCATCGCAAGCAGCGCCGGTATCCGTTCCGGTGCGGGCGTTTGGGTGTGTGGGCACCAGTCTCGGGCCATTCAATCGGCGCGGTTCCTCGACTTTAGCGGGTCCGAGGTCTTGCGGGTCACTGCCTCGACGCGCCGTTCCCATCCCGGCCCCCGGCGTTCCCCTCCCCCCTCTCCCGCGCCGGGGAGCCCGGGACTCATTCGGAGACGACATGCACTCTGGACCAACGAACATAAACCGCGCGGCAGCCGGCGGCACGGGTGCGCTCGTGGCCGTGGTGGTCATGTGGGCGCTCGCTGCGTATGCCGGCATCAATCCGCCGACCGAGGTGGCTGGAGCTGCTGGGGCGCTGATCGCGCAGGTCGTCAACGCGGCGTGGAGCCGCATCGGAGGGATTGGCTGATGCGTTTCGTGATGTTCGTTGCCCTGGTGCTCGTGCAGATCGCGGCACATGCGGCGACTCGTGACGTCACGATCAGATGGGAGCAAGAACTTTTGACCGTCGACGGCGACGTGCTGGAGCGCATGGATGGTTTCCGCCTGTTCACTGCTGACGGCGTGCTGGTCCAGGCTATCCCTGGCGACGTGCGCGAGGCGACGATCCGGGTGAATCTCCCGTGGGGCGAGACGTGCTTCAAGATGCGCTCGTTCTACGTCCATAACGGTATCGAGTACGAGTCCGAGGATTATAACGTCGGCGCTTGCAAGACCATCACGCCCGGTAAGCCGGTGAGCCCGGGACTGCCGTGATCCGCATCCTAGCCTCTCTCCTGCTGCTCCTGCCGCTGACGGCGAGCGCCGCCAGTCTGGTCGATTGCTGGGACGGCACCCGCTGGACTACGGGCACCTGCCCGCCGCAGCTCGACATCGTTTCGACCGACGCGGACGCATCGAGCCTTGACGTTACCTACACACTCGCGGCTGACGCTGCGACGGTGTATTTCTACGTCGGGCTGCCGACTTCCGGCCAGTGCGTGCGCCCTGCAATCAGCGTCATCAAGTCAGGCGCTGGCGCGGTATTCCACGACACCTTCAGCGGTGCGGATACCGAGGTTGACGCTGGTACAAGCACGGTCACTGCTACCGGCCTGAGCGCGGATTCAGAGTATTGCCCGCACCTCTTTGCCGAGAACGCGGACGGCATTCCTCCCGAGACTCTGAGCGTCGCTGCGCGTGAGCGGTACAGCAAGACGACAGCATCGCCTGTGTATACGCCTGCTGTGCCTACCGGACTGGTGAAGTGGAATCCTGGCCACTACATGATGGCGAAGGCCAATCGTACCTGGGTCCAGCGCCAATCCGACTACGATGCGATCACGAACAGCACGGCGATCAAGGGCGTCGTTTCTTACGCCTACTGGGGCCAGCTTGAGCCGACGCAGGACAATTTCGTCTGGACGTCGATCCAGCAAGACCTCGACTACGTAAAGGCACTAAACGTTCCGAAGCGGCTGTTCATCCGCATCTTGGACAAGCGCGAATCCTCTGATGGATGCTCAAACCGGACCTACTATCCGGCATGGCTTGACGCTGCGGGTCTGTGCGTCCAGACAGACACGAGCAAGTTCACGTACAAATGGTGGGATTCGACGCTAGAGGCTGAATACATCGAACTGCTTCAGGCAATGGCTGCCGAGTTTGATGACGACCCCTATTTCGAGGGCGTGGTTCTGCTTCGCGAGACTGGGCTTGGCGGGCAAACAACGTCTGCGCCTGGATACAACAAAGCGGCTTATGTGCAGAACCTCAAGGACATCGCATCCGCTGCGCAAACCGCGTTCGTCAAAAGCAACGTGATCCTGTACACCAACTTCGTGAACGGCGGCGGCACCAGCGACATCGAGGGATTGCTGGCATGGCAGAACACAGAGGGCATCGGGCAGGGGAGCCCGGACGTTGCGCCTGATTGCGTGACGATAAACCTGTATTGCACCGATGGCTGGCGTGACCCGCAGCGGACATCAGGTGAAGGCGGGCCGCGAGGCATTCCTGCAGCCGCGTACAACTACGTGAACGACAACCTGATCGGGCAGGTTCCGATTGCGTGGTCGGTTGAGGCAAGCCAGTTGGGCTCTAACGCGGTAGGTCAGCACGGAGGTTATGCGCCCGAGTTCCTGCGCCAGTTTGCCGACCAGTATCTAGGCATCACACACATGCTGTGGGTGCGAATGGATTTCTCGTCTACTTCTATCCAGAACTGGGCGCCGACCGGAGGCATTGAGGACGTTATCGAGGCCAACCCGACCCTGACTAACACGGACTGCCCCGCGTCGCATGTGACGCGTGGTGGATGCCTGACGGGCGGCGCAGAGTAATGGCCGCCACGTTTGTAGCCGCAAGTTCGGTAGTCGGCGGAAGCAGCACGATCACTCCGTCGCTGCCGACCGGCACGGAAATTGGCGATGTGGTTTTCATTTACACCGGCTCTCGCTCTAACAACCGGACGCTTGCAACCCCCGCCGACTGGACGCTTGTTGCGACAGATAATCGGACACGATGCTTTGCGCGACGCAGAGATTCTGCGTGGTCGATGCCACCGATTGCGTGGACGGGCGGAGATTCGGCATCCGGGTCCGCAGTCGCGTGGTCTATCCGTGGCTTGAAGCAGGCCGGCTCTATCGCGGATATTGTTGTTGCGCCCGAGCTTCCGATAACACCAGCAGTTCCGAGTAATCAGGCGGGATTGTATTTCCCCGACCTGACCCTTTCGTCTGGGTTTGATCTGTTTGTGCAGGCTCTTGATAGGTGGGAGTCTACGTCTGACACAAATGGTTTCGATTCGTCGTTTTTCTCAGCGCCGGCTGGTTGGACGACTGGATTTGCCGGAAAGGGGCAAAGCGGCAACTCCATTTCGCTGGCCGGGTTTTATCAGCAGCAAGTTGGCGCTGCATCGTCAACATCCGCTGAGACGATAACAGTTACCCCGCCAGAAGACCCGGCGACGATCACTCGCGCATTCACGTTCGCGATGGAGACAGAGCCGGCTGCATCGTTTGCCCTGACTCTTGGCTCCGACACGGTAGAGGCCGGTGGCGCGGTAACGGCATCTGTATCTCCCGCCTTCGATGGCGACATCAACGGCGCAGCATTTGGGACGACCGACGCTCTTGCGGTATCCGCTGCGAGCGAAAGCGCGGCGACCCTGACCGTTCCCGGCATCGAGGAGTTCCGCGCAGGCGGCGACGCTGCGAATACGCCTCTCGCGGAGGCGCTGGACGTTACGGTTACTGACGGCACAGATACCAGCGAAGCCGATGCGCTGACCATCGCGGTTCCGACCGGGTGGTATCTGGTGACGGTCGATACTGCATACGCGAGCCTGTCCGCCGCAGCGAAAGAGTGGGCGCACGCTTCTACCGCCATCGGCAATAAATACCTAATCGGCGGGACGAATGTCGTCGGCGTGACCGACGACCTTGAGATCGGCTTCGGCCCCGGCTCTACCGAGTTCACGCACGTCCGCTGGGACGGCTCTGCGTGGGGCACGGCTGGCACCTACGATTTCGATGAGGACGTGCCACAAGTCCTGACGACCGATGCTGTTGAGTACGTGGCAGGCGGGACGATAGCCTGCACGATAGCGCCCGCATCGGCCGCAACACCTTCGACTGCCACCCTTGGCGGCGCATCTGTCGTGGTGAGCAGTGCGACGACTGCGGGCTGCTCTGTGGCGATCCCTGCTGTCGCAGAGTTCCTGCCGACCGGCGACATGGAAGCCGTGCCGTTCGGCTCGTTCGTTGAGCTTGTCGTCACGATGTCGGACGCCTCGACCTTGAGCGCGTTTGTGCTGATCGCGCCTAGCGCGGATGCCAATTCCAGCGGCTCGACATACTGGTATCGGTCGGTTAGCGACCAGCAAGCCGGCAGCGGGATATTTGCATCCTTCAATGAAGGCGACGGCTACCTGGCTATCGTCACCAGTGGCGGAATAGCCAGCATCACCCAGGATGGCGCGGTTATCGCGCTTGAGGATGGCGCGGCTGACTTTTATCGATTCGTCGCGGCATGGGTTGCGCAGACCGACATTACCTTTGACTACGTTCCGCCTTCTCTCATTGGCGGGGTGTCGAGTTCTACAAACACTAACGCGGTTTACTCGCCGCTTTTGGGTGCTGTGCGATGAACGAATCCGTATATGGGAATCTTGATGCAGACGGGGCAAGTTCCTCGCTGAACCTGAAGCGCGGCGGCGTTCTGTTCGTCGGTTCGACTACCGCAAAGGACTTTGGTGGCGGAAGCGTGAGCCTTCAGGCTAAGGGCCCGGACGGCGAATGGTATGAGTCTGGTGACGCGATCACGACAGCCGTTGTGAGGGCGCTGGATTTTCCAGTTCCGACCGAGGTTCGTATTGTTCTCGGTTCTGCGACCGGACCGGATTTAGACTACGCAATCGTAAGCGATCAATCGAGCTACAGGGATTAACCATGGCTGTTACTTACTCGACTGCCGCAAAAGAGGCGCGGCTTAACGCGGTTATCGCTGCGATTGATGCAGATGCATCGCCGGGCTATATCGAGATTGGGACGACCGGCATGGCGTCTGTTCTGGCTACCATAACGCTTGCCGACCCGTGTGGGACTGCTTCTGGCGGAAAGCTGACCTTTGACTTTGACCCTGACGTAAGCGACACCAGTGCTGATAACAGTGGCGTTGCTGCCGAGGCTCGGATCAAGAATGGTGCCGGAACCGTGGTTATTTCTGGGCTGACGGTAGGCACGAGCGGCACTGACATCATTCTGGATTCGACCTCGATTACCGCCGGGCAGACGGTCACGCTCACGACGGGCGAAATAAATCATGCGTGATAGTGCTGGTTGATTGGTAACGCATAATGGCGCTACAACTGAACCACCAAACCGCCGCCGAGTTCGTCGCGCGGTTCCGCGAGGCATATCGCAACTCCGACCGAGAGCGTTGCGCGAAGCTCGCTCACTGGCTGTACACCCGCTATGCGGCTGGCGACCTGACGGCTGCGCAGATTCGCAATGCCTTCGGCCTGGACACCACCAAGAAGTGGGACACGTTCCGCGCCAAGGTCATGGCCCTGCGCGACGCCTACGAGGCTGTGCAGAACGCGAGGGGGGAGTGATGGCGATTGTTTCAACGGAGATCGAGAGCATTCATGGCAGCCGGCAGCAGCTGATCTTCTACGTATGCACCGACCATCTCGGGCAGCAGCATCGGTATGGACCGGTGATCAGCAATGACCAGGCTTTCGATGCCGAGGCGCACAAGTCGGTTGTGGCTGAGAAGGTTGGGCGCTCTCTTGCAGAGGCTGAGTTCGAGCAGGTGGTCGGCTGATGGCGACGTATTACGTTGATGACGGTGGATCTGCTACCAGTCCGTTCGATACGTGGGCGAAGGCGGCGACTTCTCTGGCTGGTCTGCTGGGTTCGGTCACTATTGCCAGCAGTGACACCATTTATATCGGTCACGATCACGTTGAGCCGTCCCCGCCTGCATCTGCCGTGACGTTCATGCTGCCTGCTGCCAATCCGCCGGTTTACATTATCAGCGCAACAAGCGGCAGCAACCCTGTCGCGTATCAGGCAAGCACAACGGATCAGATCAAGAACACAGGCATCAACGACATGACCTTCGACGGGGCGGTCGTCCTTGTCGGGATAAAAATTTCTGCAGGTCGGCACATTACGTTTGCTTGCGATGGAAACGAGGCAGCCTATTGTTACAACTGCACGTTTGGAGTAGGCAATGCGGGATATGTCCGCGCTTTGTCCGGGGGTGTTGCAGGGTGGTATAGATGCACGATTGATCTTTCGCAAGACGCTTCGCCGTCATCGCAGTTCGCATTTGGGTTTGGAAACGGATTTGGCTATGCGGAAGTGGTTGGGCTGTCTTTTGTGTCCGCATCAAACAGAACTGGGGTTATATTCAATAACTCAGGAACGTCGAACGTAGTTCGTATTTCTGGTTCAGACTTTTCTGGTTTTACAAATGCCACAGACTGCGAGATAGCCTCCGGCGCAGGCGCGGCTGGTCATATTGTTTTTTCAAACTGCAAAACAAAGTCCGGTTTTACCTATACGGACGGTGCTATTCCGCAACCATCGGCACGATTAGAGTTCTACAACGTTGGCGATTCGGATTCGCCTAGCAGATATGCTCTGTTCGACTATTACGGCAGCTCGGTTTCTACGGATCAAATTTACAGAACCAGCGGGGCATCGATAGAAAATGTTTCGTCTGGGTGGTTGGTGACGACAACTGGAAATTGTTCTGAAACGGCATGTTTCCGGTCGTCGTGGATGTGCGGTTACATCGACTCCACAGGCAGCAAGACGTTTGATGTCTACATCGTAAACGACGACGCCGATTTCGATGACGACGAAGTGTGGCTGGAGGTTGAGTACATGGGGACCAGTGACTCCCCCCTGTACACAATCGGCAGCGATCAGCGGGCCACCATTACGACGACTCCAGCAGCGCAGACCGACGACACCACAAGCACATGGAACGGCACGGGTCCGAGTTTCACCTACAAGCAGAAACTCAGCGTAACCGCGACCGTCAACGAAACAGGACAGTACCGAGCGCGGGTGTGCGTTGGCGTGGCGAGCATTGCGTCTAGTCGGTATTTCTACATCGACCCAAAGGTCAATGTCTCGTGACCCAGTATCTAATCCCCGGCGTAGGCATAGTCGAGGCTGACTCGGCTGTACTGCTGCCCGGTGGCGGGCTGTTCGAGGTTCCGGCGGCGGGGGGGGCTGTAACCGGGACGCTGGCCGCTACTGAGGCGGCCGATACCGCAGCCATATCCGGCAAGGTTCTTATACAGGGCGCTCTGTCCGCAACGGAAGGTGCCGATACCGCAGCGATCACGGGTCTGGTGCTGGTCCGAGGCAGTCTGTCAGCCACCGACGGCGCGGATTCTGCCGGTATTGCCGGAAAGGTCCTGGTCCAAGGCGCGCTAGACGCGACCGAAGGCTCCGATACTGCCGCAATATCCGGCATTCTGGTCCCGCTGCCGATCACCGGAACGCTGGACGCAACAGAAGGCGCAGATACCGCCAGCTTCACTGACGAGGTTGTAGAGGTTCCGACCACGGTGGTCTACATCTCGGCTAGGGGCGCGGGATCGAGCGGCAAGAGGGGCTTCGCAGGGGCTTCCAGGCGGTCATCTGCCGGGGCTATCAACCGGGCTCGAGTATCAGGGAATCGCAGGGCATGAGAACGTACCGAAAAGACCCGGACGAGAAAATCTCAATAGGCTTTGACTGGTCCGAGCGAGAGGCTATCGCATCGTCGTCATGGGAAATCGACGCCGGGCTCGATGCTGAGAATGGCACCTATGGCGACGACTACGCCGATATCATCGTATTCGGTGGCACGGCTGATGAGCAGTACAAGTGTACCAATACGGTAACGACGACCGAGGGGCTGATCTATCAGCGTTCGGTCATGGTTCAGGTGGTGACTAGGTAAGATGGCTGCGCGTATTCGCAGACTGGAATTGCACGACGAATGGCGGGCAAAAATACAGACCAGCATGTTGCTGAATCGCCTTTCAGATCATGCACTTGGAAAGTGCGAGCTATCCAGCACTCAGATCAAGGCAATCGAGATTCTGATTCGCAAGACTTTGCCTGATTTGCAGTCCATCCAGATGGATGCAGAAATCGACGCAACCGTTGAGGTAAGCAAGATTGAGCGCGTCATCGTCGATCCTGCGAATCCCAACAGCTAGGGTATTCGCCCCGTTACTGAATCCGGCTCGATACAAAGGCGCGCGAGGCGGAAGGGGGTCGGGCAAGTCTCACTTCTTTGCGGAACTGCTGGTAGAGGACAGCCAGTATTACCGAGGGCTTAGAAGCGTCTGTATCCGCGAGGTTCAGAAAAGCCTAAAGGAATCAGCAAAGCGGCTGATTGAGGACAAGCTGGCGTCCATGAAGTTGGGCGCTCGGCAGGGCTTCAAGGTATTCAACGAGGTTGTGCAGACGCCCGGCGATGGGATCATCGTTTTCCAAGGGATGCAGGACCACACGGCAGAATCTATCAAGTCGCTGGAAGGGTTCGGCAGGGCTTGGGTGGAAGAGGCGCAAACGCTTTCCGCCAGGTCGCTTCAACTTCTTAGACCGACGATCCGATCCGATGATTCCGAACTGTGGTTCTCGTGGAACCCGAGGCGGAAGTCCGATCCTGTCGATCAGATGCTGGTTTCTGACCCGCCTACTGGCGCGGTTGTCGTGATGGCGAACTGGTCGGATAACCCGTGGTTCCCAAAGGTGCTAGAGCAGGAAAGGCTGGATTGTCTGGCTAAGACGCCGGATCAGTACGCGCATATCTGGGAGGGTGACTACGCGACAGTGACGAGCGGCGCTTACTTCGCCAAGTGCCTGCTGGAAGCTCGCCAGCAGCACAGGATTGGAAGGGTGTCGCCTGACCCGCTGTTGACGTTCCGGGCGTTCGTGGACATCGGTGGGACTGGCGCGAAGGCTGACGCATTCTCGATGTGGATTGCGCAGTTCGTCGGGCAAGAGATTCGGGCACTGAAGTATTACGAGGCGCAGGGGCAACCATTGGCGTCGCATTTGGCATGGATGCGCGAAAACGGCTACATGCCAAGCAATACGAAGTTCTGGCTGCCCCATGACGGCGCGACTCAGGATCGGGTTTACGCGGTCAGCTATGAGTCGTCGCTGAAGCAAGCCGGTTACGAAGTGGAAGTAGTGCCGAATCAGGGTCGCGGTGCTGCGAAAGCCAGGATCGAGGAAGCCCGCAGGCTATTCCCGCAGATTTACTTTGATGAATCCGGCTGCGCTGGCGGTCTGGATGCGTTGGGCTGGTATCACGAAAAGGTCGATGAGAGCCGACAGATTGGACTTGGTCCTGAACATGACTGGTCGAGCCATGCCGCAGATGCATTTGGGCTTATGTGCGTTGCTCACGAGGTGCCGAAGACGTTGAACATTAACGCGATGATGGAACCGGCTCGTGCTGGCGGTTGGATGCGATGAAAGACGACAAGCTGTTAAGCGAGGCTCTCGACCGTTTCAAGAAAGCGGAAGAATACGAGCGCGAGAACCGCGACCTTGCTGCCGAAGATTTCCGTTTTGCTGCTGGCGAACAGTGGCCGGATGAGATTCGGCGCGAGCGGGAAGCATCTGATCGTCCGTGCCTGACGTTCAACCGGCTGCCCGCGTTCATTGCCCAAGTCGTTGGGGATGCGCGGCAGAACAAACCCGCGATCAAGGTGCTGCCCTGCGATTCCGGCGCAGACGTTGAGACTGCTGAAATCTACAACGGCCTGATCCGCAACATCGAGTCCCAGAGCAGGGCGACTCAGGCTTACATCACCGCATTTGAGAATGCCGTCACTGGTGGCGTTGGTGCGTTTCGCATCCTGACCAAGTACGCGAGCGACGATAGCTTTGAGCAGGACATCCGCATCGAGCGGATCACCAATCCTTTCTCGGTCTATTGGGACCCTAACGCCCGCGAATACGACAAGTCGGACGCCAACTGGTGTTTTGTGTCCGAGTGGGTCACGAAAGAGGCTTTCGAGCAACGGTATCCAGACCAAACGCCGACCGACTGGGAGTCCGAATATAAGGGCGTCGATACCGGCTACTGGTCGCTAGATGACAAGGTGCGGCTCGCGGAATATTGGTGCAAGAAGCCGGTAAAGCGGCGGATCGGGCTGATCAACGGACAGGTGATCGAAGTCCAGAAAGGCATGGAACAATGGCCTTTTGAGATGACCCGCGAGGTCGAGACGTTCAAGGTCGTTCGATACCTGCTTTCTGGTCACGCGATCCTTGAGGGCCCGAGCGACTGGGCCGGTCACTATATCCCGATCGTCCCGGTATTCGGTCCCGAGGAATGGATTGACGAGCGCATCCGCTATCGGTCGCTGATCCGGTATGCGAAGGACCCGCAGAGACAGTACAACTACTGGCAATCGGTCATTACCGAGAAGGTCGCGCTTGCGCCTAAGTCACCTTGGCTGGTGACGCCCTCGATGATCGCCGGGCTAGAGCGTTTCTGGAACGCCGCAAACCGCGAGAATCGGGCCTACCTGCCGTTCAATCCCGACCCTGTAGTGGGCAAGCCAGAGAGGCAGCAGCCGGCGTATGTGCAGGCTGCCGAGCTTCAGCAGGCTGCGCAAGCCGTTGACGACATGAAAGCCACGATGGGCTTGTATGACGCAAGCCTGGGCGCGCAGAGCAACGAGACATCCGGCCGAGCGATCATTGCCCGACAGCGGGAAGGCGATAACGCCACCTATGCATGGATTGATAACCTTGCTCGCTCGATCCAGCATGCTGGTCGCATCCTTGTGGACCTCATCCCACGAATCTACGACACGGCCCGCATCGTCCGCATCATGGGCGAGGATGAAACGGCCGAGATGGTTCCGATCAACTACGTCACGCCTGACGGTCAGAAAATCCACGATTTGACCGTGGGCAAGTATGACGTTGAGATTGTGGTCGGTCCTTCCTACGCCACGAAGCGCATGGAAGCCGCCGAGAGCATGATGGCGTTTATCCAAGCCGTGCCTGCTACGGCGCAGATTGCCGGCGACCTGTTGGCGAAATCTTTCGATTGGCCGGGTGCCGATGCGATTGCCGAGCGGCTGAAAAAGCTACTTCCGCCTGGTATCGCAGAGGATTCCGAGCCGCAACAACCTGCGCCGCCTGATCCGATGCAAATTGCCGAGATGGAAGAAAAGCAGGCTAAGGCGATGAAGGCGCAAGCCGAGGCTGAAGGACAGCAGCTTGAAAACGCCAAGATGCAGGTCGAACTTTCAATGATGACCGGACAGGTTCAAGAGCTTGTCCAGGCAGAAGTGCAACGTGTCCTGACGGGCATGATGCAACCGCAGATTCCGGCAGGAATGCCGATGGAAACCGAGCAGTTCCAGCCGATTTAGGCTACGTGTTTCCATGTTTCGCGGCGCACGATAAAGCTGACGTTTCCTTTTGACAGCCCAAATTGCTTTGCAATAGTCGAAAGCGACGCGCCTGTTTCTCGGATTTTGCGTATTTCTCTGACCTGATCTTCTGACAGCTTTGCCAGAGGCGTGGCGCGCTTTTCTAGCACGTTGCGTTTGTGCCATTCGTTGTATTGGTATGTGCAAACCTCAAGGTTTGATAGGCGGTTGTTTGTTTTGTCGCCGTCTTTGTGGTTGACGACTAATCCGTTTTCTACATCAAGAAACGTGATCGCCATAAGCCTGTGGATGTGGACGTTATAGACCTTTCTGTTTACCGAGAGGCTGACTCTTGGGTAGCCAGAAACAATAGACGGGCTTAATGGCGCGTCTTTAGAGTTTTTGTATTTCTTGATTCTGAAAACCTGACCTTCGGTGGTGATTCCGTAATTACCGCCGTAGCCGGGTATTTCCGTTATTTCCATGCCGATCTCCTAGTTCGTCATGGCAATTATACCCTACCGATGGGGTTCATCGGGCTTCAAATCCGTGGAAAACACGCAATGGAAATCGAAAACGTAACAGGGGAAGTCCCTGCTCAGGACGCTATTCAAGAACAAGCCGAGTCAGAGGGGTTGCCCGAAGATCAGGTTGTTGAATCGTTATCGGAACCGTCCGCCGATGAATCGCATGACGAAGAAGGGCAGCCGAAACTAAAGGGTGTCCAGAAGCGTTTAAGCGAACTCACCCGCAATTGGCGAGAGGAACAACGCAGAGCCGAACGGCTAGAGCGGATGCTTGAGCAGACTCTAACAAAGCCTGTCGAGGTAAAGCCCGAGCCTAGTAACGCGCCCGCGCAACCGCAAGGCGAGCCGAAGCTAGAGCAGTTCCAAACGTATGAGGAATACGTTTCGGCGCTGGCTGACTACAAGGCGGACCAGAAGTTACGGCAATTCGAGGAACAGATCAGGCAGCGCGAGCAGCAAACCCTGCAGCAAGCGAAGCTTCAAGAGTTCCAGGGTCGGCTACAAGCCGCCAAGACTGAAATGCCCGACTTCGATGAGGTTGCGCTCAATCCGAGCCTGCCCGTATCGGACACGATGGCTGAACTCATCCGCGAGATGGATGACGGCCCGAAAGTGCTTTATGCGCTTGGAAAATCGCCCGATGTGGCCGCTCGCATAGCGTCGTTGCCACCGAACCTTGCGGCTGTGGAACTGGGTCGGTTTGCGGTGAAAGCATCGCTGCCGCAACCCAAAACGGTATCGAAAGCGCCGCCGCCCGTTAATCCGTTGTCTGGTGGTATGGGGTCGAAAACAGCCGATCCCGACAAGATGACGGCTGACGAGTGGCTGAAATGGCGCAATCAGCAACTTTATCAAAGGTGATTTAGATGGCTACGATTCTTACCCCTACCATGATTACCCGCGAAGCCCTTCGCGTTCTTCATGGCAAACTGTCCTTTATCGGCGCGGTCAACAAGCAGTACGACAATCGCTTTGCGCAGTCCGGCGCGAAGATTGGCAATCTGCTCAACGTCCGCATGCCCCCGAAGTACACCGTGCGCTCTGGCGCGACGGCGAGCTTCCAAGACCATGTGGAACGGTCCACGCCGATCTATTGCAGCACCCAACTGGGTGTCGATGTGTCGTTCACCAGCGTCGAATTGACTCTGAGCCTGGACGATTTCAGCGAGCGCGTCGTCAAGCCGGCAATGTCGGTTCTGGCTGCCAAGATCGAATCGGACTGCCTGACGGCTGCGTACAAGCTGGTCCCGAACTACGTAGGCACGACTTCGACTCAGGTTGATTTCAAGCAGACGCAGAAGGCTGGCGCGATCCTGACCGACAACCTTGCGCCGCCGGACATGCGGACTGGTCTGCTGAACACCAATAGCCGCGTCGAGTTCGTTGATGCGGTCAAGGGTCTGTTCCAGTCGAGCCAGGACATTGCCCGTCAGTACCGTGAGGGCACTCTCGGTCGCACGGGTGGTTTCGATTTTGCCGAATCCGTGTTCATCCCGGCGCACACTCGCGGCTCTCTGGCGGGTTCGCCGCAGACCACGGGCGCAAACCTTGGCGTTTCGGCAACCACGAACACCTGGGCCGCCACCGCAGACATCGCAATCGACGGCGCGACTTCTGGAACCACGCTGAAGGCTGGCGACATCGTTGTATTCCAAGGCGCAGGCGCGACCGGCGTTTACGAAGTCAACGACGAAACCAAGCAAAACACGGGTCGGCTGAAGAAGTTCGTTGTTCAGGCGGATGCAACCGTAGTGACGGCTGGCACGGTGACGATCACCATTGCGCCGGCCCCGATCTACGGCTCTGGAAACGCCTTCCAGAACTGCACCCTGTCGGGCGTGGCGAACTTCGACAACATGACCCCGACGCTGTTTGGCGTGGCTTCGACCGCGTACAACCAAGACCTGTACTTCCAGAAGGACGCATTCGCGTTCGTTTCTGCTGACCTTGTGCTTCCCGATTCGGTGAACTTCAAGGCTCGCGAAGTCATGGACGGCATCTCGATGCGGATGCTGAAGGACTACGACAGCACGAATGACCGCGAAATCGTGCGGTTCGACGTTCTGTACGGGTTCGGTGGTCTGTACCCGGCTGAGTACGCTGTTCGCGGCTTCTCGGCTCGCGTTTAAGGGTTAAGTTTCCCCCTGCCGCCGTCCCCCCTTAGCGGTAAGCTGGATGTAAGCCAGTCGGCAGGGGTTCTTATAAGGGGTGGTTCGTGAGCAAATTAGGCAAGCGTTGGAAAGAGAACGAGGAAGCCAAGAAGCCCGGCATTCGGGTATTGGTGGCGACGCCGGCATACGATGGCAAGGTTCATACTGACTTCTGTGTGAGCCTTGCTGAATCTTGCATGTATTCCGCTGCGATGGGGATTCATGTGACCGCTGGGGTGATGGGCAACGGGGCGTTCATTGATCTTGCCCGTTGTTCGTTCGTGAAGATGTTCCTTGAGGGGGACTATACGCACCTGTTCTTCATTGATTCCGACCTGAAGTTTGAGGCGCGAGGGTTCATCGGGTTGATCCTGGCCGACCTTCCGATTGTTGCTGGGGTGTATCGCAGGCGGCAGGAACCGCCGGATTACCCTGTGAAGTATGTGGAAGATGAGCGCATTGGATTGGAAGTGGTCGAGGGGTTCGTGCAATGCACCCGCGTCCCGACTGGCTTCCTGTGTATCCGCAGGGATGTGATCGAGCGAATGGCTGAGAAGGCGCAGAAGATCAATCTTCCCGAGATGTCGGACGTTCCGCGACTGTTCTACACCTATGTAAACGACGAAGGGCGGTTCGTAGGTGAAGACTTCGCGTTCTGCGATGACTACTGCAAAGAGTTCGGGGCGACGATTCCTGTTTACGCCGACCTTGATTTCAACCATGCGGGTTATCAAGGGAACTGGTGGGAACACCTTCGCAAACTAGGCGACACCTTCGAGCAGAAGGGGGTGGCGAATGGCTAACGTGATCAATGCCGAGCCTGGCGAAGTTGTATATGAAGCGCCGAGCCATTATCGGGAACTGCTTGTCGGGTGCGGGGTTTCAAGGTCAAAGCGGCTTGCAATCGACAAGACCCAAGAGCAATGGCGCTCACTGGTCACTCTGGACATTGATCCGGGCGTTAACCCTGATTTCGTCCATGATCTTGAGGTTCTGCCGTATCCGTTCGCGGACGAGAGCTTTAACGAGATTCACGCTTACGAAGTGTTAGAGCATTGCGGTCGTCAGGGTGACTGGAAGTTCTTTTTCGACCAGTTTGCCGAGTTCTGGCGGATTCTCAGACCTGATGGTTTGTTCTATGCAACGGTCCCGAGTTGGGATTCTGCTGGTGCATGGGGCGACCCTGGGCACACAAGGGTCATCAACGAGATGACGATCAGTTTTCTACAGCAGGACAAGTACGATGTAGAAAACACGCCGATGACTGATTATCGGTTTTACTGGAAGCGGGACTTTGAGCCCATCGTTGCCATGCACCGCAACGAGCATTTCATTTTCTGTCTGAGGAAGAAATGACCACAGCACGCGACCTCATCACGATGAGCCTCAGAAGCATCGGGGTTCTGCATTCAAAGGAAACCCCGAGCGCGGAAGAAGCGGATGATGCGCTCGATACGCTGAATCAGATGCTCAATTCATGGCTGTATGAAGGCATTGATCTGGAATACACCACGATTGATGACCTGAATACTGAAATCCCATATCCCGACGACCACATTGGACCGTTTCGCTGGAATCTTGCCTTGCGACTGTCCGCAGAGTACGGGATTCAGGTCACGCCCGCCGTGGCTGCATTGGCGAAGGAAGGCTACGACCAGTTGCGCCGCGAGTATCTGGACAACCGAGAGCTGACCGTAGATAACGCTCTGTCCGCTGCGTATTCGCCTAATCGCGGGTATGACCTCTGATGGAATTGCAGGTTTCTCTCAATTCCGGGCGTCCCGAGCAGTACAACGCTGAAAGGTTAGTAAACCTGTATGCAGAGCAGGGAACCGGGAAAGCCCGCGTAAGGCTCACGGGAACGCCTGGGCTGGCCCAGTTCACAGATACTGGACCTTTGCCCGTCCGTGGCATGTGTATGCACGACGGGCTGCTGTATGTCGTTTCTAATGGGTTGTACAGGGTAACGGCGAACGGTGCCGCTACTAGGATCGGGTCAATTCCCGGAACCAGCCGGGTTTACATGGCGAGCAACGGGCTACAACTCGCCATCGTGAGCGAGGGTTCGATCTACGTTCTGTCGAGCGGGACGCTTGCCAAGGTTTCGGATGCTGACGCGCCGGCTGCGCTGACGGTCGATTACCTTGACGGCTACTTCCTGTTTTCTGATGGCAGCGGATCGTTCTACCTGAGCGAGCTTTACGCCGGCACCAGTTACGACGCGCTCGACTTCGCCTCTGCCGAGAGCAATCCCGACCCGATCGTTAGGCTGTTCGTGGATCATCGTGAAGTGTTCCTGATGGGTTCTGAAACCATCGAGATATGGACCAATACCGGCGGGTCTGACTTCCCTTTTGAGCGGGTGCCTGGCGCGATTGTCGAGCTTGGGATTTGTGGCCGTAACGCGGTTGCGAAGCTTGATAACAGCATCGTCTGGATCGACCACAAAGGCATCGTGCGCCGAATGGCTGGCGGGTACGCGCCGCAGCGCATCTCTACGCATGAGGTAGAGCGGGCGCTTTCTGGGAAGGCGCTGCACGACGCCGAAGCATGGGCGTATTCATCCGAGGGGCATGAGTTCTTTGTGCTGACGGTCCCCGGCGCTGGAACCTGGGTATTCGATGCCGCTACCGGACTGTGGCACGAACGGCAGACCTACGGCGCCGATCGATGGCGGGCGTCATGCCATGCTCGCGGGTTCGGGTATGACCTTGTGGGCGACATTGAAAGCGGCAAGGTCTACAAGATGGATTCCTCTGTGTTCACTGATGCCGACCAGCCGATGCTGGCCGAGATGATTTTTCCGCCGGTTCACAACGAATCAAACCGATTCCGGGTGTCTCGCGTGGTTCTGGACATGGAACACGGTGAGACGGCCCCGCACGGCGATTCCGTTGTCAGGCTGGACCTGTCCGACGATTCCCAGAACTGGGACACGGTAGGCTATTCTTCGATGGGTTCCACGGGAAACAGGGTCACACGGACGGTATGGCGGCGACTTGGCCAGCATCGGACTCTGCATATGCGGTTCCGCATTTCCGATCCTGTCCGGCGGACCATCTATGGCGCATACGCTGAGATAATGGGCGATGCGTAGGGTATTCAACGCACGCTGGTTTTCCGCTCTGGGATACACGCGAGAGGCTATCGAGTACCTGCGCCGGAACGATGAGGACACGACGCAGGTAATAGCCGACCTCGATACCCACGTTGCTGCGGCAGACCCGCATACCCAGTACCTGAAAGAAGCCGACGCCGCGACGACATACGCGCCGATAGCCAAGGGCGTAACGAATGGCGACTCGCACGACCACAACGGCGGCGATGGGGCTCAGATTTCACACGCGAACCTGTCGAACATCCTTGGCGGGACTTACCACGTTGTCGCCCCGCAAGCTGCGATCCCTGATGCGGTCGGCGGCGATGAGGTGGCGAAAATAAATGCAATTCTTGCCGTCATGCGGACGCATGGGCTGATTTCCACATGAATGAAGTTGCCGAATACCGCGCCGGCATCCGGGCTTTAGAGTCCGCCATGCGCGAGCTTCCGCAACTGAAAGAGGAACTTCGACACCATTTCGCGCACGGCATATATGGGCGGGAAATGTGGGTGCCTGCCGGAACCGTTCTGGTCGGCAAGATTCACCGCTATTCGTGCATCAACGTCATTTTGCAGGGCATCGTAGAAGTTCGATCACAGGAAGGCGCGTATCGAATCGAAGCGCCCTATGTGTTCGTTTCCCCTGGTGGGACGAAGCGCGCAATGATCGCGCTGACTGACCTTGTATGGATGACCGTTCATCCTGCGGATTCCGAGGATTTGGACCAACTAGAGCGCGAGTTAATCCTTGAAGATTGGCCGCGCCAGATGATCGAGGAAGACTTATGAGTTGGGTTGCAACGGCTATTGGCGCATCTGCCGTCCTTGGCGCTGGCGCATCAATCTACGGGTCCAATAAGGCTGCTGATGCGATGGGCGATGCATCCGCCCAAAGCAACCGAATTTCCCAGCAGATTTACGGACAGCAGCGCGCCGACCAGATGCCATACATGCAGAGCGGCTATCAGGCGTTGAATGCGCTTAACCGGCTTTACGGGCTTGGACAAGTCGATACAGACATTGCCGCTCAAGGAACCGGCCCGAATGGCCTGCGACCGACGCAGATCATGCAGGGCAAGAAGATGGTCTACGTGGACGCGCAGGGTAACGGCTACGTGTTCGCTTCCAGCGGCGAGAACGCCGGCGAGCAATATCCGGCTGGTTACTATGCGCAGTACGACACTCGGAAGAACAAGCCGAAAGGTCAACAAGCCCAGCAGGCAGCCCCTGGCGACCGCTACGGCGGCTTCTACGCTTCCCCAGGCTACCAGTTCCGCCTTGATGAAGGCGGCCGCGCCATGGACCGCTCTGCGGCCGCGCGGGGCATGTTGCTCAGTGGGGCACAGAACAAGGCTTTGACCCGGTATGGCCAGGGCGTCGCATCGGACGAATTCAACCAATACGCTAACGCCTTGCGGAACATCGCGGGACTCGGGCAGGTTTCCGGCCAAACAGCAGGCGGTGCCGCGAGTCAGTACGGCGTAAATGCCGCGAATGCCGCGATGCAGTCCGGCATGGCTCGCGCATCTGGCTACATGGGCACGGCGAACACCATCGGCAGCGTGGCTAACGGCATCTTGTCGAGCATTCCGTACTGGTCAGCAAACCGCGTTGCGCCTTCTCAGGGCGCTGGATACGCCGCACCCGGTACTGGCGGGTTCATGCCCATTCGCAACCCCTTCTGAGGCCGCACATGAGCATATTTAACGCCATCGCCCAAGGCTCGAACATCGGCGCAGGGATCAACGCATTCGCCCAAAATCAATACGCGGTGAATCAGGACCGCGAGCTGAAAGCCGAGCGGCAGCAGCAGAACGCTTTCGCGCAGCAGCAAGGCCAAGCCGAGACGATGCGCCAGTTGTTCATGGATGCCGTTTCGATTGGCCCAGACGCCGGCTTCGCTTATCTGTCTGAAATGTCGCCAAGGTTCGGAGTCCAGCCGCCGGACGAAAGGGTGCGCGGGATGTTGGCGCAGGCGTCGGCGCAGATGGGACAGGGCGCAGGAGCCGGCATAAACGCGATCACGCCATCTAACTACGAGCCGGCGTCTATCGACGTTTTCCGGCAAACCGGAAATTACAGCGACCTGAAGCCGCTACAGTCCGAGGGCGTGGTTTTGGTGGCCGGCGTCCCTCATCGGCGCATCGGCGGGAATCTGTACCGAATCACGGACGCTGAGGCGGTAGGCGCTGACGCGGCGACTATCGCAGGCATGACCACCGGGGCGCGTGAAGAAGCAAAAACCGCAGCAATCCCTGGCCGCGTCGAGGCAGAAACAGCGGCGCAAGTTGAGGCGATACCGCAAGTCGCCGCCGCAACCCGCGCCGCAGAGGCTCAAGCGGAATTGCCATCCGCTAGGCTCGGGGCTGAAACGACAATCGGCATGATTGAGGCGTTACGCAATCACCCCGGCAGGGAGGCGGCGACCGGGCTTTCAGCGAAACTCCCGACACGGCCAGCGTCTCCGGCATACGATTTCCTTGCCCTTCTCAATCAAGCGAAAGGCGGCGTATTCCTCAAGGCATTTGAGTCCCTGAAGGGCGGCGGCACGATCACGGAAATCGAAGGCTTGAAAGCCGAGCAGGCAATGGCGCGCATGGACGAGGCGCAATCAGAAGAAGCCTTCTTGCAGGCTCTTAACGACTACGAGGCGGCCATTATCGCCGGGCTTGCCAAGCTTGAGCGCGCAGGCCAAACCGTCACCCCTCAAGGAGAGACGAAAAAGCCAGCGGAGCGGACCAAGAAAGTCGGCGGCGCGACCATCACCTTTGAGGAATAACAGTGGAAAAGGCTAGGGTTACGTTTTCTGACGGAACGACCGCGACGGTAGAGGCTGGATCGCCGGCAGAGATTGAAAACGCCGTGCGCGAGCATGAGCTGGAAATATCGCGCCGCGCAAAGCCGTCTAAGTCTCGAACACAGGCAAACGTCGAATACGCGGCCGGCTTGGCTGGCGAGATTGCGCAGGGCGCATCGTTCGGGTTTTCTGACGAACTTGAAGGCATTGCCGCTGCCGCCCCTAAGCTGTTCGACTCATGGGAGGCGACGCGCGAAGCATACACGGCTGGCCGCGATGCTGCTCGGTCAAGGTCTGGCGAGTTCCGTGAGGATTTCCCTAAAACCGCGATTGCTGCGAATCTGGCCGGCGGCGTTGGCTCTGGCCTTGGCATGGCGCGCGGCGCTGTTGGCGCTGCTATTGCTAACGCTCCGACCGCATCCGGTACGATCCTTGGCGGATTGGCCGGGTATGGCGCTAGTGATGAAGAAACGGCGCAGGGTCTTGCCGCTGATACGGCACTAGGCGCTGTTACAGGCGGCGTTGTTGGCAGGCTTGCGCAGCCGACCGCTAACGCGATTGGCGAGGCTGTGACGGCTCCTGGGCGGCTTTCTGCCGCTCGCGCGGCGTCTAGGCCGCAGCGGACCATCATGCAGCGGTTGGCGCGCGACAACGTATCGATCGATGAGGCTGCCGCTGCGCTTCGCAAAATGCCTGCGGGCGCGACTATCGCAGATGCCGCTGGCGACAATACGGCGCGGCTGGCCGAGGAAATCGTAGCGATGCCTGGAAAGGGCGCGCAAAACCTTCGGTCAGTGTTCAACGCTCGCCAAGCAAAGGCTGCGTCTAGGGTTGATGCCGCGATCAATGCCGCGCTCAAGATCAAAGGCGACTTCTATCAGGCGATGACCGCCATTCAGGACGACCTTGCAACGCGCGCGAAGCCGTTCTATGACGCGGCCTATGAAAAGCCGGTGCTTCAATCTCCGACCCTGAAAGGCGTAATGAGCAGGCTGGACGATGCCGCGCCGGACGTGCTCGAAAGCGCCAGGCGCAAGGCTCGCCTCGACGGCCAAGTGACCGGGACAACGCTGCGCTATTACGATTACGTTAAGCGCGCCCTTGACGACAAGATTGGCGCGGCGATTCGCGCGGGCGAAAAGGATAACGCCAGGGTATGGCAGGGGCTGAAGCGCACGCTGGTCGATGAGCTTGATAATCGCGTCCCTGAGTACGGCATTGCCCGCTCGATCTATTCAGACGATGCCGGTATGAAGTCCGCGCTAGAGGCTGGCCGCGAGTTCATGCGCGAGGATGCCGAGCTGATCGCGGCGAACATGCAGGGCATGTCCGAGGCCGAGCGGCAGATGTTCCGCATGGGTGCCGCTAGGGCACTACGTGACCGTATTCTGTCGCGTCCAGATTCGGCGGACGTGTATAAAGCCTTCTTCAATAAGCCGCTGATGCGCGAGAAGATCGCTGCAATCTTCCCTGATAAGAAGTCGTTCGCAAAGTTGCAACGTGCCATGCTGAATGAGCAGCGCATGTTCCAGACTGCATCCGGCGCAACAGGCAATTCCGCCACCGCTCGGCGGCTGCTTGGGGCTCGTGATCTTGCGACCGACCCGGAAACCGCGATGGACGCTGCAACGGGTGGCGTGAAGTTTGCGACCCTGAACGCTGCGCGCAAGTACGTTCGTTCGCGCCTCGGTCCATTGGCAAACGAAAGCGTAAGGGATCAGATTGCCGCGCTGTTGATGGAAGGCGACCCGGCAAAGCGCGCAGCCATTCTCGCATCGCTCGATCAACCGGCAGTAGTCGCCCCGTATCGACCTGGATTCATCAACAACGCCACCGGCAGAGCCGCCCCGGCTATCGGCGGCGTTGCAGGTGCTGGTGCCGTGGGCCTGACTTCCAGTCGAGCCAGTGGCCAAAGGTAGCGCGGTAGCCTAGTTCGTAAACAGCCATCACTAACGCCGCGCCGGCAAGGGTCGGCCATCCACCCCATTTAAAAAGCTGCCACATTCCGGCGATTGCCAGAAACAGCAGTATGACCATCGCGTACTTTAAAACAGTTTCCATTTTCCCCCCGAGGGCATGATATGGCGCTTCTATATCGAAATCGGAAATAAAAGAGCGGCGGTTACAGTTGTGCTCATATGTATTTCCAGATTCTTCGTTTTACGATATTCCAAGCGTGGCGATAGGCAATTCCGTATTCTTTTGCCAATGCCCTAGCCCCAACCTGTCCGCTATCATATTTTGCCCGGATGGAAATTACCGTTTCAGATGCTAGCTTGGCGCGGTGATGGTTTTCGCCGCGCCTTGCGCCTTTTACGCGCCCCTTATTGCATTTGTCACGCATGTTGTCTAAGGGCGTTCCAACAAACAAGTGCGCAGGGTTTACGCAAGAAGGATTGTCGCATTTGTGAAGGACAAAAAGACCGGCAGGAATTGGCCCCATAAAGGTCATGTAAGAAAGACGGTGGGCTGGCCACTTTTTGTTGCCAAGCCAAGCTCGTCCGTATCCGTCTTTGTCTACCGCAAGAGTCCATATCCAGCATCCAGACTCAGTTACTGGCTCTGAGCGGCTGTATATGTATTCAGGGTATTCTGATGGTGTACGATTGCGGCGCGGCATGTTGATACCTCACATATCAATTTGTCGAAGAAGGGCCGCAAGTGTCGCAAGCACTTTGCGGCCTTTCGCATTTTAGAACAGAGAGGTTTTTATGGGTATGCTTTTTCCAAGCGGCTACCAGTTCCTAAACAGCAACGCGCGCGCTGTCGCGTCCGGCACGGTCACGTTCTACGATACCGGAACCACGAATCTCCGTGCAGTTTACACCGATCCAGAACTCACGGTATCAGCATCTAACCCGTATTCCTTGGATGCCGCCGGGAGGCTGGCCGCGAACCTCTACGGGACTGGCGACTATACGGTACTGGTGAAAACCTCTGCCGGTGCGACGGTATGGAGCCGTGACGATGTTTTCGGCTGGGAGAAGACCTACCCCGCGCCATCTACGGCATCGACCGCAGCGGCCAACCTGGCAGCTACTGGCGTGGTGTATTACCCCTCCGGAGACTACGCAAACGGCGTTCTGGACGTTGCTGTAGATGCCCTGGTGTATGGGGATGGGGCGCTTTCTACGCTCGATGAGGGCGTTGTGGTGGACTCTGCGACCACGGGTGATTTTACTGTGCAGGTGCGTGATCTGGCCGGGACTGCAACGGGCGCATTTGTGTCTGCCGAGCAGGCCGGCGAAGCGAACCTGCAAATCCGCCTCAAGGATTTGGCTATCGACGCCGCTGGTTCTGCCGTGGCTCTGCGGAACACTGGAACGATTCGCGGCACGGTTTCCGGGATCGTCGCGGATGATCTGACTTCGCTTGGCATCAACGTCGGCTGGAACGACTACACGGCCTCGACCGAGTGGGGTCCGGTCTTGCTGCGGGACAATATCGTTGACGGAGTGCACCCAAACGACACGAACAGCCACTACGGAATACTGAGCTACGCGCCGCACTCGATCATCACGGGCAACTTTGTCCGCGATATCGGATCAAGCACTGGCAAAGACTGCGAGGGCATCTATACCAAGGCCCGCCATTCCGTAATAGCCAACAACATCCTTGTGGATGGCGGCGAGGGTGAAGCCTATATCAACATCAAGGGCGACAAGCGCGGCGAATCCTCGGACCCGCTTGGCTATGGTGTTGTTGCTACGGGTAACGT
>ERZ869921.331-NODE-331-length-31805-cov-4.663780_pt1 | contig 31805 bp, 43 predicted proteins | sample MGYA00579310_ERZ869921 | MGnify/ENA primary metagenome ERZ869921 (study PRJEB32216, sample SAMN09231816) | wastewater metagenome | place: USA: Maryland | collected 2016-06-21 | study: EMG produced TPA metagenomics assembly of the PRJNA472060 data set (Reclaimed... | reverse complement strand
CGCTCGGAGGCATATTAGAGATTGGCGACAAGGCCCCAGTCAACAAAGTCATAACGGTTGTCGTACAACCCCGTGCCTCACACCCCGACGGGCCGATACGTCAGCATAGCTACAGCCGTGACGAGATCATGGACTTCGGCACAGACCTTATCGATGCCGCGTATGCCTCAATGAAGCCGGACGCACCGCGCATCTCTGGCGATCATTGCAAGTTCTGCCTTGCGGCGGGGACTTGTTCAGCCCTGCGCAACAACGCCCTTGCAGTCGCACAAGACGAGTTCGGTACAGTACGAACCGTCAATGACCTAACCCCACAGGAAGTCGCGGACTATTTGGAAAGGGTTCCGCTGATCGAAGAGTGGATTAAATCTCTACGCCGCCACGCTAATAGCCTGCTTGAAACTGGCGGGGGGCTTCCCGGCTACAAGCTGGTTGAGAAACGACCGACCCGTCGCTGGCGTGTCGAAGAAGAATTTGTGGCTTGGGCCGCAGAAGAAGGTCTCGATGACGACGACATCTACGAAAAGAAGTTGAAGTCGCCACCGCAGATCGAGCGTATCGTGGGTAAGAAGAACCTGCCCGCATCGCTCGTCATAGCTGTATCATCCGGCACATCAATGGTCGCTGATACAGACAACCGTCCCGCAATCGCTACTCTAGCGATTGATGACTTTACCGTTGAATAAGGAAACACCGATGTCAAAAGTTATTACACCTGAAGCAATCATCTCCTACCCGCATGTGTTCGAACCACAGACCCCTCCGGGTGCAAGTGAGCCAGTTTATTCTTGCTGCCTTGTATTCCTTGACGGGACTGACATGTCCGAACTGAAGGCGACGGCGGCTGCTGTGGCCAAGGAGAAGTGGGGAGACAAGACCAAGGCGTTGATGGAAGGCGGCAAAATCCGTATGCCTTTCCGCAACGATGGCGAAGAGAAGGGCTACCCTGAAGGGTCGGTCTTCATGAACGTCAAGTCGAAGCAGCAGCCCGGTGTTGTCAGCAAGTTTGCTGGCGAGAACGGCAAGCCTGCTCCGATTACTGACCCCAAGGAAATCTATCCGGGTGCAAAGGTTCGCGCCTCACTGCGGGCGTATGCGTACAGCGTGAACGGCAACAATGGCGTTGCCTTCTCACTGGGCAATCTTCAGAAGGTAGGCGATGGCCCCCGTATGGACGGCCGTCTGTCTGCTGCGGATGAGTTCACTGCGACGGAACGTCCGTCCGCAGACATCTCGGACCTTGACGATTTGCTCTAAATGAAGGGGAGGGCCGGGGAGTTTGGAAGTCGCCCCGGCCTTTCTAGATAGGGGCGGTAGGTTTGGGCTTTCCCGGACGCTTACTTTGGTACGTTAAAGCCGCCCCTATCAATCTAAAGCCTCAGAAATCATCTGGGCTTTCTTGGCTAAGGTCTTAGCCACAATCTCATCAACAGAATTGACAAGGCCAAAGGTCCGCACGATGACGGGCTTTGTCTGGCCGATGCGGTGGCAACGCTTAGCCGCCTGCGCGTTCACCGCCGGAACCCAATCCATCTCTACGAACGCCACCTGATTTGCGGCTGTCAGCGTAATCGCTGTCGAGCAGGCTGTGATCTGGCCGATGAATACGCGCACCTTCGGATCGGTTTGGAAGTTATCAATCGCAGCCTGACGGTCGGCTGTCGGCATACCGCCTGCGACAACGACAGGGTTGAAGTCTTTCAGCCTATCGTAAAGCGTCTGGATTGCGTCGGTATGGTAGGCAAAAATCACTATCTTGTCGTAGGCATCATCAGCCAACTCGCCCGCTATCTGTGTGGCGATGGGCGCTGCCTTGGCCACACCTGTCAGCCGTCTTAATGACGCGATATGCGGGGCGATGCTCTCGATCTCCGCAGCTAAGTCCTGATTGGTGAGCGAATGCGCAAGGATCATATCGACCGCTTCGGCTTGGCGTGGGTCGTCGATGTGTTTCCTGTCGCTCCAGTTATCTATCTCGACGGGTGCGGATTGCCACCAGATCGGGGGTAAATCCTTCAACACAACCTCACCCTTGCGGCGCAGCATGATTGCTTTCAGCACGGTCTTAAACTCTTCCATGCGCTCGGCCTTGTTGCCAAGGATTTGAAGACCGAACTGGCCGCTCCATGTCTTGCAGAAATAGGTTGTGTATTCGGCGAAGTTCAGAGGGTACTGCCAAATCGCTTTGAGATGTGTCCAGAAATCGCTGACATTATTAGGGATGGGAGTACCGCTAAGAAGCCAAACACGATCAGCAAACTTAACAAGACCATCACCGCGACAGTACTGACCATATAGATACTTTGTGCGCTTAGCAGTACGGTTCTTAAGATAATGCGCTTCATCCAGAACAAGAACGTCTGGCTCAAACTTGGCAATCTCATTGCGGACCTCCTTCGACTGTGTGATTTTATCATAGCTGAAGACTTTGACTTCGCGCTCGACGGTCCCCCATCGCTCGAACTCACGACGCCAGTTAATCTTGGCGATGGCGGGGCCGATCACGACGACCTTTGTTAGGCCGAGTGTATCACAGGCGGCGATAACTTGAAGTGTTTTGCCAAGGCCCTGCTCATCGGCAAGGAATGCGGCCGGGTTCTTACAGAGAAAGTCTGCGCCGACCTTTTGGTAATCAAACAGATGGTTCATTGATCCGGTATCTCCCTATTTCCGTATCAAATTTTATAATATTATTTTCTAATAAAAAAGGGATGCAGTCCATGATGGAATTATGCGCCGCTGAATGCTGTGATTTAGAGCAGACGTATAGGTTATCAATGCGGTTATCAGTATCAACGCAGTTGATATGGTGTACAACTTCATCGGGAGTTAAGTACCGCCCGATATGTCGCTCCACGACAAGTCGGTGTTGGTGCACATATCCTTTTTTAGCGTATGGATGGTCCGAACATTTTTCTATAATGCTGCCCTGATCGCGGCCACGTCGTCTGCGTGTTGACCCTTCTGGCCTACTAACGCTATTCACCTTGCATTGTTCCGAGCAAACAGCCGAACCATATTTTCTGAAATTGCTTAAGTGAGCCAACACCGTAGCGCCGCACTCGCATTTAGTTTCAATAAAGTACCTGTTTGCTAATTTACCACGATATAGATACGACTGGCGAAAAGTACCATCTCCTCGGTCGATCAGACCGGCGTATCTATCGCTGTATTTTTCTTTTGGTTGGAGTTTTAATCCGCGTTTCGCTGCCATGTTCTAGTCCCCAAACGGCGATTAACGCCGCATCGGCGCGGCCGTCATCTTTCTTTCTAGAAAACATAGTAGCGTGTTCTGGGAATAATTCAATAGCACGTTCCCTACTGGCGTCTTTCCCTTTAAAAAAACGCATTGTTTTTGTCCATGTTGCAGGGGGGACGAGCGTTACCACCGCCCCTAAAGCGGCGAGGACACCCTCCAATACACCGCCCGCACGGCCAAACGCGAAAGAACTAGATACGCCTTGCCCTGTCATTGCCCACGTTTTCTCAACGTAAGCCCGATCGTTTTCGCGTATATGTGGGCGGAGGGCTTGGGCTAAAAGAGCAGGGTCAACTTGGTTGACTACTCGCGGCCCGCGTTTGACTTTAAGGGTAGGCATGTCGATGAGGGTAAGCTGCCGGGTTTCGGTGTCCAATATAGCTATCGCTCCGAAGGCTCCGGGATCACATCCTACTACATTCATGGGCGATGTGTATAGTATTAGAAGCTAGTTCGCAAGTGACTGCGTGGCCCCAAAGACTTACGATGGCGAAGCCCGTCGGGTTTGTGGCGACGCTTCGACTTTGGCTGCGGCCGCCATGTCATATCTTTAACGCTAGTCTTCTTGGCCATTACTCACCTTCGCTCATCTGAGTACCCGCCATCGCACCGCCAGTAGCTGCGGCGCCAGCAACGAACTGATTAATCAATTCAGCCCTCTTGCTGCCAGACGCTTGGCTAATCCGCAGAAGCAAATCGCGGGCGGGCTTGCTTTCGTAGAACCGCTTTGCAACGCCAAATCCGGCGGACATCGCTAAGCCCGTACCGGCGGATACCGCTGTGCCCATACCCAGCAGCGAACCAAGTACTGTACCTGCCCCGGTAAGACCACCCATCGCCATTATGGGTGTAAGCTGTTCGCCTGTGCGCGGCTGGAACGCCGCCTCTTGAGCGCGGCGAGTAGCACGCAGAACTTCAGCTAGACCCTTGACGCGGCGCATATCGGAAGCATTGAAGAACTGCGAAAAGTTGTCGGATAAACCCATGACTTCACGAGCGAACCTATTTGGGTCTACGTCTCCGGTTTCTTTGTTCATGGCGCGCTTTGCGGCTTCCTGAATAAGCAGAAGTTTGGCGCTTTCACGGCCATCTTTGTTCAAACTTGTGAACAGCGTGCGGACATCGGCGGGTTTAGTACCGGTTAGCATTTTTGTGACGGTGGTCGGGTCAAACTCACCCTTATTTATCACGTTCTTCAAACCGCCAATACGCAGTTCATCCGCAGTCTGCGCCAACTTCGTATTTGCTACCTTCCAGAGATTGAAGTCCTTGTCCGTACCATTCGCCTTGATATAGTCCCCCATATCTTCGTTGAGCGCAGTATAGACTTTCTGAAATGCCTTTTCAGACTTATCTGGGATTGACGCAAGATTAGGGTCTTTTTTCAGGTTAAATAGCGTCTTGCGATTAGCTTCAATCTTAGCAAGATCGCCCGGCCCGGTAAGGCTGTTGCGGACATCTTCAAGCTGGCGGATCAAGGGGTTAAGCTGCTGTGGAAGGTTCTCCGCTTTCAGGTTGCTCAGCAAGCCATCAATGGCCGAAACCGACTTCGTTGCAGGAACGTTACCGAGACCGCTAAACTGCTGAATAACGTTCTTCTTCATAGTGTCGTAGCGATTAATTGTGGCCGCACGGGTCTGGTTCAAATTGCTTACAACTTCAGAAGCAAGATCGCTGTCTACGCTAACACCGTAATCCGCCAAAAGATTTTCGACAGCGTTTTCACGAGCGACTTGTTGCTCACGGCGCATCCCTGCCGTGCCGAGCGGCATAACTTCGCCAGTTGACTGCGTAAGCTGCCCTAAACGGGTCGTCGGCGGCATAACGTCGCTGGTCATGACCGGAATGTCGGCTTGACGGCCAGCGGCGATGATCTGTTCTGGAGAGATTTCGACACCAGAAAAACGACCGGTGGTTGGCACGTTTGTGCGTGGAGCGCCGCTAAATGTACCCGGACCACCCGGCAGGAAACGATTGATAAGCGCGCCACCCGCTAATCCGCCAAGACCACCGAAAGCAGCGCCTTGAAGACGATTACCTTCGCCAGCCTCTCCGCTACCGTACAGCGCACCGTATGCGGCTTCGCCGATAAGCGGCGCGGCTCCGGCAAGTCGAGTGCCAGCGAGGACGCCCTGCGCACCGCGAATGGCGGGGATTGACGCCATAGCACCGCCAGTCAATTCGCCAACAAATGAAGAAACGGGAGCATTTTCGCGCAGAAATTCTTTGGTTTCTGGGGCCATGCCGTAGCCCGCGGTAAGAGCGTTAGCTGCGCCACCGAAGTAGCCAGCGGCCATCTGGCCGGGTTCGGTCTTCAACACTTCGCCAATTAGGCCCTGTACCGCGCCCGTTTCACCGGATGGTGTTGCAATGAACTGCATTGGGCCGCGCTGTTCCGCAGCCTTACGAACAACGTCAAGAAAGGCGGGGTCAATCTGACGACCGTAACGCTGCCCAATAAACGCTATTTCTGTAAGGATTTGATCTGGAGTTTTTCCAGCGTTAATACCCTCATTATAGACTTCCTGCATTTGAGTTTGTGCAGCGCGGTCTTCATCAGTAAGTTGAGCAGCGCCGCTGGCAGTAGGGCCAAGGCGACCCGCAATAACGGCTTTTGCCGGGGCAAGCGACGGCGCGAGGGTAATACCCTGCTTGTCTGGATCACCGCCCGCTTCCGCCACAAGACCGCGATATGTGTTGGCGAATGTGTTGTAGGACTGTGCCCGCGAACCGTAAAGGTTGAGTGCGGTGCTCATCATATCAGCCCGCTGTTCGGGCGACAGACCCCGACCGCTGGCGAGACGGTTGTAATAGTTACGGATATTTGCGGGAACGCCAGCCGCGTTTTGAACGGTCGCCTGTTCGCCTTGCAGAACCGCTGAAGTCGGATCAAGTGATTTCATGAAGGAGAAGACCCCGGCGACATCGCCCATCGCCGAACCTTCACCCTGCATGAGCGTAACGATTTGACGGGTGGCGTTGGTTACCTTCCGAAAGTCCTTAACTTCATCGTTGCCCAGAAATTCTTTACGATAATCCCCGATAACACCTCGACCTAAAGCCTCAATGTCACGCGTTTCACCCCGCGCTTCACGGGCGGCCCTGTCGCGCTGGCGCTGATCCTCTTCCGCCTTACGCGCAGCTTCTTCAGCCGCGCCGGGGGCTGGAATAAAAGCGCCACCACGGGAAGAGGTTGCGGGGACGAATTGATCAAAATAATTAGGTTCAGCCATGTTATTTCCCGATTACAACGTGCCAATGAGGCCCAGTGGCGTATTTAGATGGATTACTAACCTCGTCCCTAGCTTCTACAATATTGTATCCAGCTTGGCGAATAGAATTGATGTATTGATTGAATGTTACGCCCGGAATTGGTGCGATGTCAACTGCGCCACGGCTAGTGGCGTGATATGAACGCGGATTGGCCTTCGACAGCGGATGGCTTGGGCCGCGATAGCCTGAAGTGATACGGGCGTTGGGAAAGAGTTCTTTGACTACAGACTTACCGTCCGCGAAATCCGCCGGTAGTGTTGCCACTACCACCTCCCAGATATTCCGCTGATTTACCGGGGCCAAACTTAATGTCAAATTCCCCCGCCCGTTTTGGATCGGCACGAAGAGCAGCAGCCGCTTCTGGCGTTACAGGTGGATACTTGCCGAATATAACGTCTGCCGCTTGTTGGAAACCCGAACCCGCCGGACCGGATACTGTAATAATACCTTGCGCCGAAGCGACGTTTCTAAGAATTTTTTGACCTTCCGGAGACGCCGGATCAATGCCCGCAGCGCGAAGTTTCTTCTCGGTGTCAGTTTCTTCGCGCCCCTGCTGGCGTGCAAGCATATACTGCCGCCGACCCGTTTCATCGAGAATGGCGAACATATTGCGCTCGCTAGGAGTTAGCGTCTTAATAAAGTTTTCTTCTTCCAGCGTCTTCTGCCGCAACTGCGCAATCTGAAATTGTGCATTTAGCTTTTGCATCTGCTGATTACGCACGTTCTGGATAACAGCAGCAGGGTCCGTAGCGCCACGGCTACCTGCGGCCTGAAGTACTTGCCCCAGCGCAGCTATTTTTTCACCGGCTGATAGCGGGCCGACACCGCCGCGCATAAGTGCCTGCATATCCGCGATGTACTTTGCCGTCGGCGAAAGCGTAGGTTGCGCCGTAGCGGGCACGGGTAGTAACGCGGTGGGCATAGCGCCCGGAGCGGTCAAACGTGCGATGTCTCTAGCGGTAGTCGAAACGCCCGGAATGGTTAGGCCTGTTAAATCTCGCAGCGCCATCTACTTAGCCCTTCTTGAAAAGATCAAGGATAGTACCAATCGCGGACGCAGCCGTTCCAACTTGGCCGAGCGTTGACTGGCCGGGTGCAGTTGTCGTTTGCGTGATTGGCGAAGGAAGACCCTGCGAACCCATGAGCAAAGTCTGAAGCTGCTGCTGCGGGAAGCCACGCTGTTCGAGGAAGTCCTTGTAGGCCAGATCGAGGTTCTGCTGAGCCATGCCGCGCTGTGCTTGGCCTGTGCCCTGAAGCATCGCTGCGTAAGCCTGCTGATTGCCAAGCGCCTGTTGGCCAAAGCCAGACAAGGCTTGTGCACCCGCAAGCTGCTGTGCTGGCAGACCTTGTGCAAACCCAGCGGCTTGCGTGTATCCCTGATTATACAGGTTCGCCAGCGTTTGCGCTGTATTCAAATCTTCTTGGCCTGCAAGCTGCGCTTCGTAAACACCACGGCGTTCGTTACCGAATGCACGCGATGAGGCCATCTGAGCCTTCGTTGCTGCGTCACGCTCGGCGCGGTTCTGTGCCAATCGGGCCATCGTGGCGTCGATGACGTTGGTCTGGAACGGCGACATGAAGCCGGAGACATCTTGCTGAAACTGCTGTGGCGTATATCCGGCAGCACGCTCAGCAACTTGGGTGGCTTGCTGAAGTTGCGGCATCCCAACTTGCTGGGTTGCAGCGTTGATCGCGGTCTGGAACGCCTGCTCTTCAGCGGGGCGGAAGCCTGCGATACGCGGCCCTTGATAAGCCTGATAAGGGATAGCCGCGACTTGCTGTGCGGCTCCATAGTTACGCGCCAGAATATCCTGAATGAAAGGATTGAGTTGCTGTGCAGTGGTTGTTGTAGTCGCCATTATATTCCCCGTGCGGTTTGGCCGCCTAATCCTTCGTTATTAACACAAAACAAAATAGATTGACAGCCCATTAGACATGCCGCGCTCTGACTTGTTCAGAATGTGAAACATAAATCTCGACGTGATGGCCGTTCTCATCTACCAAAATCAATTTAGCTGGCGGGTGAATAAACACATCTTCGCCCATCGTATACTTCATATTCATCGCCTGCTCAATAAGGCGGTTACGCTGCGCCTCATATAGTGGATCGTATTGCGCAGGAGGAGTTGGGAGTTTAAGCCTCATCGACGCCCGCCCGGTATAGCATTGAGCCGCTGCGTCCCAACCCGCCAATCAGTGTTGCTGGTGGCCGTTACCTTCATCTGTATTTGTCGGCCGTTGAAGCGGACAGATGTAGGGTTCGTCAGGGTATAGGGGCCGAACGTCTGCTTATCGCCATTTGGATAATAGCGAGAAGAGAAGGTCGCAGTGACTTCGCCTTGGTTGCGTTCGTCTGGGATCATCTCGTTGATATACAGGATGTTGTCGCCTTGTCCAATCTGCACTGGCCCTGTCTCGGCGAACACGCTTTCCGTGCCGTGGTTCATCCCGATTTCGTGATCGTAGATAAAGCCGTCATCGGACACCATCAACGGGTTGGCGAACACGCCACGGTCAATACCGGCTGAACGGCCCAACGAGCCAATCGACCAGTTGTTCTGAGCGTAGTTCCAGATCACATAGCGGTTGTTCTCTTGGCTTGAGGCCGAGGGATAGAAGAACCACACTTCATCGAACTGCGAATTGTTGACGGCGTAAGCCTTGCTTATTTGCGCTTGGTTGATGTCGGAGAACACATAATCCGACACTTCGCATGGCACAGACTTGACGTAGCCATCGTACATATAGAAGCCACGCGAACCCATCCAGACCGCGAAGTTATCCTGAACGGCAATCGCATTCGGTCCAGCAAGGCCGCAAGCACGACCGGCGAACTCAGATGTATATATAAATGGCTGGCCGACATAGGAAACGATGTGCGCGTCAATGTCCGTGAGAACAAGAACTTGACCACGAACACGCTTGGCTGTGATAATTTTACCACCCGTTTGTAGCTCTAGGCTACCAGCAAGGTTCGTAGATGCTGGCGTCCAGACCGTGTTATTCTCAAGATCGGACCATGCAATCTTGCGCGGATTGCCAGATGCACCCAGCGCGAACATCGACCGCTCGTTCGTGACAAGAACGCCCGTGTTGGATGTCGGTGCGTTCGTTACGACAGCGGCAACAGTCGGCGTTGTCGTGTCCAACTGCCACTCATAAATCTTGCCGTCATAGTTTGAACAGCCGACGAGATACTCACCCCATGTGTCGAGCGTCCAAGTCGTAGCTGGCGTTACCGAGCCAACGTCTGGACGTGGCGTACCGTAATACCCGGCGCTATAAAGACCGACGCCATAGCCGCCACCGACAGATGCATTCGGGTTGCCGGGAACAAACCCAACAGGGGTAATGTCCACAATCACACTGGACTGTGTGATAGCGTAGAGTTTGGAGTGCGTGCCGACGGAGATGTAGCGGGTGCTGTTGTTAGAGCGCCATGCAATCATGCCACGGGCTTTACCCGTCAGAGCCGTAGACGTTCGCGCCTGCCACCCACCAACGGGACGCATCATCCCCTCAACCCAGCGCACAAGGTTCACGTCATACCACCGGCCAGAACTGTCAAGTTCGGTTCCGTTGCGGTAAACACCCGGCGGGATACTGATAGGGATAAGCGCCATTTAATTACCTGTGCGTAAGACTAAAGTTCTTATATCACTTATTTGGGATTTTTACAGCCTCTTCCCATGCTTCTACTGTTCGGCGGTGACGCAACGCGCAGTCACCATATTTGGCAATAATCTCGACTTCCCATATAGCACGCTCTGGGTCGGTCAGCACAGAGGGAGGATTTGGGAGAGGCGGGCAATTACTTGCTAAGTTCGCTGGCGGCTGCGGCATTGGCGCGATTGACACTGCCTTCGAGCAGCCCGATAAGACGAGGGTCAGGAGCGCAACTGTCAGGAACAGCAGGCACAGTCTTGTAAATTTCACGGACCGTTTGCTTCTCTCTGGCGACCACCACATCGGCTTGATCTCGTTCGGATTGGTAAACCGTAGAAACCTCATTTACTTTTCCTTGCTTTTGCTGGCTTCGCTTTTCGCCTTTTTCCAGAGCCTTGGAATAAGCGGCATCGCACTGCCAGTCTCTAACCTTCCATCCGGCGGAGAGGCCAACAGCAAGAGCGCCTGCCGCCACATAGCCCATGATCGGATTAATCCGCCCCATTTATTTTGCCCCATTCTCTCACCGCAAATATAGTAGCACAAGATGCAATCGTAGCCGCCAAGTCCGTAAGGGATATGGGCTGGCTGTTTACAATTGGTAATACTACCGCGTTGACAATCACACCGCAAGCGATACCGATACAGGTGACAGGACGCCACCAAACACGGACACGTTCGAGTAGAGCGGTTTCGAGTTCTTTAATAGTCATTTCGGATCAGGATATTTAGCGTGCGGAAGTTCCCAATGTGGACCGTCCTTGAATGATTTCCAATCCCCACCCCAAGTAATTTGTACATTCTCAAGGTGCGCGGCCTTCTTCATGGCCTCTTCAATCTTATCGAACAGCGGCCAATCCCAACGAATGCTGCCGCCCACATACGGCGCGATGTCTACCGCAAAGCCGTGAATGTGGCGCGACCGCATTGTCTTAGTCGCACCCTTGGCGAACAGTTCCTTTTGGCGGGGTACAGACCGCAGCCCCTCGATGACAGTGAAGTCGATATCGGAGATGCTGATAGCACGCTTAACGACGCGCACCAAATCTGGATGCACGCCGCGAAGGTTTAGCAAAGAACGTGGGCCTAGTTTAAAAGCCATTACCGATCTGCCTTATGGTCCAGCTTGTCTTCAATCCGGCGGAGGTGTAGCATTACCTCATCAAACTTCTTGTCGATGGCGTTAAACTTTTCCTCGCCGTAATCCAGCTTCGTCTCCAGAATTGCGAGGCGGTTGCTCAACTGCGTCCACACGCCAATAAGGCCGAAGACGCCAGCGATTACCGTTAGAAGGGTATCAAGGCCGAAGCTTGTATCCATCGTGCTTTTCCTTTAGCCCCAAGGAAGAGGTGGATTAACAACTGGCGGGTTCTTGGCGTTCTCGATTTGAGTTGCAAGGCTTGCTTCAACTGCGGCAACAGCTTCTTCGCCCATTGCAGCGTGTACCCAACCGATTACCTGTGCTTCTGTCAGGCTGGCGAATGGTGTGAAGGTCGCTTCTGGATCGAGCGTCAGGGATTGTGAGCCGTAGCTGTAACCGGAGAACTCGCCGTCCTGTGCGGCAACCGACCAATGCACGGTGAACACAATGTCAGCGTTACCTTCAAACTCTGGGTAGCAGTCAAGCTGCGATACTTTCCAAGTGGTTTCCATTTTACTTTCCTTCTAGTTCGGCGAGACGCGCCCGCACTGATTGTAGTTCCTTGACCAACATTGGGACCAGCTTTGAATAGTCCACGCCCATCATCCCTTCGGGGTCTGTTTGTTGGCTGACAGCCTCTGGCGCAACTTCGACCAGTTCTTGTGCGATGAAGCCGTAGCGTTGCTCGGTGTTATCCGCGTTCCACTTGAAGCTGCGAACCTGTATCGCGTCGATGAGGCTTGAGGCTTCTGGTGCGTCTACGATGTCGTGCTTTAGGCGAACGTCGGAAATCGAATTATAAGTCGTCGTTGCGGTATTGACTTGTATCCACCCAGAAGTCGATCCTGCCGCGTTAAGGAACTGAAGGGCGTAGCTACCATCTATGCTGTTCTTATAGATGGTTCCGCCTTGACCGCTATCCAATTGTATATTTTGCTTAAACCCAGCGGCGAGTGTGGAAGTAGTTCCAATCAGCACGCTGCCCGCTGCGGTGATGCGCATACGTTCGGTGTTGTTGGTTGCCATGTATATAGCTGCGTTGGCAGTAGCGCCCTCGCGGTTAGCTCCAATGGCTGTGCGGGTCTGTCCTGAAATCAGTGGGGTCAGCAGCATCTCAACGCTGTTGCTTATAGCGTCCGATGCACTCTTTAACTGAAGCAAAGACTGGGTAACGCCGTTACCAACGCCAGCGCCAACAATATCTGTTTTATACGCTGGCGAACTCGTTCCAATCCCGACGTTGCCGCCGTCTGTGATGCGAACATTTTCCGCGCCATTAGAGCCGTCACGGAACGTAATCGCGCCGTAGTTGGGGTTGTAGAAACCAAAGTAACCAGTTCCCGTCACCAGCGCCAAGCCCTGCGCAACACCGTCAGTGAAGTTAGAAACCGTGCCAGCAGCACCACTATTTACTGTAAGCCTACTTGCAGGCGAAGTCGTACCAATCCCAACTTGGCCGCTGGAGTTGATGCGCATAGCTTCCACGCCGCCTTCAACAAAGGCAAGAGTGTCGGCTGCGGGGGAATAAATACCTGTGTTCGTGTCACCTGTGAAGGTGTAGCTTGGCGTGCCAACCGCACCAAGGCCGTTAGCGATACTGGTGGCCGAGGCCGCGCCGAGGGTAGGCGTGACAAAAGTCGGGCTATTCGACGGAGCCTTGGCGTTAAGCTGTGTCTGGATAGCGGATGACACGCCATCGAGATAGCTGAGTTCGGTTGGGCTGATCGTCGCGCCATTGGCGGACACGTTGCCCGCGATGGCCAGCGTCTTGCCTGCACCGACATTTAAGCCAACGGATGTCCCTGTGCCATTGGCGGCAAAGAGAGCATCGACTAAATCGAGATCGGTATTAACCTTTGTCCCCCAAGTATCGGCGGACGCGCCGACTTCAGGTTTCGTTAATCCAAGGTTTGTTGTGGTTGTATCAGCCATTTAAGTCCTCACGCAGCTTGCTGCCATATTTCTGCTGTATCAGAAATTGGCGTCCATGTCTCGTTTGTTATTGATTGCGGTGTCCAAGTTTCTGCAATCGCTTCGACGGGTGTCCAAGTCTCAGATGTATCAGTCTCCGCAGTCCACGTTTCCGGCGTGATCGGCTGCGGCTCCCACTTCTTCGTGGCGTTAATCGTGACGCTCGATTGGGCGTTGCAGTTGACAGATGTTGGCGTCTTGCGAACCACAGACACACTCGCCGATGAGGCTGCGTTCGTCGTGATGCTGACAAGGAATACACCCTGCAAAGACACGGTAACGCTAGAGACGGCGTTGACGGCGCATGAGGCGGACTGAACACGGGTCGCTGCCGCAGATACGCTAGACGTTGCCGTAGAAGTCACAGCGGCGTTCTGCACGCGGTTGACGTTGACAGACGCGCTCGACGTGGCGTTGGCCGTTACCGCAGCGAGATTGACCTTCTGCGCGGTGACCGTCGTCGATGATGATGCGCTGCTGGAGACAGCGGCCAGCAGAATGCGTTGCGCGGAGACGGCAGCACTAGACGCGGCATTGACGGTGATAGACGCCTCTTTGGGGTCTATTCCGTAATTACCGCGTCCGTATAGACCGCTGCCGTAGCCAGCCATCTACTTAGTCCAGATTGATGTCGAAGTCGCCCGCAGGAATACGGAGAACGTCACCGCTTGCAATCGTCTTGCTCGTGGACAACGCACCATAGGCAAGCATATTGCCGCCAGAAACGGCGTCGGAGACTGCGGCGTAGGTCACTGTACCCCACGATGCGCTTGCAGTCGGGAACTCAACAGCCGCCGTATTCGACGCTTGGTTGGCTGTGACTGTGAACGTAATCGTTTGACGCGCATAGGAGCCGCCAGAAACTTCCGTGCCTCCGCCGCCTTCGCCGGGATCAGACGTATACAGGCCGACATACAAAGTGGCGGGTGCGGTGTACGGCGTTGCGCCGAAAACATGGCCGAGAACCTTGTTCTCAAGATAATTAGAAAAACTCATCCGAATGTCCTTATGCGGGGTTTCAGTTTAGACGAACCAATACGCGCACGCTCGTCGGCAATACGCATATCTTCTACCAGCTTCTCGTACAAAGAAGTCCAGATGGCGGTGCGTTCATCTTCCTTTAAGTACGGCGCGGACTGAGCCAGCGTGCCATACAGGTAGATGTCTGGGCTTTCAGTCAAAAGCCAGTTAGTCGGCGCTGCGTCAGACAATGGCGTCAGCTTGGCGTAGTAAAGAAGTTCCGCGTCATAAGACCCATCCGGCTGCGGCAGAACTTCGAACTGCTGGCCAACGGTCGTGAAGAACAGTGGTTGGCCTGCGGAACTGTAGGAATAGCTGTCTTCGAGAAGCTGTTCGGGCGTGACGTAGAGCAGCGGCGTGATTGGGTTTGTGTTCAACTGGAACCGGATTGTTTCTTTCCAGTCAGCAGGAACAGCAAAGTACGGCGTATCCATAGTTGCGGTCGCCCGCGTCACCATCTTGCGGTGACGGATTTGGCGGCTCATCTGCGCTTCAGCAAGCGAGATGAAGTTCGGAATAGCAGCCGTCAGATCGGATCGGTTGAGCCAATCGGCGACTGCGGTCCTCAACTCTGAATACGTCGTAATCGCCATTAAACAGTCCCCGGCCTTGTGCGGAAGTAACGATTGTCAGGATCGTTCAGCCACTTCTTCATCGCCTCTTGGTCTTTAGTTATACCTTGGCGCTCAAGTTCATAATACACTGAAATCGGGATGCTGCCAACCTTTGTCCACTCACCCCAGCGTTCGGGCGCATCGTTAAATTCGCGTTTGTTCTGCTCGATGATTGCGGAAACGTCTTGCTCTTTCGAGATGATCGCTTCGTCCTTACCGGCATCGTAATCGTAATAAGTTTTGACGCCTGTGAAAGCATCGTCATTGATAAGGCGTTTAGTCATAAAACCCTCAATAGTTAGATGAGGGGGCGTTATGCCCCCTCACCCATTTAGACCTTCTTACGAAGTGGTCAAGTCAGCGACGATACCGTGTGCAGCTTGGTTGTTCACCTTCAGACCATACTCGACGAGGAGCAGAGCCTTCTCGGCGTCACCAGTTTTCGCCAAGTCCATTTTCTGGATTGGACGAAGAACTGCCAACGATGCGTAGTCAGGATCGACGATGAACGCATCGCGGTCACGCTGGAAGCGGTTAGGAACGATGTTGACCGTACCGAAGTCAGACACATAAACGTCGGCTGCGCCGATGATTTGCGCCTGCTGACCGGCAGGAACGTCACGGAAACGTGTGGCGATACCTGTGAAACCGGAAGCGACCGTCTTGTTGAACGGACCAACCATCAACATCTTAGGCGTACCACCCGAAGTCCAGACGCTCTGGATAACACCCTTCAACAGGGCTTCCGTGAACGCACGCTGCGTACCATCGGTACGAGCAGCAGTTGGGGTCGAGCCAACAGTTGGGTTCGCACCACCTGTGCCGAACGAGGTGTTCGAAGTCAACCACGCAGGCAGACCAGCAGTACGACGTGCAGTTGTGGTGTTACCAGCAACAGAAGCTTGGTTGGCAAGCAATGCGCTTTCCATGTCACGCTTCAGTTCCGAACCCAGCTTAGCAAGCTGATAGGTCATTTCGTTACGACGACCAGCCTTATCGACTGCTTCAAGCGTACCGGAGATTACGACGTTCTTCGTGCTGATCTGCGTGTAGTTACCAACGCGAGCGGTTGGCGTAACAGCAGTGAACGAAGAAATGTCGTCACCTTCGAGAGCGGCGTTAGAAGCTGAGGCCGCAGCCAAAACGTCTGTCTGCCATTCGTAGTAGGTGTTCTTGACGCTCTCGCGGCCGATGTTCGAAATGAACGGGGTTTCTTCTGGCGAGATGTTATAGATAACGTTCGACAAGTCTTCACGAATACCGATAGCGGAGTACCGGGTAAATGTATTTGCTACAATAGCCATTAGTTCAAATCCTTATTAAATGAGTTTATCCAACAAGGCCGCTGCATCTGCAACACGGCCTGTACGCGCAAGGCGCTGGGACGCTTTCTTTACATCGGAAGAACGGTTATTGACTTGAGTTCCTGAAGAACCGGGGCGAACGATCCGGGCAACCTTCTTTGGCTGGGCCTTCACTTTTTCCACTTTCTTCGAACCCTTATCAAACATCATAGCTTTGCGAAGGATCGAGACGTGACTGGCTTGAACAAGTGCGCTTAGGTCGCGTTCACTAAACCCATTGTTTATAGCCCATTCACGAAGTTCCTTAGCTTCGCTTTGCATTGTACCTTCGTCTTTCCATTCCGGAATGACTTCGGTGAGTTTGGCGCGCTCTGACTGCACAATGTCAGCCAATGCACGCTGTTGCTCTTTGGCCATCTCTTCAGCAATCCGCTGCTGTTCAGTATTAATAGCCTGAAGTTTAGCGGCTCGTTCCTGACGAGACTTATTCCAATGCCGTTCTAACCGCGCCGCCTCAATGGGGTCTTCATTATAAAGATTGTCCCAATCAGGCTCAGCCTCGGACTGTACCTCAAGTTGCGCTTTAAGCGCAGGTAGCAGTTCCGCGTATTGAGCGCGTTCCATTCGGATCGCTTCGGCTTCGCCTTGGAACGACTTACGTTCTTCAGCTAACGCCTGAGTTTTCCGTGTGTAATCCGAATAACGAGAATAACCTTTCCGAAGTTCGTCAAGGGTGACTTCCAATTCTTTGCCATCATCTTTTACCTTGATGACTAGATCGTCAGGAAGTTCCTGTTCGATAACCTCTTCGTTGTCGTACTCTTCATCCGGGTCAGACTGTTCGTCTTCATCTTCTTCCGAATAATTCTCGGCGTCAGTTTCTTCCGCGTCGTCCTGAGCCTCTTCAGGCTCTTGCGCCTCGACCTCGTCTTGGGTGTCCTCATCAGGGCCAAGCAATTGGTCGATGGCTAGTGTTGCTTCGTGGAGGCCGATCCCACCACTGGGGTTGCCGACTTGTTCCGTCATATAGCACCTTCTTTGTTAAATGTTAACTCCTCGATTTGGCGACTAGGCCGTCATCAAGAATTGCCTGTAGGCGGGCTTTCAACCGCTCAAGTCCTTTGAGCGTGTGAAACATATCAGAGCGTCCGCTATAGTCAGTATGTGCTGACATACGCCACTCTTCAAAAATATCTTTTTCCACTGCGGCAAATGCCTCCTTGAGAATGTCATCCTCAAGAAGACGCTTTGCGTGGTTAGCTTTTGTAATAGGGTCCATTAGATCAACGGCTCATATCTAGGATTAGTTATCATCGCGGGCTGTGCTTGCGGCGCTGCCATAATGGGTTGCGCTTGGGGAGCAGCACCCGCAGAGAAAAGGCCGTATCCCGGCTGGAAGAACATAGCTTCTGGGCCAAAACCATACCGCTCATAATCCATGATGGTTGGGTTAGCGCGCATATCTTGGCCGGGGGCAAAACCTACGCCCGTGCCAAATGGGGAGACATAGGGTGCTCCCGCGCCTGCGCCGCCACCACCAGTCAAAAGATTTTTTAGAAGATCAGCCCCTACGCCACCAATCGACAGAAGTTGCGGTATGGTCAGGCCAGTGCCGAGAACGCCATCTTTGCCAGAAGGCGGTGTTCCTGCCGCAAGGGCAGCGTCCATTGGGAGAGTTCCGAGCACCGCAGGTAGACCTGCAAGGGCGGAGCCTAGACCGGGGTCTGGCGTTACAGTGGGCACGTTGCCGGTAACTACGATTTCTTCCGGCTCTGTTGGTGCGGGCTGCTCTACTGGAGCAGAGGGCGGTGCGCTAATAAGCGACGGAACTGCGGAAGCCACCGCGCTACCCGCTGCTGAACCAAGAAGACTTGGCGCTGCGTTTACGATGATGTCGCCCACAGCGCCACCGACGCCAGCAGGGATCGAGGCGCTTGCAAGGCCGCCAAAGTTTAAGCCTTGGAGCGCATTCGGGATTAAATCTGCGTTAACGCTGCCTATTGGTGCAGACCCTCCGGAAGCAGCTTGGCCAAACACTTGGCCACCAAGAGCGGAGCCGCCCGCAGCCAATCCGGCGCGGAGCAATGTATTTTCTAAACTTCGCCCTTGAGCAACGCTTGATGCCGCAGAACCCAGAGCCGCACCAAGAACAGGGCCGATGCCGGGAATAAAGCTTGCGGCAACCGGCAACGCCACATCCGCAATCTTGCCGAGAACGCTCTTGTTGACTTTCTCACGCGCAACATCATTCCAGCGCGTACTGCCCACAGTGCCGTCGGCGTTTATCGTGCGGTCGCCAGTCTGGATCATCCAGCCAGCCTTGTTACCTTTTTCGTTTGTTATAGATTGGCCGAGAGCGACAGCTTGCCGAGCCGCTTCAGGACCAAAGCCACTAAACAGCACTTTGCCTTTGTTGTCGGTGATGCGCACTTCTTGGTCATCGCGGACGCGGAAAGTGTTACCCTGACCAAAGCCAGTTGCGTTCCCCTTGTTGGACAGCGAAGACGTTATGAGCGTGCCTTGAGGTGGCGTGTTCGCCGCAATCCTGCGGGCGTCTCGGTCCTCCTGCGTCATTGGCTGCGCGGCAGGGGCTAGCATAGCACTGTCGAGCAGACCAAAGTCCCCCATGATTGGCGCGCCGTCATACATCATGCGTTCGCCGTAACGCGGTTGTGCGAGGGACTGATACATACTTGGAGGTAACGCCATTACATCATCCCTTCTGGTGGCATTTCAGGTTGCATCGGCATTTCAGGTTGCATCGGCATTTCAGGTTGCATCTGTGCTTGCTGAACTGCCTGCGCCATCTGGGCGTTCTGCGCGGCTTGCTGGGCCTGCACGGCTGCTCGATCCATCTCGCCTTGCTGGCGTAGCAACTCACGGTCGCGCTGCATCAACGCTTCGATGTTGGCCGTGTTGACTTGCGCGCCGTACTTGGCTTCAATCTCGGCTGCCTTAATCATCATATCGGCATCGAGTTTGTCGCGCTCACGGTCATCCTTGCGCAGCATCTCTTCGCGCTGCAACTCAAGTTCCGCTGCCTTCTTCTGGATGTCCGCACGAATTGCTTCCATCTGAACCTGAGACAGCATCTCTTCTGGTGTCGGCTGCGGTGGCGCAGGCGGTGGCGGAGGCGGCATCATGGCTGGGTCTTTGAAGAACACGGTCGGGTCTTTGTATCCAGCCAGCGCCATCATCTGGGCCAGCGTATTATAGTAACCCTGCATGTCCACCAGTGGAGCGCCCATCTGCATCAGCATCTCTTGCTTGGCAGCGACTTGGCCTAAGAACGCCATCTTCTCTTCGTTGCTACCAGTCCCGATAGCGACATTGACGACGACATCCATGCTTGCGTCCCACACCCGTGGGTCAATCGGCACGAACGTATTGCGTAGGCGCACCATGCGCGGAGCATCTTGGTTCTTGGCGATAAGCTGCAACGACTTGCGGAACAGACCCTTCATGCCCGTCTCGGCGAAGATACGGCAGATCAGTTCGATATGTTGCGCCGCAGCAGTAATAGTGGCTGCAACAGCAGCGCGGGTCGAAGACTGAAGCGCATTCGCATCGAGGCCAGACGCGGCCTTGGAAATACCTGTGCGGTTCTCGCGCAGTTCATCCATGTACTGCAACATCGGGAAGGCTTGCTGCCCGACGAACGGCATCGTGAACGGCTGCACCATGCCCGGTGCGCGCATACGGATGATGCCACCGACTTCGGTGTTCATCACGTCTTCAAGATTGACTTGGCCTTCGACAACACCCGTGCGTGGGTGGATCGACTGAGCCAAGCTGTCCAGCGTGTTACGCAGGATATTCGACTTGATAAGCTGAATGTCCATCGTCACGTCGGCAATCGACATGCCGAAGAATGTGTGCGGCTCTGGATCAGGGCAGAAGTCTACGAACGGAATAAAGTCACAGGGTTCGTAGTGAAGTATCTTGTTGGCCGTGCCAGCAACGCAGACGCGGCAAAGTTCCGCGATCCCGTCGCCGTCCATGTCAACATACACATAGCCCTCGATGTAAAGGACTTTGCGCGATGTCGTATCTGTGCGGCCGGTAATCTGAACGAACGCTTGCGGGTTACGGTCAAAGGCTTCTTGGTTGCCTTCAAAGTCATCAAGCGTTTCGAAGCCAAGGTCTTGGACCTCGTCCCACTCGTAGCCCATCTTCACGAGATCGGATACGGTGACGTAGCGACGGTGGGCTACAAACTCGGCTGTCTCAATAGAACGCGCACGGCGGTCAATCAGAAACTCTTCGGGCGGTACGGACTGGACGCACAGGCGACCCTTCTCCGTGGTGCGGACGACAGTGCAGTCATAAGTGGGTGGAACCTGCTGCATCATTTCGCCCATCGGCGTCATGGTCATAGTTTCGCTCATGCGAATTTCTACGTCCTTGACTTCGATATTCTCATCGGCCTGAAGGACCGAGAAGGTAGCTTCGTCCAGACCCGTGAAGTAGTGGGTCGTGACATCCTTCTCCGTATTCCACCAAACTTTCATGATACCGTTCTTACGGATCAGTGCGTCCTTGAATGTGGAGTAGCATTCATTAAATAGGTTGTTATCGCGTGTCAGGCAGTAGTTGACGTAATCCGTCGCTTGCTGCGCACTGTCGATATCTTCTGGGCCGTTCGGCGCAAACTCGACGACGTTGTTCGCCGCGAAAAATACTTTCATGATCGACGGCATCATGGCCTGTACAGTATCCCGTACATCCATAGACATTGCCTGCGACCGGCCTTCCTCTTCGTTGCCGAAAGGTTCGCCCTTATAGTACTGGCCCGCAAGCGCACGCTCCGGCGAGATTACATCGTCGATGTAGTCCTGCGCGTCGTCAATCTCGGCGGTGATAATGTTCTGAAGTTCTTCTTCCGATATAGGCTCTTCGACCTGCTCGTCTTCCATTTCCGGCTCTTCAATAGTAACTTCCGTACCGTCGGGAAGTTCCATCGAAGTTTCATCGGACATATCTTCGCTATCGTCGTTTTCAGAATTGGTGTTGGTAACACCCGTATCCTGATACATACGGTTGTTCTTAGCCATCTGATCCTTAGTCGGCTTGCGATTATTGCGATATGCCATATTTTAGCCTTACTTCTTTTTTGACTTGCCAGCTTCGGACAGGGCGATAGCTATAGCCTGTTTACGCGATTTAGCCAAGGGAGCCTTTGCAGGGCCTTTAGGATTTACGCCAGCGTGCAGTGTGCCGCGCTTATACTCGCCCATGACCTTGGCCACTTTCTTGTCGGCCTTAGTAGGTTTCTTCATTTTGACTTCCCCTTGTTTCGGGTTGATATGGCTTTGGCTTTGGACTTCGCGTCTGCTTTAGATGACGCACCCCACGCTTGCAGAGATAGGAGAAGGCGGGTTGGTTCGCCTTTCGCATTACGCTCCGGCCCCGGCATATTGCCCATACGCGCTAAGAATGACGCCCTCCGTGGATTATCCCCTGATTTAACAGGCGCTTTCAAGTTGGCCCCTTCGGTCTTCTTGAAGTGGCTACGTCCCGCTTCATTCAGGCCGCCCTTCGGATTTTGAAAACGCTTCGCAACCATGCAACCAAACCTATTTCTTTGACGCATACGCGCCGCGCTCACTCAAATACACGATGGCCCGATAAAGAATACTGGTATTTTCTCTCGCGTGGCCTAGCATTAAATTACACATCGAACAAAGTATGCCGCGCACATCACCCGTCTCGTGGTTGTGATCAACGGCAACTGGTCGCTTTCCCTTATACTCTATTGTATTCGATATTTCTACCTCGCAAATAGGGCAAGCAAAATTCTGGTTGGCGAGGAGTGTTTGGTACTCATCGACGCTAAGACCGTACCGGCGTTGGAGATTGCGGGCGTGATTGTAGTCTGGCTGGGAGTCTCTGAAGCGGCGTTGGTCTTCGCGCACGCACGGCTTACAGGCGCGTCTCTGGAAATAGAATTCATCAGTCGGCTTCTCTTCGCCGCATGTCACACAAGTTTTTGTTTCCACGGGTACGCTCCCTACAGACGCCTATAGCCTAAAGTTTGTGGAAAAGCAAAAAAGCGGGGTGGCGGCGTTTCGAATGAGATGGGAGTTGCATATCATTCAGTCGCTATTACCGGCGGCACAGCCTCGCACACCCCTTAGCACCCAAGACGCCCGGCAGGAGAGGGAGAGAGAAAAAACCTGCCGAGCAAAACAAATATATCACATCTTTTATTTATGTCAAACTACCCCCTTAATATTTCTACGCAGTGCGCCTGACTTGTTGGCCATCGAGTAGCCGTGCATGATCGTCGATATATCCGTGGCGAGGCACAAGCATAAAGCATCCGCCTTGTCGGGTGACGGAAGCCCGCGCTTCTTCATGCTCTCTTTACTCTCCACCTGCATCTTGCCTGACGACGTAAAGGTGTAGCGCGGTGACGCCAACTCGGCGAACAACTGCTCATCCTTCGGGATTTTAACGTCACGGTTCGCCAGCCATCCTTTGCATTTGAACCACAACTCGGCGCGTAGGTTGGCGTAAGTTCCTTTGAGCGCGGGGCTTTCTGCCACGTTGATCCCTCGCGCTGGCAGACCAAGTTCGCGCAGACGGTCAAGGACACCCGCCCCCAACCCGATGCTATCGACCAGTATCTCGACTGGTTGCTCCGATGGCGTCAGCGCCTCGAACTCGGCTACGACTGCGCCGGTTAGCTGCATCAGGTCCAGACCTTTCCAAGTCTGTATCTCTTCTACGACTGGACCACGCCGCTTGGCGAGTGCGCTTGCGTCGGAACCCATACGCGCAACGTCTAGGCCCCATACGCTCTTGGTGTTCTTGGCAATCTTGATCTCGCGGTTCATGGCTCCGTCGATCAACTCGACAGGGATAACCGTATCTTCTTCACGCGGCGGGAAGTTACCGAGAACACGGACATGGTAGGCCGGGCTGTCTTCACCGTATCGCAACTGCATCTCTCGGACGAACGCATCGGATACGCGCGGGCTGTCGAGGCAGCTAACGTGGAAGGTTTTCCATTCACCCTTCAAACGGTTGTGGGTGTCGTAGAATAATCCGCTGTTTCGCGTAGGGTTTCCGAGAAGAAGCGTTGTCGCATTGTGGCCCGACATAGAACCGGACGCTGCTTCATACACACTTTCAGGTATACCCGACGCTTCGTCTGCGACGAGCAGCACGTTGTCGGCGTGGATACCTTGCAAGGCTTCGGGCGTTTCCGCCCGGCTCGTTCTGGCCGAGATAAACGCTTCACTGGCTGCGGCCTTCAATTCAATACGGTCGGCCTTGACTTCGATCAGAACCTTCAGCACTTCGGGCAGTTCATTCACCCATCGCTTCAGTTCCGCGAACATCGCATCGAACAACTGTGCGGATGTCGGCGCAGTCACGACAACCTTTACCGGATACCGCGTCAGGAAGTAATGCAGCATGGCCCAGCTTGCGGCTGTAGACTTACCGACACCGTGGCCTGAGCGAACGGAGATACGGCGCTCGCCAGAACTAATCGCTTTCAGAAACTCGATCTGCCACGGGTCTGGCTTCGTCCTGAGAATATCGCGCACGAACCCAACGGGATCATCGCGGTACTTCTTCAAAAACTCCAGAAAGAAGTTCGGTTCAGATTTCGTCATTCTTATCTCCCCTTATTACGCGTGCGATTGTTTGATGGCTAACTGATATACCATGACGCTTTGCTACGATAATAGCAATATCGCGGTAGCTATGACCTTTAACGCGTGCGGCCTTCATTGTAATAAGCGCGTCCTGCGCGTTTGGTTCTGGATGCAGCTTGGCCTTGCGGCCTGTGCCTGACTTCTTAAAGCCGAACGGCACTTTGCCACCGACGTATCCACCTTGTGACTTCTTCGCTCTCTTACCGGCGGTGACACGTTCTCTGATACGGCGGCGCTCCTCGCCGGAGAAGACGGCCATGATCTCTAGCATGAAGCGGCCGTTCGGGTTGGCCTTGTCCATTACATTGCCGTAGCCGTTGATGATGAGATTAATGTTCGCCGTCTCCCAGTCGGCAATCACGTTTAGTGCGTCCCGTGCGTCCCTGAACATACGGTCTAGCTTCGATACGATAACCGTATCGCCGGGACGGAGGAACGCCAGCTTGCAGCCTTCTTCTCGGCGTAGCAGTGGGACACCGCCGGAGACGCCGCGCTCTTCGTAGATGTGCATCAGTTCCAAATTATGTGTGAGCGCGATGCCTTGGATTTGGCGTGCTTGATCATCGAGCGATGTGTTCTCGATCTGGTCTTCAGTTGAGACGCGAGTGTATCCATAAACTGCCAACGTATTTCTCCCGTTCTTTGTTGTCCATCGCTGTTACAATTTATTGTTACAGTTTGGCAAGCAAAAAGTTAGGAATTTTTTGGAAGGCATTATGTTAAATGCAAAGGTATAGGGGGGTGGGGGCCACACTTCGGTGTCTGTCAGGTTGTACACACATACCCCCCGCGCGCGGCGGGGGCCGGGGGGGTCAAAATCAAAGCACCCCCTCCCCCCTATATGTAAAAAAGCACGCATTTCTGCGGGTTTCAGACTGTAACAGTGTATTAGTGCTGGACCAAATGGGGTCGGAGGCGCACGAAAACGGAGACGCGGCGCTGCCTCTTTCCCTTGTTAAACCGGCACATCGTGCCTACGTCATTGTATTATGTGGGCGACGCAATCACATTGCGATGTGATATATCTTGTTACAATTGTTTTCATTTGAGTTACGATTAATGATTGACTGACCGGCACACTGTTCCTATTCCCAGTTCATCAACAACGAAGAGGGAGTACAAAATGAAACTGGTTCACAAGACATCGCGCACCGAAATTTGGGAAGTTACCGAAGATTACGGTTCTGACTTCTATGTCTACATCAACGGCAAGCACGTCCGCACCTGCCCATCATTGGGCATGGCCATGTCGTGCGCGGCCTAACCAATAACGAAAGAGGGACTAAGCAAATGTTATTTGATCTATCGCAATACCTATCGTTCAACGCATTCTTTTTCTTATGGGTGCTTTGCATGTTGGCTGGTCTAGCATTTGCCAGCCGTAACGATCACAAGAGGAAGTAAGCATGATTAAACCACAACAAGCCGCGCCATTAGGCCGCAAGGGCCGCGTATCATCCGATAATGCTTGGCCGTTGCGTAATTCAGACGGCCTCACCTTCGCAGAAGCCAAGCGCCTAAGAGAGCAGGGGCAAAGCAAATGACCGACGATGAATTGCCCGAACGATACACCGAACGCGCCGAAGCAACCTTGGCCTACCGCTTGATGGAGTATCTGGAGTTTCTTGGTGTGATAACCGCCGACCATGTAAACTATCTGCGCTACCCGCCGATTGAATTGATCGAGGATGCAGAAGCCGCATTGAAGGATGAACGATGATTAAGACACAACACTGCCCCAACTGCGAAGCCACCGAGCACAAGCTGCACGACTTCCGGCAAAAGGTGAGCGATGCGGTGGAGACATATTTTAAGCAAGAAAACTACTTGGGTAAGTTTAACGACACGTTAGGCCAATTTATCATCCCTGCACCCAAGCCTGACCCGCTGTTGGAGGCGATGAAAAAGGCTGGATGGTCCGACAGGGACATCTATAACGCTGAACCATCACTCCGCGCCGCACTGGACGCGCTTGGCTTTGAGATAAGGGAGAAGAATGATGACCAATGATAAAGACAGCGCAGTGCTTGCGGATAAATCAGACGAATACGCAATCGGCCACCTGTCTGCCCTGCTTGAAGTCGAGCTGCATGAAAATGGGCACACCATAGGTGAGGACTTGGCTGAAAAGTTGGCAGAGATTGCCGTTAAGACTGTCCGCCAACCCACACAGAGCGATGCGTTGCGTGAGGCTTTGGAAAAGGTGATTACTTCTTCAAATCTGGAAAAGGCACACGAAATAGCCGCAACAACCCTCGAAGAACTACGCCAGCCCACACAGAGCGATGATGAGGCATATGATTTAGGCAAACGTGACGGCTACGAAAAAGCAGTGCAAGATATTGATATGCTGACAGGTGGCGATGGCGAGTATTGTTACTCAACAATTGAAGGGGAACGGCACTGTCCCAATGTAGATACTATGAAGGCGAGGATTGCCCGTCGCTTACGCCAACCCACACAGAGCGACGCGCTGCGTGAGGAAAACGAGCGGCTGCGGGCCTTGCTTGCGCGCACTGTAAACCTAGCCGAGGTATATGCAGAAGGCACTGGGACAAACTTTAAAGAGGCTATGGCGGAAGCCCGAGCCGCACTACAGGAGCAAAGCAAATGACCAATGACCGCCTATCCAGATGGCAGAAGGGATTTAACTCAGGCCTCGAAGAAGCGGCTAGGGCGCTAGAGGCAGACGCCATGAAATGTGACTGCGCTGCGCTAGAAGAACGCGAGTGTGGCTGCGGCGCGTGGTGCGAATGGAAAAGCATTACGTCAGCAAGGGCGGTCGAGATTGTCCGCGAATTAAAGAAAGTCCCGCCACCCGAAGGTGACGGGGACCAGTGACGCATCACTGGCGAGGAAGGAATAAATATCATGGAAAATAAGGTAACGCAAATGACAAGTGAAGAATTTAAAGCAACACGCGAGATGCTGAAACTGACGCAGGGCCAGCTTGCGTATAAGATCGGGCTGTCCGAACGGGCGATCAGATACTATGAGCAAGGCGGTCGTTCTGTCCCTGCTCCAGTCTCTATGCTCCTAGAAACGTTTTTAAGGGGCGTAGGACGTGCATAGCTACAATCGGGATAGTTACCTAGCAATCTCCCTATATGCCTCTCTATGGGCTTTATATGGGCTTATAGAACTATACAAAGGATAAGACATGGCTGGACATATTAAACGACGCACGATTGCATCGAACTTGGATAAGGTTGGCGAGACTGTTTTGCTGGAGAAGATTGCATCCGGCCTGACAATGGCTGGCCTTGCTCGTGAACTCAACATCAGCAACCTATCCCTCTATCATTGGATACGCAAAGACCCAGATAGAGAGGAGCGGTTTAGACAGGCCCGAACAATCGCGGCTGACCAATGGGCCGACGAGTGTCTCGACATTGCCGACGCCTCGGACAACACATCGGCCAATGCTGACAGGCTCAAGATCGAGACACGCAAATGGCTGGCTGGTGTTGCTGCTCCGGAGAAGTTCCAAGCCAAGCCGACCACAGCGGTCCAAGTCAACGTGAACCAACTCCACCTTGATGCACTGCGCCAGCTAAACTTGGCGTCCTCTAATCCTCATGAGGAAGAACCGGAAATCACCATAGACATCACACCCCCAAAGCAAGTCGGCTCACATAACCTCGATGCAGACGACTTGCCGGGTGTGTTTGACGACGATTAACGGAAAACTGCCATCCGTGCATGGTTTGCCCTCTTCGGGCCGGGTTTGAAGAAATCCGTGCACGGTTTGGCCTTCTTAAAAATGGCTGTTTTCTGCCATCCGTGCATGGTTGGGCCAGAAGTGCATGGTTTTTCTAATAACGTCCTATACATTTTGGGTATTTACTAATACTATATTATATACTATATATATAAATACCCCGTGTATAAGGGCTCTTGGTAGGAAAAGGTCGGCACTTCCGGCCCAACCGTGCACCGATGGCTGTTTTCTGCGGGTTTCCGCACACGCCAAACCGTGCACGGATTTTATAAACCCGGCCCAACCCGGCCCGAAAGGATTTTGCGTGACCATATACCAGACTTTGAAAGAGACATTCGACTACGACCCCGACACCGGGGCGCTGACCTACCGCCAGCCAAGAGGATCACTCCCCGCCGGACGCCCAGCAGGCACGGCGGTAGCCAACGGCTACAACGTAAAGTTTAACGGTTCGTATATCATGGCCCATCGGATTATCTGGAACCTCGTAACAGGCGAATGGCCGCAGCACCCTGTCCGCCATGTCAACGGCGACAAACTGGACAACCGCTGGGACAATTTAGCAGTCCACGCTCCAGTCCGGGAGCGCGACCCAATCACGCGCAAGCCTGTGCCCCGCACCACCGACCGCGCTCCTGCGCATGGCGTGGGCCGCGTCGTTTTCGCCAAAGCAGGTGTGACGCTGTTTGAAGCTAACGCGATTGTTAAGGGCGAGCGCGTATTCCTAGGCCGTTTTGACACACCGGAAGCGGCACGAGCCGCTTTTAAGCACGCAACGGGCTACAACGCGCCGGGTTTACTATAAAAAAGAGGGGGCGCTATGCCCCCTCAACTTTTTGTATCAGCCTATCGAGAAACCACCGGGCCTTTTTCAAGTCCTCTAACGGCTTCCCTTTCTTTTCATAGCGCCACAAATATTTTGTGACCGAACCTTTTAAATATCCAGCATATGCCTCCGGAGCCATCGACGCTTCGATCCCTTCGATAGCCTCGATGCCACCGGACTTATAATGCGGAGGGCTATTAACCACATCGACCACATCGTCATTGAGCGCATCCCTAATCTCTTTGTATCTCATGAAATCATTCCCATACATTACACATCATCCCCATCATCTGCTTTGAAGTTAATCTGAACGCCGAAGAAATCCTCCGACCCTTCATCTATCATGGCGTTGATGACCATATAGTCTTCATCGCCAATGAGAAGTTCAAGGCCACGGAACACACGCTTCGTTCGTGTCGCCCGATCCCTTGTGGGTTCATAGCCCCGTATCTTCATCTCGTTGTTGAACTTACGCTGCGACCAGTCCTTCCCCTTTGCCTCGTTGCTGTCTTTGCACCAGTCGCGGAAGTCGTTGAACGCCTCAATGGTAGTCATCTCATTGTCTTCGCCAGCCACGCAACGCTCCGTGATCCAGCGGGCCAATGCATCCTCTCCTGCGAGATACTCATCGGTAGCTTGGATAACGACCTTTGGCGGGTTCAGTCCCTCCGCCAGCCAAGCCTTAGCGCCTTCGATAATCCATGCTAGGATCGCAGGGTATTCTTCCTTCAGCTTATCGGGCAGGTCCATGTCCTTAACGATAGGCTTAGTCTCGAACGGGATCAGGTGCATACGCCGACGCATAGCGTCATCCACGTTAGTAATTTCTGGCTTCGTATTGCCTGCGATTACAAGCGTGAACTGCGGCGTGAACTCAAAGTTATCCTGCCGCATGAAGCGGGCGCTGATCTTGTCCCCGCCAGTAAGCGACTTCACCTTGGCTTCGTCCCACTTGCGCGACGGGTCAATCTCCTGCGCATGGACAAGCCTTGCCCCCATCAACGACGCCAACTCTGTGGGGTGTCGCTGATTGTTCGACGCCAAGAATACGTCCGCACTGGCCACGGTGGCATAATCGCCAAGGATATTGCCTATCGCACCAAGGAACGTCCCTTTGCCATTGCCGCCGGACCCGTGGGCGAAGGCAAGGACATGCTCCTTCGTAGATCCCGTAGCCGAATACCCAGCCAACCTTTGAAGGTAAGTGATTAACTCACTGTCACCGTTGCACGCCTCATTGAGGAACGCTTGCCATTGCGGGGCTGGTTTGCTGAAGTCCGCCTCGACCGATGTGCATTTTGTGCACATGCGAGAACGGTCATGGGGAAGCAACTCCCCTGTCTTCAGGTCGACCATCCCCGACTTGGTATTGAGGATATAGATGTCCGCGTCTAGCTGTTCGGTGGTCGCCTGCATGGCAGGTTCGACCGCAGCCAGCTTCGCCACGTTTGCAATCACATTATATGACGCCACACGCTGCGCGATCCGCTCACCCTTCGGCACGCTGTCAACGTTCTGCAACGCCTCATAGGATGCATTCGCGCAGACCTTGCGGACGATGGTCAGATGCTTCTTCGCCACATCCAGCGCCCACTTGTTGCCATCCCATGCGACCCAGCCCATGCCGCCCACAACGTATCGGATATCCGAAACGTGTAGCCGAGCAACGCGCTGCGCCAAAGCAATGTCGCTATACTCAATCGGCGTCTCGCCTGCGGAAGCTACCATGCCGAAGTCCTCGTCGCTGAAGTCAGCCACATCGAACTCATCGACCTCGCGCTTGTAACCAAAGGCTGCGGCCTTACCCGCCAGCCAGTCCCAACCCAACTCATAGGGCGGGTGCATACGGCCGAAGTCTGCTTCGATAGTATCGAGCGAGTTAACCCCGTCTTCCCAACCCAAGGCCCACGATGTGAAAATCTCGAACGCGTCCCTCTCATTGTCAGGGCCGCACGCCGCCTTGATGGCATAGCCCATGCGGATATAGTCATCACGGTCTGGGAAATGCTCAGTCTTGTTCGGGACAGAAGCCACGGCAGCGGCGGCATGCGTAACGCTTGGCGCGATGAGCGATGCCTGATTAACCGACTGCCGCTCGACCGCCTTCTGCGCCGTCTTGTCCGCGTGGATAATCTCGCAGCCCATCATCTCCAACGTCTCCGTCAGGTCAGCAAAGAACTGCTCAATCTTTTCCCGCGTGACCTTCTTCAACCCAGCAGGGCCGCGTTGCGTCAGGTCCACATCAAGACTGTATGGCTCCTTGGTGATAGGGTGAATACCTGCGATGACGTACTGCTGCCCGTCACCCAGAAATTCTACAAGCTGCTCGACGCCCCTGTCATCCCGGAACCGCACCTGCATCCGGCCGATCTTTTCGTCAGTGCGATACATGAACAGCCGCTTGGGGAAACGACCGATACGCATCGGGGCTTTGCCCAATGCCTTCACCGCCATATCACCGATGACCCTAGCCAGCCCCTCGTTAACAACATCAATGTCAACAGCAGGATATTTGCTGGCCTTCAAGCCGATATTAGCATGGCTGCGGTCCCACCGTTCAACATCATTCGGCGTCGGCACATAGTCCTGCCAGCCGTAGCCGCCCCATGTGCCCTGCGCATTCTGCCGACCGGGTGCTTTGCCTGCCTGATCCGCTTGGATTTTGGACATGGCCGACAACTCGGCGTTCGGTGGGATAACGGACACAAGGTCGGTGAACCCGACCTCATACAGTGTCTTAAATTTCATTAGTTCAAATCCCTCTTTTCAATTTGGTCCCGCTTCTGCATCAGCATGTCTACCGCCGCGTCTATTATATAGAGTTCGGCATCATGCCCGGCTTCGGCTATCAGTTTATACACGGAGGTCGATATTATTACGCCGCGATCAAACTCTTCTTCAAAGCCGGTGATGAATACTGGAACGAAGTCCACTTTTTGTTCTTCGTCTTTCCATCTTATCTTGTCCATTACTAGCCTCCTGTGAAGTCAGCACCTTCAACCGAAACGTTTACCACCCGGCCAGTGTAAGACGCCCGATTGTCTGCATGGATTTGCTCTGTGGTTCTCTCCGCCAGAAGCGACTGTGCATAGAGCAGAAGGTCGTAGGCATCAATCTTGCCTTCGATATAAACTCTGTTAGCGATCCGTTTGGCGTAGCCATGTGTGTTGTTGGCGATCCACTCGGCCAGTTGTGCTGCTAATACCTGTTTCATTTCATTTCTCCCTTATATAAAACCAGTCAGCCCACGAAATGCGGCCAGACCTGCTCCCCGAAAAGTAAAAGCAACTTCTGCCCTTGCGTTTGTCAGCCATCTCAATACGCTTAGTTTGAATTGGGTTGG
>ERZ869921.330-NODE-330-length-31870-cov-4.991356_pt1 | contig 31870 bp, 28 predicted proteins | sample MGYA00579310_ERZ869921 | MGnify/ENA primary metagenome ERZ869921 (study PRJEB32216, sample SAMN09231816) | wastewater metagenome | place: USA: Maryland | collected 2016-06-21 | study: EMG produced TPA metagenomics assembly of the PRJNA472060 data set (Reclaimed... | reverse complement strand
GCGAAGTATGAACCTCCTGACAATTGAGTGGACGAACCGGGGCATCGAAATGTGGACCATCGAGCAGGGCACCATCGCTCTGGTCGCGGGCACGGCTACGTATTCGCTCCCCACGGACACCATCGACCTGCTTGAGCACGTCATCCGCACCAACGCCGGCAACAGCGCCACGCAGACGGACTTGGCCATGACACGCATCAGTGTGTCGACCTACGCCACGCTGCCCAATAAGCTGTCGCAGGCGCGGCCTCTGCAGATTCTCATCAACCGGCTGGCGAGTGGCCCGACCGTGACTTTGTGGCCGGTGCCCGACACTGCGCAGACCTACTCGCTGGTCTACTGGCGCCTGCGGCGCATCCAGAACGCCGGCGACGGCGGGACGTACACGCAGGACATGCCGTTCCGGTTCTACAACGCCATGGTGGCCGGGCTGGCGTACTACATCGCCATGAAAGTGCCGGACCTCGCACCGCGCATGCCCATGCTGCAGGCCGAATACGAACGCCAGTTTCAGCTGGCCGCCGACGAGGACCGCGAAAAGGCTCCGCAGCAGTGGGTGCCCCGGCGCCAGTATATCGGGAGCTCGGGATGAGCGCCACGTGGGCCAACGGGTCGAACGCGCTCGTCTGCTGTGACGTCTGCGGGTTCCAGTACAAGAAGCGCCAGCTCAAGTGGTTGGTGGTTCGTGGCGCCCGGACGTCCACGTTGGCTTGCCCGGAGTGCTGGACGCCAGACCAGCCGCAGCTTAAACTTGGCACGTTTCCGGTGTACGACCCGCAGGCGATTTTGGACCCCCGGCCTGACACCACGTACACAGCGTCAGGGCTCAACATCAACGGGGAGCCGGGCGGCGGCAGTCGGGTGATTCAGTGGGGGTGGGCACCGGTGGGCGGCAGCAGTCTGTTTGATGCGAGCCTTACCCCCAACGCGTTGGTGGCAACGGGCGAAACCGGTACGGTGACAGTCTCAATTTCGTAGGAGGTCCTCATGGACAAGAAGCAGGTCAAGAAAATCGCCGACACCGAGGTGAAAGCGCACGAGAAGAAGATGCACGGCATGCGCAAGGGCGGTGTGACGAGCATGGACATGAAGAAGTATGGCCGCAATCTGGCGCGCGCCATGAACCAGAAAGCGAGCTCGAAATGAAGATGAAGACCGAGGGCAACCAGCCCAAGCCGGTGCCTGTGCCGAAAACGGCCGGCTACCCTGAGACCGGAGCCAAGACCTCCGGGGTAAAGACGCGCGGCAACGGCGCCGCCACCAAGGGCGTCACGGCCCGGGGCCCCATGGCGTAAGACATGAACTACGCCGAGCTCGTCACCTACATCGAAGACTTTTCTGAGAACACGTTCGAGACGAGCGTGACGAATGAGCTCATTCGGCTGGCCGAACAGCGGATCAACAACGCCGTGCAGCTGCCGGCGTTCCGCAAAAACGTGACAGGCACCCTGACGGACGGCAGCCCGTATCTGGCGCTTCCCACGGACTTCCTGTCCTCCTTCTCTTTGGCGGTCATCAGCGGTACAGGTACGTACACGTACCTGCTGAACAAGGATGTGAACTTTATCCGCGAGTGCTACCCCAACCCCACGTCCGAGGGCACGCCGGTGCACTACGCTTTTTTCGACGCGGACACGGTGATCGTGGGCCCGACGCCAGACAGCAGCTACTCTGTGGAGCTGCACTACTTCGCCTACCCGGAGTCCATCGTGACGGCTGGCACCACATGGCTGGGGGACAACTTCGAGTCTGTGCTGCTCAACGCCTGCCTGTTCGAGGCGGCGACCTACATGAAGCAGGACAAGGAGATGCTGGACATGTACGAAAACCGATACGTCCAGTCGCTCACGTTGCTCAAGAATTTGGGTGACGGCAAACTTCGTCAGGACGCCTACAGGTCTGGCCAGCTACGTACTGAGGTGGTCTGATGGCACTGCAGCAAGGGCAAACCACGTCGTTCAAGGTGGAGTTGCTGCAGGGGGTGCACAACTTCACCGCCAGCACGGGCGATACTTTCAAGATCGCTCTGTACGAAGCGTCAGCTTCGCTGGGGCCCACCACCACGGCCTACACCACCACGGGCGAGATCACCGGCACCGGGTACGCGGCCGGCGGCATCACGCTCACCAACGTCACTCCGACTTCTTCGGGCACTACGGCGTACACCACTTTCGCAAACGCTTCTTGGCCCAACGCCACTTTCACGGCGCGCGGCGCTCTCATCTACAATGCAACAGACGGTAACAAGTCTGTGTGCGTGCTGGACTTTGGCTCGGACAAAACCGCCACAGCGCAGACGTTTCTCGTTCAGTTTCCGGCAGCCGGCGCTACCACCGCACTCGTGAGGATCGAATGACGTGGAACCAGATTTACACCGTTCCGCAGAACGTTCTCATGACGGAGTCCGGGTTGGACCTGTTGACTGAGGACGGCGATGCGCTGCTGGTGGAGCAGGACTTGACCCCCGCGTGGGGGCCCATCAACGACTCGCAGACGCCAAACTGGACTCCCGTCGTCACGTAAGGAACCGATATGCCAAGTTCATACACCTCAAGCCTACGCCTGACGCTCCCCGCAACGGGCGAGCTCAACGGTACGTGGGGCACCACTGTCAATACAGGCATCACGCAGTTGGTGGACACCGCCGTGGCGGGGTACGTCTCGATCGCCATGTCGGACGCGGACTACACCTTGAGCGCTGCCAACGGCGCCACGGATGAGGCGCGGAACATGTTCGTCGACATGACGGGCACCCTCACGGCGGCCAGAAACGTCATTTGCCCCACGGCGGAGAAGCTGTATTTCTTCAAGAACAGCACCACCGGTGGCTACGCCCTGACGCTGAAAACGTCTGGCGGTACGGGTATCTCGGTGCCCAACGGCAAGTCCATTGTGCTGATGTGTGATGGTACGAACGTGATCGACGCGACCAGCCACATGGCGTCTTTGACGCTGGCTTCAGCTTTGCCGGTGGCTTCGGGAGGAACCGGGGCGACGTCTTTGACGGCCAACAACGTGCTGTTGGGTAACGGCACAAGCGCGGTGCAGGCGGTGGCCCCGGGCACAAGTGGAAATGTCCTGACGTCTAACGGGTCGACGTGGCAGAGTACGGCGCCAGCGGCGCCAGCGGCGTCTGGTGCTGTTGTTTTTCTCTCTGAGGTAACTGCGTCGGGGTCCAGTACGGTAGACGTAGAAACCGCTTTTAGCAGTACATACGACGCGTACATGATTGTGTGTTCTGCTGGGGTTGTGCAGACCAACAACGTTCTGCTTTACGCGCAGGTTAAGGTTGGCGGCTCCTACGATACGGGAAGTAACTACCAATACCATACAGCCATACCTGTCAGCGCAACAGGTTCGTACAACGCGCTTGTGTCCGGCGGCAACGATCGCATTTCTATCTTCTCTACGATTAGCAACGCAGCGTCCGCATCTTTCAGTTTTTGCTTTTACGTGTACGCGCCCGCAAGCACAAGTTTGGCTAAGAACTTCACCTTTACCGGTGTGTGCAACACCAACGCTGGGGGCATGCAGGCTGTGACTGGCAGCGCTTCAAACAACAGTACTTCAGCGCTTACGGGGGTCCGTTTTTTTGCTTCGTCCGGCAACATCCAATCCGGCAAGTTCCGGCTGTACGGAATCAAAAACTCGTAGTAGAGGGCACCATGACAGCGATCGACCCCCAAGAGTTTGGCGAAATGAAGGCAACCGTCGCCAAACTTGACCGCCATTGTGAGCAGATGTCCCGACAGCTCACGGAGCTCACGGCGCTGGCCAATCAAGAACGCGGCGCGTTCTGGGCCGCCATTTCGCTGAGCGGGCTGATGAGCGCAATGATGACGTGGATCGCGTCAAAAACGCAACTTTTTGCGGGCATTTTCAAATGAACCCGGTGTTGCTGCAGTCGTTGTTTGGCGTTCGGCCGAGCGCGGCGCAGCGCTGGGCACGCCCGCTTGCGGGGGCTCTGAAGTTTGCGGATTGCACGACGCATTGGCGCCGCGCGGCGTTTCTGGCACAGATCGGGCATGAGTCCGGGCGGCTGCGTTACACCCGAGAGATATGGGGGCCGACCAATCAGCAAAAACGGTATGACGGCACCACGCTTGCGAAGCGATTGGGCAACACCGAACCGGGTGACGGCAAGCGGTACATGGGCCGTGGACTGATTCAGACCACCGGGCGGGCGAACTACGCTATGACGACCATCAAGCTGCGCGAGATGCTGGGCCCGGACGTGCCCGACTTTGAACAACAGCCGGAACTACTGGAGCGCGACGATTGGGCGGCGCTGTCGGCTGCGCTGTTCTGGCGCGTCAAGAAACTGAACCGCTGGGCCGACTCCGGCGACTTTGCCGAACTGACGCGGCGCATCAACGGCGGGCACCACGGACTGGCTGACCGGCAGATGCTGTACGCCCGCGCCCTGCTACTGGAGTAACCATGCTTGCCATCCTCGGAACCCTTATCAGCGGCGTGATTTCAGGCGGGGCAACCGGCTTGCTCGGCGTCTTGCTGCAACGCTGGTTTGACTTGAAAAACCGGGACCGTGACATTCAGATCGTTCAACTGAACCACCAGAACGCCCTTGCTCTGGCGCAGATGGAAAGCGAACGCGCCCGCATCCGTGCCGACGCTGATATGGCGATTGCCGACCGCGAAGCAGAGGCGAAGGAAGAAGAAGCCGCGTCCCGTTCGCTGGTGGCGAGCTACGAACACGACAAGGCGAACTACCTGCAACCCGATGCCCAGAAGCGCAAGGGCTGGGTGGGCGCTGCCGTCACGATGATGATGGCCACTGTCGACTTTTTGCGGGGTGCGCTTCGTCCGGGCCTGACAATTTACCTGACGGGCATCGTGACTATGATGTTCCTGACGCTCATGGACATGCTCAAGACGCGCGGCCACGTGTTTGACAACGGCGAACTGCTGACGCTTCTGGCGCAAATTGTGGCGACGCTGCTCTACTGCTTCACGACGTGTGTCGTGTGGTGGTTCGGCACTCGCCCGCCAAAAAAGGCTGGCGACACATGACCCTGAAAAAGCTCATCCTCAAGCCCGGCGTGGACAAAGAAAATACCAGATACGTCAACGAGGGCAAGTGGTACTCGTGCGACAAGATTCGCTTTCGCCAAGGCACGCCTGAGAAGATTGGGGGGTGGGAACGCATATCAGCGGAGACCTACCTCGGTGTGTGCCGGCTGCTCGTGCAGTGGGCTACGCTTGGTGGCGAGATATTTATCGGTGTCGGGACACACCTGAAGTTCTACATCTCCAACGGCGGGGATTACTACGACATCACGCCAATCCGCAGCTCAGTGACGCTTAACAACCCTTTTGACACGGTGAACGGCGACGCTACGGTGACGGTGCATGACACGGCGCACGGCGCCATTACTGGGGACTTCGTGACCTTCAGCGGCGCGGCGGCCGTCGGTGGTTTGACGCTCAACAACGAGTATCAGGTCACAGTGATTGACGTTGACACCTACACGATCGAGGCGTCGTCCAATGCCACATCCACAGTCACGGGAGGCGGCGGAGCCACAGTCTCTGCGGCGTATCAAATCAACACGGGCCTCGACGTGGAGGGGGCTTTGTCTGGCTGGGGCGGCGGTGCGTGGGGGTTGGGTACTTGGGGGGTAGGCGGGACGTCTACTACGGCCATTCGGGTGTGGAGTGCGGGGAACTTTGGCGAAAGCCTTGTGTTTGGCCCTCGTGGAGGGGCTGTCTACTATTGGGATGCCAGCTCGGGTCTTGGGTCTCGGGGAGTTGAGATCAGCACGCTGCCGGGAGCGTCTGACACGCCTACCATCCAAAACTACCTTTTGGTCTCCGACATCAACCGCTTTGTCTTGGCATTTGGCGCGAACCCCATCGGCTCCGTGCAGCAAGACGGCATGCTGGTTCGCTGGAGTGACCAAGAAGACGTGGCCAACTGGTCTCCGGGGGCAACGTCACAGGCCGGGGATTTGCGGCTGTCGCGGGGGTCTGTTATTGTGGCGGCCATTCAAACCCGGCAGGAAGTTGTCACCATCACTGATTCGGCGGTGTATTCGATCCAGTACGTTGGAGCCCCTGACTTCTGGGCAGCGCAGCTTCTTGGGGACAACATCTCCATAGCAAGCGACCGCGCGGCGGCAACGGCGTCCAACGTGGTGTACTGGATGGGCATCGACAAGTTCTACATGTATGACGGCCGGGTGCAGACGCTCAACTGTGACCTGCGCCAGTACGTGTTTGGGGGCATCAACGCTTCCCAGAATGACCAGATTTTTTCGGGCACCGTTGAAGCCTTTAATGAGGTGTGGTGGTTCTATTGCTCGGCGGACAGCAGCACGGTCGACCGCTACGTGGTGTACAACTACGTCGAAAACGGGTGGTACTACGGCACTCTGACGCGCACTGCGTGGGTCGACTCGGTGTTTGGCCAGTACCCCATCGCAGCCGATCCGACCAACAGCAACCTGCTCTACCACGAGATCGGCACGGACGATGTGTCGACCGGCACGCCAGTGGCCATCGAGTCTTACATCGAGTCGGCGGAGTTCGACATCGACGACGGAGACCGCTTCGGGTTCGTCTGGCGTGTGCTGCCTGACGTGACGTTCCGGGGGTCCTCGGCGGCTTCGCCGTCTGTCATCATGACGCTCAAGCCCCTGCAGAACTCTGGTTCCGGGTACAACGATCCGCTGTCGGTTGGTGGGCAGAGCTCCCGCACCGTGACGCGCACGGCGACTATTCCCGTGGAGGCATTCACAGGACAGGTCAACATCCGGGTGCGCGGTCGGCAGATGGTGATGCGCGTGGCGTCTACGGACTTGGGGGTCCAGTGGCAGCTGGGTGCTCCCCGGATCGACGTCAAAGCCGACGGACGGAGGTGACATGGGGCAGATTCGCAATCCGAAAGCGCCCAACCTGCCGCTGCCCGGCACGGTCTACACCCCGACGCAGCAGGCGCATTTGAACCAGCTGCTCAACGCTCTGCGGCTGTACTTCAACCAGATCGACTCTGGGCTGCAGCAGCTGCTGTTGGGGTTCAACCACTACGGGGCGTTTCACGACACCACGACGCAGACAATCGCTGTCATCAACACGGCATACCCGGTAAAGTTTAACTCCACAGGTGAAGCCTTCGGCATCAGTGTTGCGAGCAATTCTCGTTTGACCGTGACACGCCCGGGGGTCTACTCCTTTCATTTCAGCGCGCAGTTGGACAACATTGGGGGCGCTGCGCACAGCACGTATTTATGGCTCAGGATCAATGGCACCACGAACTTGCCACACTCTGCGGTTAAGCAGGTCATCAGTGGAACCAACGACGAGAAAGTTGTTGCCGTGAACTACCTCGCTTCGTTGGAGGCGGATGACTACGTTGAACTGATGTGGAGTTCTGACAGTACCAACACTGTATTGGCGGCAATCGCTGCTTCGGCGCCGGTCCCGGATATTGCGTCCGCTACCGCAGAGGTGACGTATGTGTTTCCAAATGACGTGGCTTGAGGCACAATGATGAAACCTGTTCTGAAAGTGAAGGTGGGCCGTGGCTGATGCTTTGATGGACGCGTGGAAAAAGGCAGAGGCATCCGGGGACTACTCGGGCTTCAGCTACGGGCTGCGTGACTCCGGCCTGACGCCTGCTGCGCTGCAGCAGCAATACGGGTTGTCAGCGCAAGACCTCGCGTACATGCAGAGCCGGCCGGGGATGTCCGGGTTCGGTGCTGCGGCGCCTCCCGCTCCCGCTCCCGCTCCCGCTCCCGCTCCCGCTCCCGCGCCCGCGCCGTCAGGCCCGGCCTACGCTGGCATCAGCGGCATGTACGCGCCCAGCTCGATCGGGCAGACCGGCGGCAGCTTTACCCTGCCCAATGGCCAGCTCGCGCTCCCTGTGTACGGCAACGGCGGGTATGACGCCAGCGCCGGCGATTACGTGGCCGGCCCGGTCACCGAGTTCTGGGTGCACAACAACCTGGGCCCCGGCGATTCCACCCGCTACGCCAACACCCCCTACACCCGCGTCGATCCGGCCGGCAGCGTCATTGGCACCGGCACGTTCGCGTCTGACCTGGGCAAAGACAGCTGGGTCGACAAAATAGGGCAGATCGGCCTGGCCATCGGCGCCGCGCTGGTGACCGGCAACGCCCTGGACCTGATCAGCGCGCCTGGTGGCTCTGCTGCTGCGGCCGGTGCTGGTGCCAGCTCCGGCACCGCGCCCGTGGGGAATGCGTCGGGGTTCATTGGCGAGGGCGTTGCGTCTGGTGTGCCGGCGTGGGACGCTGCAGCTTCTGGAGCGGGACTGGGTTTGGGTGGTGGCGTTGCCGGCCTCGGTACTATCGCCAACGCATTCCCCACGGGCGTAAAAGCCGCAGGCAGCACCCTGCTGGACAAGGTGCTTGACAAGGCCACGTCGCCGGCTGGGCTGGCTTCTCTGGCTGCGCTGCTTGCGGGAACGTCTTCTGGCGGCGGGGGTGGCGGCGGGTACGCCGGCTATGAGGGGGGCATTCCTTCTCTTACTGCGACGCGAACTCAGTACGCCAAAGACCCAACGCGCCGCCCGGGAGGTGCTCCTCAGCGGTACTTCAGCGACACGACGTACACAGGGAACATGAATGCGCCGGGCTTGACGCAGGCATCAGACCCCACTGCGGGTGCGTGGCAGGCGGGCAACATTGCAGAACTCAACCGGTTGCTGGCCGCCAACAAGCCGACTTTGGAGCAGTTGCTGGCGTCCTACGGGTTGTCTCAGGCGGACATTGACCATCTTCGGGGGCAAGGCGTAAAGCTGCCCGCTCCGGCTCCTACGGCGCCAAGACCTACGACGCCTGCTCCGGCCCCCGCCGCTGGCGGAGACCCTATTGCGGCAGCGTGGCAGTCTGGCAACATCTCCGGGCTCAACGCGCTTTTGTCCGCGCCGGGCGCTCCTACGTTGGCGCAGCTGACCAGCCAATACAATTTGGCTCCGGCCGACATCGCGCACCTTCGTGGTCAAGGAGTCCGCCTTGCCGCTGGCGGCATCACTTCTCTGGGCGCGTACTCGGATGGCGGGCGGATGGTGAAGGGCCCCGGGGACGGTGTCTCCGATGGCGTACCCGCCGTGATCGGCGGGGGCCAACCTGCTGCGCTTGCGACCGATGAATTCGTTTTGCCCGCGCGGGTCGTCGCGGAGCTCGGCAACGGCTCCAGTGAGGCTGGCGCCAAGAAGTTGTACGCAATGATGGACCGTGTCGAAGCCGCTGCCCGCAAGGCGAAGCGCGGGCAAGACAGCAAAGCGGAGCGCTTCCTGCCCGCATAAGGAAAGACCATGGCTGAATCTGCAGCACCGAACTCGACGACTTCCTCGACCCTCTCCGCGTGGGCAGGCCCGTACGTCACCAACATGCTGGGCAAGGCACAGGCGGTGTCCAACCAGCCTTACGCGCTGTACGGCGGCGACATGACGGCCGGGCCGTCGGCTCTTCAGTCCAAGGCGTTTCAGGGAATTGGTGGTCTGACGTTGCCCAGCAACACCACGTCGTACAACCCGATGCAGTTCAGCTCGGGGCTCCCGGGCACGTCCGCGTCGCAGCCGTTTGGTGTGGGCTCGACCGAGTCCTACATGAACCCGTACCTTGAGCAGGTGCTGCAACCCCAGCTACGCGAAGCGCGTCGGCAGGCTGAGATCGACCGCATCAACAACGCGTCGCGCATGACCAAGGCAGGCTCGTACGGCGGCTCCCGGCAGGCGATTCTGGAAGCGGAGCTGCAGCGCAACCTCGGCACCAAGGTCTCCGATCTGACCGGCAAAGGGTACTCCGACGCGTTCACCAACGCGCAGAACCAGCAGTTTCGCACCGCGCAGCTCGGCATGGACGCCCAAAAGGCCACCGACGCTTCACGCCAATTTGGTGCCGGCCTTGGGCTTGACATCGGGAGGTTTGGCCTTTCGTCGCTGGACCAGATGCTGCGTGCCGGCGAGACGGAGCGTGGGATTGAGCAACAAGGGCTGACGGCTGACTACAACGAGTTCGCGCGGCAGCGGGACTACCCCATGGAGCAGCTGAAGTTCCAGCAAAGCATGCTGCAGGGCATGCCGCTGTCGACGGTGCAGAGCACACCCAATCCGGTGTCGGGGCTGCAGAACGCGGTGGGTACGGCGACGGGCGTCGCGTCTTTGTACGAGGCGCTCAAGAAACTGGGGCTGGGCTGACATGAACCTGATTCAAATCCAAGACCAGATCAAGGGCCTGCCCACGCAGGCCATCATGGCGTATGCCAACGGGATGAACCCCGAGGTGCCGCCCTACCTTGCGCTGGCCGAGCTGAGCCGCCGCAAGCAAATGGAACAGAGCATGCAGGGCCAGCAGGCGCAGGCCGCAGGGCCGCAGCCGACCGTCGCCCAAGGGCTCCAGCAGTCCATGATGCCCCCGCCGATGGAGCAGGGGGTTGCAGCCATTCCTGCCGCGTCGGACATGTACAGCTCGCGTGGGTTCGCCAAAGGTGGCATCGTGGCCTTTGCTGGCGGCGGTTCGGCCGATGACATTCCGGGGTACGACGGGCCGGTGCCCGAGCGGAACTGGGACCCTGATGAGGACGAGAAGAAGCAGGGGTTGCTTGCCCTGCTGGCCAATAGCGACCTGTTGCGCAAGCTCGGCGCCGCCGGCGCGGATGTGGCATCGCTGCCCATCAACCTGATCCGCAACATTTACAGCGGCAAGCAGTCCATGACGCCGTACTACGATGCGCTGCGCGACAAAGAAGAAGCGCCCGCAGGGGCAACGCCCGGCGTCGCACGTCAGCCACAAAACCTCGGGGCCCCCAGCCCGTGGGCAGGCCGTACGGCACAACCGGCTACGCCACAAGCAAAAACCGTGCCAGCGAGTGCTCCTCGCCGCGCGGCGGCCAGTGGTATTGCTGCGTTGGCCCCCAAAGGGCCGGCCGAGTCTGGTGATCCTCTGGAAATGGCGGCCACCAAAGCGCTGCAGGAGTTCTTCAGCTTCAAGCCGGACATGCCAGAGAGCCCTGAAGCGCGCCGCGCACGCGACCCCCGGTTGAACACGCCTGTGGGCGAGGAGGCCATGAAGCGCTACGCTGCCATGGATGAGGAGCAGAAACGCGTTGCCGCTGACCGCCCGCTGCAGGACTTGATCGCCATGGGGCGGGCTTTTGCCACGGCGCCGGGCGGCCGGCAGGCCGGAGTTGCCTTTGCCAACATGGCCGGGGAGTACGGCACGCGCACCAAGGCAAACCAGAAAGAAGACCGCGACTACGCGCTCAAGATGAACGAGCTGAAACTGGCCGTTGAGAGCGCTCGGCGCGCGGAAGCCCGGGGCGACTTTGACGCCGTCACCAAGTGGGAAGAGAAGATCGCAGAGATCAAGGCCAAGCTGGCTGAGGCTAAGGGCGAGGTGGGGTCCCGGGTCTACGCCACGAAGGAGGGAGCCAAGACCCGGTTGCAGGTGGCGGCAGATGCGCGAGCAGATCGCGCGCAGCGAGCTGGGGCAGACTCCGCTGCTCGGGCAGACTCCAAAGACAACGCGTTGCGTACAGCAGCGTTGCAGCGGGCACAGACGATCGTCGAGCAGGAGATGAAGAACCTCGTGACGCCGGCGCCGTGGTTGAACAAGATGGCTCCCGAAGAGCGTGTGCAGCAGGTGGCTGCAGCCTACTACCGGGCGATGAAAAAGATGGACGGCGCCGGTGGGGACGATACAATGCCTGCACCCAAAGTGGCCACGGACGTATTCAACCCAGCCACGGGGAAGATAGAACCTAAAAGGTAGCGCATGTCTTACACAGTTGAACTGCCGGATGGCAAAGTTGTCGAATTTCCCGACAGCGTATCGCGGGAGCAAGCCGCTCAGATCATCCGTCAGCAACTGGGTACGGGAGCGGCCCCCAAGACCGGCCTCGTTGCTGCGGCGGTTAAAGGCGGAAAAACGCTGGCATCTTCGGGGCTGACCGGCATTCAGTCCCTGTTTGGAGACGCAACGCAAGCTGGCCGCGCCGGCGTCGCCCGAGGCGAAGACATTTCCCGCAACTACGCCGACCAAGTTAGCCTTGACCGTGTAACAGACGCTTACAAACAGCGCGGCTTCTTGCCCGCCGTGGGCGAGGCCATCAGCCAAATTCCTGCCGCGCTCGCAGAACAGGCGCCCAACATCGCGGCAACGGCCGGCGGCGCATTCACGGGAGCTCGTCTCGGGGCCTTGGCCGGCCCGGTCGGTGCGGTTGTTGGCGGCGGTATCGGCGCGCTTGTGCCCAGCTTCGTGCAGCAGTTTGGCTCCAACGTCGAGCGGCAGGTGCAAGAGGCTCCCGGGCAGCCGGTGTCTACGGGGCGTGCGGCTGCGGCCGGCGCAGGGCAGGCGGTGCTCGATGTCGCCGCCACGGCGATCCCGTTGGGCAAAACGATACTGGGCAAGATTCTGGGGTCCAAAGTCGAGCAGGCGTTTTTACGGGGTGACAAGGCAGCAGCGGAGGCGCTGGCCAAAGAGTCTCTGCCCAAGGTGCTGGCAAAAGGTACTGGTGTTGGTGTCGCGGCGGAAGCCCCCACGGAAGTGGTGCAGGCAGTGCTCGAACGCGCGCAGGCAGGGCTGCCGCTGACTTCGGACGATGCCCTCAAAGAGTATGCCGAGAACGCATACGGCGCTGCGCTGCTGTCGCCCATTGGTGCTGCCGGCCGCGTGACAGACAGGTCTTCGGCCCGGGATACGCTGGAGTCGGAAAGCAAGAAGCGTGCCATCGAAGAAGCCCGGAAGCTCAAAGAGTCCCCTGAATACATTCAGAAGATTGCGACGGAGTACGAGGCTGCACAGGCGGCGTTCAACGAGGCCAAACAGGGGCTCGGCAAATACCCCAAGAAGGGCACCGAGGTTGAGAAACTGGAGTGGCGCGAGAAGTACAAACAGCTTGGGTTGCTGCAGAACGAGATCAGCGACCTCGCGCCCGAGTACCGGGAGCTGAAACCCAAGATTGACGAGATGCGCTCGCGCGAGCAGGCAGAAGCAAAAGCCGCCGAAGACGCGATGTGGATGGGGCTTCGCGGAGAAGCGCCGCAAGGTACGCCTGAAACAGAAGCACCCAAACTCGTCGACATAAGTGCTTTAGAAGAAGCGCTGACAAAAGAAAAAAACGCCACAACTTCGGAAATTGAAAATGCGTGGATGGAGGGTGCGGGCCGCCGACGGCGGACCCCTATAGAGGAGGCCGTTTACGACGCTGTAACTACAGCAGTTTTAGACGCCGATTTGGCCGCCAGCATTGTGGAGACGGCGCTCAAAGAAGGCCGCCCGGACTTGGCTTTGTATGCAGCCAAGCGCGCCGCCCGTGCCGCCGAATCCATGAGCACAACCCCCGGCGTGAGCGAAAGCTCGCCAAAGTACGAGGCCATTAAAAACGACCTGGTTAAGCGCAAGCAAAAGGCACAGGCCGATGCACAAACCCTGATCGAAAAAGCCGCCAAAGGGGCCGCTCCAGCCACCGCCCCCAAAACCGGCGACACCATCACCATTGACGGCAAGCAAACCGCGCCCACGGAAGCCGCTGGGGTAAGCCAATCGGAGTTGGAGCGTATTGACGCCGAGGAACGTATTGCAAAGCCAGCACTTCGCAAGCGCATTGCCGAAGGAAAAGAGCCGAAATACGAATGGAACACGCAGGAAAACATCTACATAGCCAAAGCATCTGATGCAGTTGTCGAAGGGGATGCGAGCGCCTACAAAATCAAGTTGACATTGACGCCGGACGAGAAACGAGCCGTCAAAAGGGCAGACGCAGACATGACTCTGGCCGACACGCCAGAAGAACGCGCCGCCGCAAGAAAAAGCCTTACCGACGCATTCCGCCCGGCTGTTGATCGGGCTTTGGCCGAGAAATCGACGGCAACTCCTGCTGCCCCAGCAAACCCTTACGAGGAGATTGGGCAAGGTATCGCGCGTGCCTATGAGCAGCGCCGCCGCGCCGCCGCGCCGCCAGAGCAGGCTGACTGGGAAAACCTCGGGGTGACGACGCCATTGAGCGCCGAAGCGCGAAAAGACCGCAACGAGTTTGTGGTGCAGCAGGGTGTTGCCGCTGCACAGGCCAACCCCGAGTTGGCACAGAACTTGCTTGCAAGCAAAGGCAAGTTGGAGATTCCGGGGCTGACGCCGCAAGACGTGCGCGCCATCTATGACGCTCTGAACAAAAAGGTTAAGGAAGACGCCGATCTGGAAAAGCGTCGGGCCAAAGCCAAGCCCGCGCCCTCGACGTTCAGCCTGACGGGCTCCCCACAGCAGGCCAACGAGAACCTCATCTCGGCCGCCCGGGACCTGCAGCAGCCCAACCGCGAGGTGGTGGAGGCGGAGCGCGAAGCCCTGCTGCGCATGGGCGCCAAACCGGCCGAAGGCCCGACAGCGCTTCTCAAGAAGGTGTTTGGGCAAAAAGACGACCTGACGCAGAAGTCTCCGGACCTCCAGTTCGTGGCCGACCAGCTCATGGGGCAGGTGCCGCGCGTGCCGCCGGCAGCAGAAAACATTCCCGGCCGCCAGCGCCAAGGGCTCGGCCGCACTCCCACGCGTATCACGCTGCAGGAGATCGTGGACCAGATGCGCGTCAAGGCCAAAGCCCTGAGCGCGGCGCGCGAGACCCAAAACAGCCAAGCCATCAACGCCCTACGCGATGAGCTGGCCGACTTGCGGGCCAAGGCGCAAGAAGCTGAAGCCAACGGCGGGTTCCTCTATACCCAGCCGCAAGAGCCCACGCCTGAGCAGGAAGCGTTTGAAAGAACCACCGACACCCGGCCCGTGACGTTTGCGCCGATGGCAACGCCGGCAGCGGAAGAGCGCGGGCAACCACAGCGCGTAGCGCAACAGCCGGGCCCCGAGACGGCGCTGCAGGCAGCGCAGAAAAAATCCGTTGCGGAGCGCACCGAGCTTGCCGACAAAGCCGAGCAGCTGGCACAAACGCCGGGCTTGCCCCGGGCCCGGGTGAACGCGCTGCGCACCCTGCAGCGGGCGCTGCTGTCTGGGGAACGTGACGCCAAGGCTGCACGACCAATTCTTGAACGCTTGTCGCGCGGCATCGAGACGCCAGCGCCGCCGGCTGAAGAGCCCCAAACCCCCACGAAGACCGTCATCGAGCGGCGCGTGGCTACGCCTGAAGGCGTGGTGGCAGACGTGGCACCGGCCAAGAAGAAAGACACCGAGCGCCAGACCAAGCAAGGGTTGCCCGCCGAAGTGGTGGTCAAGCGTGCCGAGCCGCTGTCGGATGAAGAACTGGACCGGGAAGAGACCCGTGCCGCGCGCCGCGCCGCCATCAAGACCGTGCAGCGCAAGACTGAGGAGGCTGTGCAGGCATCGGAAAAGGCCGTGGACGACATCTACGCCACCATCGACCGGCAAGACCTCGCCAGCGTCACGTACTGGTCCGACAAGATGCAGCTGGAGATTGCCGAACTGGAGGCTGCCTCGCGCGCCGCAGGCGACGACTTCCCCAAGGCAGACGAGGCCAAACTTCGCCGCGCGCGGACCGTGCTCAAGCAGCTTGAAGACAGCCAGAAGCAGTTGCGTGCTGCTGCCAACAATGCCCGTGAAGGCACCGAAGAGAAGCAAGCCGAGCGCCGCGCAGCGCGCGAAGCCGAACGCCTGCAGGCCATGGACGAAGCGGCCAAGTATTTCAAGGTTGCCGAACAGCAGGATGAGCTGGTGGCGCTTTATCAGTCGCGGGTAAACGAGCTGCGCAGTGACCTGATTTCCAAGCTCATCGACCACAACGTGGCGATGCAGAAGATCAAAGACCTGAAGCCGATCGGGCGTGAGCTGCTCGGGGTGCCGCTGGATGCGCTTGAGGACGCCGTGACGCAGCAGCGTGAGCTGTTCACCGATGCCATTGAGCGGGCGCACGACGTGCGGGACGCAGTGCCGCAATACACGGCGGCCATAGAGGCGCTGGAAAAAGAGGGTGGGTCAGAGGCATCTGGCGCGGAAGCAGCGGCGCTGCGCGCCACGGCGGAGCATTTAAGTGCGGAGCTGGCCTCCACGGAGGCAGAACTCGACCTCCTGAACCGGACGTTCGAGACGACGCGCGCAGCGCGTGATGTGGGCCGCTTGCAGAAGCAGTTGCTGTCCGCTGACGATGTGAAACCCACTGAGGCGGAGCTGGATGAGTACCAACGCGCTTTGAGCAAGGCGCAAGAGCGCGAAGCCACGGCACGGGCCAAAGCCAGTGAAGCGGAGCGCACCCTCACCCGGCTGGCCAGCGAAGACCGTCTCGCCCAAGAAAAGGCTGCCGAGGCAGCACGTGACGCACGGCTCGCACGGGAGCGCCAGCAGGCTGAGGCGCTGATTGAGGCCAAGGAACGCGGGGCCGGCACGCAGTACCGCATGCTGAACCCTGTGGAGCGGGCATTCCGCGAAGGCGCGTTTGACGTCTCGGAAGAGATTGAGCAGCTCCGTGCTGAAGCGATTGCAGCGGGAGTCCCCAAGAAGCAGTTGCTGGCCCAAGAAAAACGCACTCGGCAGAAGTCGGACGTTGTAAGTTTGAACCGCTCGTTGGGTGTGGCGCGCAAGGACCTTGCCAAAGTCGAGAAGGCCATCCAAGAGGGTGAAGCCAGTGTTGCCAAGGCGCCGATCAATGATGAGTCCGGGCTGCGGGTGGCCAAGCTGCAAAAACAGCTGGAGTCGCTTGAGGCCCAGTTTGCCAAAGAACGTAGCGCGGAGAAGCGCGCCGAGCTGCTGAAGCGCATCAACAGCCTGCAGGACCGCATCAAGAACCGCACGACAGGCCGTGACCCCGCTATCGAAGCGCGCATCAAGCAGTTGCGCGAAGAGTTGGCAGAAGCCGAAGCTGCCGCCACGGAAGCCGTGGGCCAAGAAGAGCGCATGCAGACCCGCGCGGACGCCTATCTCGACCGCAACGAGCGGGTGCCCCAAATTCTGGTGGACGCCATCCAAGCGGCCAATATGCGCTGGCGCGCGGCCGAGACGCAGAGCGAAGCGTTGCAGGAGAAAATCAGGCAGCTAGAGGACACCGCGCCCGCCAAGCAGGCGTTCAAAGGCCAAGGCGCCCTGATGCGGCAACGCGCGCTGCTGGAGCTTCGCATCGCAGAGTACACGAGCCAGCTGCAGGACCTCGGGCTGTCTGAGACCGACGTGGCCATGGGCGGCGCGTTTGAAGAACGCCGCGCGGAATCCGCTCGCAAAAAACTGCAGCAGGCCATCAACGAGCGCAAGCAGCGTGAGGCAGCGGCCGTAGCCGCCGGCACCGGCGAGCCGCGCATGACCAAGCAGGAAGCCAAGGCGGAGCTGGCGCAAGAGAAGCCGGCCACGTCGGGCGAGGCGCTTGAGAAGTCACAGGCCAAGAAGCGCTTGAAAGGTGAGAAGACGGCGTTCACCGGGACCGGGGGTCCCTCGGGCGTCAAGGCACTGGAGCAAGAACGGGATGCAGTCGCGCGTGCCAAGGTCGCTGCCGACAAAAAACTTGCGGAGCAAGACGCCGTGCAGGCACGTGCCGATCGTGCGGCAGAGAAGCGAGTCCGGGCTGAGCTGGCATCGGTGCTGCCCACTGAGGGGGCCCTTGCCGGCGCCGACAGCAAGGTGTTCATTTACCCAAGCGTGGATGCGTTCCTCCAGACACCCGAGGGCGCCAAGTATGTGGGGAAGATCACCCCCAACACCAAGGGCGTCGTGCTGCCCGAAGGCAAGGCCCTTCTGTTTGCGGACAACATCCCCGAAGGCCGTGCGCTGGGTGTGCTGCTGCATGAGGTCGGGGCGCACCTTGGCTTCCGGAAAATTTTCACTGCGCCTGAGCTGAAGGCGCTGGCCAACGTGGTACGCAACTGGGCTACCCGGGCCGACAACTCCGTTGAGCGCAAGGTGGGGCAGGCCGCGCTGAAGCGCGTTGAGGACGCCAAGACACCTGACTCGCAGGTGGACGAAGAGCTCATCGCCTACGCCGTGGAAGAAGCCACGAACGCCGGCAAGGCGCCGTCGGCGGACAAAGGCCCGGTGACTGCATGGCTGAACCGCATCCGTGAGAAGTTCGTCGCCGCGCTGGAGAAGTTCGTTGGCCGGTACAACAAGGGCACGCTCAAGCTGTCTGCACAAGACCTCGTCGACATGGCTTACGGTGCTGCCAACATGGAGCTGCGCGGCGTGGAGCCGCAGGCGCGTGCGGGGGTGGCGGGGGCTCCTACGGAGCTGATGTTCTCCAAGAGTCCGAAGTACAGCACTGACAAGGCTGCTGCCATGGGGCGCATCGCGGAGTCGTTGGTGGCGCCGCAGAAGTCGATGGTCGACCGCATCAAGCTGAACGCGCTCGGGCTGCGCACGCAGCTGGTGGATGCCATGGCCCCGGTGGAGAAATTCGCGGAGTACCTCGGCAAAGAAACGGGGGACTCTCTGCGCGCCACACAGCTCATGTACAACGTGCGCATGCACGGCGAGACCTCGCACTTCATGGGGTTGGCTGCCAGCACCGGCGTCGTTCGCCGGCAAGAGGTCAAGCGTGATGACGGCCGCACGGAGTACATCCTGCGCGCGGAAGAGGGCGCCAACCTCAAGGACGTGATGCGCGAGCTCAAGGACGTGCCGGGCATGGACCCCGAGGCGGCCAACATCAACTACTCGATGCACCGCATCGTCAAGCGCTATCGCGGGCTGAGCAAGCGCAAGCCGGGCGCCACATTGGAGTCTCTGTTTGGCACGGATGCCGAGGGCAACCCGGTGGTGTCGATGGCCAAGGTGCTGGAATTTGAGAAGCTGCTGGACGAGAGCCCGGATGTGAAGGCCGCGTTCGAGCGCGCTGACGCCATCTATGACCAGTACAACAAGGACCTGATGCGGTTCCTTGCGCAGTCCAGCGCCATCAGCCCTGAGCTGGCGGACGAGTTGACTCGCTACAACGACTACGTGCCGTACTACCGCGTGCGCAACGGCAACGTGGAGTTGGTGGTCGAGGGCATGAAAGAAGGCCCGATCCGCATCGGCAACATTAAGGACCAACCGCACCTCAAGGAGCTTGTGGGCGGCAACGCGGCGATTCTGGACTTCTCTACCAGCGCGGTGAACAACACCCACATGCTGCTGGACATGGGCCTGCGCAACTACGCAGCGCGAAGTGTGGCGTGGGAGCTTAAGAAAATGGGCATGGGCGCCATCGGCTCGGACAAGGTGGCCGGCGAGGACGTGTTCTTTTTCTATGAGAAGGGCGAGCTGCGCAGCATGCGCGTGGCCACGGACGCACTGGGCATCCCGGCGGACCTGTTGGTCAAAGGCATGGCCGGTATCCCGATGATGCGCTTCGCCGCGCTGCAGATGCTTGGGTTGCCCGCTCGCATCCTGCGTCAGGCCGTGGTGTTGAACCCGGTGTACGCGCTTCGTCAGGTGCTGCGGGACTCCCCGGCATCCATGCTGGTGGCTGGTGCCAACGGCATCCCTGTGCTCAGCGCGGTGCAGAATCTCAAGCGCGGGCCGACTCGTGACCTGCTGGAGCGCAGCGGCGTGACCGGCGGGCAGGTGTACACCGGCTCCACGGAAGACATTGGCATGGTGCTGCGCACCGTGAACGACGGCAAGGCATCTTGGATGCAGGCACTGCGCAAGCTGGAGTCCATGTCGATGACGGCTGACGCGGCGACGCGCGCTGCCCAGTACAACAGCTACCGCAAGCAGGGGCTGTCCGACATGGAGGCCACCTTCATGTCCATGGAGTCGATGAACTTCAGCAAGCGCGGTCTGTCGCCCAGCATGCACATGGTCAGCACGATGATCCCGTTCTTCAACGCGCAGATTCAGGGTTTGGATGTGCTGTACAAGGCAGCGCGCGGCAAGATGCCGCTGAACGAGCGCCTGAAAATTCGTCAGAAGTTGTTTGTGCGGGGTGCCATGCTGGCGGCCGGCACGCTGGCCTACGCTGCGCTGATGCAGGACGAAGACGAGTACAAGAACGCGCTGCCCGAGGAGAAGTACAACAACTGGTTCGTGCGCATTCCGGGCGTCGAGCCCATGGTGCGCATCCCCATTCCGTTCGAGCTGGGGTATATCTTCAAGGCCATGCCGGAGGCTGCGTTCAACTTGCTCAACGGAAGCGAAGAAGGTCGCACGGTGGCCAAAGCGTTTGGTACGATCGTCAAGAACACCATCCCGGGCGGCTCATCCATGCTGGACGTGAAGGGCGTGCCGATCCCCATCCCGCTGCCGCAGGCCATGAAGCCGGCCATCGAGGCGGCGCTGGGCAAGTCTTTCTTCACCGGGCGCGACATCGAGTCCGCGCCTGAGCGCGCCATGGACCCCGAGAAGCGCGTACGTGACACCACGTCGGGTCTGGCCAAAGAACTTGGCGAGCTGGGCGGGTTCTCCCCTGTGATGATCGACTACATCTTGCGCGGCTATTTGAGCAGCATCGGCCCGCTGCTGGCGCAGACGGTGAGCTTGGCCATCCCGACAGGCGACTCCCCCGAGCGCGTGGTGCGCAGGCTGAATGAGTATCCGCTCGTAGGGCCCCTGTTCCAACCCAAGGACGGCACGGGCGTCATCAATCTTGTGTACGACCGGGTCAATGAAATCGAGCGCGCCAAGAAGACGTTTGATGACCTCGTGTCCAAGGGCAACCGGGCGGAAGCGCAGCAGTACCTGCGGGAGAACATCGACCGCCTGTCCATGGAGGGGCTGGCCGGTAACTTCACTCAGGTGATGAAACAAGTGTCACAAGCTGAAGCTGCGGTGCGCGCTGCAGTGGGCGTCAAGTCCATCAGCCCGCAGGAGGGTCGGGAGATTCTGGACAAGCTGCGTCAGCGGAAGATTCAGATCGCGGAGTCTGTGAAATCGCAGATGGCCGTGAGAAAAGAACTCCAAGCCGCCCGTTGAGGATGCCCACCTCTGCGGCGGGTCTACGATTGAACCTGTAGGGTAGCGCCGCAATCAGGCCCTTGCGGCGCACCTCTTCCACATCCAGCGCCGGCACAAAGAACGACTGCCCCGGCTGCACCCGAGCCCACGGGAAGTCCTTGCTCCGCACGTCAAGCCCTCGCCCTCAGCATGTTGGCCAGAACGGGCAGAAGCTCGTTGGCTTCTTCTGCGGTGTCACACACCAGCTCTATTTGATCGAAGCCTTTGGGCGTTTGCCACGACGCGTAGGCGGTGAACTTGTCCGGAGACCACTTTACGGTCGGGGGGTTCTGCTTTGTGTAGTGCCCCGCCGTTACCAGCGTCTGAATCTTTCCCGTCTCTACGGCGCGGACGTCGGCGCCCGCCTTTGCAACAGCGTGCCCCAGTGTGCAGTCATCAAGAATCTTCATTTCAAAGGCTCCTCGCCCCGCTTGCGGGTGATTTTAATAGCGTTGACTCTCATCTGCGGCCCCTTGGTTTGCGTGAGCATGTCCTTCTTCAGGTAGTGCACCGTGAGGCGCTTCTCCAAGTCCTTCTTGAAGTCTGCGAAGCCCATACCATACACCGCGCAGTGCCGGCGCATCAACTGTTCCTCGATGAAGTAGGTGACGTACCCGGGCTCCACGTCGTGCTCAATGCGCCCCGCCACCTTGGTGCGGGTCAGGCTGTGGTCCACCACGCCGCCATTGCCGAGCTCAGCCAGTATGTTGCCATCGACGCGCCGCACAACCACAAACTGGCCGTAGAACTCGCGGGTGTACTCGTTCAGCAGGTCCTCCGCGTTGCGCTGGCTATCGTTGAGCGCGTCACGTGACTTGAGCACCAGCTCCTTGAACACATTGACGAGGCGCTTGACCGGGAGGTCGATGATGTTGGCGTGCTTGCTGCCGGCCAAGATGACGCCGGCGATGACGGCGCTGATGCCCGCAACCCAGAAGCGTTCGTCGCTGGTGGCGTTGAACTCCTTGGTGATATTGGTCTGCACTTGCCGCACCGTGTCGATCGCCAGCTCGCGGTTCATCACAAGGTATTTGGCGTAGACAGCGCCGGCCGAGCCGTAGTTGCTGTGGATGGTCTGCAGCAGGGCTTTTTCGTCATCGTCCCACTGCAGCGGCTTGGACGGAGACCACTCAAGGAAGCGCCTGATCTCGCCTTCGGAGGAGTGCGTACGCACCCCCGTCATGTAGTCCAGCATACGCACGTTGGACGTGAACATGGCCAGCGAAGACCACGTCGTGTTGTTGATGCGCTCCTTGTTGGCGCCGGACTCCATGCGCTCCTTGCCGCGACCTTCGGAGAAGTCGAAGACGAAGCCGGGGAACCACTCCATATCGTTGCGGGCTTTCATGGTCAGCTCGTCGCACACGAAGGGCAGCGAGTTCAGGTTCCCCGCGCGCTGCTGCATGGCCACAGGAGAGGTGCTCTTGCCGGTGCGGTAGTCGACCGGGTTGCCCCAGATGGACGCGCACAGCGACAGGGCCAGAGATTTGCCGGTGCCAGACTGCGCATGCCCCGCGTGGAACGTCATGCCGCGCATGCCGGTGAACGCCATGAGGGGAGAGCCAAACCCGATGCAGGCATGGGCCACGATGTCGTCCATACCCTTGGCCACCAGTAGCTTCATGACTTCGCGCCAGCCCTCCAACGTGCCGGACTGTGCTGTTGCCTTCTCGATGTTCTCCAGCCCGGGCATTGGGGATACCGTGGCGGAGCCGTCCGGGTGCAGCACCCTGCCCGCGTACACAAAGGTGTTGTCGTCCTGCCAGCCGTACTGTGACGGGATGCGGAACGGCGTGTTCTTCAGCGCAGCTTCTTCGACGCAGGCGCGTACGTAGTCGTACAGGTTCTTGTCGTTGCCTTGCCCGAAGGCAGCGTAGATGTTGTTCTCGGCCAGCGTCTTGAGCAGCTCGTCCTTGGCCACCACCGCCTTGGTAGGGAGCTGGACACTATGCGTGCCGTCGGGCCGGATGGCCACAAGATGGGCGGTATGGGTGTTGTCCTTGTGCAGCACGCCTACCACGAACAAGCCGTACGGAAGCACCATGAACTGGGACTTGATGGTCTCGCCCGTGGCTGTCTGCTCTTCCTTGACGCGGAACACCCCGCCGCCGGCGGCGTAGACAAACCCCTTGGGCGCGTCTGGCCGGCTGTACTGGACCCCGGGCGCTGTTGGAGACGCGGACGGCACCTCGACCGACACAGGCTCCGTGCTCTCTTGCACGACGCGCCCCAGCGCCAGCGGGTTGGTGATCTTGCCCCAGTGCGGACAGTTCTGGCATACGCCCGGGCTCTCCGAGTCCAGTTTGGTGCAGGGGTACGGGCCCTTGATCTCGCGCAGCTTCTGCTGCATGCGTGACTCGGGGTAGGGGTGCATGGCGGACAGGCGCTGCGCAGCCTTGTCGCCGTCCGAGCAGTGTTTGGCGATGGACAACATGCCGCGCCACAGGGGCTCCATGCCGTCTTCCGAGGCGTTCTCCACGTAGTGGGCCAGCTGCAGGCAGCCAGCGCCGGCCTGTGTGCGCACAAGGATGTCGCGGAACCGCACCGTGGTGGTCTCCATCAACTTCACCGTGCTGGCGGTCGCGCCTTTGGGCTTCTTGCCCGGGAGATTCAGCGGGGTCTCATCCGGCTCCGTGGGAGCCGTTCCTATGACGCGCTGCAGGTCCGCAAACTGGAAGACGCCGCCACGCATGCGCACGACACACGCCTTTGGCGGGGTGTATTTGTGGTTAAGGGTGCCCGGCATGCGCAGCACCCGCGCGGCGTCGGCCGTCACCGTCATGTCGACCTTGAGGCCCAACCGGTAGCACAGGCGCTTCAGCCCCTCCGCGAGGGGGCGCCAGTCCGCGACAGCGCAGTCTTCGGCCAGCGGCCAGTACACATGCACGCCACCCCCGGAGTCCACTAGCCAAGGCTTGCCCAGCTCAGACAGCCCGGAGGCCATCAGGAACGCGTCGAGCGCCTCGGCCGCAGCCTGCTTGGTGGGGTAGTCCCGATCGGCGGCTTCGATGTCCAGAAACAGGCTGCGCATGCAGCGCGCGTTGTCCGCCATGCGGCTGCCGGCCTGCTCGAACGCGGCCAGCGCAAAGTAAGTGTCCTTGCCGGCAGCGTTGAACTTGTCGGCAGTCTCCAGAATCTCTTCGAGCGACGCGGCGTACCGGTGCTCTTTCTTTTTTGAGCTGAGCTCTGCAACGCAGTAAAACCCGGAGGAAGGCAGTACCGCCGCGAGAAAATCTAGCGGTTCCATCGTACCCCTTCAGGGTTATTGGGCGTTGAGTTTCAGCAGGAAGCGGCGCAGCAGTTCAGCTTGCCAGTTGATGGGGATCGGCTCGTCTCCGTCAAGCCACAGGGCGTAGTAGCGCACGAGCTCTTCGTCGCTCAGGGTACGAGGTTGAATGTTTTGCATGCTTCGCTCCAAGCCGCGTCGGGGCTTTTTGCAGTGGTGAGGAGTTTGATGAGGCGTGTGACAGCGGGTCGGTAGGCAGGGGAGACTTCGCCCCCCACAAACCAGTTGTAGCACGTAACGCGTGTGGCGCCCGTGCATTTTGCAACACGGATGACGGAGAAGTCCCGGCGGACAGCCAAGCGCCCGAGCTGGTTGCCCATGGAGCGCTCGCTGGCAAGGATCGCAGCTTTGAGGCGTTTGGTGTATGCCATGTCAGAGCACGGGGTTGCCCCCGTGCGGCTCCTTTACTCGTCGTCCCACTGGTTGACAAGGTCCGCCACGCTGGACTTGGCCGGCGCGACAGCGGCCGGGGGCTTGGCTGCGCGCTTGACGGGCGGGGCTTCCTCAGCGGGCTCCTCGGGTTCTGCGGCGGGCGCGGGTGCCGGGGCGGCTTTCTTGCTCTTGGGCGGGGGCGGCGGGGGTTCCGCATCCTCATCCTGCGCGGCCGGCTCCGGGGCCTTGTCCATCTGCGCCACCGTCATGGTGATGGCCTTGAGTGCGTCGTCCGACTGGCCTTGCTTCTGGCAGATGGCGTACTCGTCTTCTTCCAACCAACGCATGGGCTTGAAGAACAGCTTCGGAGTGGCAGCCTTGGTGTCGAACTTCAGACGCGTGACCAGTGCACCCGGGTCAACCCCTTGGGCAGCCAGCCAGCGCGCGTATTCCTGCAGGGGGCGGTTCTCGCCCTCGGCCTTGCCAAAGATGCTGGTGGCCGCCAGAGACAGCTGCAGCACGTCGCCTTCCATGTCGTTGGCCAGCACCACAGCCACGCGCTGCGAGTAGCGGCATGCCTTGGAGTCACCTTGGCCGGAGCCCTTGACGTTTTGCGGGCAGGTCGCGCACGCGTCGCTCTGCTTGTTCTTGGCGGTCGGGTCGGGCTTGTCGCCATCAGCGCTCCAGCAGTCCGGTGCCGTGACAGCGTTTTCGTCGAACGTCTTCATGTAGAAGGTGCGCGCGATCTTGGGTGCGGCGTTGACCAGCACCACGTCGAGGTGGCGGTCTTCGATGGCTTGGACTTCCTTGCCATCCACCACGAGGCGGAACACGCCGCCCTTCACGGAGATACGCTTGCCGCCACCGGCACCGCCGCCCATCAGGGCCTTGGCGATCGACGACAGCTCACCCTTGCGAGCAAACGCAGGGACGTTGGACTTGGGGTTGAAAACGGTTACTTGGTTCATGGTTTCTCTCTTACTTCGTCGGTTTGCGGACACTCACCTCGTACTCCGAGGTGCTGTTGAGGCCGGGCGGTACTTTGCCCGGGTTCTGTTCGAGGAACGTCGCCATGTTGGTCTGCGCAACACGGCGCTCCAGCAAGTCGATGGCCTCATTTTCCAAGATGAACTTCTTCATCTCGTCCCAATCCGATGCGTAGTAGCGCGTCTTCTGGGAAAGGATGACCGTTCCCGCGTCGGTCTTCACAGACTTGGACCCGAGGGCGAGCATCATGTCTTTCATCTGCAGCGCAATCACATCACGCTGCTGCTTCAGTTCTTCAAGCTGCGCTTCGTGCGCACGCTCAAGCTCCTGAATCTTGGTGCGGATTTTGAGGTACACCTTGGCCAGTCGGTCCATGGGTACTTCGTCGGTAGCGTCACTCATTCACTTCTCCTTGCGGGCTGTTTCGCCCGACTGTCAATAATTGTACACGTAGTTTTTCTGGGGTCAAGTGTTTTGCACCTCCTTTTCGCACTTTGTGCGAAGCCCCGGGCGTCGCTGCTTGGCAGCGGGATGGTGGGGTCAAGTGTTTTGCACCTCCTTCTCAAACATTTTGCTGAGCAGCGAGTGGTCTTCCACCCGGGACTCCAGCGCCCTGAACATCTTCTCTTCGATGGGGCTGCTCTGGATATGGATGACGCGCACGCTGCTGGCAGTCTGTCCTTGGCGATCTGCGCGAGCGATACATTGGATGTACATCTCAACGCTCATCAGGGGTCCATAGAACACCACCGTGTCGGCGGCAGTCAAAGTGATCCCATGCGCCGTGGCCTGCGGCTGCATGACCAGTATACGAGGGTCCGGGTCAGACTGGAAGCGCCTGATGATGTCGCCGCGCTTGGTGGCAGTCACGTCGCCGTGAATCTGTTCAACGGAGTACCCACGGCCTTTCAAGAACTCCGCCACGGTATCCAGTGCAGCGCGGAACAGCGCGAAGATGATGATCTTGCGGTCGGTCTCCTGCACCACTTCCTCCAGCACGTTCAGGCGAGGCGTGGCGTCAAACTCGATGACCTCTTTGTTGTCGGACAAAGCGCACCCCGTGCTGATCTGCAGCAGCTTACTCACGCCGGCAGCGGCGTTCACCGCACTGATGGTCTCGCCTGCAGCTTGGGCCAGCATCTGCTCCTTGAGCAGCTTGTAGTACTTGGTCTGCTGCGCCGTCATGGGCACGTTGCGCGTCTCCGTCAGCACCGGCGGCAAGTCAAGGCACTGCTCTTTGGTGTAGCGGATCGCGGGCTGCAGCGCTTCGTGCACCAGCGTCTTGGCATTGGGCTTCGGCAGCCACTTGAACATGGACGCTTTGTACATTACCTTGTCACGCCAGCCGCTAAACAGATGCGGCACGCCAGTGGGGTTCACCAGCTTGGCCAAGCCATACGCGTCGAGGGGGGACTGCGCTGCGGGAGTGCCCGTCATGAGCCACAGCCACGAATCGGGCCGCACCAGTTTGTTGAGCGTCTTCCAGCGCCGCGTGGTGACTGTCTTGAGGTGCGAGGCTTCGTCGACAATGATGAGGTCGAACCGGCCGTCTGAGATGATCTCATCTGCGACCAGCGGGAGCCCGTCGTAGTTCATGATTACGAATTCGTAATCGCTCTGGATCATTTCAATCCGGCGGGAGGCTTGCGGGTGGTGGCACACCACTGCACTGCGATGAATGATGGACTTGCCAATATCTCCAAGCCAAGCGCTGTGCAGAATGGAAAGGGGCGCCAACACCAGCACGCGACGAACTTTTTTCTTCTTTATGAGGTAGTCAGCAGCCCACAAGGAACTAATTGTTTTGGCCGTACCGGGTTGACTTAATACGAACGCCCGCTTGTGCAGTGTCAGGAACGCCGCTGTCTCCTTTTGGTGCGCCATAGGCTTGTAGCGCCCGGGCCAGTCGTAGTCCTTGAGGATGGGCGATGGCACGTCCTTGACCCCAAGATTCTTGAGCACCCGCGCTTCATCCAGTGACCAGAAGACCAACACCTCATGCGCGCCGTCATCAGCCTCGCCAAGATACTGGCTCTTCGGAATGATGCTGAACTTCTCGGGGTTGCGCGTGCGCAGCAGCAGCGCCTTGTTGTCAATTATTTGCATTGGGCTTGAGGGTCCAAGTGTCGTTGTGGGGGTTGTATTCCGCGACGTCTCTAACTAGGGCTTCGTTAACCAAAGCGAGGTCTTCATACACACGCTCAATCGTCACCGGCTCTGATCCCCACCGTGCGAGCCACATGTTGCGCGTCAGTTCAGGCGGGTTGTTTGCCAGCACTTCAGCGAGGGTTTCATTGGGGATCACTTCGCTCTCCAGAACGTATGCGTATCCGTCTTCAAACTCTCCAGCAGTCCGGTGCTGCGCAGCCGAGTCAACATGAACGCCGAGTCTTCGTCGTCATTCTTGCGGAGGTCTTGTTCACACACCCACCGGTCGCTGTGCTTGGCTTTCCACAACGCCGCAACGCCGTCGATGTCCATGGTGAAAATGCCGATGTCGTTGATGTTCTCCGGCGTGGGCTTGCCCCACTGCGCTTCGCGTAAGTTCCGCAACTCGGCTTGCCGCTCCAGTACGTCTGGGCCAATTTGGTAGTTGCCTGACCTTACGTATGTTTCTTCCAGCCAAGCGCGCTTGGCTGTTTCATGTAGTTCACGGTCGAGGCGTACTTTGATTTTTTTAGCCATTTCCCAATCCGATATTGCCATCACTTCACTCCGGTAGTCGTACGACGTATTCGTACGTGTCGCTCAACATGAACCGCTCCAGCCGGCTGCTCTGTGACAGCCTGTGCATTGCCAGAACATAGAACTCATCGCCGCCGTAGTAGACGTCCTTCTCCGACACCCACTCGGTGCCGTACTTGACGCGCCACATGTTCTCGATCGTACTGAGCGGCTCAGTGAATGCGGCGTGGTTTTTGAGGACGTCCATGGTGACTCTTGGTGTGGGGGCGGGGCCCGCCCCAAGCACGGCGCGGCCTTGGTTTGATATTTGCCTCGCGATGTAAGGGTTGCCAATGTTGTTTTGCAGCCCCTGTGCGAGAAGGGATGGCTTGGGGTCCTTCAGGCTCTGCGCAATAACTTCGTAGAAGTTTCCCGCGTTACTCACTTCACGCTCCCGTCGGCGTTGCGCTTGAACGACCTGTTGGCGCTGGCCTTGACCACCCTGCGGTTGCTCTTGGCGTTGCTGCCCCCCTTGGACAGAGGCACCTTGTGGTCAACATCTTTGCCGTCGCCTACGGCGGCAGTGCCATCACGGATGGCGTCCCGGCGGGCCTTGTTGCGCTTGACACGCATCTCGATCTGCTCGGGCTTGGACTTGTACAGTTCGTTCTCCCGCTTGTACGGGCGGGGTTTGTTCACGTATGGCATGTCGGCTCCTTGCGGTCAATGGCCGCCGTTAAATTCGCAGCTGGCGATTGGACAGTGGCGTCTGCACAGCCCCGACTGCTTGGGGTTCCACACGCCGGAAGCGAAAGCGCCCTCAAGTGCAGCGACCCGTTCGCGGTAATCTTGCCAGTAATTGGTAGCCTGCGCAAGCTCGACGCGGTGCTTGACCATGGTGTCCTTGACGACGAACAGCAACGCGCTGCGCACAACACGCACATGGGGGAAGTGGGCGAACACGAAGAGCGACATCAGCGTAAGCTGGTCGCGGTCGGGGTACTTGTCGTTGCCGCTCTTGTAGTCCGCGCACCACGCGGTAAGGTTGTCGTCGTCCACGATCAGCAGGTCCGCGATACCCCGGGCCCACACCTGCGGGTCCTTGAACCCACACGGCCGCAGCCGCGCGTCGACAGCCATCTCGTACTCCGTCAGCTTGCGTCCGGGCTTGGCCGCCAGCGCATCAAGCGTAGGCTTGAGGAACGCAAAGTGCGCCGGCAACGGCGTGCCGTCCTTGATGTAGAACTCCGCAGCACTGTGCAGCTCCTTGCCGTAGATCGTCGCCTCCGTGTCTTTGAACGGGAAGCGCTTGAGGACCTTCTCCTCGTGGAACTTGCGAGGGCATTGCTCAAACGCCTTGAGCGACGAGTGCGACCAGACGACTGGTTTCGCCGCCTTCAGCGGCTCAGAACTTTGCACTGTGCACCGCCTTGTTCAGGCGCTTGGCGAACGCCGTGACGAACTGCTCGTTGTTCTGCAGCCGGTGGCCCATGTCGTGCAGGATGCCATGCGTGAGCTCGTGCCAGAACGTATCTGCTTGCTCGTACGCCGACACCCGGCCGCCCATGAAGTACACACGGCTGATGCTGATGACGTGATCCGCGTAGCTGATGTAGCCAAGGCGCAGATCGTTACTGGTCCTGCGGACCTCGTACTTGGTGTCACCGATGGTGACTTGCTTGGGGATTTTCATTTCACTCTCCTTCAATCTCAATCCTTTGCCAACCCATAGCGCCTGTTGGCGCCCACACCTGCGTCCAGCGGCACGCCGGGCATCCATGACGGAGTCTTGACCATCTGGGCCTTGACCCACGCCACAGCTTCTTCGGACTCACTCTCAGGCGCGATGGCCAACAGCTCGTCGTGCACCGTGCCCGCCACGAAATACCGCTTCTGCACCCGAAGCATGCCGTCCGTCATGACGATACGAGCAAGCGCCTGCGTGATGTTCTCAACCACCTTGCCGCCGTACAGCTTCTTCCCGTCAGGACCGTACACCCACTCAGGCCGGCCCTTGGCATCATGTTGCTTAATCTTTAACACAGGATACCGCAAACTCATGCCGTTTGGCAAGACAATTTCTTCCTTGCGGAAAGTCATTCCACGGAACTCCCGCTCCTTGCCGCCGTACAGGCTCTCTCCAATAAGTTGTTGGCAAAGCCCCCAGAGGTCTACGACGGGCGACGCAGCCGCACGGTACTTGTCGATGATGGCTTTGGCCGCAAGGCAGTGCACCACGAGGTCCTTGGTAGAGCAGGTGTGTGGTATCTCCCCCATGCGCTGGAGATTCTGGTCCCAGCTGATGAAGCGCTCAACGTCTTCGGACGTGACGCCGAATTGTTTTGCCGCGTCTTTGTCGTAGCGCATTGGCGGAGCCCCGAGAAAGCCTGTAAGAACTTGTGCAGAAAACGCGGCCCAGCCCAGACCGTACCCTGCCCCAATCAAAGCCGCCTTGCTAGACTGGCGGAGTAAAGAATGCGTCTCACGGCTTAGCCCCGGAATACCAAACATCTGTGCCCCGAATGCGGCGTACACATCAACCCCGCTGCGGAACAACTCCAGAAGCTCGTCGTACCCAGCCAGCCACGCCAGCACACGCGGCTCAATTTGCGCCAAGTCGCCTACTACAACGACACTGCCTTCTGGGGCCATGATGGCGTTGCGAAGAAACGAGCCGCGCTTCAGATTTTGCATGTTCAAATTTGAACCCTTGGACGCAGTCCAACGCCCAGTTAATGCCCCGTAGTAGGACAGGGGCACGGGCAGCCGCCCCCGCTTGGAGATGTCCAAGAACCTCTGTGCCCGCGTGCGCTCCAGCGTGGACTTAACCTTGAGGCGGGCTTCGCACAGCAGCGCTACGTCCTCCCTGTCGCCATTGAGCAGCGCTTGGAACAGCGCGTCGTTCTTGGCCAGCGCCAGCGTGGGCTGGCCCGTGGTCTTGCTGATCTTCGTCGGGGCTTCGACGCCCAGCATCTGCAGCGCTTGCGCAAACTTCGGGTTGCTTGCGAGGTCCGACTCCGTCAGCCCCATGGACTCCAGCCGGCCGAGCACCGCCTCACGCTTGGTGCGCTCTTCCTCCAACGCCTGCTCCAGCATCTCGCCGTCCAGTTCAAGGTGCGGTTGCGTGTACATCTTCAACGTCATGTCGATAAGGCGCAGCTCTTTGATGGGGTACATGCCGCGAGGCGTGCCCGTGTCGTCCACCCGCATCAACAGTCTGCTGAACACCTCCGAGCAAAGGTACACGTCGTGCGCACAGTACTCCGCCAGCTCGCGCTCCACCACCGCAGGCAACGTGCCGAACATGCCGTCCGTGCTGTGCACCGCCCGCCCCTTGGGGGGCAAGCCAAACGTGTCCGCCAGCTTGGCCAGACTGTTGCCCACCTCCACCCCTCGTAGCGCCCGGGCCATGGACAGGGAGTCAAAGATGAAAGCAGGCTTGGCGCCGTACACCCACGACAGGATCGACACATCGAAGAGCGCGTTGTGCGCCAGCACGGCCGTGCGGCTCCAGTCTACCGAGGCTACCCACGCAGGGATGTCGTCATGCGCCACCCACACAGGCTTGCCTTCACCGAACTCCTGCCAGCACAAACCCCATGCATGGAAGCGCGGGTCGCGGATGTACTCCTCGGTCGTCATTTTGGAGAGGGTGTACTCCTTGCTGTCCCACGCGGTCTCGAAGTCGAGACACAACACCCGGTCGAAGGGGGCTCCGTCGAAGAAGATC
>ERZ869921.329-NODE-329-length-31873-cov-5.975768_pt1 | contig 31873 bp, 50 predicted proteins | sample MGYA00579310_ERZ869921 | MGnify/ENA primary metagenome ERZ869921 (study PRJEB32216, sample SAMN09231816) | wastewater metagenome | place: USA: Maryland | collected 2016-06-21 | study: EMG produced TPA metagenomics assembly of the PRJNA472060 data set (Reclaimed... | reverse complement strand
TGGTCGAAAAAGGTCTGTCAGGTTCAAAACTTTGTAGGAGGCAGGTTATGCGAGGAGGAGCACGTGCTCGTTCTGGCCCGGCACCTGATCCTGATGCGCTTCGTAGGGAGCGTGATGGTGATAGCTGGACCACTTTGCCCGTTGAGGGCCGGAAGGGCGATCCGCCTGAGTGGCCGTTGACTGAGATGTCGAAGCGTGAGGGCGTTCTTTGGTGTCGTGAGTGGCGGCGTCCTCAGGCGATTGTTTGGGAATGGAATGGCCAGGAGATCGAAGTTGCGATGTATGTCCGCACTTTGGTTGCTGCTGAGAAGCCGGGGGCGGCTCACAACATGCGGAACCTTGTTCGGCAGCAGCAGGAGACTCTTGGTATTTCGTTGACTGGTTTGGCTCGCAATCAATGGCGGATTGGTCCGGCGGGGAAGCCGACGGTTGCTGCGGAGTCCGGCGGGAATGTTGTTTCGATTGAGAGTCGGTTGCCGAAGGTGTCTGTCTAAGTGTGGGTAATTCGACGGTTGATCTTGACGCTGAGTGGATTCGTAAGGGGCAAACTCTTCGTGTAGCCCCGTTTTGGGTTGAGAGGCATTGTGTTGTTCCGGATGGTTTCGATAAGGGCCAGCCGTTTGTGCCTTCGGATTGGCAGCTTTGGTGTTTGTTGAATGCGTATCGGGTGAAACCGAACGCGACTTTTGGGCAGCTTGCTCCGGCGTTTGTTTATCGTCGGTCGCAGATCATTCTTCCGCAGAAGGCGGGTAAGGCTCCGTACACGGGGGCGCGGGTTTGTGTTGAGGGTGTTGGTCCGGCTTTGTTTGGTGGTTGGGCTGAGGGTGGCGAGGCTTGGGATTGTCGTGATCATGGTTGTGGGTGCGGGTTTGTTTATGAGTATGCGCCTGGGGAGGCGATGGGGATGCGGTGGCCGACGCCGTTGATTCAGATTACGGCGTTTTCGGAGGAGCAGACCGACAATATTTATGACGCTCTGCGTCCGATGATTGATAAGGGGCCGTTGCATGAGCTGATCCCGAAGACGGGCGAGGAGTTCATTCGGCTTCCGAACGATGGCCGCATTGATGTGGTCACCTCAAGTGCCCGTTCCCGGCTCGGTCAGCGTGTTACCTATGTTCCCCAGGACGAAACCGGTCTTTGGGATGAACCGTCCGGAATGATCAAGGTTGCGGAGACGCAGCGGCGTGGTCTTTCGGGTATGGGTGGTCGTGCGGAGGAAACCACGAATGCGTATGACCCTGGTCAGGGATCGGTGGCTCAGCGGACGGCGGAGGCTGCCGCCAAGGACATTTTTCGGTTTCATCCCTTGCCACCGGAGGAACTTGACTATGCGGTCAAGGCTGAACGGGAGAAGATTCACGAGGTTGTGTATCTCGGGTCGAAGTGGGTTGATCTTGATGCCATTGAGGCTGAGGCCGCTGAGATTCTTGAGAATGATCCGGGCCAGGCGGAGCGGTTTTATGGCAATCGGATTGTTGCGGGTGAGGCGAAGGCGTTTGATCTTGAGACGTACAAGTCCTTGGCTGTTTCGGGAACAATCGAACCGGGCAGGCTCGTAACGGTTGGCTTCGACGGGTCGCTGTATAACGACGCGACCGGCCTGGTTGTGACGGATGTGGAAACGGGGCATCAGGTTGTTGCTGGGGTTTGGGAGCGGCCCCGTGATCTCCCGCCGGATGCTGAGTGGATGGTGCCGGTTGATGAGGTTGATGACACGGTTGATTTCATTTTCAAGCAGTGGGATGTGTGGCGCATGTATTGCGATCCGCCGTATTGGCAGGAAGCGGTTGATCGTTGGATGGGCAAGTTTGGCGATGATCGGGTTGTTGCGTGGTGGACGAATCAGCGCAAGAAGATGGCGTTTGCGTTGCGGGAATTTAAGACCGATATGCGTTCGTCCGTGATGAGCCATGACGGTAATGAGGATTTGGTTCGGCATGTTGGGAATGCGATCCGACGGCCAACGAACATGCGTGATGACGATGGCAAGTTCCTTTGGATGATTGGTAAGGAGGGGGCCAAGTCTGTCAACAAGATTGATCTTGCTATGTGCGCGGTTCTTTCGTGGAGGGCGCGTGGTGATGCTATTGCTGACGGTGAGCCTAAGAAGAAGCGTAAGGGCCGTCTGATTACTTTCTAGCTCTAAGGAGCGTTTATGCCTGTTACTCCACCTTCCCAGGCGGTTGAAGTTCGTCTGGTTGATGAGACAGCGCCTGTCGCTGATGCTGGCTCACCGTTGTGGTGGGTTGATCGACTTGAGTCTGAAATGAATGCTCGTCAGAGCCTCATTCGTTTGTATGAGGATTATTTTGCGGGCCGTCATAAGTTGACGTTTGCTTCTAGTACGTATCGGGAGGCGTTCGCGGCGATGCTGGCGGCGATTTCGGATAATTGGATTCCGTTGATTATTGGTGCTTCTGTGGAGCGTTTGAAGCCGCAGGGTTTCCGGTTTGGTGGGACACAGGAGGGTGATTCGGAGGCGTGGAGGATTTGGCAGGAGAATCAGCTTGATGCTGATGCCCCGTTGGGTTTTTCTGAGGCTGCGAAGCATGGTGAGTCGTATTTGTTGGTGTGGCCTGCGGAGGAGGTGAAACCGAAGGGTATTTTCGGCAAGTTTTTCCGGCGGGGTTCGGAGAAGTTGGTTCCGCGTATCACGGTTGAGCATCCGTCGCAGATGATTGTTGCTCGTGAGGCGGGGGATCGTCGGAAGAGGGCTGCTGCGTTGAAGAGGTGGGAGGAAGAGGACGGCTCTGTTTGCGCGACTCTTTATCTGCCGGATGCGATTCATTATTTCAAGCGCGGGAAGAAGGGCTGGGAGGTTCGTCGTCCTGCTGGTAGGAACAAGCTTGGTGTTGTTCCGGTTGTTCCGTTGGTGAATGATCCTCAGATGCTTCCGAGTTTTCCTCCCGCGGCGGTTTCTGCGTTGCCGCATGGCATTAGTCCGAATGCGCATGTGGGACTTGGGCGGTCGGATCAGGCTGATGTGATTTCGACGGTTGATCAGATCAACAAACTGTTGGCTGATGAAATGGTTTCTTCTGAGGTGGCGGCGTTTAAGCAGCGTTGGGCGACTGGTCTTGAGGTGCCTGAGGATGAGAACGGGAATCCCCAGGAGCCGTTTAAGGCGGCGGTTGACCGGTTGTGGATTGGTGATGGGGAGAATGTTCGGTTTGGCGAGTTCACCGCAACTGATTTGAGTAATTACACGGGTGCGATTGAGCAGCGCATTCAGTCGTTGGCGGCCAGGACCCGTACTCCGCCGCATTATTTGCTTGGTCAGATCACGAATGTGTCTGGTGATGCGTTGAAGGCCGCTGAGGCTGGTTTGGCATCGAAGGTGAATGGCAAGAAAACGTCGTTTGGGGAGTCGCTTGAGGAGGCTGTGAGGCTTGCTTTTGCGTGGATGGATGATGAGCGTGCGGGTGATTTGTCGGCTGAGGTTGTTTGGGCTCCGTCTGAGGCACGTTCTGAGTCTGAGTATGTGGATTCGTTGGTGAAGAAGCTTGCGATTGGTGTTCCGAAGGAGCAGTTGTGGTCGGATGCGGGGTATTCGCCGCAGGAGATCAGTCGTTTTAAGGCGATGCTTGTTGAAGAGGGTTTGCAGAACGATGTTTTCGGGGTGAATAACACTTCTACGAACCTGAATGCTTCGAACCGGGTTGATAATGGCGTTGGCGGACCGGCAGATCCAGCTCAATCAGCGGCTTAGGGAGTCCACGGACGCTGCTGTTCGGCGTATTTGGGGTTCGTTACCTGATTACAATCGTCCTACGTTGGATCGGTGGTTGTCGCAGGTGTTGCCGGTGGTTTTGGGGGCGCAGCGACAGCAGGTGGCGGTTACGCAGGCGTATTTGTCTGCCGCGTTGGATCGTCCGGCAGCGAGCATTGACCCGGAAGCCGTTATTGGGAGCGCGGCTCGTGCCGGTACGCCTCCGGAGGAGGTTTACACGCGCCCGTTTATTCAGGTGTGGCAGGCGTTGGCTACTGGCCGGCCGTATGTGGAGGCCGTGAATGTGGGGTTGGCTAGGGCAACGTCTTCTGCTGCCATGGATGTTCAGCTTGCGATGCGGGACACGTTGAAAGCGGTTGGTGACATTGACCCGGCGATTGCCGGGTATCAGAGGGTGGCTGACCCTGGGGCGTGCGAGTATTGCTTGTTGTTGGACGGCGCACAGTTCCGGACGGATGATCCGATGCCGATACATAATTTTTGTGGTTGTGGCGTTGAACCTGTTGTGTACACACGCGGGTTTGATAATCGCAACAATTTGGCGAAATTCAATGCCGATAAGACTTCCATTCCTGATGGAGTGATGGTGAATGATCATGGTGAGCTTGGTCCGGTTCTTGGTGATCCGGATCAGCATTTCACCAAGTTGTAACCCCTATGGCGCTTCGGTAGCGCCTCTATAAGGAGCCTCGAATGGCTGAAGAAGTAAAGACGCCCCCGGAGGGCGAGCAGACCCCTGCGGTTGTTGAGGCCGTGGAACCACCGATTAACGCTGACCCTGAAATTGCGGGAATTGTGAAGCAGGCAGACAATCCCGATGCGGTCAGTAACGCAATAAAAGCTGAACGCGAGAAAGCTAAGGCGGAGCGCGATGCTCGGCTTGCGGCTGAAGCGAAGGTCAAGGAGTTCGAGGACGCCCAGAAGTCTGAGGAAGAGAAACGCCAGGAAGCCCTTGAGGCTGAACGGTCCCGCGCTGAGGCCGCTGAGGCTCGCGCTAAAGAACTTGAGCATAAGGAACTTCAGCGTGAAGTTGCTGTTGCTCATGGGATTCCCCTGAATGCCGCTCATCGGCTTGTTGGGGATACCAAAGAAGAACTGGAAGCTGATGCTGAACAGTTCAAGTCGCAGGTGTCGGCACCTGCAGAAACGCCCCCTCCCGGTGATGGCGGCGCTCGCACCCCCGTTCCTCCGAAGGATCTGGATGACCAGATTCGTGAGGCGGAAGCGGCGGGCGATTACCGCACGTCAATGAGCCTTAAGTCGCAAAAGCTTCTCGCTGCGCGACAGCAGGCGTAAATAATCAAGGAGGCCAACCATGGCCGGAATTACTGGGCAGGGCACAACTTATAACCTGCCGAATTACACGGGTGAACTGTTTGGGGTTACCCCGCAGGACACTCCTTTGCTGTCGTCCATTGGTGGACTGACTGGTGGTACTAGCGTTGATTCAACTGTGATTAGTTGGTCAACGTATGATCTGCGTTCTCCGGATGAGGCACGGCAGCGCCTTGAAGGTGCGAACGCTCCGACTGCTGAGGCGCGTGTTCGTGCGAATGTTCGGAATGTTCTTGAGATTCATCAGGAACAGCTCGAAATTTCGTACACGAAGCAGGCTGCGATTGGGCTGATTGGTTCGAATGAAACTTCTCATCCTTATGGGGTTGCTGGTACTGGCGCGAATGCTGTTACTGCTGAGGTTGATTGGCAGCTTCGTCAGGCGCTTGTTCAGATTGCCCGTGATGTTGAGGTTGGGTTCATTAAGAACTCGATTGTTGACCCGGCAAATAATTCGAGTGCTCGTAAGACCGCTGGTCTTCAGTCGGTCGTTACGACTAACACGAAGAACAACGGTGATACGCCCCTGGATAAGGACGATGTTCTTGATGTGATGCAGGCGTGTTACGACAATGGTGGCCTGATGGAGGGCGATACTCGCACCCTGATGTGTGGTTCGGCTCAGAAGCGTGCGCTTTCCGAAGCGTTCGTGAATGGCACTGACGGTTACCGTTGGCAGGACAACAATGTTGGTGGTGTGAACGTTCAGACGATTGAGACCGACTTCGGGAAGCTCAATGTGATGCTGAATCGTCATGTTCCTGCCGATGAGGTGTACATCCTGTCGCTTGAGGATCTTGAGGCGTGTTTCCTTGAGATTCCGGGTAAGGGCCATTTCTTTGTTGAGGAACTGGCGAAGTCCGGTTCGGCCGATAAGTACCAGATTTATGGTGAGATCGGTTTGAAGTACGGCAATGAGAAGAAGCACGGCCGTCTTTACAACATTGGTGGTTACGGCTCGTAATCAGCAGGGCGCGTCACGGCTTCGGTCGTGACGCGCCTGTTGTTTGTCGGAAAGGATGGTGCTTGTGGCTTTCGCAACAGTTTCAGATGTGGCAACCCGTCAGGGCCGTTCCTTTACCGATAGCGAAGAAGACACTGTTGGGGTTTTGTTGGATTTCGCGACGGCTTCTATAGCTGACGCGGCGTTGAAGGACGATGCGTGGGCTGAAAGCCTTGATCCGGTACCCGTGATCCTCAAGGGCTTGTGTGTTGAGTTGGTTGGCCGGGCCATGGCTAACTCGGAGGGACTCACGTCCCTTTCAGAGCAGCTTGGTTCGTATCAGTACCAGAAAAGCTTTGGGCGGGATAATTCGGCCGCGTTCACGTTGAATGCGATTGAACGGCGGATTGTCCGTCGGGCTGTTGGAGCTTTGAATTATGAGGTTCGTACCCCGACGGCAGCCGAGGATTACCTTGAGGGCTTGGTCAGTTGACGGAACTCGCTGTCCTTGTTCCGGTGCTGGCTCGTCCTCATCGCGTGGCCCCGTTTTTGAAAGCTATGAGCACTACCGTTAACGCAACGGTCCTGTTTGTCGCTGACCCGGATGACGTTGACGAACTTGACGCATTGGAAGAAGCGGGGGCAGAGTTCATTTCTCCGGGCGGTAACTATGCCAGCAAAATTCGGGCTGGTATTGATGCCACAACCGAACCGCTCATTTTCACTGCGGCTGATGACCTGCTTCCGCATGGTGGCTGGTTCGAAACCGCGAAAAGCTATTTGACAGATCAGGTCCAGGTCGTTGGTGTCAACGATCTCTGTACGACCCGCGTTCAAAGGGGTGAACACGCAACACATTTCTTGATGACGCGTGAATACACAAACTCGCCGTGTGTGGATGGTTCCCCTGGACCGTTTTTTCAGGGTTATCATCATTGGTTTTGTGACGATGAGCTTGTGCGCACAGCGCAGCGGCGCGACACCATTAGTTTTGCTACTGACGCCATCGTTGAGCATTTGCATCCCATTACGCAAAGTGCCCCGGATGACGCGACATATCAGAAGGGCCGTTCGCGTAGCGCAGAAGATCGGGCTTTGTTTAAGAAGCGCTGCCGGAAGTATTTGCCGTGATTGACGCCACCGTTGTTGTCGCCACCTATGGTGAGGATCATTGGCGTGAGCTGGCGAAGCAGCGTGCTGTTCCTTCGGTCGGTGGGGATGCCCCGGTGGTAATTGTTCACGGTGATTCGCTCGCGAAGGCCCGCAACGAGGGTTTGGAACGAATTGAAACTGAATGGGTTGTGTTCCTTGACGCCGACGATGAACTAACCCCCGGTTATCTGGCGGCAATGTCTGAGGGTCACGCGGATATGCGTGCACCTTCCGTTGAGTACGTAAAGAACGGTCATGCGCAGCGTCCTTATGTGCCGAGGGTGGCTGGGCACCGGCATGACTGTGACGGGGATTGTTTGACGGAAGGCAACTGGCTTGTGATCGGTACGGCGATCAAAGCGGACATTGCCCGTGAGGTTGGTGGGTTTCGTGAGTGGGATGTTTACGAGGACTGGGACCTGTTTCTTCGATGCTACCTCGCCGGTGCTTCTGTTGAAGCCATTCCCCAGGCCGTGTATCGGGCACATGTTCGGGAGGACTCTCGTAACCGTGCCCCTTCCATGGATGTGAAAAACCGGGTGCACATGGAAATAGTGAGGTCAATCGGGTGAACGTGTTCGTTACCGGAATAGCAGGATTCATTGGTTCAACTGTTGCGGAGCAGCTTTTGGACCGGGGCCATTCGGTCTATGGGTGTGACGATCTGTCGTTGGGGAAAGCTGAGAACGTTCCGGTTGGTGCCACTTGGAAGGATGTTGACTGTCGCGCTTTGACGGGCAGCCATTTGGATGGGGCTGATGTGGTGGTTCATTTGGCGGCCATGTCTTGCGCGAGGTGGCCGGATGACGCGGAGGTTTGGTCACGGAATGTTGTGGCGACCGCGCATTTGACCCGTATTTTCAATGGCCGTGTGGTGTTTGCTTCAACGTGTGTTGCCCCGAACCCTTTGTTGGGTGCGTATGCGGGCAGCAAGTGGGCTTGTGAGCAGATCCTTCCGGACGCAACGGTTTTCCGGTTTGCGAATGTGTATGGGCCGAAGCAAAGGGATTGGGGCACGGAGCCGGGTGTTTTGGCGGTGTGGCAGAAGGCGGAACGGGAGAAGTTGCCGATACGCATTGATGGTGATGGCACGCAAACCCGTGATTTCATTCATGTGGATGATGTTGCCAGGGCGGTTTGTTTAGCGGTGGAAAGTAGTGCTGGGGATGGGCATGTGATGGATGTTTGTACCGGTGTTCAAACGTCGATCATTGATCTTGCTGACCGGTTTGATTGTGCCCGTGAGTTCGCGCCTCGTAATCCCGTTGACCCGGATTCGATGCCGCAGGACCCGTTCCTGGCGGAGAAGCTCCTTGGGTTCAAATCGGAGATCAGTCTTTGAGGTACACGCTCCTGCTGATCAATGACGGCCGGTATGAGTACGGCTGGAAGTGCCTGATGTCCGCGTTGGCGTTCCTGCCGAAACCGGAACGGATCGTTGCGATTGATGACGACACGCATGAACTGGGTTTCGCGGGGGCCATTCAGTCCGGGTGGGATCAGATTCTGGCAACGGATACGGAACTGATTTTTCATCTCGAAGCAGATTTCGTTTTCGAACGGGCTGTGGACCTTGAAGCGATGGCTTCCCTTGCCCTAGACCCTCATGTTTCGCAGGTCGCGTTGAAACGTCAGCCGTGGAATCCGCAGGAGCACGAAGCGGGCGGCATTGTGGAACTGGACCCGGCGGCTTTCGAGGAGGGCCAACATGGTGGCCATGCGTACACGGCTCACCGCAAGTTTTTCACCACGAACCCTTCTCTGTACCGGCGTGATATTGCCGAGCGTGGCTGGCCGCAGGAAGATCGGTCGGAGGGCAAGTTCAGCATTGACCTTTTCGAGGACCCGCATGTTGTGTCCACGTTTTGGGGCCGCAAGTTCGATCCGCCGATGGTGACTCATATTGGCGATACGCGGGCCGGGAAGGGCTACTGATGGTTGTCGGTGTGGCAATGGTCAAAGATGAGGCCGACATTATCGGCCAAACGGTTGGGTGGATGCTTTCGCAGGTTGACCGTGTAATCGTTGCCGATAACGGCTCCACGGACGGAACCCGTGAGATTCTTGAGGGTCTGCCGGTGACGGTCATTGATGATCCGGAGGTTGGGTATCTACAGCAGCGCAAAATGTCGCGGCTGGCCGAACTCGCCCGTCAGGAGGGTGCTGATTGGGTGGTGCCTTTCGATGCGGACGAAATCCATATTTGTCCCGGTGGCCATGTTGCTACTGGTTTGGGTGAAATGCCTGATGATGTTCTCGTTTCCGAGGCCCCACTTTTTGATCACGTAGCGACGGGCGTTGACCCGGATGATCCGAATCCGTTGGATCGTCTTGTATGGCGGCGTGCCGCCCAGGCACCTTTGAGGAAAGTAGCCGTCCGGGCAGTTGAGGGCGTGACAATACATCAGGGAAATCACAGCGCAACGTTTCCCGGCGTTCGTCACCCGAAAACGGTTACCGACCTGATGGTTGTTCATCACTTTCCGTACCGGTCAGTGGAACAGTTTGTGTCGAAGGTCCGCAACGGTGCTGCGGCATATGCGGCAACGGATCTTCCCGAATCGGCGGGGGCACATTGGCGGCAGTACGGCAAGATTCTTGATGAGCAGGGTGAGGCGGGCATCGCGGAGCTTTTCCGTACTTGGTTTTATCGGGACGACCCGACCGCTGACACGGTGATTCATGGGGAGCAGCAGACCGCGCTTGTGCACGATCCGTGCCCGAAGTAATCATTCCTTTTGCGGGTGATTGTCCGCACCGCTCCAGGGCGCTCGGTTGGGTTCGGAACCGCCATGAGTGGCCCGTAACTGTCGCGGTCGGCGGTGAACCTTGGGTGAAGGCGGAGGCGATAAGGCCCGCTATTGAGGCGTCTTCGGCTGATGTTGTGGTTATCGCTGATGCTGATTGTTGGACGGACGGTTTACCCGATGCCGTAAAAGCGGTTGAGCTTGGGGCACCGTGGGCGAAACCGCACCGCCTTGTGCATCGTTTGACTGCCGAGAGTTCGCTGGCTTTCATGGCCGGGAAGCCCTGGAGTGAGCTTGCCGAACCGGCATATCAAGGTGTCGCTGGCGGCGGGTTCATTGTTGCCCGTCGTGAAACGTTGCTTGATGTTCCCATGGACCCACGTTTCGTTGGTTGGGGTCAGGAAGACATTGCGTATGCGATTGCCCTCCATACCCTTGCTGGCCCCGCCTGGTTGGGTGACGCGGACCTGTTTCATTTGTGGCATCCGCCTCAGGAAAGGCTGTCGCGGATGTGGGGATCGGTTTCTAACAAGCGTTTGTTGAGAAGGTATTCCGCCGCGAAATGTAAGCCGGATGTGATGCGTTCGTTGATTGAGGAGATACATGTTGCTCACAGACCTGATGAATCTTCCTTGCTTGATTGTGAACCGCACGTCTGATGGTTTGGACGAGTTCGGCAACGATGTTTCCGGCGAGGCTACGGTTGAGACTGTTTGCGAGCTTCAGCAACGGCAGCGTGGGGAGGACGGTGAGGAACTCGCCACTGGATCGTTTTTGCTTGTGGTCCCTTCGGGAACGGTTCTTGGTTCTGCCGATTCTGTGGTTGTCGAGGACGTGGAGTACGAGGTTTCGGGGGAGCCGTGGATTGTTCGTAACCCTCGCACTCACTTGCCGTCACACGTTGAGGCAACGGTTGTTCGTGTCGCGGGAGCTTGGGAGGCCGGTTCGTGATTGGGGCGGAAAAACTCGTTACGGATTACCTCACGGGTGAATTGGGGGTGCGTGTTAGCGGTTCAACCCCCAAGGACACCGGCCAGCCGTGGATAAAGGTAACTCAGCTTGATGACCGGAACGTGGCGGGGGAACGCACGGATCATTTCAACGTGAGTTACTTGCAGCTTGATTGTTACGCGAGCGTTGACGGTCCTGCCGGTCAAGCGGAAGCATCCAGCTTGTATGAGGCGGCCCGGAATGCGTTGCTGGTTATGCCGGACGAAACTTTCAGCGACGCGGTTGTTACCGCTGTCACGTTTGGAACGTGCCCAAGGGTGCCGGACATGGAATTTGATCCACCTAGGCAACGTTACGTTTTGAACGTCAATCTTTACGGGCATTCGAAATGAAATATGTGCCTAACTGGAACTCTGAAGAGGAACTTGTCAAAGATGACCGGTTCGTTGAGGGTTTGAAGAAATGCGCAAGGGATATTCGGGATCGTGCTTACTACATCAAGCATGACGTGATGCCTAATCGAGATCATGCCAAGGTTGAAGTTGTTGAGATCGACGGGCGCGTATATGTCGTGAACACTGATCACGGTGGGCACATTGACGAGTTTGGTTCCGTGAACAGCGTTCCGTATGCGCCTTTGAGAACGGCTGTAAAAGCCGCAGGCTTCCGGCTCAACGAGTCGGAGTGACACCCGCCCTTCGGGGCTACAAGTAAAAACCATTGCCCCCTGGGGCAGGAGGTAAACCCATGCCGCAAGACTCAGATGAAATTCTGGTTGCAGCTAAGGGCGACATCTATATCGCCCCGGTCGGCACATCACTTCCGACCACTGAAGTGGCCGCACTTAACGGTGCGTTCATCAATCTCGGTTACACAACCGAGGAAGGCACCAGCCTGAATTACGGTCAGACCACCGAAGAGATTGGGGCGTGGCAGTCCGCTACCCCGGTTCGACGGATCAGGACTGGAACCAGTATGGCTGTGACGTTCAATCTGTTGCAGTTCAACCGTCTGTCCACTTCGCTTGCTTTTGGTGGTGGTACTTGGTCGAACGCAAGCGCTACTTCGTGGCGTTACGATCCGCCGGATGAGGATGATGCCGTTGCTGAATACGCGATGGTGGTTGATTGGCAGGACGGTTCCAAGAAGACCCGTCTGGTTATGGAACGCTCCACTGTTTCGGAAGACGTTCAGACCACGTTGGTTCGCACCAATGCTGCGGTCCTTCCGATCACCCTCAAGAGCCTGAAGCCTGAGAACGGCGCTAGCGCCTGGTACCAGGTCACTGGTGATCCCGAGTTCGGAACTACTAGCTGATGACTGATAATACTAAGTCAAAAGCAGCGGCATCGAAGTCCGGTACTTCGGTTGTTATTGGTGGCAAGAAGTTCACGATTGCTTCCAAGTTGCCTTTCAGGTTCCTGAAGGCAGCACAGGATGAAAACCTGACGGAAATCATTGAGATTCTGTTGGGTGAGCAGGCCGATCAGTTTTGGGCGTTGGATCTTTCGATTCCTGAGGGAACGGAAGCGGTTCAGAAACTGGTTGAGAAGGCAGGTGCTTCTCTGGGGGAATCCTAAGCCTCAGTGAGTTCTTTGGCGATGAGTCATGGGACGCACTTGAGGCGGATTTCCAGCGGTATTACGGGCTGGATCTTTCCCGGGAAGTAAACACGGCGGGTCTTCGGCGGCTTTGGGCTTTGACAGCCAATTTGCCGCCGGAGGCCCAGTTGTGGACGAAGTTCAAGACGCGACCTAAGGCGGCGTCTTTGGATGAACTTGACGAGTTTTTCGCTCGGTGTCGGGCGGACTAAGGAGGTGATTCTTGACGCAGATCGGAACAGCGTATGTTGAAGTCAAGGGTGACCTTACTCAGTTGCAGGCGGATGTTGCGTCGGCTTTGGCACCGGCGAAGCTCGGCAAGTTCGGCAAGGTTGCCGGGGTTGCGATGGGTGGTGCTTTGGCGGCTGGGGTTGGGGCTGCTATTGCCGGGAAGATTGCGTATGACCTTGGCGCTGAGTTTGATGCTGCGTTCGACAAGATCCGCATCAATACTGGCAAGACGGGTAAGCCGCTTGAGAAACTGAAGAAGGATTTCAAGGCTGTGTTTGCGTCGGTTCCGACCGATGCGGATACGGCAGCGGACGCTATTTCGAATCTGAATAAGCGTTTGGATTTGTCCGGCAAACCATTGCGTGCTTTGTCGAAGAACATGCTGGAGCTGTCTCGCATGACGGAGACGGACCTTACGGGCAACATTCAGTCGATCACCAGGTTGTTTGGTGATTGGTCGGTTAGCACTGCTGGCCAGGTTCCCACGCTCAACAAGTTGTGGCGGGCGTCACAGAAAACTGGTGTGAACATCAAGGATTTGTCTGACTTGATGGTTCAGTTTGGTTCTCCGTTGCGGAACCTTGGGTTTGATTTCGATACGGCTGCCGCAATGTTCTCGAAGTTTGAGAAGGAGGGCGTGAATATTCAGACGGCCATGCCGGGTTTGCGGATGGCTTTGAAGAATTTCGCGTCTGATGGGAAAGATCCGCAGAAGGCTTTGGAAGCGACTTTCAAGGCGATTGATAAGGCGGGGTCTGTTGCTGAGGCGAACACTATTGCGTTTGAGGTGTTTGGCACGAGGGCGGGACCGGATCTTGCTGCGGCTGTGCGTGAGGGCCGTTTTGAGTTCGACAACATTGAACGGTCGATGCGTAAGGGCAAGGACACGATCATGCGGTCGTCTAAGGACACGCGTGATCTTGGTGAAAACATGCGGGTGCTTGGCAACAAGCTAAAGGTTGTGTTTGAGCCGTTGGGCACGTTGGTGTTCAACACTGTTGGCAAGATTTCTGAGGCGTTGGCTGCACTTCCGGTTCGGAAGTGGTCAAATGATGTTCAGCGGTTCGTGAAGTACAACGAGGATTTCAAGGATGTTCTGGATGCGGTAAGGGTTGCGTTGAGGGTTTTGGGGGCTGTGTCGAAGGTTGCTTGGGGAATCATGAAGGATCAGTTTAAGGCCGCCTGGGGTTATCTCAAGAGCGGCCTTCTTGCGTTGAAGGGCCTTGTGAAAATTGTGTCGGGTGTTTTCACGGGGGATTGGCGTAAGGCATGGTCTGGTGTGAAGGATTTGTTTAGGGGTTCTGTTGGCATTGTTTTGAATGTGATGCGTGGAATGACTGCCCCGATGCGTGCGGTCACGAAGCTTGTTGCGAAGGGTATTGCTTCAGCGTTTGAGTGGGGTTGGAGCAAGGTTGAAAACATTTTCAAGGGTGGCGCGAACGCGGTTATTTCGGTGGTCAATAAGATCATTGATGCGATCAATGTCATTCCGGGTGTTCCTGACATTGACAACATTGACAAGATTGGCGGGTCTGGTTCTTCGTATTCTCCGTCGAGTCAGGGTTTGCCGCAGGGCCGTCAGCGTGGCGGACCTATTTTTGGTGGTAAGCCTTCGGGGGATTCGGTGCCTGCGTTGTTGGAGCGTGGCGAGTATGTGTTGAATCGGGAGGCTGTGAAGACGGTTGGGGTTGAGAATCTTGATCATTTGAATTTTCGTAAGGCCCGCCGGTTTCAGAAGGGTGGCCCGATTGGTTTGAGTCTTGGTGGGGATGCGTGGGAGGCCGCGAAGGGTGCCGCTGGGAGCGCTATTGGCGCTGCGGGCGATGTTGCTGGGGCTGCTGCCGGTCTGGCGTTGAAGCCAGCTTCTTGGTTCATCGGGAAGCTACCTAAGCCGAATATTCCGGCACCATTCACGGGTCTTGGTCCGTGGATGATTGACCAGGTAACGGAGTGGATCAAGGACAAGGTTCCAAAGATTGGTCCGGCGTCCGCCGCGGGGGCTGGCGTAACCAGGAGTTATCCGGGGCTTTCGGGTGACACTGATTTTGCGATTGAGCTTGGGCGTCGGCTTTCGCGCATGTCAACCACGTTGGGCATCCCGATTTCTGTGACAGAGGGTTTCCGCACGTTTGCTGAGCAGACCGCCCTGTGGAACGCTAACCCGAATCCGATGATGGTGGCAAGGCCGGGAACGTCAAACCATGAGGATGGGATGGCGGCTGATATTTCACCGCAGAAGCCGTCCTACGGTGGACGCGAGGGACACTTTGGATTGAAGTTCCCGATGTCTTGGGAGCCGTGGCATATTGAAATGTTGCGGCGTGGCGGCAGGGTTGGCGACATTCTCAAAATGGCCATTGGCGGCGGGGTGAATATCAACCGTCGTTTCCGTGGTGCTTTGTACCCGAGTTCGGCGTGGAATGCGTTGCCTGAATTGTCTTTCAATGTTGCTGCCGCGTTGGCGGAGGCTGCCGGTGATTGGGCTGGTACGGACATGCCGGGCGTGACGTTTGCTCAAATGTCTAAGGGTGAGGGTGCGTTGAAGCCAGGGTCGATGGGTGATGACAATGGTGACGGGAAGCCGGACGGGTACGGTTGGTTGGCTATCACGCGTCCGTATGGTGATGGGTACGGGGTGAAGAATTACGAGGACATGCTGAACCCTGTGTTGAATGCTGCTGTGGCCGCGAAAATGTATGGTGCGCAGGGCATTGGTGCTTGGTACGGTGACCGGTTTGTAACGAACCAGAACGCGCATTACTCGGGTGGCTATGACATTCGTAAGTCGTTGGGTGGCATGTCGTTTGCTGAGGCGGTTGGTTCTCCGGGTAAGGGTGGCGGCGTGTCTGAGGCGGAGAAGGCCCGTCGTGAGGCTAAGGCCCGGAAGGAGGCCCGTGAGGCACAGGTACGGAAGCTTATTCAGAAGGCTGGTGCTGCTGATAGTCCGTTGGCTAAGAAGGGGGCGTTGTGGCAGATCCTTGATTTGTACGCCCAGTTCGGTGAGTTCGGTTCGATTCGTGGCGGTGTGCTTGCTGGTGGTGCCGCGCCGGGTGGCCGGTCTAGCGAGAAAGCCCGGTTGCTTGAGCGGGCAGGTCAGATTGCTTCGTTGCCTAACCCGAATCGTGGTGCCGGTCAGCTTTATGGGTTGGTGCGTTGGCTTGAGGATCATGTTGACATGACGGGTGTTGAGAAGGGTGATGAGCATCTGTCGGACAAGCTGTCGAAGGTAATTGATCGTGGTCAGGGCCGTGCGGGTAAACGTCGGAAGCGTATTTTCTCAAGGTTGGCTGGGTTGCCGAGGGCTTTCCGGTTCACGAATCCTTTGGATCAGGCTGATCGTAACATTGCTTTGTTTGGGGAGTGGGCTGATATTGCTGATCAGAAGGCGGGGAATCCTGCGGGACCGGGCGGTTCTGATTACACGGATGATGAGCTGGCGGGTGTTGTTGGGTATGTCCGCAAGTTGTTTGGTTGGCAGTCTCGCAAAAAGAATTTGTTGGATACGGCGATTCCGTTTGCTGATGGGTGGGTGAATACGTTTAGGGGTGAGGTGCGTCGGGCGTCTTCGGCTGGGTCGCCGGATCATTGGAAGTTGCCTGGGTTTAGGCAGGGGTTGTCGGAGATGCTGAGGACGTTGGGTGTGTTGCGGTCTGGTCGTAAGGCGTTGGTTGGTTTGACGGGTGAGGGTGGCGAGTTGTTTCAGACGAAGCAACGGTTGGCTGAGCTTGGTGTGACTTCAACGGTTGAGAAGGAAGCGGCTGCCGGGGTGTCTATTGGTGATTTGACAAGCATTATTCAGGCCGCGAAGTTTGGCGTTTACGACAACATTCCCGTGCTTCACGATGGCGGCATTTTCCGTGCTCCTGCGGGCCAGTCTGAGGGTTACGCGTTGTTGCGAGATAAGGAACGTGTCTTTACCCCGGAGCAAATGGCGGGCGGGGAGTTTCGGGTGATTGTGAATGGTGACATTGTGTCGGATCATCCGAACCCGGTTGAGGCTGTGATTGGTGACCGTAGGTTCAAGGTTGCGGTTGAGAAACGCATTTCGGAGAGTCGCCGGCAGTCGGATCGTTTGGCTAGGCAGGGGGTTGGTGTATGACGTATGTGAGGTTGGCCCCTACTTCTACGGGTTCTAATTCCGGTTCGATTACTGGTGCGTCGGTTCATGCGGCACTGTCGGATAACAGTGACAGTACGTTTGTGACTTATCATTATGGTGAGGCAAGCCTGTTGGGGTTTGCGGATCTTACGTTGCCTTCTGGTGCGCAACTGGTGTTTGCGCAGTTGATGGCCCGGTGCGCGAAGAACGGTACTGCTGCCGCCAGGTTGGACACGAATTTGAATGTGGATGGGAATCAGAAGGCGCAGACTGCGGTTACTGGCACGTTGCCTGCGGAGATGGGTGGTGCCGCTAGGGGTTATTATGGGGCGATCACTGATGCGGGTGTTGATGCTGCTATTGGTGGGATTAGTTGCGGGAGTTCGTCGCAGTTGATTGTGTATGAGGCTTCGATTCGTGTTTTGTATTACGTCAAACCGACGGTGACGGTTACTGCTCCGACTGGGACGGTGACCACGAATGAGGTTACGGTTGAGTGGAGTTCAGTTTTTGATCCGGATGCTGTTGGCCCGTACAGCTATGAGGTGAAGATTTTCTCGGCTGCTCAGTATGGGGCTGGCGGGTTCAATCCGAGTTCTTCGACACCCACTCTTTTCACTTCGTTTGCTTCGGGTCAGTCGAGCGTACTATTCGCTAACTCATCGTTGGCTGACGGGAACTACAGGGCGTATGTGCGGGTTGCTGCGGCTAACGCTACGGACTTGTGGTCGGATTGGGATTATGAGGCGTTTACGGTGGATGCCCCTAACCCTGGGGTTCCTACGTTGACGGTGACAGGGGAGAACAGTAATGGTCGCGTGAAGCTTGAGGTGGATGACACTTCGGGTGACACGGGCACCAACTATTTTCATGTGCAGCGTTCTGTGGGTGATGAAAGCTACGAGGGGTTTGTGGCGGGTCTTGATTGCTCGTTGCTTCTTCCGCTCGGTGCCGCTGATGGTCTAATTGACGCGTCGGGCAATGGTCGTAACGGTACGGCTGTGGGGGGAGTGACTGTTGGTGGGGTGGCGGGGCCGCTCATGGTTGGTGATGAGGGTGCTACGGATTTCGATGGTGCCGATGACCGGATTACCACCGCGTATTCAACTCGACGGAATCTTTGTACCAATCCTCGTGCGGGTGCTGGTGCCACAACGGGCTGGGGCGCTGGGGCTAATGGCTTCGACACGTTTGAGGCGCTCGCTTCGCTCCCGACAACTTCGGGTTTGCCCACTAGTTTTCCGGCTAAGTGTTTTCGTTTCGTGGGAAGCACTCCGGGTGACCGTGCTGAAATGTCGCTTACTGGTCTGACGAACGGCGCGCAATATACCGTAGTGGCATATGTTCGTTTGACAAGTTTGTCTGCCACTGATGTGTCGCTGCGTTCGGTGACCGCTTCGGCGGGTACTGCTTGGACTGCCGTGGGCGGTCCGTTTACCGCTAAGTCGTTCACGTTTACGGCTTCGGGAACCACTGAGACTATTCGTTTGTTTCAGAACGGGAGTGGTGCGTGTGAGGGGCATATGACGGCTGTGTTGATTGAGGCTGGTTCGTCGGTCGGCACCTATTTTGATGGGTCGGGCTATGTGGATGGTTCCGGGGCATGGGTTGATAGTTCGGGCGTGTCTTGTGGTTGGCTTGGTACGGCTCATGCGTCCGCGTCTGATATTGGTTGTTTCGCTAACGGTACTTCCCGCACCTTCATGGGATGGGCATGGCGGGACACAAGCAGCAGCGCCGACACGCTACTTGGCGGCAGCGCCACGTCTGTGATGGTTCGACTTGACTCTAGCGGCAATAACCTCTCTTTCTTCCCGAGTAGTGCCGACGCGGGTTCTACTTGGACTTCTGCGTGGCCGGGGAATGGTGAATGGGTTCACTGGGCGCTCACGTTCAACGAGGCAACCGACACCGCGAACCTCTATATCAACGGCGAGTTCGTTTCGGCAAAAACGAATGCGGTTCAGTTTCCGGCAGGCGCGGCAAATCTACAGATAGCAGCCCGAGCCACCGAGTTTTTTGACGGCAAGCAGGCGTGGGTGTCGGTTCACGGGCGAGCTTTATCTAGCGAGGAGATTCAGGGTGCATTCGTGTCGGCGGATGGGTCCTCGTGGACGAATGTGCGCACCGAGCTAGGAGACGGAATGGTTGCGTTCCCGGGGTCGGCGGTGACGTTGTATGACTATGAGGCCCCGAATGGGTCAACGGTCAGCTATCGCGCCAGGGCTTTCAATAGCACGTATTCAACATATTCGGATTGGCAGTCCGGGTCTGGTGGCTGGTCTTCTGCTTCGTGGTGGCTGAAACATAATTCGAAACCGTCGTTGAATCTTGAGTTGGGAATTGTTCGTTCTGTTCCTGGGTTTGAGGTTGCTGCTAACCAAACGGTTCATAAGGTGTTGGGTTCAAGTCGCGTTGTTGTTGTGTCGGATACGGCTGGTCCTGTTACGGGGTCAATTGTGGTGTTGACTGAGGACACGGCTGAACGGCAGGCGTTGATGAACACTTTGGATTTGCAGGTGCCGATGTTGTTGCAGGCCCCGGTGTCGTCGGATGAACCGGAACGGTGGGTGGTGTTTGGGGATCGTTCTTCAACTCCGTTGGCGGATAAGTCTTGGGTTCATGCGAATGATGAGGGGTTGCCGTGGACTGAGGTTGACCGTCCGTCTGGGGCGCTTGAGGAATGAGACCGGTTTCGGATTCTTGGGCCAGCATTGTTGCTGGCTCCTATAAGGCTGCTGTTGAGGCGCATTTGTATTCGCCGGATGGTGAGTTTGTGTCGGAGTTGCCGTTGGTTTCTGGCACCGTGAATTTGGATGGAACAGCGGCGGTACGGGGTTCTTGTGACCTGGAGTTGCAGGGCACGGAGTGGGTGCCGGTTGATGTGACTGACCGTTTGGCCCCGTATGGGTCGGAGATCAATGTGTTGAAGGGCCATGCGGTCGGTGATGGGGAACTGGTGTCTTTGGGCTGGTTTGGCATTGAGGATCTTGAGGTAACGGATGATGGGGCTGGCCTGGGGGTTCGTGTTACGGGAATGGACCGGTTTCGCAGGTTTCAGTATGCGTTGATTGAGGACGACATCACGTTTGCTGCTGATGTGCCGTTCATGCAGATCATTTTGGCGTTGGCGCAGGGTGCGTGGGCTGATGTTCCTGTTGCCGAAGGGTTTTTGTCGGTGTCGAATATCAGTGTTGGGAAACCGTTGTTTGCTTTGGCTGGTGAGGAAACTGGTGAACGTATGCAGGATTTGGCGTTGAATGCTGGTGTTGCCTTGTTTTTCAATGGTGATGGTGAGTTGGATGCGGTGCCGTACACGGTGGGTGAACCTGTTGCTGAGATCAGTGAGGGTGATGGTGGTGTGTTGGTTCAGGCATCGAGAACATGGACGCGGGCGAACAGTTTCAACAAGGTGATTGCTACTGGGGAGGATTCCGGGGCGGCTGATGCTGCTAGGGGTGAGGCGGTCGATGATGACCCTCAAAGCCCTACCTACTATTACGGGCCGTTTGGGCATGCTCCCCGGTTTTATTCACATTCGGATATTGATTCGGATGAGCAGGCCACGCATGTTGCCGAAACAATTTTGGAGAAGGAAGCTGGCACGGCTTCTTCAGTGAACTTTGGGTTGGTTCCTAATCCTGCTTTGGAACCGTTCGATTCGGTGTTGATTCGACGTGAGCGGGCCGGAATTAATGCGGTTCATGTGGTTGACAGTTTGTCGATTGGTTTGGGTGCTGGTGAGGTGATGACTGGTTCGACCAGGGAAAGGCTTGTTGTATGAGTGATTTGTCTCGTCAGCATGAGTTGTCGCAGGATCGGGCTATTAAAGCTTTGCGTAAGGGCAAGGCCGCGTTGCGGCGCGGGGTGGTTACTGCCGTGTCTCCGTTGGAGGTTTCGGTTGGTGGCGGTTCTCCGTTGCCTGCTTTTGCGGTTGATGGTTGTGCGTTGTCTGTGAATGATCAGGTGTCGGTGATTCAGCAGGGTTCGCAGGTTGTGGTTCAGGGCCGGTTGACTGATGATCCGGTGGACGCACCGCCAGTACCGGAATCATGGATCAACGTATCCGGCGGGGTTGGGTTCACCGGCACTTGGGCGAACTTTGGTTCCGGCCGCAACGATGCCGGGTATTACAAAGATCCACTCGGAGTCGTTCATCTCAGGGGGTTGGTGAAGTCGGGAACAATCGGCACCGGCATTTTCACTTTGCCGTCCGGCTACCGGCCCCCGAACATTCAAGTTCATGCCGTCGCTTCAAACGCAGCATTCGGCTACCTCGATATTTCAACCGCCGGGGTGGTTCGTCCACTCGTCGGCAACACCGCCTGGGTGTCCCTCGATGGCATCACGTTCCGGGTGTAGAACCATGACTCCTAACGACATTGGACAGATCCTCAAGGAACTCGGCGGAATCAAAGTTTTGGTTCACGAAATCCGTTCGGATGTTGCCGAAGTCAAAACGGAAACGAAAGCAACGAACGGTCGTGTAACAGCCATTGAGAAGCGCCATGAGCGTGAGGACACGTTGCAGCAGGAACGGGACCATGTTGCTCACGCCAGGGCAGAGTCCCGTCAAAGGTGGGGCGGTTGGTTTGCTCCGATTGTCTCAGGGACGATTGTTGGGTTGATTGTGCTTGTCGCTTCGCTTGTTTTGACACACCAAATCTAGTGTCGTTTTTCCCACATCACCGTGTTTAGACGGCTTGTGGGAATAACCGCACGTTGAAACACCCGCAAGGGTCGAAATAGGAGGAACCATGCGAAAAGTCCACCGTGGACTTTCCCTAACCAGCCCTGCCCCGAAAGGCAAGGACGTTGAGGTACTGCAAGCCAATTGCAACGACCTTTACAAACACTTCAAAGTTGACCGTCGCATCGTTGAGGACGGTGAATACGGCACCGAAACCCACTCGGCAGTAAAAGAACTCGCGTATGTGCTGGGTGTTGGCCCGAACAACCGGAAAGCATTGAAGAACGGCAGGGTCACCAAGGATTGCCAACGTCTGATTCGTGGCCGGAAGAAACGTCACCTTGAAATCGTTCGTGCGAAAACCAGGAAACTTGCCCGCAAGAAACTACGGAAACGTTATGAGCTTGCTGCCGGTCAGATAGCCATCAACCGTGCCGCGAAATATGTGGGCACCACGGAACAACCTCCAGGGTCTAACTGGGGTGGCAACGTCGAAAAGTTCATTCGGTTCACCGGCTATACAGGCCCGGTGTACTGGTGTGGCTGTTGGGCTTGTTGGGTTGTGGTGAAACTTGGTGGCGCGAAAATCCCGTCGAAGATCCGGATGGGTTATGCCCCATACATCACCGCGGATGCCCGGGCGAACCAGAACGGTTTGAGTGCCGTGTCTTTCGATGATGCCCGTCCTGGCGACATCATCACTTTGTGGGGCGGGGAACACATTGAGGTTGTTGCTACCCGTCCGCAGGGCGATCACATCGCAACGATTGGTGGGAATACCAGTCCGGAGCCGGGTTCCGGTTCCGAATTTAACGGGGGCGGCGTCTACAGGCGTATGCGCACACGGTCAGACATTGACTGTGTTGCCCGTCCCGCTTACCGATAGGAGACACATGAAGCTGCGTGCCTACACGAAGTTCATTGTTGCTGCCGTGGGTTTGGCGGTAACGCTCGGGGTTCTTGACCCTGGGCTACAACAGAACGTTGCCGGTTTGCTTACAGCGGTTGGCGTGTTTCTGTTCCCTAACGAGCAGTAGATGCGTCCAGGCCCGATCATCGCAGTCATTTGGCTGGGGTGGTTGGGCCTGATTTGTTTTCTCGTTGCCCGTCGGTAATCAAGGTTTTGTCGCAACCTTGATTACGGCCGGTTGCTAATCAAGCTTAGGAGGCCACTCATAGCCGCCGACATAAAACCGCCGTATCCGCCCGACGCCGAGCTACTGCGAATGTTGCGGGATCTCGGGCCGGGAGAAACCGCCCGTCGCTTGAACCGAACGCCGCGCACCCTGCGCCGCTACCGGCAGGAACGCGGCCTCAACACCGAGGGTGACTATCTCGCCAATGACGGTGAGGTTTCGTTTGAGATTGACAAGTCCCCACCTGTCGGTGGTTGGACCCCGGAAGCTTTGCTTGAGGCCCACGGCCTGGACCCTGCCGAGTGGTGGGTTGCGAACGTCAGGGTTGTCGGTAATCAGTGGGGCGACCCGGAGGCCCCATCGGAGCAAGTCAAGCTGGCTGTCACGGCCAAGCCGATTCGGGCCTCGGCGCGTATCAAGCTGCCGGAACTGGCGGGATGGAAACCGTTACCGAAACCGAAGGCACGTAAGACGGCGGGCGTCAAGACTGCCGTGGTTTGCGGCGATCAACATGCCCCGCATCACGATAAGACGCTTCATGCCCTCTTCTGCCGTTACTTGGCGGATGAGCAGCCCGACCTAATCGAAATCAACGGTGACCTCCTTGACTTCGCGGACATTTCGCGGCACCGGCAGATGCCTAAGTCGGGACCAAGCGGCGAATACCAGTACACGAACACGGTCAACGAATGCTTGCAGGCCGGATTCAACATTCTGTACGACTACCGGAAGGCCGCGCCGAACGCTCAGATTAGGATGCAGTTCGGGAATCACACACAGCGCCTTTACTTCGCGCTGGTGGACAACCTCAAGGGCTTGTATGACATTACGGCCGCTGAGGATGATGTGCCCGCGCTGTCCTTGCGGCGGCTGCTGAGGCTTGATGAGCTTCATGTGGAGCTAGTTGAGAAGGACTGGGAGCAAGCCAAGACACGGGTCAATCGACGGCTAACGGTTCTTCATGGGCATTCCACTTCGAAGAACCCTGGGCAAAAAATGTTGAACGATCTGACGGGTTCTACGTTGCAGGGCCATAGCCATCGCATCTCGTTGAATTACCGAACGTCACACGATTTGGATGATGGCGCTGAGACTCGTTTGGCGGGCGAGTGCGGGTGTATGTGTGAGATTGAGGGCGGACTCGATTATGCCCGCGACCCCGATTGGCAGTCGGGTTTTATGATCGTGAAGCATTGGTCGGATGATGATTTCACGGTGGCCCCTGCTATCTATTTGCCCGGTCGTTTGTTGATTCCCGATGGCCGCAGGTACGACGCATGAAGCCTTACAGGGATAAACATGGGGTCTGGAACATTGAGGACAAGGCTCCCCCGGCCGATGAACGCTTCGACCTTGAGGTAGCAGACAAGGTTGCCCGGTCGGAGGGTGTGGATGGCTGGTCGAAGGGTCCGGTGTTTATTTGTGAGCAGGCCGCCGAGGAACCGGTTGATTCACCTGCCTGGTTGATGGGTTTGGACCTGTACCCGAAACCGTTTGGGGTGGATGAGCGTCGTGCCCGAATTCATCGTAAGGCAGCGGATTTGTGGCGGGAAATCATGGAACTGAAGGCGCTGTATGAATGAAACGGTTTGCGCTCGTTGCGGTCGTCCTTGCCGTCCGATTGTGTGTGATTGGCGGCAACCGATTTGTTGGGAATGTTTCCGTGTTCCTGCGGGCGAGTGGTGGCATGTGGTTTGCGCGTGAGTGTCCGGATTGCCGGTCGTTGTGGCCGTCTGAATCCGACTTTTTCAAGTGTCCGCAGTGTGGGGTGGATACGCGAACGGTTCAGAAACGTCCGATGACTTCGCGGGATGCGACACGCAGGTTGCGGGGCATTGAGTTTGAGCGTTGGTATCAGGAGCGTGAGAGGAACCGGGTGGGGTTGTCGCCGGAGGATCGGGGCCGGGAGCAGGCGGCACGGGATCTTGAGGAGATTCGTCGGTTGGAGCGATTGCTGGATGGCTAACGCGAACGCAAGATTTGGCACCGAACGTGAACGCAAGGGCCTGAAGCTACTTCTGGCCGATGGCTGGCTGGCGGGCCGCACACCTGGCTCTAAGGGCGCAATGGATTTGTGGGCGATGAAGGCCGGGGAGCGTAACCGTTTGGTTCAGGTGAAGGGAACTGCTGCGGGAGCGTTCGCTGATTTTGGTCCTGAGGCCCGCCGGCGTTTGATTGAGGTGGCACGTCAGGGAGATGCGGACGCGTGGTTGTTGTGGTGGCCTCGTGATTGTCAGCCGTCGTGGATTCATGAGGACGATTGGCCTTAGTGTCGCTCATAAGCAACTTTATGCGGGTTAAGGTCGCTTATGAGCGACTTTAGGGGGCGGTTGGTGCCTGTGTTTAGTGCCTGATATTTCTGTCGTTAGCCCTGCCGGGTTCGCTCGGTGGGGTTTTCTGCGTTAAGGGGTGCGGCCCCGAGGGTGTGGGGGCCGCGTGACCGTCCTCCACAATTCCCCACAGAAGTACACGATTCATGTATGCTGTACACATGTTGGGAACAAAGGCAGCCGGAAATCGTTTGAGGGTGCTTCGTTTGGAGCGCGGCTTGAGTCCCGAACAGTTCGGGGCCAGGGTTGGTTTGTCCGGCATGACGATTCGCCGTCTTGAGGACGGAAGGCAGAAGCGTGTTCAGCCACGCACGATGTTCAGGGTGCCTCAGGAGGTTGGGGTGCCGGTCGGGGAGTTGTTCGACATATGAGCGATCCGACGATTGAGGTTCCGGTGACGGCACGTATTCCGTTGGGGGATCGTGATGAGTTGGAGCGGTTGGCGGAGGAGGCTGATCGTTCTCGGTCGGCTGAGGTTCGTCGGGCTATTCGTCAGTACCTTGAGCGCGAGTCCGACAGCGAGGTTGCGTCGTGAGGAACTACGACTTCACCCCGTGGCTGATTGGCCTGTGTGTGATCACAACAGTTTGGTTTTGTCGTCGGGCTATCGCGAGCTACCTGCTCGACCGGTTCGACGCTTTGACTTCTGACGAGGGTGCCCGTGACCGTAAGGAGCGGGACGGTGCCTTGGCCGTGGAATCACCCTCGTCGGGTTTGCCTGAGGTGTTACGGCCCATTGGCGGTTTGCCGTCATGGGAATCAACTCGGAGGGATCGGTAATGCCCAGGAGGATCACGGCGGCGCGTAAAGCGCGAATCGAAAAGGCCCGCGAGATGTGGAACAAGGGCCTGTCGGTTGCCGAGATTGCCGACAACCTCGGATGTAATACGAGCTGTGTCTACAAGTATCTAGGCACCGCCAGGAGGCCCAAGCCAACCACCCAGGAGAGGTTCGACCGGCTTTGGGAAGTCACCTGGAGCGGCTGTTTTGAGTGGATGGGCTATAAGACGCCGGACGGCTACGGGCGGTTCATGTTCAACGGACGCTCGGAGCCTTCATACCGCGTCGCCTTGTTTCTCAAGGGCGAATCAGTACCCAAGGGCATGCACGTCGATCATCTCTGCCGCAATCCGGCCTGCGTGAATCCCGCACACCTTGAGGTAGTGACACCGGCGGTGAACTCGCGCCGGGGCATGAGCACCAAACTGACAGTTGCGACCGTGCGCCACATAAGGGCCAAGTTCCATGCGGAGAACATGACCGCTAAGGACTTTGGCGAGAAGTACGCAGATGAGTTTGACCTCAGTCCCAAATACCTAGCCGGGCTTTTAGCCGGGATTAGTTGGAAGGGAGTATGAACATGTCCGAAATAATCGGTTTGGACGCAACGATGGATGAACGTCAGGTGGAGTATGTGACAGCGGCCTTGTCGGCTTTGGAGGATTGTCGCGGCTTGTTGCGTGACGCCGGAAAGTTTGAGTGTAAGGCCGGTATTCCTTTGGAGTTTCAGAGTCGTTTGGCGGCTATTCGGATGGATCTTGAGTCTGAGGAGGGACGGTTGTCTGAGTACGCGGTGGAGGCGGGGGCATGAGGGTTGAGCGGGAGAACAATGGTTGGTCCGTTTACATGAGCGGTAATTACCAGGAGATAAAGGTGGCCTGGTTTTTGATGCGCGTTGCCGCCGACCGGTTTGTTGCGGACAACGAGGCGGTGTCGGCTTCATGACCGTTACCGAAAGCGATGTCATTGAAGCGGAAGTAGTTGAGTCCACTGAACTGGCCCCGGTTGATCAGTCCGTAACCCTGTTCAGGTCCGATGACCCAGTCGAGGTTCTGGCTCGCGCAACCCGCACCGCTGACGCTTTGAAGGACGTGATTAGTCAGCGAGGATTGACCACGAACATTCAGGGTAAGCAACACGTTCAGGTTGAGGGCTGGCAAACGTTGGGGTCAATGCTTGGTGTCACCCCGGTTTGTGTGTGGACCCGTCCGTTGGATAATGGTTGGGAGGCCAGGGTTGAGGCTCGTACTTTGGATGGCCGGATTGTGGGGGCTGCGGAGGCTATGTGTACTCGGTCGGAGCGCATGTGGTCGAAGCGTGATGATTACGCGCTGCGGTCGATGGCTCAGACCCGTGCCACCTCGAAAGCCTTGGCGTCACCGCTTCGTTTTGTGATCACGCTGGCTGGTTATGAAGGGACGCCGGCAGAGGAAATGACTTTTGCCGAGCGTCCGTATGACCTTGCCCGGTTGGAGCAGGCCGGGGCGAAACTTCCCGCCGATGAGAAGCAGGCAATTGGCACGTGGGTGTTCCGTGGTGGCAAAACGCCTGATCCGGAGCGGTTGATTGTTGCTATCGCAAAGATTGAGGGTGGGGATCTTGGAACGTTGGCGGAGATTGTGTCCAGGGATGAGGCGGCAGCATGATTGCCCCGAACAGGTCGGATCGTGTGTATGACGCGGAGCTGCATGGTGGGAATGTTGGGCCACGGTGTTTTTGCGGTCAGCACGCGGAGGTGAACCGGCGTTACAGGTGTGACCGTGAGGCTGTGAGGGCGTGGCACATGAACGATCCGCTGTTTTGCTTTGGGTGCCGGAGCGTGTTTGAGCGTGGTTCGGTGGCTGATCCGGATGTGCTTGGTGAGTCTTTGGTTGGGACTTGTGGTGATTGTCAGGCTGACCGTGAGGGTATTGCTCCGGCCCCGGTTCCTTTCACTAACCGTGGGTTGAACTGGCGTCGTCGCGTTCGGTTACTTGACCCGCATCGCACGGCTTGGGGTTACACGACCGGTGAGATTGCGGCGATTCATGGGGAGTTTGAGTGATGCCTGTGTTTGATGCGTGGTCGGCACCGTTGCATGAGGTTAGGGCGATGGCTGAACGGCTTGGCATGTCGTGGGCTGCCGATTGGGGTGAGGTAAGTGTGCGCAGGGCGGTTGCTACCACGTTGAAACGGCGGCAGGGACGTTGAACGGGTTGCCTTGGGATATTGAGGAGGCCGGTGTTCAATTGCGGAAGGCGTCCAGGTTTCAGCAGGCCGCTGAGGAGGATTTGAAGACGGCTTACCGGGAGGCAGCGGAAGCGGAGGATGCTTACAGGGTTCGGTTGGCCCAGGTGATTACTGAGCTTCGGGACATGTCGGTGCCTGCCACGGTTTGTTTGGACTTGGCTAAGGGTTTTGAGGATGTTGCAGCGCTTCGTCGGGAACGTGACATCAAAGAGGGATTGAAGGCGGCGGCGGAACAGTTGTGTTGGCGTCGCACAGCGGACCGTAAGGACGCTCAGGCGCTCGCTGGCTGGTCGGAGCGTCAGCAGATGGCGGAGGCTGCGGGACAGGTTGAGCACACTTTTGAGAAGCCTGTGGGGGCCGGGGCATGAACGTGTGGGTGATCGTCGGGATTGTGGTTGCGATGTGGATCTCGTTTTGGGCAGGGTTCATTTACAGCGCTGTTCTGGCCGCTAACGGGAGGGGCAAGTGAGTCAGCGCGATCAGATCCTTTCGATGCTTGAGAACGCCGGAGAAACGGGTGTGACGGGCAATGAGTTTTATGCGGCGTGTTTGCCGAGGTTCGCGGCCCGGATCAAAGAGTTGCGTGATGCCGGGTACCGGATTGTCACGGAGCGCATTGACGCCAATCATTTTTCGTACAAGCTTCTGAGTGATCGCACGGTTGGAAAGGGTGACCGTGTGGATGCTCAGGGGGTAGAGCATGAATGTGGCTCGCTGGCCGGTTTGGAGAGACCGGCCCAGTCTTCGAATGTTCGGGTGGTATCACCGCACTCCCTCGGTGGCCCGATAAAGCGGTCTGGATTGGCCGCACAGGGTAACGGTCAGACAGACGGGGATATTCACTCCTCGTCTGTCTATCGCCTGCCTGGTGGTGACGGTAGTTGCGACACAGAATCGTTTCGCGGTCCTGTGGCCCGCAGGTCGGCTGCCGTCACCACGAGGTCGTATTACGAGGCGGAAGAAGAAATGGACTGGGTGGCATGAAAACGCGCCGGGCACTTCTGCGAGAGAACGCGGCGCGAGAACACGTACTTTACCGTCTGTACGACGCCGACGAGAACCTTCTGTATGTCGGGATCACGTTCATGCTGGACACTCGCATGAACACACACTCCCGCGAAAAGCGGTGGTGGGGACAGGTGGCACGAAGGGACACGGCGACGTTCCCCGACAGGCGCTCAGCTCTTCACGCTGAGCGGGTGGCGATCAAGTCTGAGAACCCACTGCACAATTCTCAACGACCGCGCCCGCGTGAGCGTGACGCGGAGAAGGTTGTCTAAGTGGCTTGGGGCAAACTTGATGATGGCTTCTACGACAACCCCAAGATCGTTCGTATCGCGAAACGATCTCATGGCGCTGTCGGGTTGCATGCCCGCGCCATTTCGTATTGCGCGAAACACCTTACCGATGGACACATCCTGGCCGACATCGTTCAGGGCTTTGCACCTCTCCAACGAGACCGCGAGAACATGGTGAAAGTCCTGATAGAAGAAACGGCTTGGTATGAGAACGAGAAGGGTGACGGTTTCATTCTTCATGACTATCTCGACCAGAACCCGTCTAGGGCTGAGGTTGAGGCGAAGCGGGCTGAGGACCGTGAGCGTAAGAGGAAGCAGAGGGCTAAGGACAATGGCTGAGCCTCGTACTTCGTCTGTGAACCGTGCCGTGAAGGGTTACCCATCTGTCCGTAAGGAGTCACAAAAGGAACCTGATTCGGAGTCCGGGCATACCGGACACCGGGATGGGTATGGGATGGGTAAGGGCAAGGGTTTTAAGAGTAGTTATGCGGCTAATGCGACGGATCGTCCTCCGATGCGTGAGGTGTATGCGAGGGAGTTGGCGTGGGCCGAGCAGCATTTGCCTGGTGAGTATGGGCCGTTTGTTGCGTTGGCGATTGAGTCGTTGAAAAGGCGGGGTGTTGCTCCGTCAACGAAAAGTGTGTTGGGGCATTTGTCGGCTTTGGGTCGCGATGCTGCGAGTAGAGGAGGGGTGTGATGCGCTTGTCGAATGTTCGTCCTGGTGATGTGGTTAGGGCTGACCGGAATGGGGTGCGGTTTATGGCGTTGGTGACGGGTAAGGCTGAGGGTGTGCTTGATGTTGAACCGTTTTCTAGTGCCTATACGTGGCGTTCGGTGAAGCCTCGTCAGGTTGTGGATCATTGGCGGAAGGTGCGGTCGTGAGCGACGCATTGAGTCAGCGCATGGACGCCTTGGCACAAGCAAACGCCCGTCGCATCATGAAGGCCGAGTTGAAACGAGAGCTTCAGTCTGACCCGAGCGTTCTGGTCGATGCCATTGTGGCCCGTGCGCAGTTTGTTGAGAACGCCAGGTTGGGCGAATTGCTTTGTGCGCTGCCCAGATTTGGTCCTAAGAGGGCGTCTTATCTGGCGAAGTCTTGCGGGGTCACGTTGGAAAAGCGTGTTGGCACGTTGACTGACCGGCAGGCAACGGTGTTGGCTGGTGCGTTGAACCAGCATTTCGGTTTGGTGGCCTCATGATTTACACGGATACGTATGGCCGTAAATGGGTGCGTGAGGATCGTCCGGGTGGGGTGGTGTTGTTGAAAGGTGAGGGTGTTAGGTGGACTACTAAGGTCGAGTTGGCTCGTGAGGAGCATCCTGCGTTTAGGGGTTTGCGTAAGTCCGGTGAGGACTGGGTGCGGGCATGATGGGTCCGAAAAGGGATTGGCGGGACGCGAGGGCCAAGGTTGAGGATGAGGGCCGTTGCCGGTTGTGTCATATCACTAGGGGGTTGCAGGCGGCGCATGTGACCCGGCGTGAGTTTGATGCTCCGAAGCCGGGACAGAAGACACGGTGGGTGAACCCCGATTCGATTGTTCCCCTTTGCCCTGTGTGCCACGGTGCGTATGACCGGCATGAGCTTTCGATTCTTGCCCACCTTACCCATGCGGAGCAACGGAAGGCGTTGGAGGACATGGGCACGATTGAGGCTGTTCGTCGTAGGACCGATCCCCTGGACTACGCGAGGCCGATTCAGGCTGCTCGTGAGGCCGCTTTGCTGGAGGCAGCATGACCACTCTGGCCCCGGAGCGCACGGATCAGCGCATGGAAGCGTTGGCGGAGGCGAACCGCATCAGGTTTGCTCGTGCCCAGTTGAAGCGGGATGTGAAGGAAACCCCGGCCCGACTGGTGGTGGAGTTGGTTGATCCTCCGGATTGGTTGTTGTCAATGCGTGTTTTGGTGTTTTTGCGGATGCTGCCGTATTGGGGTGCCGTGAGGGTGAAGAAACTTTTGCGGGAGTTCAGGGTGTCTGAATCAGCAACGGTTGGTGGACTAACGGATCGGCAGCGCAAAGTGTTGGCCGAAGTTTTGTTGGAGCGGATCAAGTGAGGGGAGTGTCAGGTGAGTGAGGGAATAGACCCAATGGACCCGGAGAGGGTGGAGGCGAGGTGGGTTACGGACGCAGACGCTTCCGATGACTACCGCGACTTGTGGTCCCGGTGCCAGAAAGCCGAGGCCGAACGGGACGCAAGAGCCGAAGTTGGGTATGCGGTCGAAGCTAGAGCGTTACGAGAACAGCTTGCCACGCAACGGAAGGACTTCGAGGCCCGGTTGTCAGGCAAAACGATGTTCGATGCGGTGGCTTTAGCGGAGGAAAAATGGAAGGCCCGGTTGGACGCTGCCGACGAACTAGCGGAAGCGGCAGAGAACGCGTTGAACGGCCCGCCGATGGCACTAATGGTCGGCTGGGTTCGGTTCGAGGCCGCTCCGGTGGCTGCCGCTCTTGCCCGGTTTCGGGATAGCAAGGAGGAAACGAAGTGAGCATTGAAATCAAACATCGTTGGTCCGGGAAGGTCTTATACACGACTAAGGGTGCTGCTGATGTGAGGGCTGCGGTTGAGCAGGCCCGGCGTGAGGGCGCGTATCTCGGGGGCGCGTATCTCAGGGGCGCGGATC
>ERZ869921.328-NODE-328-length-32166-cov-64.283267_pt1 | contig 32166 bp, 53 predicted proteins | sample MGYA00579310_ERZ869921 | MGnify/ENA primary metagenome ERZ869921 (study PRJEB32216, sample SAMN09231816) | wastewater metagenome | place: USA: Maryland | collected 2016-06-21 | study: EMG produced TPA metagenomics assembly of the PRJNA472060 data set (Reclaimed... | reverse complement strand
CTGTTCTGATTCCCATGTGTTCGTCAATTTCTGGCAGTACGCAACGGTGTTCGATAGTGATAAAAGTTCCGGTCATTACTGCTCCTCGTTTATAGCTGCATAAGTAAAGAAATCTAATACAACGTATTCTGCTTGTTCTTCTGGTATTGGAAAGTCATCCAAAAACATTAAAAGATCTTCATTTAGACCATCCATAGAAGCAATGAACACTTTTCTGTGAAGTATTGGCTTCTTAGTGATCATCACAAAATCTTTATGCTTTTCGACTGTTTTTTCAACCGATTCTAAAAGGTAATCAACTAACCATTCCTGTTCATCCCATAACTTTTTAGATACGATTTGCCTGTTCCAAAATTGTCTGACTGGATAGGTTTTTTCTGATGCTTTGTTCATTAGTTCTTAAATCCTTCTAATGCTTTTATTGTTTTGCATGGGTAAGTATTGCATCCGCAATCATCGCTTGAACCCCATTCATTGCAGGCCCAGCATTCTGTACAACCATCACAAATGTCAGTTGTTATGATCTCGCCGTTTTTTTCATAAATAAATGGTTTGTGCAATTCGCGCACACGTTGAATGGCTCTATGTAAAGTTGATTCCATGTCAGTTTTGACGTATGCGATCGCTTGCCATTCGCATATATGTTCTGTCTTATTTTTTCTAAACATCAGTCATCCCAACTATTCTTGAGCCAGCCTTCAGCTTTGCCGATTGCCGGGTTTTGCGTTATGTAAGTGTGGCAAGGTCTGCACAACAGCGCAAGGTTATCCCTATCCACAATGCTTCCACCTCTAGCCCGTGTCTTGATTTCGTGAACATCCGTTGCATAAGCCACAGCGCAACGCTGACAAGCCGGGAAGTCCCGTAGCAACTCTTTGACCAACTTACGGCGTTCAGTCGCGTACAGGCTCTCCATCTTCTTAGAACGGGGTCTTATTGGCTTAGTCATTGAAAGGTAAATCCCTAACTATTGAGATACACCTTTGCTTCATCACCTGCATTGCAACATGAAGTGCAGGCTCTTGATCACTGATTTTAATAGCTTCTAGGGCTTCAATGATTGTGTCCCGGTAAGCAATTAGGCTTTTATTCCTATAACAGCTAGGGCATAAGTCATAAACAGTAGGTGGATCTGTCTTGTAGTTGTGGACTGCCCACCAGCCATCCCCTTCTGAGGATGACCGGGGGCAAACACCGCATTTACTTGTCATCAGTGAACGGCTTACTTAGATCATCTGTGTAGGCATACTCACGATCTAGTGCAGCAAAGATTGGCTCCATAGAGTCAGTCTGACTGTGTAGATAATCAAGCCAAGCAATGTGCTGCTGTGCTTTGTGATGTAAGGCTAAACGGTATCCGGCAAAGAATACCAAGATAGTCGTAGATACTACTGAGAGTATTAGGGCAATAATCATAACCAAGGATCTTCCGTTAGGTCTTTCTGCTTACTTGCTTTAACTACGGCTGCAATGTCAGATGCTTCGATCTCAACTGCTGTTGCTTTGTTGCCGTTCTTATCTTCATAGTTACGAACCTTAAGTTTTCCAGTCACCATTACTGATTGACCTTTCTTAAAGCTATCTCCAACGGCTTCAGCCAAGCTGCGCCAAACTACAACATCTAGAAATGTAGGTTCGCCGTCTGACCATGTTCCGTCTTGCGCTTTCTTTCGTTCATTGCAAGCAATTCTTAAACGACAACGGCTGATTCCGCTAGCGGTTACTTGGAAATCTGGGTCGAACGTTAGATTCCCGATTGCTGTAATTGTTGGTAGTGCCATTTTATTTATCCTGCTTCTCTCATGCGCTTACGATAAGCGCGTGTGTTTTTTGCTTCCTTTGTTTGTGATTCAAAGGATTCTTTGTAGGGTTCATCAATGCGTACTGCTTCGATCCCTAATTCTTTTCTCAGTGACTTGCGCTGTGATTCAGTTGTACCGGCCCAAAAGCCATCAACTTTCACATTTAGAGCGTAGTCGTAACATTCCCAAAATACGTTGCAATTCATGCAAATTCTTCTAAGTGTCTTTTCTGTTTGTGGTGCTATCGCTCCATTAGGAAAGAACAACTCAGGGTCTACGCCTAGGCAATTAGCTTGATTTGTATCAAACATCTTGCACCTCGCTTGCAATTACCTGACAACCAATCCGATCTGTGGCGTACTGCTTTGATGCGCTTAAAGCTATAACTAAGGCATCGTCTGTGTAGAGTCCACCAGTTGTAAGCCCGTCAAAGGTGCTGCGAACCAGTTTGTCTAGGTCAGGTTTAACAGCAGGCCATTTACGATTGACTGTTTTAGGTCTAGGCAAATGAAACACAAGGGCAATCTCTACCGGGGTAGTTAGTGTCCATTGTTCAGCCATAGGCCATTTGCTTGCTCTGTATTCCTGCGTAGCGTTTGCAACGGCTTCGCGCCAAGGCTTAACCTTCTTGCTTGATTCGACCATAACAACGCGACCATTCTTAACAAAGCCATTTTTTGAACCTTGCGGTGCTGGCTCGCCGTCAATCCAGAAGCTATACATTGCCCACCCACACTGCGTGAATAGAACCGTGTGATGCCTTGCGCTTAGAAGGCGCGTATCCAACCTTGCGAATAATCCCAGCGCGTGCTGCCTTGTTCATAACTGCGCCTGATGCGTTGTTCTTGTTCATGCCAACGTCACCGCTTGGAAGTCCTGTAATTGCTAAAACATCTTCACTTGTGAACTCTGTTCCGCGCTTTGCCAGTTGTTTAATAGCTTCAAAGGCTTGTTCTGCCCAATCAGGTTGCGCATCTAAAGCTAGTTGCATTCCAATTTCTTTAGTTGTCATCACGCACCGCCCTTAGTGCCGGGTGATTTTCTGACGGTGGCAAACTATCGCGTACTGCAAAAGATAGGGCCATAAGAATCATGCCAAAAAATCCGCCTAGTAAAAATAAGACCGCCCCTAGTAAAAATGTCATGCTCCAAACTCAGTTTTCTTGTTGTTAAAAATTAGCCTTAGATTTCGCTTTTCATCTTCTGTAAATTCGCCACCTTGAATTAGTGGCACAATCTGACTTAATTCCACCAATGATGCTGAAGTATTGATGCGATCAATCATCTTTTGTGTCGCTGTGCTTAAATCTTTAGTAGCTTTAGGCACAGGCTTTACGTCTGCCGGTGCTTCCTTAGCCCATAGATCAAGTGCTACCCCGTATCTCATGGCTGCATTCCTTACGGCATTTCCAATAGCCGATTTTTTCTGATCGTACTTATCTCTAGTTGCTGGCTCGCCGTAACCGTAACGAGTAACACCGCAAACAGTTAGTTTTATCCATAAACCGCCGTTTTCATCAAACTTAGGTAATCCTGCTTCATCAAATGCCACTGGTTCCCAAGTCCACATGGGATCTACTTGAAGCAGACGGTCTGTTACCCAAGCGTGGCTGACGTAATCTAATTGCAATCCGCCAGTAGGTAGTTTCTGAATTTGTTCTTTTGGAAACGGTGCGCGTAACGCATCTTGTTGTTCTTGTTTCATGCTTTGTCCTTTTCAATTTGTATGTTTTTAATTTTGCTTTTTAGTGTCATAGCTTCTTGCCGGTTTAACTTGGTCGTATCAAAAGGTTTACCAAGAAGGGCTGACAAAAATTCAATTTGCTGCTGTGGTTGTGTAATGCCTAAGTATTCAAGCATTTTTCTAATTTTGTGTTTATCGTCAAGCGTTGCCCGTTCCATTGAAAAGGGTACAAATCCCATTAGTTACCACCTAGTGCGTACCAAGTGCCTACAAATAAGACCCAACTAATACCGACAACGGCAACAGCTTGACATACTATGCCAATCATCTTGGCGCGTGGTGTCCAGTTCCAGTCACGCATTTTGCACCAACCTAGAATCCATTGCGCTTTTTAAGGTTGGGTAAGTTGAGCCAACCCAGTCAATGTCCCAATCTTCTGAGTCATCGTTGATAAAAACTCCCCAGCATCTTGGGCCGACATTTTTAATCATAAATTTTTTATCAGTTGTTATGTAAATACGACCACCAAGTCGCTTCCAATTAGTCATCTTCAGACTCCTTTTCTAACATTGCTGGTGCAGCATCGCAGGCTACACATGGCATAGTCGCGCCAAAGTCATTCCAAGGAACTTGTTGTTCTTCAAAACACTCAAGACAAATTACTGATTCTGTTGTTGGCATTTTTATTTTCATTACGCACCTACTACTTTGCAAAATTCTTGTTCGCTCATTTTTTCTTGCATTGCTTTCATAATCCAACCCCGTGTGACAAGAAGCGCATCCGCATCTTCATTTTTAAGTGCGCCATTACGAACACGGGTCATCATTTTTTCAGACACAATCCAAAGATTTTTTAAATCTTCAGCTTTCATAGTTTGCAACTTTTCAAAAGCGTTCATTACGCACCAGCCACATAAACGTTGTTAAAAGTTTCTGAACAATAACCTTCAGCGTGACTACATCCGGCGTGCGCCCAACCTTTTTCAAAAGATCCATTGCCAATAGCTTCTTCCATAGATTCGATATATTCAGCTACTAACTTTTCCCATTCAGGGCTTCCAACGATTGATTCCATTTGCTTTGTTCCTTTGCTTCTCTTGGAACTTCTCAGTTCCCCTTACATGTATAACGTTACAGGATTTGGTCAGATTTGTACACCATTTAGGACATTTTTAGGTAACGTTTTGATAACAACTTATTCGAACATTTGTTCTAATTTGTGTAAGCAAAAACTCTTAAAAATCTACGCTTTTCTAATTTGTCTTTTGGTAGCTTTGGGGACTTAGATAACTTTGCTCTTTCGATTGGATCCAATCCGCCCCACATGCCCCATTTTTCATCAATACCAATTTCTAGACAAAATCCAACAACCGGGCATTCTTCACACAATCGCCGCGCTATGTCGTAAAGGTGCGGTTCATCATCTTCAGGAAAGCAAGTATCCGGGTGAGCATCGTTACAAGCTGCCTTGTGCATCCAGCCTTCAGGCGCAGAGCAGATTAGGCACATGCCAGAATCTAGCCATTCTTCATGCTCACAGTCTTTGATCATTAGACCATTATGGTCGCTTTAGTCCCATTTCCACCAATTTGGCGCGTACATCGTCTGGCATTCCCTGCGATCTAGGAGTAGAACCAATAGCCCTAACGTTGTTTATTTCGTTTTCACGGCTTCTGTGACTGCTCCACATAGCGTTTAGATGTGCAGGCATTATCGAATCTGTTGATGATTTGTAGTGCTTTCCTATTGCATCACGGGCAAACTCAAAATCCATAGATTCGCTGAGTGCTAATGACCAGCCTTCAACCTTTGACCTAAAAGCCGTTTCATCAGTTGCGCCCAAACGTGCATCTATCGCTAATGCAATTGCTAATACTTTTCCTACTTCTGCTTTGTTCATTGTCCTAGTTCCTTTGTTTCGTTTTCTAGATTTTTGAGCCAATCAATAGTTTTGGTGAACTTGCTTTGCTTATTGTTGCGTTGTGCTGCAAGGCGTAACTGGTCGTATTGCTTACGCAGTTTTGCTGGACTCATAATGTTTCCACGCCAAAAGTCATCAGCCTGACACCACTGAATAGCTTTTGTTATCTGTTCCCAACTGCGTTCGTCAATCCTGTGAAGTTTTTCCATATCGCTTAACCATTTATCGGTTACCTGTGGCCTGCGCGATCCGTTATCAGCAATTAAGTCAGCTAAAAGATTGCACGCTTGAATAATCTCTTCACCGTAGGTGTGAGTATTAAGTTCTTTGGTTCTAAGTTCTATATGGTTATTAGTTAGTTCACCACTGGTGGGTATAGGGGTATCCCCATCTGTGGGTATAGGTGTACCCACTGGTGAGCATAGGTATCTGCAATTCGTCACACTTGAAGTATGAACGTGATACAGATTTGAAGTCCAGTCACCGTCTTTATTTTTACGGTTAATTTGGCACAATGCACCCATGTCTATCAACTCTTTTTTAGCGCGATCCATAGTGTTTGCTGACGTGCCTAATTGCTCTGCAAGTTTTCTGCGTGACCAAAAACTTGTACCCCGTTTGTTATCGCCGTTCTTGCGCAGCACTAGGTAAAGTTTTATAGCCGTAGCTGAAACGTCAGACTCAAATACCCAATTTGGTATCTGTTGAAACGGTAAAGGCTCAACGTGTATTTCTGCTTTGTCGTTGTCCATTACAGATTCTCTTGAAACTCTACTTTTGACCACTTAAGTCGTAAGGCTTCAACAACTGCGCTGCGCTCAAGCTCTGGCAGGTTAGCAATTTCATCTAGGCTAACTTCAACCATTTCAGAACCACAAAGGAACTCTAGAACGGCAACCATTACTAGCTGATTAGCATCAAACTCAGGTTCATCTAGGTTATCTATTACTTCCCAGACCTTAGCCCAATCAATCGGGGTAACAGCATCGTGATTGTTAAATAGCTTGTGTTCTGCCATCCATGTTGTCTGCACCAATTGTTCGCTTGGTGTTCTCATTGCTTTGCTCCTGTCATTAGTTCTATTGCTGATCTGATCACTTGACTTACATTGGCGTTGTGTTGATGCGCCCATTGTCTAACTGCAAGCATTTGCTCATTATTAAGCCGTAGCGCAATTAGATTTTCTTTTGTTTCTTTCTGTTCGTCAGCCATTGCTAACCCCTTCCATTGTCTTTGTATGACACTAAAGGCATTGTCTAACAAATGCAAGAAGGCACACCGGGAAAAAGTAAACCCACCGCACAAAGCATAAGACGGTGGGTTTACGGTTTAGGGGTTACCTAAAGCTGCGCAAGTCTGCTCAGTCTAGCGCGTAAGTGTGCCAAATACACAATCGCATCGTCAAGTTCTTCTAGCGTTTCTTGCACAACTTGACCGCCAGACTTTGTTTCTATGGATTGTTGATTGCCCCGGCTGTATTGTTCATCGCCTGTGCCAATGATTCTTGAGCGTAGCGACTCAACACAGGCAGTAACTTGTTCAGCTAATTCTTCACTTGTCATTGAATACCAACTCCATAAATTCACACTTGCGACACACTTTGTAATCGCCTTCTGTTGATCTGACATAGAGCATGTCGTGATCACAAGACTTTGAGGTCATCCCATTTCCCTTCGCCTACTGTTAGTGTCAGCATTCCTGCTGGTGCTTCTGCGCCACTTGAATTTGAAAACCACTGGCTGCCACCATCCAAGGCAGGAGCCTGAACCCAAGTCTTGCGACCTGATTGTTCAATGCGCAAATGATGATAATGGCCCGTGAGCAGTAAAGTGGCTTCGCCTATGTCTTGTTGCCCGTGAGCCTGTTTCATCCACCAATCAACAGCCTTACCCCGGCACTGATGACCATGAGCAAGACCAACAACTGTTCCAGCCATGTCTAGAGTCACAGTCAAAGTGTCGTATTTAGGAAAGGTAAAACTTATGTGCTTAAAGTCAGGATGATCAGCCAGCGCATCCGCAACTGCTGAAGCTGCATCTAGCGCGAATGAATCAGTGTAAGTCGTAGCCATTGAGTTTCCAACGCGCACTGCTTCATCGTGATTGCCCGGAACACAAGGCACAATCACCTTTTCAGCAAGTGGCGCAAATGCCTTGACCATGTGAAGTAGTAACCGCCGGTAGACACGAATTTGTGAAGTTAGATCTAAATCCGTTCTCCACACATTCTTTCCGCCTTGGCTACTGAACCCCTCAATACAATCGCCAAGCTGCGGTAGATAGACCGTTCCAATGTCGCGCCCTGCCTTTCGTAGTTCCTTGAGTCGGGCAACCGCTAAATCGGTCTTATGTAATACGTTCTGAATAATCTCCTCAGAGCCACCACCGTCAATTTTTCCGACTTGGGTGTCTGCAAGTACCACAACGTAGGCTAAACGGCTCTCAGACCCCTTTACGGGCTTCCTAGGGGCATTCTGTGGCTTTGGCTTCCATTTCCCTACAACTTCAAGCAGGTCATCTATGGGAATTTGGCGCGTTCCTGATGTTGGCACAAAAGTAGCCCGGAATGATTCCAGCCATTCGCCATCCCAGCGTTGCCATTTAGAACGCCTAAGACCGGTAATACGCCACTTAGCAGGGTCAAGTTCAAACTCAGCTAATAGTTCAGCGTGATCTGGTTCATCGCCTGCTGGTCTAGGTACAGATCGCAGAACGCCACCGCTTGAGTCATACTCAATGCCCGGCTCAAATCCTTTAGGGATTTCTCTAGCAACCCGTTTTCTTTGTTCATCATCGCCTAACTGACTTAGATCATCTTTAAGACTCACAAGCGCAACCGACTTCCTTTTGTCCACGTTTTCTATGACGTAGTAATGACTTTCTATGGATGTTGTGACCATGCTTTTCTAGAACTCTAGAGAGCATCGCCATTGAGGTATCAGAACTATCTATTGCTTTGATTAAGGCTTCTGATTCTTTAGGGGGTAATTGCTTTAGTAATGTCCCAACAGTGCAGGCATTTACATTTGTCTTAACACTGGCTATGTCATCTAACAGCGACACCATAGACCACCTTTCAGATAGGTTATGACTAGATTAGTCCACCCCTACGTCAGTTTGTGGATTTCTTTGGGCGTGTTGCAGGTTTTGTAACAAGTTCCTCAATAGCAACAACGCGCTTTTCTATGTCAGTTTGCTTAGACTCAATGCGGTTTACAGTCTGAGCTACATCGCTAAGGCTTCTGCCGCCATTTGCGCCGGGTGAAATTGGATAAGTAGCTTGATCTATGTACGCCTTGATCGGCTTTACAACAACCCATTTAACGAAAAGACCAACAGCACCGGCAATAGTTGTCAGTGCTGCTGCGTATTGAGCGATTACAAGAATAGACATTATGGAATAGCCAACTTAGTTTCGCGTGTGGTGATTGTTGCCTTGCCGTTTACCTTGACCTGAAAGACAACGGGCTGATCTTTAACAGCTTGAAACATCCAGTTATCTTTGACGAACGTAGTGCCACCTTTGTTTAGTGGCTTTGTTTCGTAACCCGTTGCATCGTTGATGCCTTTAGGGTCGCGCACCCAGCGAATTGTTAGCTCTGTTGCGCCACCGATTTTAGGGGTCTTGATGTTTAGGTAAGCAGACCAGAACGCACCATACTTGCTGTTCTCATTTGGCACTAGGGCAGTTAGTCCAGATGCTTCAACTGAAGTCCATACATCAGGGGTTAGAACTTGCGTAGGGTTCTTGCTCTTAGCATCTGACTTGCGTGAAATGTATTGGCTCATGCTTCCATCCACCTTTTAGGATTGACGTGCTTCTTAGGATTCCAAGTGCGACTAGCAAGAATCTGGAAGTGAAGATGCGGGCCAGTGCTTCGACCTGTGTTCCCTGAGTAACCAATCAAGTCGCCTTTTGCAACTCTCTGACCAACTGACACAGCGACCTTCGACAAATGGCAGTAACCAGCCCAAAGTCCAGCATCGCCATTTGGGAACCTGTCGTTGTCAACAATTACATGAATGCCAAAGGCACTGCCCCAGCCTTTGCGAAACTTATGAACGCCAGAATGCACAACTGTTCCTGATACTGATGCGTACACAGGAGTTCCAACAGCAGCACGACCATCAATGCCCTTGTGAACAGTGCCGTTTGAATACTTTGCGCCGTACTTGAAAGTTGTTGTCCAACTTTTTAATGGGTAACTCATACTTCATCAACTCCAACATCAGTTCCAAAGCGTTCGTCTTTAGGGTTTAACCACGACACTAAAACAGGCAGGCTAGATGCCAAAGCAATGGCGATTGCAGGATGCAGATCAAGGTCATTGGCGTTTAGGATTACCCAGCCTAAAACACCTGCTGCAAATGTGCGTAAGAAAGATGCGATTGGTGAAGTTGCGAACCAGATTTGTAATTGTTCCATGCAGTTAGTTTAGCAAAGCAGAATGCCCGACCTTTTGAGTCGAGCATTCAAGTCACGCGCTAAGCATCGTGAGGTGGTAGTTCTAGTTTACAGTGCAGCCACTTCGTCAGCAGTTAGACCAAGTTCAGCCAACTTAGCAAGTGCAGATTCACGCGCAGTTGCTTTGGCTTCTGCTTGTGCTTGTCGTGCTTCGTATTCTGCTTGCCACGAGTCACGTTCAGCAATTTCTTCTGCTGTAAGTGGTCGTTCGATTGTTTCGCCAGTGGCAGCATTAACAATTACTGCTTTTAATATTTCAGACATTTCTACTTCCTATAACCATAGATTTTGACTACACCGCTCATTGTTCCTGATGCAGGGGCAAAGCGTATGCCCTCGAATGTGTCATTAGTTTCAAATGCTCCAGCACCAGCATAAGCAAAACTTGAACCCCCAGATAAATTAAAACTATTAAAGGTAACACCTGTGCTAGTCGCTATATTTGGTGCTACCAAATCTATAACGGCATTGGTCAAACTTGGTGAAGTGCTTCCGCCGTACATCAATTCAAAATAAGTTAACGACGCACCAAATGTGCTTGCGTTTGAACCGCCACTCGTCGAACCACCTGAACCCCAAAAGGCTTTTGCCGTCGTCGTTGGGGTTGTACCATCAACTAGAGTTGCGCGGATACCAGTTCCACTGCTGCTACAAGCAGTCAATCTGAAAACAATTTTGTAATCATCAAATGCAGAACTAAAAACATTGTCAATTTGAATAGCAGAAGTTGATGTAAAAGTTGTGTTGTTAAGCAAAGTCAAACCATAAGGTGTCTGCCACGCTGAACCTGTGTATGTTTCAATCTGTGGAATAGATGCAGTACCAGTAACACCAATGTAGGAAGTCATGCCAGTTGTAGGTGTAGGAATAGCTGAAGAACGTGCAGCCGTTCCTGCAAAGTACATAACGGATTGCTCCATTAGGTATGTGTTCACATCACTAGCAGTTAATACTTCACCTGCTGTGAATGTCTTTTTACCAGCACCAGCCATTTTGTTTTACTCCTGTGTTGTTTCTAAGTCTAAGTTTACGGCAGATGCCTGTTGTTCTAAAAGTTCAGCGTGTTCTTCATCTGTCATTTCGCGAATTAAATCGTCAATCTGAATTAGTGGTTTCATCATGCGTTCCTGTATCCATACACTCTAATTGTTCCGCCTGTTAGCGTTCCCGAAGATGGAAATATATTAAATGAAGTGTACGAAGTTGAACCAGTAACAAGTCCTGCGCCATTTATGTTTTGTTGATTAGTCGCACATACAGCGTTCATGTAGGTAGGTCTTGTATTAAATGGGTTCAATAATTCAACTGAACCATTTATTCCATTTGCGCCATCTGTATAAATACCATAAATGAAACTGCTTCCGTTGTTAATACCTGCACTAGATGATGCTGCTGCATAAGTGAAACCAGTGTAGCCAGCATAGTACCCAGATGTAGTTGAGCCAAGAGTCATTTGAGTATAAGAATTAGTTGAACCTGCTCCGCCTGAAAAAATTATTTTGTAATTGTCATAACTTGCGTTAAAGGCATCAGTCACAGTAACACTTGAAACACCAGTACCTATCGTCTGTGTCTTTAGTAATACCAAACCAGACTTGCCAGCACCGTTCAGCAAGTAATCTTCAACTGCTTCAATCGCATCGTTAGCGTTTGCATGTTGCGTTGAATGTGAAGGCAGGTTCAGCGAATCATTGGCAGTTGGATTCGTAAAGTTGTCCACACTAGTTGGAAAATTAGTTGGCATTGTTCACCTTAGAAAGCAAGTATGTATCCGAATTCTTCTTGTCCATCGTATCGTACAAGGTCATCATCGTACGAAGCAGTGATTGCATCGTATAACGGCAACGCGCCACCAAGTCTGCCGTAGATAGGGTCATCAAGAACAATAGGGAAGTCCTGTACCGAACCAAAGTCAAACGTGACTGTATGAGTGTCAATCCCAATGCTGTGCTTAATGCCTGTAACTAAGCCGTATCGCTCAATGGCTGGTGGTATTCCGTTAGGGGTAAACACGATCTTGATAACGTCTTGAATCTCAACGGCTAGAAGTTCAGCCTGATCTGCGGTGTTCTTATCGTGCAGGGTTACGTTCAAACTTGAGAAACGTAGTTCTGGCTGATCGTAACGACCCAGCAAGTAGTCAGCCAATACAAGTGAGTCAGCATCATTGACTAAAAGCAGGCCGTCTAAAGATAAAGTCTGAACGCCGTAGATGTCCTGAGATGAAAGATTGTCAGCAACCTGTGGAGTTCCACCTTCACGGGTTACAACAACACGGTTGTACAAATTCTCTGAGCCGTAGATGACTTGAATGTTGTTGTATCCGACAGACTCAGCGCGACCATCATCAGCAAAGATAAGTGTGTCGATAAGTGGTGGAATGGTGATGCGATCTCTGAAAGTTACTGCACCTGCCTTTGACATGAATAATGACCCAGGCTCTGTTGATTCAACAAGTTGCAAATACTGAAGTGCATTTGTATTTTCAGGAACAACATCTGCTTGCAATGTTTCTTGACCTGCGTCAATGTCGCGTTCACCAGCAGGCCATGCAACTTCTGGGCGATTAAGAATTGTTTCGATGCGCTGACCAGATAATTGTGTGACGTTTGTAAATGAATCAATCTGAGTTGCAGACAACTGCAAGAAACCATCAACGCAACTAATCGATGCGTAAGACTTTCCACCTAGTTCATAAGTCAAGTCCCAGTCATCAATGTAACCAGTGAACTGGCGAATGCCGTTGGTTTCAATAACTACTTGCTTGCGCGGCAGAATCTGGGAACGGTAAGGACTATCTTCGTAAAACGGATCAAAGGTGCGATCATCGTTGTGCAAAGTAACTGATGCGTTGCCTGCAGTGAAGCGATCTAGTTCCCGTGACTTGCCGCGTGAAATAGAAGCACTAGCGACATAGTTAGTAACATCAACCAGAACATCGCCACCAAGAACATAGTCGCTATCAAGAACGCCGCGAACTGGATCGTCAAGCGCAAAGAACGAACCACCTGATGCTGTGAGGTCAAACGCAATGTAGACCTTAGTTTCTGGATTAGCCATTTATGCGCTCGCAAATACCGGGCCACTGGCACGCTCGTATCTCTTAATGGCATCCACAATTTCACGACCAATAGAAGCACCGTCTGCCCCCATACCTGCATTCACAGTTAGGTTGATTGTGTTGCCCATACCTGCATTGCGACCTGATAACGGCACAACAGCTTCTGGGCCTGCTTCACCGATAAGTGCAAGCGTTGGGCCTGTAACAATGCCACCCTTAGCAAAGGCAGGAATTTCAACGCCAAGAGATGCAGCAAGGGCTTCAATGTCTTTGCGCTCACCCTTGCTAATCTTTGCGCCCTTTTTGGACTTCTTACTTCTAGCATTAGCAATAGCCGCATTGACTTGGTTTATAGCTCCCTGATTTATTAAGGAACCATCAGCAGTAACAGAGAATCCAGCAGCAGCGATTGCAGCCTTAACACCATCTACAAGGGCTTGACCTGCGGTAATACCTGCGGTGTAGAACTGGGAAGCAGCTGACTCACCAACGGCATCAGCAACCGATTGTGTAGCCGTTACAAGGGTATTAACTTGATCAACAACAGTTGCGCCACCGGCGATAATTTCATCAGCTATCTTGGTTCCAGCATCTGCGCCTGCGGCTAGTACCTGACTGATAGCAGTTTCAGAAAGACCCATTGCCAAAAGTTGCTTGACCTTGGTTCCAAAGTCAGCGGCTTTAGCGGCTTGAGCAACAAGATTTTCTAAGAATGAACCCGATTCAGCAGTAGCAGCTGCACCAAAATCTATAATTCCAGTGATTGCGCCCTTAACCGTGTCTTTGAAACTTGCGTAAGCATCTTTAGCTTGTGCAAGAATTCCATTGCTGCGACCTAATTCATCGCCCAATCTAGCCATTGCTTGCTGCGCCATTTTGCCAGCTTCGCTTAATCCCTTAACGGCAGTAGCCGCTTTAGCAGCCTTGCCAGCTGTGCCACCCAAACCTGCTTGATCAGTACCCGGAACAGCAACAGGGGTAGGTACGTTGCCGCGCTTGACGTTCATAATGCCAGCATTGTCTAATTCATCAGCCGCACGACTAGCCGCTAGAGCTACGGCATTTAGGCTGACAATGTTCATCTGAATCTTGCCGTTCATTAAATCAGCGGCTTGACCCATGTTTCTAAAGGACTTAGTGCCGTTAGATTCCATAAAACGTATTGTTTGATCTGTTGCGCTTGCTTGAATGCGCATCTCAATTAGCTTGCCAACTAGAAGGCCAGCCGCAACAATAAGCGCACCAATACCCGTACTAATTAAGGCAGATCGCATAACTCCTGCTGCAATCTGGGTAGCTGTGGCAGTAGCTCCAATGGCAGCAGTAACACCAATCCAAGCTCCGCGCAAAGCCGCAACTACTGGAATTACTATCTTGATGCCAATCATTACAAGGATTAAATCTTTAACCGTCTTAGCTGTTCCTTGTAGGTTTACTATGACGTTAGAAATTTCTGTGCCTACTGCCTTTAGGCCATCGCCTGCGCCCTGAAGCTTAATGACTTCAACAACACGCTGAACGGCAGGCAGAAGCTCTTGATTAAACGCGGTAACCACTGCCAAGGCTGCCGGTAGCAAGGCTTCGCCAAATCCAGCCTTAGCATCCTGAAGTCCTGCTTGTAGGAACTTCATTTGGTTGGCAAGGCCGCCTGCGGTACGCGCTACGTCACCTTGAGCTAATGCGCTATCTTTCATAATCAACGCATAAGCAGCTTGTGTCTTAATAACCTGCGGCAACGTGCCTTTAGTGGTTTTAATTAAACCTAATCTAAGAGCTTCTTCTTTAAGTCTGGCTTCATTTAAGGCAATACCAAAGCGTTTTAGCGGCTCTGTTTCGCCAGATAGACCAGAACGCAAAGCAAGCAACGCATCATCAATAGCAACGTTGTTAAAGGAAGCAAGGTCAGCAGCCAATTGAACAAGGCTGGTAGACATGTTTGCAGATTCTTGCTCACTAATTCCAAAAGCTCTAAACAAGTTTCCGTAAGTTCCGGCAGCTTCTAATGCGGCTTGACGGCTTACGCCAAGTGCGCTTGCTGTGGTTTTAGACCAGTCTTGAATTGCTTTGGCGTTTTTACCAAATACTGTGTCAGATTTAGCAATAGATTCAGAAAGATTAGATGCAGCCATAACAGCAGACTGCAAGCCTTTAACAACAGATGCAGCACCAACACCGGCTAAGGCCGTCCTCATTATGTTGGAACTAGAAGAAATGGACTTAGATAATTTACTGGATTCCCCAGTCAAACCCTTAAAAGCTCGTTCAGCCTTGGTAACGCCATTTGCATCAAAGGTAGATGTAATCGGAACAATAATTGCCATGATTTATCTACCCTTTTTTAATCGTTCGTTGTATTCGCGACTCAATTTCTTAATTGTATCGTCTACCTGAGATTTGACGTATGGGATTTCCCGTTCAGCAGCAGGGTAGACGTAGCGAGATGCTTTAGCCTGTGTATTCAAAGCTCTAATCATTGCCTTGCCAGATCTTGTCTTTCCTCTATGCTTTCGACCAGCCATGTCAGCAATTTGGAAGGCAGCTGCACCGGTAGAAGTTTTACCTTTAGGGCCAACAACAATTGAAACTAAAGATGTTCCATAGCGTTCTGCTTTTTTAGAAAAATTGGTTTTTACTTTCGCCGTGATTCCAGCCGGTTGCCATGCTGTACGCCCATTGTGAACCATTCCACGCAAAGGTGCTTCAGTAGGAATGTTTGACTTAATTGCATTAGCAACTGGCTGTGCGCCGTTTCTTAGATCTTTTCTAGCTTCTTTAACAATGTCTTTATCAATACTGTTAAGAATTTTGACCGTTTCAGCTAAACCAACAATCTTAAAAGGTAACGCCACTATGACCCCTGACTATTTCTCCATCGCAGGTACATGCTCATAGTAAAAAGCATACGCTCAGATTCTTGCATTAAAACTGACGGAGCAATGCCAGTTTCACACGCAAGGTAAGCCAAATACCAATGTTGGGATGAGTCACCCAACCCAGTTATTTTGGGCTTTCGTCACTCGCTTCAATAGTGTCTACTTCATCGCACCATTCGTCAAAGTCTTTTTTAGTTTTTCCTTGACGGTGTAGCCAATGCCATGCAATCCATAACAAGTCAGTAATCCGAAAATCAGTTTCTAGCGAAGCAACACTCTTAGTGAACTTATCTTCAAAAGCAACAAGATCACGGGCAGTAGCTGAAATATCTTCAACTGACTTGTCATCAAAAGTAACGCGCAGGTTGATTTTCATAGTTACGCGCTAGTTCCGCGTGTGACTGTGCCAGATACAGGCCAAGTTACAGACAAGGTAGCGATATCGCCAACGCTTGATGCAAATGGTGAGTAGCTGTTTACCAAGCAAGTTGCTGTGTATGAAGGATTGGTGCTGTTTACAGTTCCTGAAGTTGGAACGATTACAACAGTAGCCAAAGTGTTAAGCAATGGATACAGAGTTGCATCTACTGAAGATGAACCAAAGTCCTGCATGAATTGAAGAGTTAAAGAACCGGACTTTAGACCGCCGATACGGGTGCGCCATTCGCCACCGAAAGCAGTTGTTTCTAAATCGTCTGATTCAATAGACAGTTCAACGCTGTTTAGGTTTGTTGAAAAGTTTGTGCCGTTTACAGTTACCTTGTAATCGGTGGCTGCGAATTTCGCCATGTTGTGTTGCTCCCTTAGTCTGCATAGCAGAGAACTACGAACTCTGCTGATAAATAGTTTACCTCACCAACAAGTAGTTCACCATAGTTGCGCATGTCTGTAACTCTGGTATCGAACGCCTTGCCACCAAGTGTCTTATTAGATTCTATTGCTAGTTTGATACTGCTTGCCCCGGTGCTGGAACAGTAAGCATCTATTGAGTTTTGCCCGGAACGCTCTGATTGCCTGCCCACAATTACCTGAACTGAAAAAGTGTAAGTCTGCATTCCGCGCTGAAAAGTATCGTCATAGTTCACAGTAATTGGAAAAACAATGGCAACAGGTGGATTTATGTTGTCGGGCTGAAAGTCAGAAACCCTTAGCCCTGAGATTGTGGCTAGGTTTGCTTTAATTCCAGCGCGAAGCTCTGAAATAGAAGCCATTAGACAAAGTTCCTAACCCGGCGATAAGGCGCGACTAGCTGCTCAACATCAGGATCTAAGTAACGACTAACGCGCATTGCGCCCATGTCACCAAATCCAGCAATACCAAGTGGAGAGTCTAAACGCTTGAAGATACGGCTAGATTGAATAATGCAAGCTTGTGTAATTGAAATAGGCACAGATGCCCAACCAAAAACTGCGGTGAGTTTGACTAAAGCCTGATCTGCTTCTACCGGGAATAGGTAATTTTCAACAGCGCGAATGCGTGTGTATGGAACAGCAAGCCCGTCTACGTTTCCATTAAGTGGTTCTAACTGATAATCTCCAACAGCCCAAGTCGTATCAAATACGCCATCGCCTGCTGATGAAGTTTGTAAAGTTATGGCAGTTCCAGAAACGTCATCTATCTGAGTAATGAAAGAATCTTCTGCTGCGTAGTAGCGCGTAGCAGTACCGGATGAATAGAAGTAACGCCCAGCATGACCATCAATAGCCCGTGATGCAGACTCAACAGCCATTTCTAATAGTGCATCATCTACGTTGTCTGAAATACGCAAAGCTGATTTAACTTGTGCAAGTGTGGCGTAGCCGTTTGTGATTGCCAATGGAAACTCCTAAAGTCTGTTCCTATTGTACGGCAGATACAAAAAAGCCCCCAGTTTCCTAGGGGCTAATTGTTAGGCAACCAACTTGTAAGGTTTGCTGTATTTTCCAATGTTGATGTCTATGTACCAACCAACGTTGAAGTAATCGGTTTGAATGTCGCTTTCATCCCAGTTGCCTGCGTTCATTGCTTCGATCAATTCAGTCATTGCTTCCAAAGCAACGCCAGTGAAATCCTTTTTGTACCAGTAAGGATTAACTTGAATGTCCTCGCTGATGTACTTGGTTTCTGCGTTTTGCTCTTTTGCAGTTTGAATCATGTTCTCGTAAAAGTTGATTGGGCCTTCTGAAATGTTCAACACCAAGGATGAATGATTCCTTACAGCCAACGAACCCTTAAGACCATACTTCTTCAAGATAGCCTTGATAACTGGTGCTTTTTCTGCTTTGTTTTCTTGACTCATAAAAGCCATTTTGCTACTCCTTCTTTTTGACTACATTCTTATTGTTTCAGTTTGTATAACGTTTGTCAAGCCCTTTTAGCCAAAACAGCCAAAATTTCTTTAGCTATTTCTTTTTGTTTTTTGATCATTTCTTGATGAACAGCAACAGCAACTTCATATGCTTTTTCAACCATTTCAGCCGAAACTTCCCACCGCGACTCAATCAAGAACTCGCTCATCTCACTACTCCCTAAAACGCCCTACATAAGAATTATCCCATAATGTATAACAGTTGTCAAGAGTAAAAAGCGTTTATTTACAGGGTTTTTCTTTCTTTTAATGCCCTGCGGATGCCTTCGCGCAAAGAGATTTGAGGTCTAAAGTAATGATGTGATTGATAAGGATTACCTACGCGATACTGAACGCCAACCGGCGCAGTCAGTATGTGATTAAAGATAGGCGCAATCCCTGCTTCTTCACAGACCATTTGAGCCAAGTCATTAAAGCTTGTAGGAATGCCAGAGCATAGGTTCCAAGTACCGTCATAGCCGGTCTGAACGTGCCACAGAACAGCCTGAACAATGTCCTCAATGTGGATGAAGTCGCGCACCTGCTCACCGTCACCCCAAATGTCAAAGACTTCTACCCCGGCTAGAGCGCGGTCAATAAAACTAGGGAACGGGTAATCTACATCTTGATCTGATCCGTATCCGCTAAATGGTCTAAAGACAAACATCTTGGAATCGGTCACAAATTGCGCAAGATACTCCCCAGTTAATTTTGCCCAGCCGTAAGTAAGGTCAGGGTTGCTAACTGCATCTAGGCGAATGTCTGACTCTGCTAAACGGTATCTGTGTTCTGGCTTTTGTAGCTCGATTGGGTAAGCAGCAGAACTAGAGAAATAGACCACGTTCTTAGGCTTAGTCTTTTGTACCCAATTAAAGAACTCTGCATCTATGGATAAGTCAGTGGCTACGCTTAATGGCTCGCCTTCGATAGTTGCCCGACCACCAACAATGGCGGCTAGATGAATTACCAAGTCAAACTGTTCTGAATTGCGCTTAAAGAAATCCCGGCAATCGTGTCCGTCTTTTAAGTCAATCCCGGTGATCTTGCTATTAGGCAAAGCCTTTACAAAGTTACGACCAACAAAGCCCTTATGCCCGGTGATAAGTATCTTCATTACCAAGCCTTTACGTTCTCAACATCGTTAGCAAATTCAGTGGCAAGGTACTCAGCAAAGATAGCCTGATCGCCGTTGTGCATTTCAGGCGTGTTCACAGCTGCGTAACGGTCATCGTGTTCAGCCTTGCCGTTTGTGTAGTGCAGGTGTTCAAGGATTACATCTGGCAAATAGTTGCAGTTACCTAGAGCCTTACCCATTGCAAGCCAGTAGTTATCTAGGAACAAATGCTTTAGGGCTGGTGGTGACATAAAGCCCGTAGCCCTGATGATCTTGCTAGACATAACTACGGCAGTTGGCAGGTTCTCGCCTTGCAGTAAATCGTTACCGTAAGCAATGCCGGGCTGATCGCCAATGGCTTCTGCAAGTTTCGTATCCCAACCACCAGTGCGCGGTAGGTGGTCATCACCCATGAAGCAGATGTAGTCATAGTCAGGCGCAAACCATAAAGCCCAATGGTTAAGAGTGCCGTTCATGCCCATACGGTTGGCGATACAGACCTTGACGTTATCTAGCCCAGCCGTTTCTGCCATAAGCCCGTTATAGGTTTTCACGTCATCTGCATCTATTGCAAAGACAACTTCCGTAAAGTCTGCTGTTGCGTTGATTGCTTCAAATAAACGAATCGCGTTATCGTTGCGACCCCGTGTAGGAATAATCGTAAGCATTCTCATTGTTGTACCAATCTCCAGAAGGTGTCCCCGGCTTTATCTATCATGTGTCTTAAGTGATCTGCATCTTGCCAATCTTGAACTGACGTGATGCCTACGTTGTCGTTGGTGTGAATCCTGCACCCTGAAAGAACGGCTTCCATAACTGCGCGACATTCAGACTCAAACGCTAACGGTAAATGCACAAACCATTCGACCCTAGCCATAGCATCTAGAACCTGTTCACGCGGGACATCTGTAAGAGCTTTGAACTCATAACCTGCCTGCGCTGCCCAAAGTTCTGCTTTTAGTCTGCCCTTAAGCGGATGGTTACGAGCTGCCCATAAAGCCCAAGGTTGTTTGTCTAAATGGTCATAACACTTACTGGTGTCGAAGTAACTTAAAACCTGAGCTGTTTTGCGTGGCTTTGCCCAAGATAACTCCCTGCGCATGTGTGCCGGGGTATGGGTTACAAATAAACGACTGCCAGAGATTAAAGAATTAAGCCCTGCCCTTGGTGTCTGTAAATGATGCACAAACACGAACGGGTCATGCTTGCTCAGTTCATACAACTGAACATCTGTAAACGCATCTGTTCCGGTGACAATGACCGAATCAAACTTGCTTGGCTCAAACTGATCAAATGTGTATGGCGTGACAATTTCGATCTCATAGTCCAAAGGTGCTTGCAAGCGGTATTCGTAGTCTGACATTTCTGCGCCACCTGCAAACTGCCCACTGAATAGCCCTTCCTGCCCCACAGAGCCATTCTCAGGCACTTTAACCTGATTCTCAACGTGATGTGTGTACCAGCCTATTTTCACGCTCTACATCCGTTCTAGGGCTTTGGACTCCAAAACCTTTAGTGCAGGTTTCCAGTGTTCTTCAAAGACCGTATCTGCGTTATACGCTTTGGCAAACTCTTGCGCCTTTTCTGACCTGCCACGACCACGCTGATAAGCCTGCTCTAGCGCATCCACAATGCCGGGAACGCTAGGCATGTGGAACCAACTTGCCTGCGGTGCATCCCAAAGTGGCTGACCTTCAATTAACCAGCCGTCACCTAGTAGCTCTGTTGAAGCTGCAAAGTCAGAAATAATGACTGGCGTGCCACAGGCTTGCGCTTCGATAGTTGGAATACCAAAACCTTCACCGTATGAGGTAGCAAGTAGAACATCCATAGCCGTATAGATCGTTGCTAGTGTCTGTTGCTCAATTCCGGTGCGGTAGGTGTATGGATCAACAAACCTAAACTTTTCTTCAGGCACTCCACAAGACTGAAGTAGTTGCATCAACTTAATTCCGCCAAGTGCGCCAAGCTGATCTGTGTGCAGATACAGAACTACGTCATCGTGCTTTTGAGCAAACATCGAGAACGCAAGAATGTTTTCGCCAAATGCTTTGCGATTAGGACTCACGCCTTTATTAGCTGCATTCATTCCGACAACAAACTTATCTTCGTCAATGCCTATGAAGTCGCGCCCAGTAGTTCCCTTGTGGCGTTTCATTGGCTTAAAGACTGACTCAATACCGTGTGGCACATAAAGGGATTCAATACCTACGTTCTCAATCATTGACTGCCCGTACTGGCTCATAGCGATAGGAGTTACAAAGTCATTGCGTAACCACTTAGTCACTTCTGGCGGTGCTGGGATGTGATCTATTGGAACCCAACTTGCAACGTTCCAGTCGCTCCATCTATCGCCTTTGAAAACCCATACGTCATAGAGCGTGAAAAGAATGTGCGGTTGCTTTGGGTGGCGCGAAGTCCAGTCGTGCATGTGCGCTGGTACTACGTCATTTGAATAAAGGTCTGCGCCACGTTGATAAACGGGCATGCCTTCCCAGTCGGTGTTAGAGCCTTCTAGTCCGTAGTTGTTAAAGATCGCAACATCGTGACCTATCTCTTTAAGTCGCTGAGTGACTTGCGCTGTTTGCGTGCCGTAACCAGTCGCAGCCCACGGTGCGTTTGAGTTCCAGCCAATACATAGGGGTTTAGACACAGGTAGTCCTTTGATCGCAGGTACTAGCACCTTAACCTAAAACCTGCTGAAATAAAAGCAGAACCCCACCAAGCCTGCGCTCCCGGTGGGGTTCTACGTTTTGGGGTTCCCTAATTAGGAAGCTGCTCCAGCAAAATACTTCACATGTGAAGTCTGGATTAGGTTTCCATCCACGCGCATTGTTGCACGGAATGTAATTAGGTCGTTCTGGAATGCGTAATCGTCTGAACGATCTAGGCGCAATCCACCAACGGTGCGTGCGAAGTAGCTTGGAAGGTGTCCGAAGATAACCGACTTTGCACTTGTTGCTGGTGCTGCCATTGCTGGGTTCTCAAAGATTGGGTAACCAAGCAATAGATCGCGTGCATCAGCAGATAGGGATGGGCTGAACAAGTATTGTCCGGCTGAATCCTTTAGCTTACGAACAGCAGCGATAGCCTGAGCGTTCATCTGCCATCCTGTACCCGGAAGGGTGCGACCTGCGGTATCAACGCTGTAAACCAAGTCAATTAGGTTGTCAGCAGTGAATGCGCCAGATACGCCAGTTCCACCAGTGATGCCTGAACCTGCAGCAGTTACGATACCTGTTGGCTGTACGGTTCCAGTTCCAGTTGTTAGTGCGCCATTGACTGCGTAGCCAAGAGCGTTACCTGTTTGCTGTGCAAGGAATCCAAGAATGTCCACGCCTGCATCTTCAACCATTTCACGGCTGATCTGGGTCAAGAATGAGTACTTGTAAGCACCAAGGGTCTTGAATGCGTTGAATGCTGGATCGCTTTCGCCAATTGCAGCTGCTTCAGCAGAAACTGTACCAACGCTGTATGCAGATAGTGAAGGAATCTGAAGATTCTCGCCACCGGCTGTGTTAAGGATGGTTGATGTTTCTAGCATTGGGCCAACGTGACGAGCAAGCATGATTACCTGATCGTAGAAAGAAGTTGGAACTGGTGCGCCAGTCGAACCCTTTGTTACATCGCGCTTCTCGAACGAGTGGGAACGAATCTCACCGCGTGCTAGGGAACGGATTAGTTCAGCTTCGTTGATTTCTGGAACAGAAACAACTTCTGGCTTAACTTGTGCTTCGAAACCCTTCATAGCTTCAGCTGCACGCTCTTCGCGCTCTGCTTGTGCCTTCATGGTTTCCATTACCTGTGAACGCTGATCAAGGTCTGCCATGATGCGGTCATAAGTTTGGTTTTCTTCTGCGGATAGATCGCGCTTTTCAGCTGCTGCTGAGTCGAGAAGAGCCTTTGCTTCTTCCCAAGCCTTAGCGCGTGCTTCCGCTTGCTGACGGATGTAGTCAGACATGTGGACTCCTAAAGTCTTAGATTGGATTGGGTCTTGCAGGGATTCTGTGTGGCTCCACGACAGAAAAGCGCAATGGTGGCTCCACGCAATCGCACACTCTAATTATGGCACAATAAAAAACGGCTCAGATGCTTCCCCACATCCGAACCGTTCTTTGTAATTATGTTAGAACGCTTTAAGCATTAAATCAAGTTGTTTGCGTTTGATTTCCAACAAGTCTGCTGGGTTTGGTTGATCTGCTCTAAGTTTAGAAACAACTTCAGTCAGAATTTCAGCTTGTGTGTCAGTTAGTGTTTGACCTTCTTCAAGTCGAACCATTGCATCTGCTAAAGAATCTGCATCAACTAAAGTGCGAGTTGCAAGAATGTCAATGGTACGAACGTCAGCAGTTGTTGCTTCATAGGCTGGGAATCCAGTAACAACAGAAACTTCATGTAAACGGATTTGATGTAGTTCCCGTGTAGATCCGTCACTGCTCCACTTGTCACCATTTGGCGGAACTGAGAAACCGAAACTCATTGAATGAACATCTCCACGTTGCATCAAAACTGATAAGTCACGACCAACGGTTGTTTCAGGCAGTTTGGCTTCAGCTAATAAGCCCTTTGAATCTTCTGTAAGTCTTAGGGTTCCGGAACGTGTAGAAGCAAGAATGTGATCCATGTTGTGATTCATAAACATTTTCACTTCGTTGCGTGTTTTCAATGAACGCTGAAAAGCACCGGTACGAATGTACTCAGTGAAAGGTAGTGGTTCAGAAGGCGAATCGAAAACCGCAGCATATCCTCTGAAGGTCATTTTGTCAGAACTTGCTTCACCTTCAAAATTAAGTTCAAAATTTGCCGGACTTGTTCTGCGTTCAACGGTTTTCAAAGTTACTCCAATTTAGAAATTGCGTTAAGTCTATTTTGGCATAAAAAAATGGCGGAATTGCTTCCGCCACTCTATTTGTTTATTTAGTAAGTTCCGGGAGCCGATTGCATCTTTGGTTCGCCTTCCCAAACTCCGATAATTCCTTCGTATTCGTTGGAACCTTTAGAAACCCAACCATAAGAGTTGAACTTTACTTTCCGCTTGAAGGGCTTTCCTTCTGGTTCTGAACTAGGCACAACGCCAACCACAGAAGGCCATTGTTCTGAACTTGGAATTACTTCTTTTTGTATCTTCTGAAACTTGGCCCATTGACCTTCAAAGCTGATCACTTCATAGAATTCATAGAAAGTGGCTTCGTAACCCCACACGCCATAAACAATCTGACCAACAACAGGTGTTTCCTGCATCATCTCGCTACTCCTTAATCTCACTTACATACTGAGTGTATAACAAAAGATTAAGAAAAGCAACTTTTAAGCAGGATTTGGTATCTCAATGTCGGGAATTTCAGCAACAATTTCAAGGGAATCTCCTCTTTGCTGAATTTCTTTTATTTCATAGGTTATTTGTTCCCATAATTTGAGCATTTCTGGCGTTAATTTGTACCTAAAGCTAGATTGTGACTTTTTTAGGGCTATGTGAACGTACATTTTCTCAATTATTTCTGCCTGTACCATTACTCACCAGCCTTTGCTAAGAAGGCGTTGTAACCTTCTTCATCATTCACCTTGAATTTACCATTTTTGCCACTTGCAAGCAACTTTAGGTCACCGGTGGTATCAAAAAGGTTAATTTCATCAAATTGATCTACGATTTTTGGCAAAACGCTACTAACTCCGGCATGTGTACCCCTGATCACTGATTCAGGAACATATCTACCGGTTTTTTTACCTCTTGCATTTGCTCTATCTACTGCAACTTGAGTAGGAACAGTGGCGTAATTGCCAACAACTCTGTAATTGGCATCTTTTGCTTTCTTTATTTTCTTACCCATGCTGGCTTCTGAACTATCTCCAGTTCCATCAGCTACAACATCTCGCTTAGTTTCAAAGGCTGCTGCTTGTATTCGCTTTGCAACATAGCTTGATTCTTCATGCGTAAATGCAGCTCTGTTGGTATCTCCCTGCATTCGATCCCATTCAGGCAACTTTTCTTTGACTTCATCCGGGTTTACTTGAACTGCTTTATCCGTAGAAGGAATGTTTACTTTCGAATCTTTAAGCATTGTGGACTTACCGGCAGCAGGCCCACCGCCCATGACGTAATACGTTGGATTATCTGAAACAGGAACGCCAGAAACTGCATCTGCAACTATTTTGTCGTGTAGCGCTTGTCTTTCTGGTGTAAATGAATAGGAACCATCAGCATTTTCTCTTAAATGCGGTGCAGCTGATCCGCCACGAAAATCTGAAGCCATTTCTTTGGTAATTTCAATGTTTCCCTGACCAACTTCTCCACCGCCACCCTTGCCATGTGACTTTTGATCATGTTTACCAGTTAAATGTCGTTGCTCTTCTTCTTTGACTTTTTCTGCAACGCCTAACGCATACTGCATTGCTGCTCTTGCTTTTGTTTTAGAAGGGCCAGATCCCCAAAGTAAATGAGCTACCACTCCTTTAGAAGGATAATTTGGTGATTTAGGATCGGCATCAGGACTATCCAAATCGTCTAAATGGCGTGCAATCCAAGCTGCCATTCTTACCCATTTATCGTCTGTGACTGTTCCGCGTGCCATCAATCGAGCTTCACGAATAGTTTTTTGAGTTAAACCATCTCCGCCCTTGCCTTCTGAGTAGTAATCTAACCCACGTCTTGCAGCTGCACGCATAAAAGCAGGTGCTTTTTTGTTAATAGCACGATCTTCTAAATCATTAACATCTTCTAGATCATCTACTTGGTCATCTTCCATGTCATCATCTGACTTTTCTGCCCAAGCGTTGCAGTAGTAACCGCCATCAACAAATTCATCCCATTTGTCGCACCATGCTTTAGTGCCTTCTTCATTCTGACGTTCTTCATTAAAAAACACGCAGTTTCCACAGGCGCGACCTTCTGGAACATCTTGCGCTAGTGCTGGTCTGTAATTCTCAGGCAAGGCGCGTTCGCCACCCGGCTCTAATTTTTCAGCCAAAGACAAAGCAACCATTTGTTTTACTGCATCTTGCTTGCTTTCATGGCAGCCTAAAACTTCGCCATCTTGTTTCGTAGTTGCCCAGCCTGAACAACCTTCTGCTTTATCTGTTATGAAGTATGGCATTAGTAAAGTGTCTGCCTTATCCAGTGAATACTTGCACCGGCACTTTCAGCAACTACGAATAGTGCTTCACCCGGATTGAGTAATAAGTCCATTTGTTCAAGTTTAACTAAACCAAAACCATTGTTAATCGTTACATCACCATTACCAATGTAAACAGTTTTGTCATTACTAGCGTTAAAAATACGAATACGAGAAGGATTGGGACTTTGCCCGTCTATCTGTGAAGGTGTGGTCAGAACTGCTGTGTGACCTGTGCTGATAGCCATTGAGAATCCTTAGAGCATTAGAAGCAGTTCTGCTTCATCTTCTAGTATTGACCATTCTACTTGCGCACTGACATTTGTAGAGAATTTTGGACTCAGTGCCGATGTTGTAGCCGTGATCGTTGCAGGCATTCTTACAGGTCGTGCTGGTGGTGTTTCAACTATTACAGGTGTTGGTGGCTGTGGTGCTGGTTCAACCTTTGGCTGACGTTTTGGCGGTGCAGGGTATGGGCGATTGGAACCGTAGCCCGGAGCAACAGGTTCTGGCGGTGTTGGCGGTATAACAGTTGAAGTAGCACTAGCTGATAGTTCACCAAGCAAACCCATAAATACGGGTTTGATCGTTGGCAATGTGTCTGCTGTTGAAGTAATCGCTCCAAGTGCAGATTCAGCCGTTGCAACGTGAGTAACAAGAGCATCAGAAATGCTGACTAAGCCACCTAGTTCAGATGCAAATACTGGAAGTATTTCTGGGGTTGTATTTGCGGTTGCCGTTAATTCACCTAGAACCGCTTCTGCTGAAGCAACGTGGCTAACCGTAGCCTGCACAACGTTAGCAATCTCACCTAGCGGAGCATCTAAAATTGCAAAGATTTGTGGAATAGTTGTAGCTGTGGAATTTATAGACCCAAGCGATGCAGCAGATGAAACACTATGGCTGACCAATGAATTGCTAGAGCTGGTCAATGCACCCAAAGTAGATGCAGCAGACACGACAACATTTGGCGTAGATGCAATGCTTGCGCTTAGACCATTGAGATTAGCTGAACTACTTGCTAACTGAGTAAGTACGCCTTCATAGGTAGATACTGCTGAGTCATAAACTAAATCAGTTGCATCATAAGCAGACCTGCCACCAACAACCGTTGAATTTAACTGACGTGAATCTAAGACCATCTGCGCTAGTCGCGCTAAACGGTCAGTGTTTAACTGAAAGTCATTGAGTTCTGACGAACCCATAACTTAGCTCGCTACGGTTAGGGATGTTACGAAAGAACCAGAAGTGATTGTGTAGGTATCGCCTGCGGTGTAAGGGTTGCCTGTGATAGTTCCAGAAAACAAAAAGTTTCCAGTAGTTAATGAATCCCAAGCAGTGAAGAAAGTTGCATCCTGACTGCCACTTATGTTTGTCCAGGTAACATCAGCATCAGAAGCAATAGAGCCGTTAGAAGCACCAGCAAAAGATACAGCCTTGCGAGTTGTTTCAGTAGCAGCGTTAGCCGTACCTGCTGCACCGGGATCGCCAACGTGTAGTTTTACATAAACGTTAGTTACAGCGTATGCGGTGTTATTACCTAAAGCGTTAAGCAAACTGTTTGCTAGATACGCGCTCATGCCGGTTGCCATTATCCCTCAACTCTTTCAATGATGTTTACGATGTGTCCGTTATCGTCACGCTCAACGGTGCGAATGGTTGTTTTCTGTTGTGGTGCTTCAACCGTAACATTAGGCGGTGCAACGTTAATGATTGCAGGTGGCACATTAACAATAGTTTCTGGTATTTGCACATTCACGTCATGTGTACGCTGAACGTCATAAACCGCTTCTGGATCTTCCGGATCAATCTGAGCAACACCTTGCAGCTGAACTGAAGGAACTCCCGAATGCTGTATCGGTGGCAGACCTAAAGCAACCAAAACCCCAGCAGGATCGAACCCACTAAGAATAAGTTTCTGAGCCATAGTGACACGCTTGTCGGTTTCAACGAGTGAAGCAGCACCCAGATCCACGTTAGCCAGAGGAACGCGATAAACGTCACCACCATCCACAGGTCTGAGATCTTCGAAACGTCTGATGTCATTGACTGATAGGAATCCTGCTTGTGAACCAATTGAGTATCCGTTCATTCTAGTAGCAAAATCACCACGCAATAAGCCATCTACGTTAAAGCGGATGAATGCGCCTTCCGCTAGAAGTGCGCTGTAAGCATCTTCAATCTTTGCAACGTATGGGCGCAAGGTATGGGTTACAAAGTTAATGTTGTTTTGTTCAACAGATGCGTAAGACATTGCACCCGGTGTAGTAACGCCGATCATGTGCGGTGGAACGCGGAAGATGCGAGCTACTTCTTCAATGGCTAACTTACGGCTATCAAGCATCTGGGCTTCATCAGGATTTACGCCAGTGCGTACAAACTTCGCGCCACCAGTTAGCAATCCTGTCTTGTGAGCCTTACGGAATCCCTTGTGCCGTGAGTCAAAGCCGTCAATTAGCTGCTTGGCTTGTTCGCTGTTTAGTCCCTGTGGGGTTTCGATAATGCCAGAAGTGGTTGCGCCTTGACCAAAGAAGCGTGCTGCGAACGACTGTAACGCGCTAGATAGACCTAGATTGTCTTTAAGTTCTGTAACTCTAGACATACCGCGAAGTTCGCCAGCCTTGCGCATTTCCGTAATGTGAAGCATGTCTTGCTTTCTTACTACGGCTTGCATGTTTTCATCAATGATGTATTCGACTTCGCGTGTAATTTTGTTGCGAGTAACACGCACGCGGTAAGGATCAATTACAACTAGGTTGATGACCTGACCTGAAGTATCGCGGAACACACGCACAAAAGCGTTACCGTCTAGAAGCAAGGAAATTAGAACCTGTTGGTAATGCTCTGAGCGCAACAGGTCTACGTCTGGTCGCTGAATCCATGCAGGCTGAGGGCGATAAGGCACACGGTCACCGTCACGGCGAATAAATGAATCAACCGGCAAAGTAGAAATAGTGTCTGAAATCAAAAGCACGCAAGCATAGAAGGCGTTGATCTTCATTGCCTGTACTTGGTCTATGTTTGTGCCGGCTTCAGTTGTGAATGCGAACGAATCGCCAGCACCCCAGATAGATTGAAAACTTATGGCGCGTTCTTCTTTAGCACCACCTGTTAGATTGCCAAGCATTACTGACCCTTCTCAATCGCAATACCGATAAGCAAGCAAGATGCACCGGCTGCGACAATTCCTAGTGGCAGGATAAATAAACCAAGTCCTATTGAGATTGTTGCTAGACCTACAACTTGCAGGATAGAAGGGATCAACGCAAACTCCTAGAAACTAAAGAACTGTGGTACAACGGGTTCTTCTCTTGAAACAGTTGCCCTATCAAATCCTATGATACTAGCAACTGCCGCATCTATCTTTCGTGGCGAGCCGCGATGTTCCTTAACAATTCTTGGCCCTAGGCGATCTGTCTTAACAACAGCATTTTGTAGATGTCGTGTCAATAAAGGGTTGCCATCATGGGTTAGCTTGTTGGATACAACGGCATCATAGAATTTTGCACAGGCAGGAACCATACGAGCAGGTGAAGTCGAAGGCCATTCAACCACCGGGAACCCTGCTTCATCTAGAACCTGCATTGTGCGTTGCCATCTAAAGGGGTCACAGGCGATTTCTTTGACGTTATGAGTAGAGCAAAACTCAATAATCGTATTTTCTACATCCAGAATGTCTACACGCCATTCGTCATCATCTTCAGGCTGCTTTTCCCAAGCCTTGACCATAAACACATACGGCTGTTCTTCTACGGTTACCCCGATAATTACAGAAGCATCTCCACTAAAGGAACCATCAAATCCAAGAACTACTGGCGTATCGCTCGAAATTTCGCGCTGAATTTGGAGCGATTCCCAAGATCCGTTGGGTAGCCATGCGGTCTGGCTACTTACCCACTGGTTGCAACGCTTGGTTCTAAACTCTGCTTCTGGGGTTCGCTTAACCATAGCTTCAAAATCTTTAGGGTCATTCAAATCACCATAGGCAGGATTAGCCTGTTTCCAAGTTAGTTCTAGGTGATGATCTGCATCTGCTTCTGCTTCCCACCAAGCCATGAAGAAACTTGGATCTTCTATTTCTTTCTGTGCAACCTTTTTGCCGTACTGATAAAGGCTGTAAGCAATTGAATCTTGTCCGGTAGAGTCTGCGCGAACGCCTGCCGTTGTGATTCCTATGAGCATTGGCTCACGTCTAGCACCCATACCAAGCTGCATAACGTCAAACAATTCACGATTGGGCGAAGCGTGCAATTCATCAAAGATAACAAGGGTAGGGCTTAGACCTTCTTTTGAGTAAGACTCACTAGAAAGAACCCGGTAAACGGAACCCGTTTCAGGAACTTCTATGGCATCCCGGTAAACCTTGCAAAGTTCTGATAGCTCTGGCTCTGCTTCGATCATCTTCTTGGCATCACCGAAAACAATACGGGCCTGATCTTTGTCAGCTGCGCAAGAATAAACTTCACCACCATTAGGCCCCATGATTAGCGACCAAAGACCAATGCCGGAACCGATTGCAGATTTGCCGTTCTTTCTAGCCATGCCAATTAGGGCTGTGCGGTGTCTAAACTTTCCATCTGGCCCAACTGCGAATAGGTGTCGCATAAGCTCATGCTGCCACTGTCTAAGCTGCATCTTGTCACCGGCATACCCGGCAACAGTTTCCTTTGTTTGTATAGCAAAGGTGTCTACGAATTCTGAAACTTCCCAGCCACGCGACTTATTGAGCGCGGCTTTGTTTACAGGTGTCAGCCAAGTTGGGGGCCATGCTTCAATTTTGGTTGGCACGCGACTTCAGCTCCTCTAGCTTTGACTGACGTTTAACTTCAGCCACACCTAGCCGGGAGCGATCTGTTGGAGTAAATCCTAGAAGCGACAAGTTAGCAACTAATTGACGGTCTAGATCGCGCAGGGCTTTTCGTTCATCTGGTCTGTTGTTTTGTAATACCTGAATTCTCAGGTTACGCCGTTCGTCTAGTAATTCGCAAGTCATAAGTAAAATCTCAATGTCAGTGGTAGGACTTAACCATGTTTGACCCATACCCCAGATTCGTTCCCAAAGTTCCGTACCTGCACTACCCAATGGGCGGTTAGGTTCCGGGATGTTGTAGGCAGAAGGCAAAAGAACAAGCTCTTTCTGATCGGGAAGCGCACGTTTGCCGGGATTGCCGGTCAATCGTTTTTGCTCAATCGGTTTTGGTGGTCTGCCACGCGGAGCCATAACTATTCCTTAATTGAAGAACCGCAAGTCGGACAAACTTTATCCTCTTTGAATTTTAACGGCTCTTCACTTTGGTCACCCAATGGTGGCTGCAATGATTCAAAGCCAAGCTCTTCTAGCTCCCAGCCATTTGCATCAAGCTCAAGCAGCTGATCAGCAAGAACCTTGTCATCCCATTCAGCAAGTTCAGCAGTGCGATTGTCTGCAAGTGCAAAGGCGCGTATCTGTTCCCACGACCAACCAACCGGCGTGCGAGCAATTGCAATCTCAGTCCAGCCTAAAGACTTAGCGGCTTCTAGTGTGCCGTTACCTGCAACGACAATTGAATCAGGCGTTACGCAAATTGGTTTACGTTGTCCAAATTTCTCTAAAGAACTAGCGATTGCCTTTAGATTCTTGCCATCATGCTTGCGTGCATTGGCTGGATCAGGCTGCAAACTATCTATTGCAACTGTTTCAATTTTCAAATTGGTCATAGCTAAAGCATACGCAAAAACCGCACAAATCCGCCATTTTTTGAAATCGGGAATTTCGCGGTGATGCGCAAAAGAAAGATCGGAAGAGCGTCGTGTAGGGAAAGAGTGTAGATCT
>ERZ869921.327-NODE-327-length-32188-cov-56.179628_pt1 | contig 32188 bp, 42 predicted proteins | sample MGYA00579310_ERZ869921 | MGnify/ENA primary metagenome ERZ869921 (study PRJEB32216, sample SAMN09231816) | wastewater metagenome | place: USA: Maryland | collected 2016-06-21 | study: EMG produced TPA metagenomics assembly of the PRJNA472060 data set (Reclaimed... | reverse complement strand
CCGTCCTCCAAGAACTCGTCCACCGTCTCAGGCTCCACGCCCCCAACACGCTCCTTAGAAGAACTCACGACCGGCCTCCCCTTCGATGATTGACAGACAGCGCGAGCGGCACGATCCAGCCGGCCACCAGCACTACGTACACAAACACCACCTACCACCACCGTCCTCTCAAATCAGTCACAGCCACCGGCCCCTCTGGCAACCACGCACCCGCAACCGCGTGCAACGCCCGCGGCACCCTCGTCAACGCCTCACCCAACGCAAACCTGCGCGTCGCCCACACCACCTCCGGATCCACGTCCTGCATCGCATCCGGCAACATCGACCACACCTTGTGCTGCGCCAACGCCATCGGCCCGGCCAGCAACTCCTCGAACCGCAGCCCGCACAGCGCGCATCCCGTATCCACGATCTGCACCGCCCGCGACCCCGGATGCACCATCACCTCGATCGTCTCGCGGATCACCTGCTCCCCGCCATGCGCGACGACCAGCCACAACTCCGGCTCCGACACCGACCGCGCCACCAGGAACCGCTCACCGCCATCACCGTCGGCCGGGACCAGGAGACGGAACTGGATCCCGCCGCCCTCGAACTCCTCGCCCAACACGAACGCGGTCATCGAACCAGCCTCTCACGCTCGAGGAGGAACGCGACGATCGCCAGCCGCTGCCGACCCGTCATCCCCCCGATCGTCTTCGACGGACTGATCGACTGCCGCGCCAGCATCCGGCCCACCTTCACCCGGCCCAGCTTCGGCATCACCATCAGCGCGTCATGCACCTTCATCGACGCCGCCCACCATGGCGGTTCCTGCACGAGCTCGCGCACCGACGCCCGGCCCGCCTTCACGTCCCGCTTCCACGCGGCCCGCGTCACCCGGATCTCGTTCGCCCGCTCGAGCGCCGACAACCGCTGCTCCAACGTCCGCGCCGGCGCGTTCACCACCATCACGCCACCGTCCTCTCCACGCGATCCAGCGCCTTCGGCAGATCCACGTACCCGTAGACCCGCTGCACCAGCTGCGTGTTCGGACGCCCGTGCTTGTCGATGTGCCGCATCGCCACCGCGACGTCGAGATCCGTCACGCCCTGATCCAGCAGGAACGTAGCGAAGAACTTGCGGGAGTCGTGGTAGATGAACGGCAACTGCAGCCGCTCCATCGCCTTCACGAACTGCTTGTTCGCGCTCTTGCGATTCCACGCCTGGTAGCGCGTGTTGCGGAACAGCGGCTCCCGCGGACGAAACTCGCGGTACGTCTGCGAATACTCCGCCGGGACGTGCGCCCCCTGCGGCAGCAGGATCGCGGCCCCGTCCTTGCCGCCCTTCCCCTTCCACACGTCCAGCCGGCCCGCGACGCCCGCCGGAGGGACACCAGCGGCATCCGCCCGCGGCACGAACACGTCCCGCACCAGCAGGTTCGCAGCCTCCGAGATCCGCAGCCCCGACCAGCACGACAGCAGCCACATGCCCGCGAGCTCGCCCGGCAACTCCGCAGCGATCCGCGACACCATCTCCCGCGTCGGCGGTTGCACCCTGCGCACCGCCATCTCAGATCACCTCCGCCAACTCGAGCACCTGACGCACGATCGACTCGAACGACTCCGGACGCTGCGGCCCACCGGGCGCCTCGTCGTACCGGCCGGCCAGCGTGTCGCAGATGCTCGACACCAGCAACGCCGACGGGCCCGCCCGGCGCCCCGCGGCCACGAGCTTCGCGCCCACGATCATCACCGACGCGATCAGCACCTCCGTCTCCATCTCGCGCGCCCTGGCGACGGCCGTGCGCTGCGCCTCCCCGACGATCCGCGACGACACCTCCACCGTCTCGTCCATCATCCGCGCCCACTGATCCGAGAGCATGAAGTCATCCATCTCCTCGTCCAGCCCCTGCAGCTTCTGCAGCACTACCGTCACGCGCTGCATCGTGTCCATCTCAGCATCCAGTTCCATCGAACCCTCCGGTCCATCGTCATCCCCACAAGCGGGGCAAGTGAAGTGCGACGCCCTAGCGACGCCGCACCCGTCACACCACGGCATCGTCTAGACGCCGCGCTTCCACACCTTCGTCACCTTCTGCTCCTCCTCCTGCCCCCACACCTCCGCGGAGTCGACGTCCAGCACCCGCAGCGCCCCGGCCTGGTCCTCCGTCAGACCCGCCTCCTCGAGCGCCCGTGGGATCGCGCTCGCCCGCTTCGACTTCGCCGGCAGGATCACGCGGGCCACGTCGACCCACACCTCACGCGGCTTCTCCGGCTCGAGATCGATCACGTCCCGACGCTGCACCACGTACACCGTCACCGACTCAGGACGCACCGGCTCCTCCTCCGTCGTCCCCACCGGCTGCTCCGCCATCGCTGCTTCCGCCATCTGATTCCTCCATCTCCGCCAACTCCTCAGCGGAAAGTGTCCGCACCTTGAACGGGGTGCTCTTGACCGTCTGCACGTACTTCGAGCGATCGAACGGCGTCCCAAACTGGACCGCCTCATCGACCGCCGCCATGAACGCATCCTTATCGCGGATGCGCTCCGACTCCTGGTAGCCCCAGTCCCACGCCTTATCAGCGCCGAACGGAATCATCGCGTTGCCATTCGCAACGGAAAAAGCCTTGAGTTCCTTCCGGATCGCGTCCCACGTCGCCAACTGCCGCGACCACCGAGCCGCCGCCTCCGACGCCTGCTCCATCGAGTTGATCTCGCCGCGATGATCCCGCAACGCATCGGGGATCGGGCACAACGCCCGCGCCGGACACTCCGTGCAAGCCGAGTCCGACTCAACCGCCGGCCAGTCGCCCGACGCCTCACTCCGCGCCAGCCGCTCCATCAGCCCCTCCATGCTCACCCGGTACTCCGCGAGCTCGAGCAACGTCAGCGACACGTCGCGGCGCAACATCAGCCCGTCCTTCCCCTCGATGCCGGGGTAGACGAACGCCAGATCGAACCGCGACACCGACGGTGGCAGCAGACCGAACTCCTCCACGACCTCCACCCGCTCGCCGTGCGGGCCGACTTCCACCCGCACCGGCTTACCGTACGCCAACCCGAGCGCGTAGAGGATCAACTGGAAGTTCTTAGCGGCACGCGTCCCATCCGGCCGGACCCGCGCGATCTCCTCGAACGGCGGCGCACCACGCGCTGTCTTCCAGTCCAGCACCCCCACCGCCGACCCGCCATCCACCAGCGCCGCGTAATCGATCTTCATCCGCACGTCGTAGCCACCGACCTGCAGGACGATCAGCGACTCCACGCACACCACGCTCGCCGGGTCGATCGAGAACTCGCCGCCCCACCGGAACGCCATCTCCCGCAGGTAGTCGTGCTCCTCGAACGGCACGTTGTACCGCGCCAACTGCTCATCCACGATCGACTTCACGACCTCCGGCGGCACGTACGTCACGTCCCGCGCGATCATCTCCGCGATCCCCAACTCGAACACCTTGTGCCCCGCGGACCCGCGCGCGAGCGCCGACGTCGACGCCTCGCCCTTGAACTCGCTGTAGAAGTACCCGGAGCGCGGGCACGCCTGGTAGTGGCGGAGCATCGTCTGCGACACCCGCCCGTTCAACTCGCGGCCGGGCGACAGCTGCACCAGCGGGAACTTGCTCACGAGATCGGCCCCCTCACGGGAGCGTCCGGGTACGCGGCCGTGAACTCCACGACCCGCCCCGTGCCCCGCGTCTCACCGCCCTCCCACCGATGCGGCTTGTGTTTGCTCGCCACTCCGCCTCGCGCCAGCAGCGCCGTCCGGCCATTCGGCGCCGTCACCCGCCACACGTCGTGCGGCCCCGCAATCAGATCACCGACCTTCAACCCATACCCGACCGGACGATCCACACCGCCCACCGTCGCCGTCAGCACCGGGCCCGGCGTCCGTGGCCACTCCCACGTCGGATAGTCCTCCGGCAACCCCCACGACACCGACCGGCCCACGTACGGCACCGCCTCATGCACCACCGGAGGATCCGGCCGGAACCACAGCCGCATCCCCACAGCGGCCAGCAACGCGCCCCACACAAGCCCAATCAGCAACACCGTCACCATCACACACTCTCCAATCCCCGCCACACAGCGAGCTTCGCTTCCAGATCCGCCGGCGACACCATCGCCAACTCGAACAACTCACCCATCGTCAACCCGGCACGCTGCAGCCTGTCCAACGCCAACACCCGCTCGTGATACACCAACTGGCGCATCGCCTCCACGAGCTCGTCCAACGCCTCCTCACGCGCCGCACCCTCCGACGCCTCAGCAGTCTTCAACACCACCCCCGCTTTCCCCTGCCACCGACGCAAACCCGCCGCCGTCGGCACAAGATCCAGCGGCGCCCGCTGCGACGCGATCGCGCCCCCGGCCAGCACTTCCCCCGTCACGATCCGCCGCGCCTCCGCGACCGCCTCGTTCCGCTTCCGCAGCGCACGCGCCTGAGCGGGCTTCACGACGACGCCCCCTTCCCAAACCGCGGGCAGATCGGGGACCGGCACGACGGCACCTTCACCATCTGCCCCGCCACCATGAACCCCGTCTTGAGCGGCCGGCCACACGCCGGACACTCCCCGTTCACGCTACTCATCGTCGTACCCACCCTGGTCGTACTTGTCGATCGCCGCCTCCGCCGCGGCCCGGTCCTCGTCCATCCCCTCCCGCTCGAACTCCGCGTCCTCCGCCAGCACGTCCAGCCGACGATCAGCCTCGTCATCCGAGAGCGACTGGATGCTCCGCGGATCCGCCAGGATCTTCGCCCGATCCCACATCACGACGCCGCCGCCAACTGGTCGTACCGCGCCTGCATCCGCTCCCGATGCGACCCACGCGTGTCCTTGCAGAACCGACCCGGCCCGGCCTCGCACACCGGACACGGCACCTTTACCGCCGTCTCCTCCGCCTCCCGCGCCCAGTTCGCCTCCCTGATCTTCGCGGGCAACTCCTCGAGCTTCGACTGCAGGTACGCCACGAACCGCTCAAGCGCATCGTGCGAGTGCTGCGACTTCATCATCCACGCGTTGAACTGACCAGGCGGGAACGCGACCTTGCCCTGCCCGCCCTCGATCTCACCGATCTCCGCGTACAACTGCTTGCACGCCTCCATCAGCCCCAGCGCCCGGTCATCCGTCAGCGCCGGCGGGAGATCATCCACCTTCGCCTCCTCCGCCGTCTGGATCCGCTCGACCCGCGACGTGTCCTTCGTGAACATGGCGATGACCGTCTGCTCGATCTCCTCCGGGATGAACGCCGCCAGCGCGTTGCGCGTCGCCTTCTGGATCGCCTTCGTGCGCGAGAACGGATCGAACACCCGGTTGTCGTCGGGGATGACCGCGCCCTCCGCCCGCTTCTTGTCCGCGGTCTGCTTCCGCAGCTTCATGTTCACCGGCTCCATCGAAGACCCCGGCAGCACCGCGCCCGTCACCTCATCCCGCGCGAAGATCGTCGCCACCCAGAACGGCTCCGGCCCGTTCCCCGCGTTCTCCACGATCCGCTCCGTCGTCAGCGTCTCCGCCATCACGCCGATCTTCGCCTTCCCCGTCCAGTTCATGCGCTGCGTAATGTCCTGCACCGCGTGGACCGTCAGCCCCGTCCCCTTGTTGCCGGGGAGCTCGTACACCCACTTCCGCAGCGCCGTCGACTGCACGTCCGACAGCAGCTTCGCCAGGTCGGCGTTGTCCATCGCCAGCATCACCGACGTCTGCGTGTCGTCGGCCACCACCACGTCTGGCAGGTAGTCGTCCACGGCCGGCTTCATCTCCGGCTGCGGCCCCTCGTCCACCACCTCACCATGCACCACTTCCGGTTCCTGCGCCTCGTCTACCATGCGGTCCTCCCGATAGGTGGAGGAGAGCCAATGGGACACACCAACCCGGTGCGCTAACCGTGAACCCTCCGTGACTTGCGGGCTAGAACCTACACGAGTTGCCCGACAGAACGCAACCCGCAGAACGGAAACGGCCCGCCGTCCGCGAGGACAACGGGCCGCTTTGGCTCCGAGACGACCAGGAGGCTACTCCACGTTCGGCGTCTGATGCACCAGCAGAGCCGACAGCACCGCCAGCCCCGCCCCGGTCAACGCCTGCGTGTTGAAGTCACCCGTGATGGCACCAGCGATCACCAGGCCCACCAGCGCGCCCAGCGCCAGCAGCAGCGTCCGCGCCGTCGGCACCCGCGCCGCGACCACCGTAGCGATCGCACCGCACGCACCCACCACCGCCCCGGCCAGCGCCGTCAGATTCCAGTCGCCCGAGATCAGCCCGAGCAACACCAACGCGATCACCGGCAGCAACGCCGCCACGATCGCCTTCCCGAACGGCCTCCACGCCGGCGGCAACAGATCCACGATCATCGTTCTCTCCTCGTCTAGCGCAGCACGCGCCGGTAGTTGGCCACCTGAGACTTCGACCGGATCTTCCGGTACACCCCGTCACCGCCCGTCGAACTGTCAGAGACGGCACCGATCGAGCCCGTGTTGCCCTCGATCGTGGTGATCGTGCCATCGCCGTTGTCCTTCTCGAACAGACCCGTGTGATCGAACGTGAACCGCACCACATCACCCGGTTGCGGCACCCGCACCGTCCGCAGCCCCGAGATCACGCCCAGGTAGTAGACCGACGCCCACCAGCGCGTCACCGCCTTCGACCCGGCCAGCCGGTAGCAGTACGCGACGAAATCGCCGCACCACGGCTCCGGCCCCTCACCGCCGTTCGCGCGGATGATCTTCGTGACCGTCGGCCCGACGTTGTTGCCGCCCTCCTCCATCACGCCGATCAGCTGCCGCGCCTGCTCGAGCGCCTTCACCCGCAGCGGACGCCGGCGCACGTACCGCTCCGCCCTGCGCGCCTGCCGCTTCGTCGGCTTGTCCAGCCCCAGGATCAGCCGCTGCGCCCCGATCGTCAGACCATGCCGCAGCGTCGACGCCTTCACGCCACGCCGGCGCGCACGCTCCTTCGCCGCCGCGGCCGTCACCGGCCCGTACTCCCCGTCCTGCTTCGTCCCGACCGCCTTCTGGATCCGCCGGACGTCCGGACCCTTCGGCGCCGCCTTCACCGTGAACACCCGATGCGGACTCTGGATACCAGCCACTACAGCCTCCCTCGATTCGTTCAGGGAAGGATCGCGCCGCCCCCGGACGATCAGGCCGCTTCGAGCTCCGCCACGCGGATCTCCAACCTGACCGCGCGCTCCTCGACCGCGTGACGCTGCTTGCGCTCCTCCGCCAACTCCTCCTCGAGCCGCTGGACCGCCGCCTCGAGCGCCGCGACCAGCAGCTGCCACGACGACGCATCCTTCTCCCGCGCCGTCGCCAGGTCCACCGCCGACTCCGAGCTCGTCTTCGGGATCAGCCTGACCATCACCGTGCCGAAGAACACCACGATCGCAGCGACCACCGTGGCTGTCGGCGTATCGATCGCCGCGCTAATCACACCCGCGTCCATCGCGCTTACCTCGCCTTCGACAGCGCCAACGCACGACCCGTACAGCCCACGCACAAGCCCGCGAAGATCGACGCCGACACCACGCCCGGAGCCGCACCCCGCAACTCGAACACCGAGTACCCGTAGATCAGGTAACACATCGCCAGCAGCAACAAGCCGGCGACCTCGAGCTTCGAGTTGAGCAACCAGTAGCCCAGCAGGATCAGCAGCCCGCCCATCCCGTACAGCGCGCACCACGCCATCTCCGTGCGGCCCGGCAGGATCTCGCCCAGCGCCGTCTCCTCGATGAGGTGCGGCACGAACAGGAACAGGAACCCGCCGATCGCCGCGAACACCGCCAGCGACAGCACCAGCGGATAGGTGCGCGCGTAGATCGCGCGGCGGGCCCGGACAGTCTCGATCGGCATCTCTGCCAGTTTGCCCGGCCGTCGAAGATCCGAACCCATGCGACGCCTCCGCCTCACATGCCCGCGGGATGCCTGGCCGTGAAGCCCTTGAGGTAGTCGCTGCTGATCGCTGATCGTGGAATCCATCCCGCTCCGCCGCCCTTGTTCGTACCGGACGTCCCGAAGAAGTGCCCGTTGATTTCCATGAGAGTGTGCGTCGGGTTGGCGTAGATCGTGACGTGCTTGCCACGCCCAGGCCGACCCCACGACGCGAGCTCGCCCGACACCCGCGTGTTGATACCCAGCACCGCCGACACCGCACCGCTGCAGTCCAGCGGCCCCGTCTTCCGCGGGTTCACCTTGCCGCCCGCGTGCCCACCGCCCCACAAGTACGGCATCTGCTTGCGATCGATCGTGTTCGCGCGCTGCACCACCCGATCCAACGCCGACGCCAACGTCCCCGCCTGCTGCTGCTGCTTCGCCGGCGGAGTCAACGCCGCCCGCTGCGCCCGCACAATCGACTGCGCCGACGCGACCGGAGACACCGTGGCCGACGTCGCCGTGACCGTCGGCAACTGCTTCAACAGATCACCGATCCCCGCGGGCGCCGCCGCCGCGGGATCCGCAGCCGCCGGAGCCGCCGCAGGCTCAACCGTCCCGCCCTGCGGAGCGACAGCTGCAGCCGCGAACGCCGGCAGCGCGAGACTCGTGCCCGTCACCTGCGCCTTGCGTTCCGTGCCCACACCCTGCGCCCGCAGCAACTCCGCCGGATCAGCCCCCGTAGACGCATCCGGGGTGGATACCAGCGACGGAGCCGCAACGGCCGGGAGAGCGGCCCCCACGCCCGCCGTACGCGGCGCGCTACCCCCGCCCCGACTGCCATACGCGCCGAGCCGCTGCGCCGCGCGCCGAGCATCCGCCAGCGACTTCCCCAGGTACACGCCCGACACGTTGGAATCCGTCTTGAACGTGCTCGTCGTCAACCCGAACCGCTTGAGCGCCGCCGGCGTGAAATCCCACGTCCGGCCCGTGTCCTGATGCGGCCCGAGATCCGTCTGCCGGATCACCTTCCGCTTGCCGTTCAAGTTCACCAGCCAGTAGCCGCCGAGCGTCGGGCGGCCCGACTCGAACGTCCCACCAGGACGCACCGCCAGGCCGGGGAACGAATCGCTCACGCCCGACGCGGTGTCGTGCCGGGGATTCCCCGAATCGTGACCGCCGCCAAACCACGACGCGCGACCTCTGACTGGCTTGCTCATTGACAGGCACTATCCCCTACAGAGAGGACAGAGAGAGTAGATCCTGTGCAGTTGTGCAATCCGCCGCAAACCGCGAGAAACGACCTGTGCATCACCTGTGCCCAACCTGTGCGCCCGCCGACGTCTAGACGCGGCCACGCACACCCTGTGCGCTAGCCGCCAGCCTTGCGCACCATCTGCTCGATCTCCGCGTCCGTCGGCATCGTCACCGTCTTCCCGCCAGCCCGCACCTTCTCGCCGTGGAACGTCGGTGACTCCGACGCCGCCTTGAGGTACGTCGGCCGGAACGGATCGTACGTACGCCGAAACGCGCCCATCGTCTTCGACCCCGGCTTCACCTTCGGAGAGAACACCGTCGAATCCGCGAAGCCCGTGCCGCCACCCTCCCGCAACCTGCGCACCTGAGCCACCCACGGCAGCCCCGCCTCGAGCAACGACCACACCGCGACCATCGACCGCTGCGTCGGCGTCGCCTTCCCGTCCCCCGTGCTCACCTTGAGCGGCCGGCCGAACGGATCCTTGTTGTCGATCGCCTTGAGGAACCCCGAGAACTGCGGCATGAACGTATCCGCCGCCCCCTTCAACGGCCCCTCCTCCGCGGTGTCGATCCCGAGCGAGAACGGCGTGTACCGAGCGATATCCACGTAGCCGCCATCCTTCGTGCGCTGCGCGTACCGCAGCGACCCAGGCGGCGCGTCCTTGTGCGCCGCCTGGAAGTCAGCGTCGACCACCTGCGCCGCCTGCAGCAGCAGCGCCGTCGTCACCGTGTGATGCACCGGCATCGTCCAGTAGATCCACCTCAGCGACGCCATCGTCCACGGCAGGAACGGCATCGGCCCCGAGATCAGATGACGCACCCACGGGGAGAACCCTTCGTACTTGCCCAGCGTGTCGTGCATCGTCTTCACGTACCGGCGCACCGTGGCCGGGTTCATCTGGCCCTTCGCCACCTCCGCGCGCATCTTCTTCGTCATCGCCACCGACTGCAGCCACGACCCCGTGAACGCCTGCACGTCCTCGCGCATCGCCTTGCCGATCACCTGCTTCTGCGCCATCTGCTCGATCACGCGGTTCGTCAGCTTCACCATCTGCGGGATCGCCAGGATCAGATCCGCCAGTTGCTTCGTGACCGGCATGTTCCGCACGACGTGCATCACGTAGAGCCCGTTGCGCACGATCCCGTCATCGAACGACTCGAACGTGCGCTGCACCGTGTTGTTCTTGTTCCCGATGAACAGACCGCCGTTGCGGGCATCCATCTCGTCGGCCAGCGTGATCTTCTTCGGGTCACCCGACGCCCGCAGATCCTTCACCGTCTTCCGGTACGCGCGCACGTCCACGATCGCGCCGGGAATGTTGAGGCCCGCGCCCGAGAGCGGCAGCCGGATGATGTACGGCTCCACGAAGTTGCCGACCAGCCACTTCGGGTTCGTCGTCAGCACCGTCAGCCGGAACGGCCCGTTGAGCAACTGGAAAAACCGCGTCCACGCCGACGCCGGCGCCGCGTGCTTCGCCAACTGATCCATGTACGACTTCGGCAGCAGCACCACGTTCCGCGTCCCACCCTGCGGAGCCTTCCGCGCCGCGAGCATCCGCTGCTGGATCGTCGTCGTCTCGTCCATCGACAACGCCTTCGGATCCTGCCCCGCCCGGATCTGCTCCCGCAGATCCTTCGAGAGCTTCGCCTGATGCGCCGTCACCGCGACCAACTGATCCTTGACGTCCTTGCCCTCGTTCCACTGGCGCGCGTACGCATCCGCTTCCTTCGGCGTGAAGTACCCGCCCTCGTCGTACACCTTCTGCTCCGTCCTGGTCAACGTCTCGCCACGCTGCTTCTTCGCCCACGCCGGATGCCGCAGCCCCATCTCCCCGATCAGCCTGTCCGTCATCTTCACCCGCTGAATCGCAGTCATCTTCTTCGAGAACTCATCCGCGATCAGCTTGTGATCCCGCGACTCCACGCCCTTCTCGAACATCGTGCCCGTACGCCGCCGGCCCTTGTCCAGTTTCGTGCGCGACCCGAGCTCCGTCGGCTTGTAGTGCGAACCGGCGTCCTCCGCCTTGAGCCTGTGCGGAAGGAACGCCACCGAGTCCGGATCGATGCCATCCGCCACCATCTGCGCCCGAATCTCTTTGTTGCTCAAGTACCGGCCGTCCGGATACCGGAACGCCGCCTGCGCCTTCGGCGCCTTCACCTTCGCCGCCGCCTTCCGCGCATGGCGCTCGACCGCCTTCGCCGTCTTCAACTCCTGCTCCGCGACCTTCAACTCATGCAGTACCGAGCGAGCCTTCTGCCCAGCGCGTAGAACACCAGCCGCAGCACGAGCCGCCTCCTCCACGTTACCCACCTGATGCGCGTTCCAGCCCCGGCCACGATGCGACGCCGTGACAGCCCGCTTCGCCGCCAACGCCTCCCGCAACTTCGCCACCCTCTGCTGCGCTGCCTTCACGTCCTTCCCAGCGCGCGCACGAGCCGCCTGCGCATCCTCGTACCGCCGCAACTTCTCCGGATGCTTGCCCGACACCGCGATACGCCGCTCCCGCGCCGCCACCCACTTCGCCTTAGCCGCCGGCCGATCCGCCGGAGCCGCGTCCTTCCACTCCCGCTTCGCCGCAGACTCATCCACGCGCGCCGCCTTCTCCAACTTTGCGTGCTCCTCCACCGACACATGCCGCGCACCCATATGAGCCTGCGCATACGTCGTCAACCTGGCACGCGCCGGCACGGGAATCCCAACCGCCCCAGCCTCATCCTCCAACTTGTTCAGCTTGCGGCCCATCCGTTCAGCAACCGTGAACACATGCCCCGCCATCTGATCCAAGTGCGGAGACGCCAACAACTTCTCGATCGTCTTAGCGTTCGACTCAGCCAACCGGATCTCACGATCGGTATACACCCGGCCCTTCGCAGTATTGGCCTTCGCCAAACCCGACCGGATTTTCCCCAGCTCCTTCTCTAGATCACCACGCAACTTCTCCGGCGTCCGCACAACCCTCTGCACCGCCAATACCAACAACGACCGCTGCGCCCGCGACAGCCCCAGTGTGCGCCCCTTGCGGCCACCCTTGCCCGTCTCCCGCCACGAGACCACCGACTTCTCACGGACCGTCCGGTTCGCCGCGTTGATAACCGAATCGTCCGCGTTCGCCGCGGCCTTGCCCGCCCGACGCTGCGCACCCTTGCTCATCGTCCGCACCGGCACCGTATGGCCCCGCTGCACCGTCGTCACGACCTTACCCTCAGCATCCCGCAGCACCGGATGCGCCTTGCGGTCATACGCCACCTGGATGCCCTTGCGGATCAAATCCTTCGAGTACACCCGCTCCTTCAGCAGCGACGTCATCGCCGCCCCGGAGTCATCGACCATCGCCACCGGAGCACGCACCGTCGACCCCGCGCGCGCCAGCCCACCCCGCAGACCGCCAGCGCCTTCCTTGCCCGCGCCACGCACCAGCGCGCCGGCACCGCGGCCCAACACCCCCGCGCCACCCGCGTACGTCGTCGCCTCGATCAGCGGATGCTCCCCAAGCGCGCGAATCGCGCCCTCCGGGTTGCCCTGCAGCAACTGGCCGGCGCTCGAGTCCAGCAGCCCTTGCCCGATGCCCTTCGCCAGCGTCCCGGCCTTGCGCCAATCACCGTGCGCGGCCCCGGTATAGAGCGCATCCGCAGCTGCCACACCACCCACGTACGGCATCGTGCCGAGCGCGACCGCATCCTTCGCCGTGTTCGTGATGACCGAATGAGTGTCCTGCGGAGTGACCACCGACACGCCCACCGGGGCCAGCACCGTCGAGCGGTCACGGATCCCCAGCGACTTGTGCGAGATCCCGCCCTGCGCGTCCCACGCCTGCCGCAGCAGATCGAGCGGGCCCGGAGCGTGCGCCTTCGCCTGCCCACGGCCCACCGCCCCGATCGGAGCCTGCGACCCCTCGAGCGCCACCGCCCGCGTCCCGAGCGTCTGCCGAGCGATCTTCCGGTACGGCGCGATGACCTTTGACACCGGCACGCCCTGTGCCGCCGCGATCCCCCGAGCCAGCGACGCGCCGCGCTTCTCCGCATCCGACAACGGCCGAACACCACGCCCCGGCAGGTTCAGGCGATCAGCAACCGCCAGGAGATCCGCCGCCGCGGTGCGCTGCGCCTGCGTCTGCCGAACATGCCCCTCGCGCGCCCGAGCCCGCCGCGACCGCTCCGCCTCACGCCGGCGCACGATCGGTGCCCCGACGCGGTTGACCGCCGACGCCGCCGACGACACGCCTCCCGACGCCCCACTACGCGCCGACCCGCCGACAGGCGCGTACTTCGGCTTGCGCCGCGACCCCGGCCGAGCGGCCGTCCCATCCATCCACGACGCCCAGCCCATACGACTAGAACCCCACCGAGGAGACGCCCTTCGCCCCGCTCGTGGAACGGCCGACCTTGCCCGACTTGTACGGAATCCCGTACTTGCTCAGGATGACGTTCTTGCGATGCAGGTACCGAATGTTCGCCGGCGACACGCGACCGTTGATCGCCAGGTCCATCGCCGTGTTCACGTCCTCGTGCCCGTAGTTGAACGCCTTTGACGACACCGACACCGCGCCCGTCTTCCCGTTCACGTTGACGCTGCCACCGCCCTGCAGCGGACGCAGCCCCTCGAGGATCTGCCGCACCCGAGTCGTGGAGTACCCCTTGCCCAGCAGGTACTTCGCCGCCTGCGCCGCGTTCTTCACCGCGCCGACCGTCGACTCCGCGGCCTTCTTCTGCGCCGCCGTCATCGGCTTCCCCTTGCCGCCGTTCGCCCGCAGCGCCGCGTTCGCCGCCGACGTCGCATCGTGGCCGCGCGCGATCTTCTCGTTCGACGCGATCCGCTCCCGCGCGATCGCCTCCGCCGACGCCTGCTTCGCCGCGGCATCCGCGAGCTTCTGCAGCGTCAGCGCCGTGTACGCGCCCTTCTGATCCGCCAGCTGCTGCTTCGCCGTGTACACCTTCGCCAGATCCGCTTGCAACTGCCGGCCAGCACCCTGCACCGCGTACGCCTCACCCGACTTCGCCGCGACCCGCTGCCGCGTCAGATCAGACAGATTCGCCGTCTTCGTCGTCCCCAGGATCTTGTCGAAGATCCCCGACTCGACCGCCGACCCGGCCTTCACCGGATCCGCCGACTTGTTCAGCCCCACCAGCGACTGATTCACCAGCGCCTGCCGCTGCGTCTGATTGCCCAACGCCCGGTCGTACAACGCCGCCACGCCCGGCCGCGCCGTATCGATCGCGCCCATCACGCCCTGCGCCGTCCCACGCGCCGCCTTCACCGTCGTCCCGTACGAATCGATCGCGTCCTGACGCACGCCCTGCAGCGCCTGCTCCTGCGGCCCGAACCGCAGAAACGCCTCGATCTGAGCCTGCGTCATAAACTGCTTCTTCGCCGCCATCTACTTGCCCTTCTTCTTCGAGACGTGCTTGTACGAAACGATCTTCCCGTCCTTGTCGACGTGATACTCGACCGTCCCCTTCACGATCTTCCGCAGCGTCCGACCGCCCTCCGTGACGTACTGATTCTTCGGCTGCCCGCCCTTCTCCCCCGGCGCCGGCGCGATGTACCCGTTCTGCGCCCCCTGAAACTGCCGTTGCTTCTCCGCGTCCAACCCGAACTGCGAATGCTCGCGGCCCGCCCGCGTCAGCCCGAGCTCCCGATCCTCCTGGCCGCGCTGCAACCCAAGCCCAAGCCCCGCCACCTGCACCGCGTTGTCCTCCGTCGCCCGGCCCATGTTCGTGTCCAACGGCTGCCGCTCGAGCGCCTGATTCGCCGCCCGCTTCAACGCCGCCTGCGCCACCGCGCCACCATCCAACACCCCGGCACCGTTCTGCTGCTGCTTCTGCTGATTCGCCAGATTCGTGTACGACCGCGCCAGCAACATCACGTTCCTGTTGTAGTCCTGCGTCTGCCGGTCCAGCCCCGTCTTCAACCCGGCGATCCCAATGCCGTAGTCGGTCTGCGCCCGCTGGTTCGCCAGGCCCGTGTCCAGCTGCGTATCGAGATACCCGCGGTCAGACTGCCCCACCTGCGCATCGATCGCGGGGTCATACAGATTCGTCGGGACCGGCGGCGCCTTCCACGGCTTGAACGTCCAATTCGGATTCGTCGACCCGATCGGAGCTCGCCCACCCGGCAACGGCACATACGGCGAACCCAGCGTCTGCGTCGGCGTGAACGCCCCAGGCAACGTCGGCACATGCGACGTCGTAGTAGGCCGGCTCCCCGGCCGCACCGCTATATCCTTGCGCCGGTTCGGGAACCCCCACCCGGAACGTGAACCCTTAGCGATCGAAGCCATGCGCGGAATCATGCCGCGCCGACCGGACAACGGGCGCCGTCTAGTTGTCAGCGCGGTAGGTGCATCCGCCCACGAAATTGAAATCGTAGCCGGACGCCGCGGCCGTGGAGCCGCTGAAAGACCCCATCCCGCCCTCGTTCTTGATCGTGCCGTTGGCATCGATCGAGAACAGCAGCACGTACCCACCGCCGCCCGTACGCGTCACGTAGAAATACGTCTTCACGGCCGGGCGATAACCAACCGGCATCGTGCCAACCGTAGATCCGGCTGCTTGCGAACTGTTGAACCCGAACTTGCCGTTGTCGATATGCACGATCCCGAGCGAATCTTTGTAGTACTTAGCGCCCGGCGTGATCCCGCCATCCATCGTGACCGTCCACGGCATCGCGGTCCACTCACCCTCCGTCTGCAGATCAACGATGGCCGACGCCTCGATGTTGCCGTTGAGGTAGTTCCGCAGCAGGTTCAGGTTGTCCATCACCTCCGCGCCGGAAGCGATGTTGCCCGCTCCATCGATGAACGTGTGGGGGAATGCGCCGATGCTCATAGGTCACATTCTCCCCGCGTCGCGGACGAACATCTCAAGCGACCGCAGAGACAGCCGCGACGTCCCCCCCGACACCTTCAACCGGAACCGCACGAACGACGCTTTCTTGCGCACCCACCACACGTACGGATGCGACGCCCCAACATCAGGCGGCGCCTCCCCCTCGAGCGCCACGAGCTCACCGAACGCCGGAGTCCAGTCCGAACCGCCCCAATCGAACAGTCCCCACTCCGAGCCACGCAACCGATTGGTGCCACACCACGCCTCAAGTACCGGCGACTCCCCGGCCGACCCCACCATTTCGTAGCGGGTACGCAGCTTCAACGCCGTGTTCGGATTGAGCGCGCCCGTAGCGAAATCCCTCGTCACAATGTCAAGCTCCGGAGCGGTCCCATCCGCATCCAACGGATGAGCCGCCTGGTCGAAGTAGTGGCCCTCCACGACCCGTTGCGCCCTGGTGCACAACAACCGTTGCGGCTGCGTATCCGTGACCGCCATCGCGTGCATCTGCCCGCCGCCACCGAAATGCGTCCACGGAAACGTGCGCTGCCCCCTCGAGTTCGTCGCGTCCAGCCGGCACACCAGCAGATCCACGAGCGAACTGCCCTCCACGATCGGCAGGAAGTAGTGGCCGCGGAACACCTGCGCCTGCCCGACGTCGTAGCCCAGCGCCACATACCGCCGGTACAGCAGCGAGATCGCATCGCTGATCCGCGCGAACGGCTGCGCCACCTCCGACGCCGACCCCACCTGCATCACCCACACCCCGTCAAGCGCCGGCACGATCGCACCGTTCTGCCACGGCACCACGCCCAGGTCGCCCCACAACACAATGTCGCCGTAGCGGTCAAGCGTCTGCTGCACGTTCCCCGACGCATCCGTCAGATCCATCGTCAGCCCGGAGATCAGCCACACGCCCTCCGTCGTGAACACCGCGGCCTTGTCACGCACCCCAAGCAACCCGATCGGCACAACGCCGCCCGGCACCGCGTGGTAGTCGTTCACGTCGTACGTCGTCGCGTCATCGATCGCGGAGAACTTCACGTCGGAACCGTCCACGTACAGCAAGCGGCGCCCCGCGACCGCGTAGTACGTCGCCGCGTGCGTAGCTGACCCGATCGCCCCCGTCCCGGTCCACGTATCGCCACCGGGCAGGAAGATCGTGCCGCGCATCACCGCCGGCCGCGCACCGGCCGTCACGCTGCCCGAGAGATCGGTCACGGCGCCCGTGCTCTCGTCCACCACCTTCAAGTGCGTCGCGTCCCCGATGATCGTCACGCGCCCGCCCGTCAACCACCCCGACCAAATGAACTGCGGCGAGAACCCGAGATCCGCCGTCGTCACGTACGCGCCACCGCCCCGCTGCGTCACCGCCCCGTTCTCGTCCAGCAACGCGTTCGTCAGGTCGTACGAACCGTTCTGCGGAATGAGCTCCGGCGCGAGCGACCGGAACATGCCAGCTGCGAAATCCGCCTGCGTCACACGAGACGGAGCCGAACTAGGCATTGATCCCCGCGACCCGAATGAACGCCGGCCCAGCGCCACGGTACAGCCGCGCCACCTGCAGCCGGTACTCCTCCGAATGCGCCTGGTAGACGCCCTCGTGATTCGCCGCCAGATCCGGTCGCTGCTCAGTCCGCAGCAAGCCCGTCGCAATCGCACCAGCGACAAGCCCATCATGGAACTCCGCCGGGACCACCAGCGACGCATCCGAACTAGTCGACAGCGCATCCGGGCGCCACACGCCCCGCAACACGATCGTCAACCCCGACGTGTCCGGTGTCGGGTAGATCGCAACCTCCTTGCCACCCGACGCGTCCTCCGCCGGCGCCAACGCGACCCCCGACCCCGAGAGCGTCAACCACCCAGCAGCGCCCGCGGCCAGATCCTCCGCCGTGATCTGGCCGATCGGCTTCCCATCGAGAACCACCTGCGCGATCTGCACCACACCATCAGGCAACGCGTACGCCTGCGTCCCAGCCACCGTCGGGCCGATCTCCACCGACTTCCGCAACGCGCGCGCCTTGATAACCATCGCGCGATGACGGCCGTTCAACCACCGCAACGCACGCGTCGAATCGACGTCGAAGTTCCCGTCATCGATCACGTCCGTCACGAGATCAGCCACGACCGTCATCGGATCAGTCCCCCTCTCCCGCCGGCGCGGGGACGATCTGCTCGAGTCCCTTCTGCGCGACCTCGATGAGATCGGTGCGGTTGAACCCCGACTCCTCGCGCCGGATGAACTCCCGCAGGTACGCCTCGTCGCCCTCGCCCGTGGCCGTGACCAGGCCCATGAGCTCGTCCTGCGACGGAGCCGGCGTCGGCGTCGGCACCTGCCAGAAGCCCTCCGCCGTGTCGCCGTTGAGGCGATGGCCCTCGAGCCACTTGCGAATGTCCGCGGTCTTCACGACCCGGCCCGCGCCGATCGTCATGTTCTCGCCCGCCGGGATCTCGAACCGGCCGTCACGGAACTCCACCGTGCGGCCCGGCTGCTCCCCGACCTTCTGCCCCGCCGGCCCGTAGATCGGGTAGATCGGGTCCAGCACCAGGCGGCACTCCCGCCTGCGCGCCATGAACAGCGCCGAGGCCGTCGGCGTCTGGATGACCACCTCACGCGCCGGCGCCTCCACCACCTCCGGCGTCTCCTGTGCGTCCTGCAGATCTGTACTCATCGGATCCTCCCCGCTCGATTCGTGTTGCTCACAGACGGCATGATGCCCGTCTAGACGGACGCACGCGCCCTAGAACGACGACGGACCCGGCGGGGGGCCGGGTCCGTCACCTGCGGGGAGGAGAGTGTCCGCGCCCCGGATGATGCCGGGAGACGCGGACACTTCACCTGCTCAGGACGTGATGCCCGTGAGAACCCCGTGCTTCTCCGTCAGGCCGAACTCGAGCCCGGCTTCGGTCAGGTACTCCGACTTCTTGGCGTCCGCGTCGGGCGCCTGCCGGTTGTTGAGCACCTTCGTGTCGCGGGACTTCTGGTCGTTGCCGAGCGGGCGGTACGCGATCTGGTCCATGTTCAGGCCGATCAGGTAGCCGCCGTACTTCGTGCCCTCGAGGAGCGGGTGGTAGACGAGGTTCAGCGAGCCGAACGGGGACGTGTAGTGCGTCACGCTCATCCCGTAGGTCGTCTCGTCGTTCTTCGTCTGCTGCTTCGACGCCGGGAACTTGTTGAGCGCCGACACCGCCGTGGTGGACGCCAGCGCGAGGAGCGCCTGGCCGGAGGAGTAGCGCGCGAACTGCGCCATCCACGCGTTGAACTCCGCCTCCGACAGATCGCCGCCGGCGTCCGTCTGATTGGTGGTGATGAACGAGAGGATGCCGCCCGTGGTGCGCGACTCCTGCGAGCCCGGCGTCGTCGCGGACTTGCGCCCGAGGATGAACGAGAGCTCGAGATCCTTCGCGTGCTCGATGCCCTTGTCGAGCATCTGGCGCGGCCACTCCGCCGGCGACGCCTGGAACGAGGACGCGTCCAGCGACTCCGTGACCTCGAACGGCGTGCGGAAGATCTGCGTGTAGTTGCCGACCTTCGACGGGTTGTTGGAGCGCGCGTCCTTCGACGTGTCGCCCTCCGGCTGCGCCGACCCGATGATGTAGAGCTCGTCGCCCGAGTTGAGGTTGGCCGCGGTCGAGCCGATGCCACGCGTGACAGTGAGGGTGTCCCCGATCACCGCGTCAACGCGCATCTGCTCACCCGTGCGGGTGTTGAGCACCTGATCCCACTGCTGGAAGTACGACCCGTGAGACACGGGGATCGCCGTGACGGTCGTGGACGCGACCGCGCCCGAGGTGGTGTCGAACCGCGCCTTGCTGCGCGACTCCAGCCAGTTGAACTTCGTGGCGATCGTCTTGCGCGTCTCCGCGGCACGCGACCACACGGCCAGCGGCTGCGACGACGGCTCCAGCATCTTGATCTTGTCCGAGAGATCGATCGCCAGCTGATCGCTCAGGACGTTGGTGGTGCTCATGGGTCCGGTGACGGACATGTACTTCTCCTATCGAATGTCGGTGTTCTTCATGGTTGGCACTACGGGAACGGCAGGGCTGCTCCGCCCTTCCGCTGGTTGGCGAAGATCTCGCCCACGTCCTGCCCCGAGACACCGCCGGCACCCGCGCCGCCACCGCCCTCGAGAGTCGCCACACCGGGATCGTCCCCGGCCTCCTCGCCCGCCCTGTCAGCCGACAGGCCCGCGAGGTACACCAAACGCATGAAGCCCGGCTCCTGCGCCAACTCCGGGTGCCCCAGCACCTGCGCGAACTGCCCGGTCACGTTCGCCACCTGCGTGACGAACTCCGGATCCCCCAGGTCGGGGAACTCCGCGACCATCTCGCGCATCTGCTGCTCCCGAACGAACTCCTGCTGCTGCTGCTGCAGCGGAGCGACCTTCGACTCGACGGCCTGCTCGACCGCCTGAGTGAACTGCTGCGTGAACGCGTCGGTATCGAACGCCGGATCGCCCTCGCCTTCCGTCAGGAAGTCAGAGAAATCGAAGGCGCCGTCGCCCTCGTCACCGATCTCCTGCTGCTGCTCCGCGAGCGGCTGGAGCGTCTGCATGAAGTTGCGAAGCTCCTCCTGGCCCTCGCGCATCGAAGCGAACTCCGCCAGCACCTCAGCGGTCATCCCGCCCTGCTGCTGCCCCTGAGCCTCGCCGCCGCCGTCGGTGCCGTCACCGTTGGCCGCTGCCTGCCCTGCTCCGCCCTGTGCTCCTGATTCCATGATGCGTTCTCCTCGCTAGGTTCCCGCCGGCGACTCGCCGCCAGCTTCGTGCTTCGCCTTCTGCTTCTCGTACTCCTCACGGCAGATCCGGACGATCGCGTCCGCAGCTTCCCGTGAAGCCTTGAGTCCCGCCCGGCGCCCCACCAGCATCGCGTACTCCGCACGCGACAGCGGTTCGTGCGCCTCGAGCTTCGAGTCGATACCGGCAATCTCCGCGGTGAGGACGTCCTGCACCTCGATCCAGCCACCATGATTCACGAGCTCCGTGGCCCGCTCCCCGGCCGTGAACAGACCCTCGATGTCGCCCGCGTACCGCTTCTTCACATGGTTGCTGATGCCAACGTCGGCCATATGAGCCGCAGAGTAGCCGAGCGTCTAGACGACTACCGCGGCGGGCGCGCGGTACGCGGCCCACGCACCGGGCGCGGCGGGCGCCCCGATGCCACAGGACGCGGCGCGGATGACTGCTGCTGCATACCCGGATCTACCGTGCCCTTCTGCGCGCCGCGACGCATCGCGTCCAGCGCCGCCGACGGCTCCCTGGCACCGCGCTGATGCGGTTGGAAGCCGCCACCGCCGCCGTTCACGCGCCGATGACCCCGTTGTGGTTGCCGTCCTTCGTCGGCGGGAGCGCCGCCAGGCGCGCGCCCGGAGTGTCGCCGCCCACGAGCCGCATCGGATCCAGCGTCGTCGCGGCCTGCGCCAGCGCGAGCACCGCCTGCGCAAGATCCAGCACGTCGCGGGCATCCGACGCCATCGCCGCCTTGCCCGCCGTCGTCGTGATCGCGTCCAGCACCGGGGAGGGATCGAACGTGTCCAGCGTCGTCGGAGGAGGCGGTACCGGGCCGACAGCGCCCATCGGCTCCGCGTCCCCGGCCGGATCGACCGCCGGATCCTCCGTCTCCTGCGGATCAGCCTCCGGCGGCGCACCCTGCTGCTGCAGCGCCGCCAGCACCTCCGGCGGAAGCCCGCCGCCGCCCATCGCGTCCGGTGTCCTCACGACTGCGCTCCCATCATCGCGTTCACGTCCGGCACCGTCGGCCCCGTCATCTGCCCCGACCCGTCAGACGGGCCCGGCTGCGGCGCCAACCGCGGATCCTGCGCCTGCGCCTGCTGCACAGCGAAATCCACGAGCGGCGCATGAACCGGCCCCAGCGCCTGCTTCAACATCTCGAGCGCCGCCGGCGGAACCGGCTTGTCGCCCGCCGCCAGCCACGACTCCGGATCCTCGATGCCCATGAGCTCGAGTCCCTTGATGAGCGGCCGGCGCGGATCCAACTGCGGGTTCTGGCTCATCTGGAAGAACTGCATCGCGTCCTGACGATCCTGCGGCACGTTGCGCTGCGCCATCGAACCGCCCTCCGCCATCACCTCGAACTCGCCCATCAGTTGCTGCGGCCCGATCTTGAGCCACGCCGAGACGTCGCCGTACTGCGCGTCCGGCAACTGGCGGTGATCCGGCAGCATGTACTCGCGCTCCTTGAGGATCATCCGCTGGTTGTAGCGGAGGAACGCCCGAGCGGACTGTCGCACGATCTCGATCTCGAACCGGCGAGCGCCCAGTTCGATGCGGGCGCCCAGCGCCGCGCGCACCAGCTGCGCCTCCGTCGCCGTGCCCGCGGTCCCGCCGGGAGAGGAGTCGAGCCCGTCCTGCAGACCGGACACCGCCTCGAAATCCGCGCGGATCGCCGCCTCCTCCTGGTAGCCGGACCCCGGCAGATCACCGAACTGCAGCTTCTGCAGCGCATCGCCGGGACGCGCGTTCTGCACCGGGATCGCCGCGCCCGGCCCGAAGATCAGATCGTCGCGGTCCACCGCGCTCTCATCGAACGCGAACGCACCCGCGAGGATCAGCGTCGCCGCGTCCCGCCGCTGCGACCGCAGCGTGTCGAGCTCGCGCTGCAGATGCTCGAGCGGTTCGAGATCCCCGATCCCGACCATCTGCTTCTGCAACGGCGTCGGCCGGTACACCTGCAGCGCCTTCGTCCCCAGGCACGCGTTCTCGTCCTCCTGCATCAGCCACTTGCGATCGATGACGTGCATGACCCGCTCACCGTCGTGCCACTCGAGCACTTCATGCGGGGCATCGCCGCGCGCCACCTGCGTCGCCGTGGTGAACCCCGACGCCGCCAACCGCTCCTGCCACACCTCGTCGTACTTCACCCCGTCGGCGTTGCGAGCGACCTCCTCGTACTTCACGTTCTGCGCCGTCTCCGTCGCCCACGTCCCATCCTGAATCCGCTCCACGATCGCCCGCGTCGACAGCCACGACCGATGGATCATCCACCCGCACGAGTTGACGTCGTGCCCGTACTCGTCCCACATGAGATCGAAGATATCCACGTCCTCGAACATCGGATCATCAAAGACGACGACCTCCTCGAGCTTCTTCCCGACGAAGAACGAGTCGCGCTTGAACGTGCGGCGCTTGACCGGCCGGCGCTTCTGCTTCTTCGTCTTCCAGAAGGTCTTGCCCGCCCCGATCCCATAGATGTGCCCCGACCGCATCACCGCCTGGAACGCCAGGTCAATGTCGATCTGATCCTGCTGGACGTCGAGCAACTGGCGCATCGGCCGCGCGTTCGCCGCGTACTCCTGCTTCCGCGGCAGCACCAGCATCCGCGGGCGCTGCGCGATCGCACGCGGCACCATCGTCTCGATCGTCCGGAACGACAGCGGAATGTGCAGCGACGCGCCCCAGTTCTCCTTCGACTCCCGCAGGATCTCGTCCTTGTCGGCCTCCGGCGCCGCCACCCACGTATCCGCGAACTGCTTGAAGCCGCGGTACTGCCGGTAGCGGTTCATGCACCGCTCGCGGAACTCCCTGCCGATCGCGTCCTCGAACCCCGTGGCCGAGTCGACCACCATCTGCACGAGATCACGTTCTCGCGCCGGAGCGGTGTTGGAAACGGGGACTTCGACGCGACTCATCGGCTACCTCATGTTCGTCGGGATCGAGGAGTTGTCTTCGTCAGGCAACTCCGACTTGTCCAGTCCGTCGTCCGGCTCCGCCGCCGGCGCGGGCGGCACGGGATCCGGCGTGGACGACTGCACCGAACGGGCCGGAGGCGCGGCCTGCGCGGGAAGCGGCTCCGCCGCGTAGACGCCCTCCTGCGGCTCCTCCGGCGTCGCCAGCACCAGCCCGAACTCCTCCGCCGCGGCCTGCAGCGCCGCGATCTGCGACACCGCCACATCATCCGGAGTCGGCTGCTCCTCCACCATCTGCGGCGACAGCTGCGTCACCTGCTCCGGCTGCGGCTTCGCGTCCGTGCGGTCCTTCCACTCGCACACCGCCAGGATCGTCACCATCTCCCCCGGCAGGTCCGAGTTGATGCGCTCCGCGACCACCGACAGCACCCCGCCGGCGCGCTGCATCATCGCCACCCCGTCAGCGACGCCCTCGATGAACGTGGTGTGCGACAGCACCGGCACCCCGAGCGTCGGGTGCATCACGTCTGGATGAATCTGCCACCTACGTACGGCCATAGCGGTTCTCCTCCTGAGTCAGCATTTCCTTGCGGATCATGCCTTCCCACGCGGACAACGGGGCGATCTAGAAACCCGCGCGCTCGTTCGGCCGCACCTCGAACCGGCCCTCCCGGCGCATCTTCTTGCCCAGGTCCAGCATGTGCTCCGCGATCTCCGGATCCCAGTTCGACTCATGCGACGGGCCCGACTGCCGCTTCGCCACCAGCGCCTGAATCTCGTCGTGGTGGACGCGCGCGCACTCACCGACGTGCCGCTCCCACACGGCGCCCTCGTTCTTGTTGAACTGCTTGCCGCACAGTTCGCAGCGGAACGCCGGCGGGCGCTCATACCCCGCGGGTACGAGGATCGTCAGCCCGCCCGACGGGGGAACGTGCCCCGGCAGGATCAGCGTCCGGCGCGCGGTGTCGCCCCGAGCCATCAGACGCGCTCCGGCCAGCGCCACGTACCCGCGCCCGGAGCCGACTCGAGCGGATCGTGCTCCGGCACGTCCCACTCCTGGTAGCAGCCCGACGCGTTCTCACCGATCATCCCGGTCGCCGGCGCGACGACGAAATCCTCCGCCGACGCGCGTTGGCCGGGGATGCCGGGGGTGAAGACCGTGAGGTGGACGTGATGGCTCCCGCTCAGGGGCGGGACGCCCTTGCTGCGGTCCTTGAGCCACGCCGAGACGCCAGCGGGCGCCAGCGACTCCTCTGTGGCCGTCACGATCGCGGGCACGTCGTAGTTGCCCGTGCGCGACCGGAAGATCACGATGCGGCCGAGTGAGGGGTGCGGGGTTATCTCCATGCGGCAAGGATGCCGCAGCGCCCGGACTAGTAGCCCGTGATCGGGTCCACCGGCCGACGCCGACGCGCGCCCTTCGCCTTCTCCGGATCACGCGGCCGGAGCTCAGACGCCACCCGCACCGCGCCCATGTACGCCATCACGAGATCGTCGTGCGTGCCCTTCTGCGCCTGGTGCTTGCCGCGATCGTCCTCCACGTACGTCGAGAACTCCCGCGCCGTCTCCACGCACCGCAGCCCATGCGTGCCCTCCTTGAACGCCTGCCCCATCGCCTGCTCCATCAGCGGCTTCGTCCGCATATCCGTCTGCCAGCCGCGCAACTCCTCGCGCTGATCGGTGCGCGAATCGTCGCCCGCGCGCCGCCGCCGGTAGACCCGCGGATAGTGGTAGTCCTTCACCAGCGTGTCGACCACGCCGATCCCCAGGCCCGTCACCTCCGGAGCCAGCCACGCCCGGTTGAAGTAGATCGCCACCAGCAGCGTCAGGATCGGGTAGTCGTGAATGTCGACCCGCGACTTGTACGACGCCACCTGCATCCTCGAGACGTGATCGATCACCTGGATGGCCGAGTAGTCCGGATCGTCGCGCTGCGCCGTGCCCTGCGCGATATCCGCGAACGCCACGTACTGCCCATCCGGCCGGCGCTCATCGTCCGGCGCGTCCTTCTCCGTCTCCTCGTTCACCGGGTGCTCCCACACCCGCAGCGGCCACGGACCCCACAGATCCTTGTCCTCCGCCGTCATGTGCTCCTCCGGCACCCACACCGCACGCTGCGGCACCAACACCGTCCCCGCCCGCGTGCGCCGCTCCTTCACGTCCGCTGGACGCAGCACCCCCAGCACCGGCTCCGGCGCCGCCTGCGCACCCCGGATCGCGCGCGCCACAAGGATCCCCGCGAACACCGGGTTGCCGGACCCGATGAACGCCTGCTCCGGCGTCGCGGGATGCTCCTGGTGGAACACCTCGATCTTGCCCTCACACTTCTCCGAGATCGTGTTGCGCCGCCACCGCAGCTGCTCGAGCGTGACGCCGTACGCCTCCACGAGCTCGTGTTCCTCCGCGTCGCCGCCGTACTGCGAATCCCCGATCGTGTTGGCGAACCGCTCCCGCGCCTCCGCCGACGGGAACGGCAGCGAGTTGCCTGGATTGTCCTGCCACCCGTAGAACAGCGGAATGTAGAGGCCACCCGTCTCCGGATCCTCCGCGCCATTGACCGCGCGCGTCCACCGCTCCTGAAAGTGATTGAAGCCATTGGCCGTCGACTCGAGCACCGCGATCGTCCCGACCTCATCCGGCAACGCGTTCAGCGCCCCCGTCAGGATCGTCGGATCCTCCCACCACGCCACCTCCGACCCGTGGAACATCGACGGGGTGTAGCCACGCCCGACCGCCGCGGCCCCGGCCGTCATCGTCTCGTAGATCGATTTCTCCGACGCGCGCATCTTGTGCCCGAACTCGAAGAACCGCACACCGGCCCTTGTGGCGCCCTTCCCGATCAGGTCCGGCTTGATGGAGAACGGCAGATCCGTCGGCAGACGGTCGTACATCAGCGACACCATGTCGGCCAGAACGCCGCTCGTCTTGCGGTCCTGCGCCATCGCCAACGCCACCTGAAACGGCATCTGCGTCAGCCGCTGCACGAACTTCGCCTGCACCCACGTCGAGAACCCGAGCTTCCGCGCCTTCAAGATCAGCGCCCGCATCGGCATCCCCGCCGCGTGCTGCGCCTCGAGCTTCTGATCGAAATCCAACTGCCACGGCCGCGCGACCAGCTTCACCGGCTGCTTGCGCTCGTTCAGCACCCACGCACAATGCTCCGCCCAGTACGGCGTATCCGCCAAGAGACGCCGGCGGATCTCCTTCTCCATCTCAGCGGACACCCGTGGCATAGCCGCGACTCTACGGGTCCAGAACGACGGAGCGCGCCCCATCCCCCACCCGAAACGGGGGGACAGAGCGCGCTCAACGCCGGGATGCCGCCGCAGTCAGAGTAGCCGCGGCCCCCGACGAACTAGCCGGGCCCGATCAGCAGGAACGGCATCGCCCGCGCCGACGTGTCCGTGGTCGACGTGACCTCCGTGCCCGCCGCGACGTACTGGATCAGCTTGCCGCCCGAGATCTCGCCCGTGAACCCGGCCGTCATGCCGATCTCCACGAAATCGATCTTCGACGGACCGGGGTACCCGAGCGCCGTGGTGAAGTCCACGGTGTCGCCACCCGTCGCGTACGACGCGTTGCCGTTGATGACGCCCAGGTACAGCGCCTTCGTCCCGCCGATCTTCACCTTCTGATTGATCTTCACCGTCGCTGCAGCCATGACCTACTCCTTCCCCGCCTTCGCGGGCCGTTTCCCCCCCGCCGGACGGCGAGCGGTCGTCTTCGGAGCCGCGGGCTTCGCGGCCGACGTCTTGGCAGCGGGCTTCTTGGCAGCCGCCGAGTCAGCCACCCCCGCCTTCTTCTTCGCACGCGACGGACGCTTCCGCTTCGCCACCGGCACCTCCACCGGCACCTCATCCCGCAGCGGCACGTACTCACCCGCCACCACCTGCCCATCCGCGTGCTTCACCACCGCCGGCGCCACCGGAGCCTGCGACAGCACACCATCCGCCGTCGAACACCGCACCGACTCCGGACGCCCACCCACGTACCCGAACGCAATGTACCGAGCACCCACCACCACCCGCTTCCCAGTGAACACGACCGAACCCACCTCATCGGCCCGCCGCGTCTCCACAAGCTCGCCACCCTCATGCCGCTGCACCCGCTCATCCGCGACCAGCCACAGCGAAACGTGCCCGCCCGGCTCAAACCGACCCGCCACCGCCACCGACTCCGCGCTCATCACGCCCGCCCTCTCAAGATCGCCCGACGTTCCATGCGCCACAGGCTCGCAACCCCGCCGGACACCACCCAGAACCGCCACCTCCCGGCCACCCACCCCCACCAACACCACACCCCCCACCGCAACCCCACAAGAGGAGAGGAGGAGCACCACCAACACCCACACCAGCCGGAGTCCCATATGCGCTAGGTACCATCGCGGCCGTGCAGGGGGTGCCGGGGGGTCGGAATCCCGCGCCAGCAGCGGGATCACGCCGCGTCGACCTCGAGGCGACAGACTGACGCCAGAACGTCGCCTCATCCCCGCCAGGGCCGCACCACTACTGCCATCCGCACGTCTAGACGCACCCCGATCACGCCGCCCCTGCCACCTCGAGACGCCACCTCCGCCCCGTCTAGACGCTGGACGCTTCGCCGCTGATCGCCGCCAAAGCTCCACGCACGCTCAAGCCGGGCGCGTCCCCCGTTCCCGCTGCTTCCGGGTCTGTGGTGTGTGGCGTGCTGTGTGCGTCTCCTGCGTCTCTCTGTCCCTCTAGACGTTTCTTTGCTTCTGTTGGGTGGTCTGTCGCGGTCATCCCTGCGGCGAGACTCCCTAGCGTGCTGCTATCCGTGCCGGCCGTGTCGGTATCGGCTGCGTGCTTCTCTCCTGGCCGGGCTCCTGGCCGCGGATTCGCGGGCGCGGCCCGGTCCGGTATGCGCCGGATCTCTTGCGCCGCGCGTGCTAGGCGACGGATTGCCTCTCCATCCGCGGGTTTCCCGGCCTTCTGGCCGCGCTCCAATGCTGCTAGTTCGTGCTCCGCTATCCCTAGTAGCCGGCGCCGGATTGCTTCGATTGCGTCTAGCGGATCTCCCGCGGCTAGCGTCCCCGCTGCTTTCCCCGCTCGCCGGTTTCGATCCTTGCGCGCGAGATCCCGCACGCTTGATTCTGTGATCTCGAACGCGTCTAGACGCTCCCCGTCTAGCTCGAGCTCCCCGGCCGCTGCAGCTGCAACTACGCGCGACGCCGGCCGTATCCCCCGGACGTTCCATGCGTGCGCTACCGCATCGCGTTGCCTATCGGTGTACTTCGCAACCCATAGCGTCATATGGCGGGATTGTGACCGCGCGCGTGGTCATATCGTGGCGAAGGGTTGCACGCGACGCGTCTAGCCGCTACGGTGCGTAGCGGCGCACGCAATCCCGCGGGCGCAATCCGGAGGGTTCACAATGCCGACTATCTCATCCGTCGCCCATGACGCCGCCAGCTACATGGAACGCGTGAAGCGCGACGACGACACCTATTACGTACGCGCCACCGACGATGCGCCGGCGTGGCTCAAAGACGCTATCTACGCAGCGCACGGAGACCGACTGCCGAACGATTGGGTCTACGATCTCATCAGCGACGCTATCGATTGGATCGCGGACAACGGACACGACACGGCCGACGACGCGCGCGACGCCGCCCACAATTTCGCGGATGGCGTCGACGTCTACACTCACGATCTTCTCGGGTGGTACGCCATCCCCGCTAACCGCGGCTACTGCGAAGACGCCGCGGACACGTTCGGTGAGTCGGACGACATGAGCATTGACGCGCAGATCATGCGCGGGCAGTACATGCAGCGTGAAGAGATCCTGCAGTCCGTCATTTCCTCGCTCGAGGATCGCGCCGACGATCTCGAGGCCGGCGACCTTGACGACGACGACACGGCCGCGGCATGACCGCCGCGGCCGTCCTGCACGCCGGCGCCGTAACGCATAACCCGTGGCTTTGCGTTGCGATCTTCGCGGCGCTCGTGGCCGGTATCGCGCTGCAGGGTTTCCTCATCTGCCGCGGCAACCCGATCGACTAGACGCACCCTAGACGCGTCCGGTAACGCCGGCGAAGGGTTCACGGCCCACGCGTCTCCTGCAGCATCCGCCACCTAACACCATCGGAGGGTTCACCGTATGGAACACCAGCAGATCACCCTAGATGGGCGCGAGATCGCCCAGGAGCGGCCCCAGGAGCCGCGCGACGACATACCCGCGGGCCCGGCGCCGCGGCTCTTTGACGCGCCCAGGACGATGCGCGGGCAGATCGCGCTAGATACGGATGCCGCCCAGGACACGTCGCCATGCCCGCGCTAGGCGCCGCGATCCAGAAGGCTCCCCAGGAGCTCGCCGGCGCGGACGGTAAACGCAAGCCGCCGAAACAAGCCAAGATCTACTGCCCGGCGTGCGATTTCGCGCTGTACGGGGGACGTCATCAGCTGGCGCGCGGCATCCCCGCGTGCCCGGTCTGCCCGGACCATCCCCCGATGTTCCCCGCGCTCTTGTCCGATTGCGCGGACCTGGCGCCCGATCTCCTGCAGGACCATCCGCTCTATGCGTGGTCGGAAGCGCAGCATGACCGCGCACTACAGCGCGGGCCCGCAAAGCCTCGCCGGCGCGCGGACGGTACTTGCGCCGATTGTGGCGAGCCGGCGCCGGCCGGGAAACAGCGTTGCGACGCCTGCACCTATGTGGAGGACGGCCGCGGCAATCTCAAGCGTCGCAACATAGGCGGCATGGCGCCCGCGGCCGGCGTCTATCGCTGCTCCGGCATCACGAGCGGGCAACGCTGCAGCGATAAGACCGTAAAGCCGGGCGGATTGTGCCCCGCGTGCCACGCCGCGGCCGTGAACGCCGGCACGATCAAGGCGACGCCGCCGGCCGCGCCCGCGGTCAAGCTCGCCGCGCTGCTCCCAATGACGCGCGCGGAACGCCACGACGCCGCCATGCGCAAGCTCGCAGAGACGGAGATGCCGTTCTAAGAACTAGGGAACTAATGGTCCGGGCCCGGCCGCGGGCGCCGGCCAGCACTAGGGGACTAGTGGTGGCACGGCGCCGGCGAGCGGACAGGAATCACCCTCCCGCTAGATAGGAGATTCGCAGCATGTACCACGTCAAGATCGTCCGGCCGGATATCCATGGGGAGGATCCCGCGAATACCCGCACCGATATGCCGGAGCCAACGCCTATGTGCGCGGTGCGCGGATGCTGGCCCATCACGAATACGTACGACGCCGGCACGCTCGAGATCGCACAGGAGATCGTCCGGTCCACCATCCTCGAGCACGAGCCGCGGCGCACGTCTATCCCGCCGCTCAACCGATTGGTGCCCGCCGCCGGCGCCACGATCCCGCTCGAGGACGGCACGATCATCACCGTCACCCCCAAATACCCGACGTTCGCTGAGATGGCCGAGGACAAGCGCCGCGCGGACGAGCGCCGCGCCGCACGTAACGCGTAGCCGGGCCCGGCCGGGGCCGGCATCGCGCTAGGGAACTAGTGGAGCGATGCCGGCGCCGAGCGGGCAGGCACTAACGCCCACCGCAGAAAGGAAACACCCTCATGCCGTACATCGTCACCGTCTCAACCCCCAGGGCGGACCAATCCACCGCCACCGTCTCGCTCGAGGACGCACGGCGCGTCGCCTTCGCCGCCATCGAGGCCAGCGGGCCCGACCGCCAGCTGAACAGCGACGAACAGCGCGCCGACCACTTCCTGCGGTGCGACGTCCGGACCCTGCCCGACGCCGGCGGATGGATCGGGTCGCTCTACAACGGCGGGGAGATCACCGTCAAGCCGATCAGCGGCTACGCGTTGCTGCAGCAGATCCCGTCATTCCCTCCCGGCACGCGCCCCAGGCGCTATGACGTCGACCGCGCGAGCTCAAGCGATGCCGGGTACATCGCGCGGATCGTCGCCGCATGGAACGAGACGATCGGATCCCCGCTCGCCGCGCAAGGGAACTAGTCGGTCATGCCCAGCACCCCGAGCAAGTACCTGATCGACAGTCAGGGGATCCGCGAGCTCGCCGGCGGCATCCCCCGCACCACCCTCCTACGATGGCGCGACCGGATGGGATTCCCCAAGCCACTACCAACCCCGCACCTAGCCGCGCCCGTATGGGACCGCCGCGACGTCACAAGATGGCTCGAGGACCACGGCAAACGGTAGACTCCCGCCCGTCCACTCACCCAGGACACGAAACCCCCGGCCGCCACCAGGCGCCGGGGGTTTCCGCGTTCCAGGGGACTAGCTGGTACCCATCGCGGTCCGGCGCTCCACCACCCGAGACTTCCACGGCCACGTCTGCGGCGCCGCGTACACCGACGCCTTCCTGACCGCGATCTCGCCACCATTGTCACCGCGCAGCACGTACCGGGCACCATCCGTCAGCGCGGTCAGCGTCAGTGTCCCGTTCGACGCGACCGTAGCCGAGTCCGTCACCACGTCACCGCGGCCGACCGTCCCAGGGTACGCGGACACCACCGTACCCACCGGCCAAAGGTCTGCTCGATCCACCACGAGATTGCTCATAGGCGCATGATCCTCCCGCGGCCGGACGCACCCTTGCTTCTCACGCGCAGTTAGGCAGCGGGCGGCGTGGTGTTCGCCTGGGCAACGAGCGCCGC
>ERZ869921.326-NODE-326-length-32299-cov-4.687167_pt1 | contig 32299 bp, 29 predicted proteins | sample MGYA00579310_ERZ869921 | MGnify/ENA primary metagenome ERZ869921 (study PRJEB32216, sample SAMN09231816) | wastewater metagenome | place: USA: Maryland | collected 2016-06-21 | study: EMG produced TPA metagenomics assembly of the PRJNA472060 data set (Reclaimed... | reverse complement strand
CCGTCTCAGGACGGTCTGTCGAATTTAAGCGCGGAGAGCCTACGTACGCTCCTCCGCAAATGCATGCAGAGCTGATCGAGCGCGGCATTGTGCCCGCCGAGGCTATGCCTGAAGAACCTGAGGCCACAGGGCCGAAGGAACCTACGCTGATGCAGGAGCGCGAAGCCGCCTTGTACGCCGCATTTGAGAAGATCACTGTTCGCGGCAAGCGCACAGACTTCACCGCCGTGGGCGTGCCCCACAACGCTGTGCTGGTCAAAGAGCTTGGCTGGAACGACTTGAACGCCAAGGAGCGCGATGCTGCTTGGGCTAAATGGCAACTAGAACGGTCTGAGAAATGACACCAGCAGAACTGCTCGGCATCTTCCGTATCGAGGTACAAGACGTTGAGTTGCCGTACCTTTGGTCGGATGCGCTCGCCTATGGATACATGGACGACGCCCAGAAGCAGTTCTGCCGCCTGACATACGGGATCGAGGACGCACGCAGTTTTAAGCTCTCGGTGACCGCGACTAAGATTTGGTATGACCTCGACCCGCTAATTCTCCAAGTACGTCGCGCAGAGAACAATGCTACCGGACGTGAAGTCCCGCTCGTCCCATACGAGAAGCTGCATGTGTACGGCTATCGGTTCGATGGTTCGACTGGCGAGCCCCGCGCCCTAGTCACCGGGCTGGAGCGCCGCTCGCTGCGGCTGTACCCCGTGCCGACCGAGGCGCTGACGATTAACCTGTTCACATTCCGCCTACCGGAAGAAATTACTACGGCGGGGGCTGGTGAGTTTGAGATCGACGACCAGCACCATCGGAACCTGCTGGCTTGGGTGAAATACCGCGCCTACGACGTACAGGACGCGGAGGTCTACGACAAGACAAAGGCGCAGATGTTTAAGGCGCAGTTCGAGCAGTATTGCTTCGAAGCCAAGAAAGAACAGAGCCGATTGAATCGTCCGCTCGGAGCAGTAGTTTACGGAGGCATCTGATGGCTACGTACAAGAAAGACCCGAATGCCACACTCGACTATTTGTTCGACTGGGAGGCATGGCTTACAGAAGTCTCGGATACAATCACGTCGGTTGATTGGGTGTTGTCGGATGGGTTGACTGAAGTGTCATCGAGTAACACAACTACTGGAGCCACTATCTTCGTATCAGGCGGAGTCCTCGATGAATCTGAGACAATCACGTGTCGTATTACCACAGCGGGCGGGCGCATCGATGACCGCACAATTACTTTGAAAATCGTCTCTCGATAAGGAAGCAAAATGTCAAAATCAAACGTCTGGGAAACCGGCCTTCTGGAACTTCTGTTCACCAATACAACGTTCTCGGGCGTGGGAGACGCAACTGGTCTGCCGGGCGCGGCGACCGCCGGCAGCCTGTACTTCAGCCTGCACACTGGCGACCCCGGCGAGGCCGGCGACCAGACGACGAGTGAGTGCACGTACACTAGCTACGCGCGCGTAGCGGTAGCACGCTCGGGATCTGGTTGGACGGTTACCGGCAACGCCGTCGCGGTGGACGCGAACGTGACATTCCCCGCTGGTACAGGCGGGTCTGGGACTGCCACACATTGGGGACTAGGTACCGCATCCAGCGGCGCTGGCAAGCTGCTCTATAAGGGCGCGATCAGCCCGAGCATCGTGACCGGCAACGGCGTAACTCCACAACTGACCGCTGGCACGGTAGTGACCGAGGACTGATCGTGAACTTGACCCCCGCGAACTGCCGGCCGATCCAGCATAAGGAGCAATCATGACCCCAGCACAACTTCAAACTCTAAAAGCCGCCGTCCTGGCGGACCAGACCCTTGCCGCAGTGGGCCGTAACGACACCGAGCTTGCGCGCCTGCTGAACCTGCCGACCGCGTTTGTCGTGTGGCGCAACCTTGTCAGCCAAGACGAAATCATGCTAAACGGCTTTGACTGGGTGCGGGTGGACAACCTCAGTGTTGGCAAAGCGCGCATCTGGGAGTGGCTGTTTGACAACCCGCAGCGCAGCATCAACCCGAGCAAGGTCAATGTCCGAGCCGGCATTGATGAGGCGTGGAAAGGCACTGCTGCCGATTTGGCCGTGCGCGCAGCCGTCTACACGCATTGCAAGCGGTTTGCCACTCACGCAGAGCAGATCCTGGGGTCCGGCACCGGAACCAATGCGACTCCTGGTTCGCTTGGTTTCGAGGGCGCAGTATCTATCACCGACATCGGCGAGATGTGGAACCTGGGGTAAGCCATGGCAAACGAGGTCTATCTCCGCAAAGGCACATCCAAGCTGGTCAACGGCGAGGCCGGCGCGGATGTCGCTTGGTCAATGGAAGGCGTTGCCAATGCCGCTGGCCGGGTGGCTGCGCAGATCGACTGGGGCGCTGCGCCGCGTCCTGACTGGTACGAATGGTCGTGCGAGGTGCAGTGGCAAGCCACGCCGACGCGAGGGGCCGTGCTGGAGTTGTACGTAGGCGGCGCACCGGATGCTGACAGTTCGCAGATCGATGGCGATGTGGGCACGAGCGACGCTGCACTGGCTGACATCGACATGTGCCGCAACCTGAAATTCATCGGCTCTGTAGTGAGCGAGAACGCCGCCGCTTCGGAGGTTTGTGTTGCCTCGGGACGCTTCCAGTTCTCGCAGCGGTACATGAGTCTGGTCGGTTACAACGCGGCCGGGGCAACGATCAACGCGACCGACAGCAATTTCCGCTTCAACATCGTCCCGATCTACTGGCAAGGGCAGTAAGCCATGGGTGCGTACAGCCGCATCCTGCTGCCGTGGGATAGCCAGCCGCAGGAGCCTGTTTCTGTCGATGGCGGCAACGCTCTGTCGCCGAAAAGCGGTCTGTGGGTTCCAGATCGCAACATAGTCACCGACCGAGGAATAACCTCTGGCGGGTCGGGCTCCGAGCCGACCATTGTCGCAACGCAATCAGGGCGCGGCATCTACTCTGCCGGGAAATATGTCCAAACTGATCTGCCATCGGCTGCGTTCTCCGTCCTGACGTGGGTCGCGCTTATCAAGCCGGATGCTGCCCCCAGCGGCGCGGGCACTTTCAGCAGTTTTTTCCAAACCGGGCAAACAACGCTTAACTGGAATCACACTGTTTCCGGCTACCAAGGCGCGTTCACCCTGTATGACAACGGGAATTACCCAACCGCCAAATTCACCAGCGGCTTTAGTGCTGGCGTCGAGGTGCTTATCGGCGGAACGTATGACGGCGCGACGATCAAGGTATTCCGAGAGGGCGTGCTAGAAAACAGCACCAGCGCACTGAACCGCACATCTGGCTCACCATTCAATGCGCTGCAGTTCGTCGGCGGCACAGGCGGCACGGCGGCATTTGGCGGTTCCTGCTCCTACTTCTATTGGGACACGACTCGCGCACTAACCGATGCGCAGATGGCTCAATTGATGAACCGCGCGGCCATCTGGAGCGTGATCGCCCCCCGCTCCATATGGGTGCCAGTGTCTGCGGGTGGCGTGCTGCCTCCAACTCTATATCCATGGATTTACTACGCTATGATGCGTTAAACTAGGACCTGAAATGATCAGTTACCTCAAACAATCAACAGCAAGTCAGTCACGCACCATCGGCCCGTTCGTGGATGACACGGACTTTAAGACGGCGGAGACTGGCCTGACTATTGCCAACACTGACATCAAGCTGATCATTAACGGGGCTGCTAGCGCAAACAAGAACAGCGGCGGGGGCACGCACCGAGCCAACGGAATCTACAGCATCACATTCGACGCAACAGACACAGCGACCGTGGGCGAAGTTATGGTGAGTGTGGTGGTCGCTGGCGCTTTGCCGGTATTCAATAAATTCTTTGTATTGGAAGAAGCAGTGTACGACGCCATGTTTGGCGCTTCCGCTCTCGGTTATGTCGCCAACGCGCCGGTGAACGTCGCTCAGATTTCAGGCGATTCGGCCGCTGCCGATAACCTCGAAACCATGCTCGACGGAACGGGCGGAGGTACGCTGTCACTCGGCAAACTGAATATCGTGGCCAGCGGAGCAAACGTCGCACTCAATGTCTATTCTCCAACAGGCAATGCGGTCTACATCGAAGGCGGATCCGAGGCTGTCTGGATTGAATCTACTGGAGCTGTCGGGCTCGAAATCATCGGCGCCCACCAGGGCGTATTCATTGCTGGAGATAACGGCCTTGCCGCAGTCGAACTAGACGGACACATGGCGATCACCGCGAAGAGTACCAGCGCAAGCCCAGGCGTCAGGATTCAGACGATGGCTGCCGGACTGGACGCAGTCACAGTCCTCGACTCAGCGGGTGCACGTGGCACGATCGACACAAACATCGACGGCACGCTGACCAGCCTGACAAACGCGCCGACAGCAGGCGACTTGACTGCAACGATGAAAGCGAGCGTCAATGCCGAGGTTCTCGACGTATTGAACACAGATACCTTCGCCGAGCCGGGGCAAGGGACTCCGGCCGCAACAACTTCGCTTGCAGCAAAGATTAACTACTTGTATAAGGCATGGCGCAACAAAAAGACGCAGACCGCAAGCGTTTTTTCTCTGTTTGCAGACGACGCTACGACCGTAGACCAGAAAGCCTCGGTATCCGACGACGGAACCACGACGACTGTTGGTGAGATTGCTACGGGGCCGTAAATGGCGCTCAATACTGTCCAGAAGCGCGGGTCGGCACACAGCCTCTCGCTGCCGTGGCGGGGGTGGCTGTCCAGCCCCAGCGGCACGATCGCGGTCCAAGATCGCGTAGCGCTGCTGAAACTGTCGAGCGCGGTAAATGCTGCCGGCTCGTCTACTGCCGCAATCACCGCAGCGGCTGGTGTCGCTACTGCGTCAAGTCTGGCCGGGACCTCGCTTGCCGCGGCTTCATTCTCAGCTGCCGCGGGTGTGGCAACAACAAGCTCGCTAGTGGGCAAGGCTACCGCTGCCGCTGCAGTTTCCCAAGTCGCAGGTGTAGCAACAACTAGTTCGCTGACAGGCGCCGCAGTCACGGCCGCGGGGCTAACTTCTGCGTCCGGGACAGCCACGACTAGCGCTCTGACTGGGGCTGCAGTAACAGCCGCGGCACTGACGTCCGCCTCTGGCGTCACCACAACCAGCGCTCTGACTGGCAAAGCTACAGTTGCGGCCGCTATCACTCAAGCTGCGGGGGCTACAACTACATCAACACTGGCTGGGGCGGCGGTCACAGTCGCTGCGTTCGCCCAGGCCGCGGGCGTCGCTACGGGGGAAACGCTGGCTGGGGCTGGACTTACGCCCGGCCTCACAGGGATCTCGCCTTCGGCAGGCGCAGCAACTACTTCTACCCTTGCCGGAACATCAGTAGCCGCGGCTGCGCCCGCTCAAGCTAACGGGGCGGCGACTACATCGGCTCTTGCCGGGGCCTCAGTAGCAACCGCTTCGTTCTCCGTCGCCGCAGGCACAGCAACGACAAACACTCTGACAAGTGGCTCGTCGACTATCTATTCGGCGACTATGTCCTCAGCAACTGGGGCCGCTACAGCGTCGGCTTTTGCTGCCAGCGCCGTCGCCGCGTCGGTGTGCATTGCTGCTGCCGGCGCAGCAGCGGAGCAGACACTTACAGCCAGCGCTGCGGCTAGAGCGGCGATCACCGCTGCGGCCGGGGTAGGAACGGGCCGCACGATGGCTTATACCTTCGGAATAAGCGACGCGCTGTACATCATCACTGTGGCGGCGGATAATCGCACAAGGGTAATTCCCGCGGACCCCCGCACGACTACAATCACGGCAGATCAACGCTCCGCAGAATTTACACCATGATCAACAGCCGCAAAATCGAAGACCTCCTTCCAGGCGTCGCCGCTAAGGCGACGGCATTCGTTTCCGAGTGCGCAGCACAGGGCATCGACGTCCTGATCACTAGCACGTATCGAGACTTTGAGTCGCAGGCAGCGCTCTTCGCCAAGGGGCGCACGGCTCCGGGGCCCAAAGTGACAAACGCAGGGCCGGGAAAGAGCTTCCATAATCATCGCGTGGCGTTTGACTTCGTCCCTATCGTTGACGGCAAGGCTGTCTGGAACGACGACCACCTGTGGGCCAAGTGCGGGATGATCGGCGAAAAACTCGGCCTCGAATGGGGCGGAGGATGGCAGAGCTTCCAAGACAAACCACATATGCAGGACACTGGGGGTAAGACCCTAGCGCAATTCAATGCTGCCGTCGTTCAGTCTAGCTAAGATCGCCGCTGGCGTCGCTCTTGTCCTTGCGCTTTTGGCAGGAGTGTGGAAGATCCACCACACTGGTGTTGTCGCCGGGCGGGCGGAGATACAGGCTGTCTGGGACCAAGACAAGATCCGCGCGGCAGAAGAATCTGCCAAGAAGATCGGAGAAGTAAAGAAGACGTCAGCCGAACTCCAAGCTGCTGCCGACAAGGAAAAAGGAAACCTAAATGCGCATATTCGCAGTATTGATCTTGAGCGTGATGAGCTTCTTAAGCGGCTGCGCGACCGCCCCGTCCGGCCCGCCGAGAGTGGAGGTAGTGTGCCCGCGAGTCCCGGAACTGGAGCCTCTGCTCCCAGCTGTACTGGAGCTGAACTTTTCAGAGAGGACGCAGAATTTCTTACAAGGGAAGCTTCCCGTGCCGAGATCCTCCGAGCCCACATTAAATCCCTCGAATCCCAATACGAAAGGGTCCGGAAGTTGATCAACGGACCATAACGAACTGCGCCCATTTACCAGCGGGGGGTGTAGGGCGCACCCGGAGTAGTGCCCGGTACCCAACCCCCCGCCTTTAACTTACAATACCCAAATGCGCGTTTTCAAAGGACTGAATAATACGACCGACCCGATGCGGCTCGGTCTTGAGTGGCTTGTTCAGGCCGACAACGTCGACGTCAGCGACGAGGGCGCTCTCTCAGCGCGTCCGGGGTACACATCCGCGCTTTCAGCCGCGGTGACCGCGGCTTACACCACAATCGACTTTGAACGATTCTTCTACGTCGCTGGGGGCAGCCTGAAAACTTTCGAAGGGGCCACGCTGGCGTACGTAATGTCTAACGCCCCAATGTACTGGGCCGAAGTCAACCAGCACGTGTATTACAACAACGGAACGGACAGAGGGATCATCACCCCCGGGAACAACGTCGTTGAGTGGGAGTGGGTAGTGCCCTCCGCCCCGGCTGTAGCTGCAGTAACAGGTTCATTGCCAGCGGGCACGTATCAGGTACGTATCACATACTCCCTCCCCGGAGGGCGCGAGACGGGGTCAAGCGAGGCTGCCAGCATCACTCTAACTGACGGACAGGCGCTTCAGATTTCTCGCATTCCAACCAACGGGAACGTCTACATCGCCCCGGCGAACTCAACGGTCTACCAACTAGCCCTGCGCAACGCGCCCGCCGCATTCGTGTGGGATAGTTCGCCGGACTCTCTCGGCAAGGACCTGATGCACCAGTTCCTTGATCCAATTCCTGAGGGAGCCACGATCATCCAGATTTGGAAGGGTCGTGCCTACGCGGCCATGTACATGCCAGCTACGGACCAGACCGTCGTGTGGTACTCCCAACCGCTGGGCTACCACCTGTTCAATCTGAACAGCAACTTCTTCATCGTCCCGAACAAAGTGCTGTGCATGGCGCCCCACGAAGCTGGGCTGATCATCGGAACAGACGCCAAGATTTACTCATATGAGGGGAGCCGAATCAACGAACTGGCGCCGTACGGCGTAGTCCCCGGCTGGCCTTGGGCACTGGACGACAAGAACATTTTACTGTGGACTCAGCGCGGACTTTGTCAAGCTCTACCACTAAAAAACCTTATAATCGACCGCGTCAGCGTTGCCCCCGGTACGCAGGCTGGTGCAGTGGTTATGTCTGATGACGGACAGAAAAAATTCGTCGTCGCTCTGCATCAGGGCGGTTTGGCTTTTAATCAACGATAGGAAATCACATGACAATTCGCTTCTCTACCGGTACCCGCAACGGTCTGGCCGGCTCTCTTGGCCTCCAAGGGATGTTCAACAAGTTCTACATGAACATTTACTCTGGGGCTCAGCCTGCATCGGCAGACGCTGCGGCATCAGGAACCCTGCTGGGTACTGTCAGCCTTGCCAGCGGAGCGCTGACGAAGGAGACACGAGCGACGGGTACGATTACGATCACCGGCGCTACAGGCGGAACGATCAACAGCATCACTGTCGGCGGACTGAACATCATCCCTGACGGCGCGATTACTGTGTCGGGAGACACTACGTCGACTCTGGCTACCAAGCTGGCTGACGCGATTAATCGTAACGGGATCATGGAAGCCGTAGCCAACGCTGCGGTCGTTACGATCCGTGGTCGCCCCGGAACTGGCGTGACAACTGCTGCGGTGACAGGTTCGCTGACCACAGCTACTGCGTCGTACGCCAACATGGCGAGCGGCGTGGCTCCGGTGAACGCCCTCGTGTTTGACGTTCCGTCTCTCGGCGTAATTGCCAAGCCAGCGTCGGCAATCTGGAGCATGGCTGGCGTTGCTATCGGTACAGCTGGCTGGTTCCGCATGTATGGCAGCGACACTGCTGATGCTGGCGCTCTGCTCTCCGCTGCTCCGTGGTACCCGCGCATCGACGGTACTTGTGGCGTGGGTTCTGGTGATGCTCAGCTGTCCAGCCTGTCTGTGACCGTCGGTTCGCCGCATACTGTTGACGTCTGCTCGTTCACATTCCCGTCTGCCTGATGAATGGAACACAGACTGATTCTGGGGGGTGAACAGTACCTCCCGTTTGCTCGTAGCCGCATCCGTGCGCTACGAGCAGCGGGGATGCGGTTTGCTTCCCAGCAGTTTGTGATGCCGGACGGAGAAGTACACGTTCGGATTATTGGTAGTCAGGAATACATTCGGCTGCTCGGCAGCGGATACGACATCCTGAGCGGGGTGACTCACCCGGGGGACATCGTTTCTGGCGATCCCGACGTCCTGCAGAGCTTCAAGCCGACGACCGAGACGGTGCAATTCATTCTCGGTAATCCGACTGTCAATACTCCATTCCACGACGAGAAGCGGCTAGCAATCTCCGCTCACGCAGACCTCGGCGTGTCAGGATCGCAATACAAAGAAATCTGCCCGAGCATGTATTCGGGCACGATGACGAAACTCGTTCAGTGCATTCTTGGACTAGGGAAGAACAAGAAAACTCCTGACGGAGTACAGCTGCGCTACGACTATCGCTGGGCCAAATGCCACGGGGTCCTGACTGACGCCGAAGACCTGAAGTGGCTCATTCAAATCAGTGCAGACGGCATCTATGCCATGCGCGTGCCGGTCTACCCCGGCAGTGCCAGCGCCATCAGTAGCAGACAGAAAGCCGTGCGCGAAGCCGTGGCGCTGTTTGGCGGCGTGCCGTCTGGCGAGGCATTCCCCGCGGGCACGGCGCTGACTGCCGCGATTGCGGCAGGCACAGTTAAGGAGCTAGCGTCGGCCACCGACGTGGCCGCGGTATTTGCCAAGTCTTCATACAGCACCGCGATGGGCTGGTCGTTTAATAACGCCGGTACAGAGGCGCACAATACTTGCTACTCGGAATCGGCCGGGATCTACACAAGCTACCACTACAAACTCGACATCAGCCTGACTGGCGCTACGCTAACTCTCGTCACGAGCGGAGTGGTAAAGGGCGGCGGCCGGTTCAAGTTCTGGGAACCAACGACTTCGAATTACCTGCGCGTACCAAACAACACATGGTCCAGCGGCGGCGCTGAACTCACTAAGGTCCCGGTGTTCGTGTGCCACATCGACGGGGCGCTTGAGGTTGTCTCCCACTGCATGCGGCACACAGCGGGGGCGAACACCGATGAGTACGGCCCGGGCACAAAATTCATGAACGATACTCGTCCGGGACCGGGCTATGCTGTCAACCCATATACCGCATCGTGGCGCTTGGAGACAGGGGCGTACGCATACTCGACGTATGCCGAAAGCACCAGCATCCCAGGAACTGGAAGCGCAGGTATTGCGTACACGGTCTGGTCGAACCTCAGTACTTATGGGACGTTCACGTTTGGCGGAAACTCATATGACTGCCCAGCGTACACAACCGTTAGAACCGTCACAACAAACGCCGAGAGTGTTGGTTGCACACTAAACGGGACACGTGACGGGTTTTGTCTCCGTTCTGTTTCGAAGACTCTAGAAGTTGCAACAACGCGGAACGTCTACGAGAGCGACGTTGTCACATTTGGAGGGCCGTTTGCAGCAGGCGTGTGGCAAGCATATGTCTCAGGCTCACCGGCTGGACCACCTGTCAGCGACTATCTCTACGGCCTCTGCGTCGCCAACACAACACCCGCGTACGTCGCCACGACTAGTTCGTCGGTAACCGCCCCTAAGATCGATACTCTGTCCTCCCTGTCAGACGGGCGGGGGCAAATTGATTCGACGGAAACGTTTGCCACATCGGGGGACCAGACAACTACGGATGGAGTGTGGAAGTCAACAGGCGGCTCGTTCCATCTACGTGCCAGCAAGTTTGGCACCAATCGCGAAATCATCTTTTCCGTCAAGCATACCAACGCTAATGCGGTAAACTCAGACGGTGCGCTTCTCGGGTACAGCGGCTACGCTAGCCCATACGCTTCCTTTGTCGGGTACATCTAATGGCTATCATTCTTCAAGACGATTTTGTCGGCTCCTCGGGAGATATCGACGGCCGTACGCCGGACGTTACGTTCGGTTCGCAGAACTGGCTCTCTAACCCGAGCGAGCCGCTGAATCTTGACGGTACTGGGGCGGCTGAGAGCGCCGACCAGAGCGCCGTCGATGCTCGGGGCTTCGCCGACGTGGGCGACGGCACGACAGACTACGGGCTTCCTGCTGCGGTCAATACGACATTTACATTCGTAGTTAAGACGGGGGCAAGCACAACGCTCGGCGCGACAGCCTACGATGGCTTCGGCCTGACCGTCGAAGCTGGCGGCACATATTTTTCTTGCGGGTTGTTTGGTCCAGACACAGGCGACGGCCGTCCGTGGCAAGTAAACGAGTGGGACGACGGTGACTCTAATGCAGTTACGACGCCCGCAATTAACACCGAGTACACAGGAACATACGAGGTAGCTGACGGGGTTCAGACGCTGACCTTCATGGGGAACACCAAGACGTCCGCTGTCGCGTACGCAAACCCGGCGCTGGGCGTGAACCGGGTTAGTGTCAAGGTCGGGGCAGGCTTCAAGCTGATGTCTCTGCTAGCAGAGACTGACGCTGCGGAGACGATCGAAATTGCCGCAACAGTGTCGATGCCTACAGCGGTAATCCGGGCTGGCGTTCGCGTGGCGAACACGATGCCCGTGCCGAAGGCTAACATCGTCATTAGCCAGAAGATCAGTTCGATCGAAGTCAGCATGCCAGCGCCTGTCGCGTCGGTGCGCTTCGGGAATATCCTCCGCGCTCAAGCGCCGATGCCGACGCTCAGCATGTCGGGCACAACAACTGGGATGATCCAGATTGTCGCCAGCGCCCCGATGCCTGCGGCGGATATTCGAATCTCGTCGCCAGTCAGCGGCCGGATCGCAGCCACGATGCCGATGCCGAGCGTCGTGCTCCGCGGCGGGGCCCGAATCAGCGGCGTTGCGCCAATGCCTACGGCTTCGATCCGGGGAACGACGGGGTCAATCATCCGCGTCGTCGCTACAGTGCCGATGCCGGATGCAAACATCCAGATGTCCAGCGGCGGGATCATCAGCCTCGCCGTCAACGTACCGATGCCTGTCGCCGGACCGTGGGGGCGCATCGTTGCTGTCGCACCGATGGCTCGCGCTGAAATCGTTCTGCGTTCCGTAGTGACAGTCGCATACGAGGCGTACGCTGTCAACTTGAAGCACAACCCCAAGCCACGGATGGAGCCGGTGGACGAAGTTACGCGGTACACGAACTACCCGTTCAACCAGATCGTCCGCTATAAGAACCAGTACTACGGTATCGCCAACGATGGTATCTACCTGATTGGCGGAAATACCGATTCAGGCACAACAATTCCATGGGCATGGAAGACCGCGTTGGAGGATAATGACACCCTGGAGAAGAAGACTGTACGTGCGGCGTACTTCTCTGGGCGCGTTGGCCCCGAAGCAGAAATCACGGTCTATGCAGGGGAAACCGGACAGAACGCCTACGCATACACGACACCGCGGAACGCTGACCCTCAGAACTACCGCCAAGTGTTTGGGCGCGGGGTCAAAGGCAGATACTACGCAATCGGGGTAGAGGGCGACACTACGCTCGAACTCGACGGGCTGGATCTGCAGGTAGATAAACTAGCAAGGAAAATTTAATGGCATCCGACGTCCCAGCGCTCCTCTCCGACGCGCGCAATTACACCGCAGAACTGACCGACCAAGCTGCGACGGCTATGGACGAAGCCATCGCGCTTGTCCGTGCTGTCGGCTATGTCATTCCAAACTACACGCCCGCGGTGTTGCCTGCAACACCACCGACGCCTGTCAGCCTAGTGCCGCCGTCGCTGGACCCAATTAATCTGGAGCTTCCGGCTGCGCCTGCAGATACCATCGAATTTCAGGACATCTCTGAAATCGAGCCCGGTGCGCTGCCAGAACTGGACGCCGTCGCGCCAACGATCACTCTACCGACTACGCCGAACCAAGTCGCTGAGTTTCTGCTGCAGGCTCCCGGGATCGACACGGACATCGAGTTTCCGGACCCGCCCGCAGAACTCATGTCTGCGGTGATCGAAGCGCCTACTCTTCAGAACTACGACGCGCCGGTCAAGCCGACAATCACGCTGCCGGGGTTCGAGGGCGTAGCCCCGGTCCTCGACGTCGCCGCACCGACAGACTACGAAGAGCGCTACGACGCTGCGTACCGCGGCAACGTGACTACGTCCGTCGCCCTGATGAACGGCTACGTCGACGCCGAGCTGGTCAAGCTGAACCCGCAGTACCACAGCCAGATGGCTGCAATTGAGGCTCAACTCACTCGGTATCTTGCAGGCGGAACCGGGCTGAATGCCGCGGCAGAGAACGCGATCTACGAACGTGCCCGCGGAAAGAATGACGCCGAGTCTCGTCGGGTGCAGGAAGCTGCGTGGGCGACCGCCGCAGAGCGTGGGTTCACCCTGCCTGACGGCGCACTGTACTCTGCGCTGCAGCAGGCACGTCAAGGTGGTGCGGACAACAACGCCCGCCAAGCCGCTGAGATTGTCGTCATGCAGGCCGAGATGGAGCAGAAGAACCTGCAGTTTGCTGTTTCCACTTCTGTGGCCCTACGCTCTGCAATGGTCCAAGCGGCAATGACATACTTCTCGAGTCTGGTCACTCTAAACGGGCAGGCGCTGCAGTACGCCAAGGGCATCCTCGATGCGATCATCGAGGTCTACAACACTGCCGTGCGGGCGTTCAGCGCCAAGCTCGACGCGTACAAAGCCGAGACAATGGTGTACGAGGTCCGCGTCAAGGCGGCGATGTCGTACATCGAACTGTACCAAGCTGAGATTAACGCGCTCAATGCCCTGATTTCCACAGACCGCGCCAAGGTAGACATCTACCGTGCGCGGATCGACGCACTGTCGTCGTACGCCAACGTGTACCGTGCGCAGATCGAAGCGGTGCAGGGCCGCGTGTCGTTGGAGAAACTCCAGCTTGACGTCTTCCAAGCCCAGGTCGAAGCCTACCGCACTCAGGTGCAGGCAAAGAGCGCTGAGTGGCAGGGCTACACCGCAGCAATCGAAGGACAGACAGCCAAGGCACGAATCTTCAATACTCAGGTCGAAGGCTTCAGCGCACAGGTGCAGGCTTACAAAGTCGGCATTGACGCGAAGGCTGAGGCTATCCGCGCTCAAGCGACGGTGAACCAAGCCCGCGCCGCGAACTACGTGGCTACGGTCGACGGCTACCGCGCCATTGTGCAGGCGCAGAGTGAGAGCGTACGCGCCAAGGTTGAGAACCAGCGCCAAGCCCTGCTGTCGTATCAGGCGCGTGTGCAGGCCGAGATTGGCTACGCGCAGATCCAGAACGAGTACTACAAGGCGGTCTCGAACGTCGTGATTCAGAATGCTCAGCTGCAAATGAACGCGCAGACCCTGACCGTCAACAGCGTGCGCGACTTCGGGCAGAGCATGGCTACTCTCGGAACTGCAAACGCAAACATCTTCGCTGGTCTGGGCCAAGGGGCGCTGGCAGGGATGAACACGCTGGCTTCCAGCACATTGTCTTCTTCACTGTAAAATAGCATCATGAAAAAAGCTGCATGCCTCCGCATGGCCGATGGTGGCGAACTGATCGCTCGCTGGGCCAACCGTCTCGTCGGGAATAACCCTAAGGCTCAAGAACAGCGCGGGCGTTCTGAAGAGCGCGACGCTCCTCCCCCTCCTCCCCCAAAGATGATGCATGGTGGGGAGCTACCTAACGTGATGTTTGCTACTGGTGGGGAAATCCCGAAGGCTCCGCCGCCACCTAAACCTTCGACTCCAATCCCTGAGTGGATGCGCTATGCGCTCCGCGACGGCGGCGTCGTGCCGGGTAAGGGCGAGGGCGACAAGATTCCTGCGCTTTACGAACCCGGTGAGTTCGTCGTGAGCAACGACATGATTGAGCGGAACCCGGGGCTGCGGGAACATCTGCACTCGCTGCGCGACGAGACTCTTGAAGCTCAGGGGAAAGATCCAGAGGAAGTTGATCGCAAGCAAGCGCAAGGCAAGACTCTGCGTGCTGCGTTCGGCGCAGACGGAAGCTGGGACGGGAAGTTTGCTCCAGAGTTTGAGGCAAAAGGCGTTAAACCACCGGGGGCCGCTGCAGGCGGACCGGGCGGATTCAAGATGCCTACGGATTTCCCTAAACCTGTGGCGGCAGCTGCCGAAGCAGTAACTAAGAACGGCTGGCGTGCCGGACTCAGAGCATCTCTCGCAGATCCGCTGGCAGGTAAAGCTCTCGGCCGCATGGCGCTGACTGCCGCGGGGCCTGTGGCTGGTGCTGCGGGCGTAGGCGCAGCTATCGGGACTGTCGGGTACCACTCACTGCCCGAAGACATGCAGACAAGCATCGGTCGCGGAGTTAACGCAGGGCTGCGCAAGATCGGCCTTGGTTTTGACGACTCAGCTCTACGCCAGATGGACGGCGTCGATCCAACACCATCGGGACCTGTGAACCCAACAAAGATGGGCACAGCCATGACTCCGGGCGATGCTGCTCCAACAGCACCGGGCGACAACAGCGCCGTCTATGCCGCAGCAAACGCAGACCTTGGCTCGTACATGCAGAAGAATCTGCGCAACGGGGCCTCCGAAGAGGGCGTAGTACGTCGCGAAGGCAATTCGTTCTCTGGCACGAACGTGTCGGGCTACGGCAACCAGATGACTGTGCCGGGAATGGACCCTGCTGCGCTGGACAAGGCGCTGACAAACCCGAACGGCACGCGCTGGTCGGCACGTGACAATGCCATCATGGCTGCGAACATGGCTGCGGGGAACAACCCGTATATGGGGACGTCTGCCGCGCAAGAGGGGCCGCTGAGTCCAATCGAGAAGGCGCTGCGCGACAATCCTGTCGGAACTGTGGGTCGTCAGTCTGCGCTGAAAGCCGCGGCTGAAATGGAAAACACACAGACTCTGCGCCGTGGTCAGGACGTTCAGCTGGCTGGCATTCAGTCTAGCTCACGTACGGCTCGCATGCAGGCACAGATCGAGCAGATGAACAAGGACCGTCAGTTCGGCCTCGACGTCGCTAAGTTTGGTGAGGAGAAGGCGAAAACAAACTTCGAGGCTCGCCAGAAAGCACAGAAGGACCTGACCGACGAGATTGCCTCGTATCTGCCGCCCGGCGCTGACAACAAGCCCGATACAGCCAATGCTGCCGGGTACATGGGCGCTATGCAGGCTCACGTGTCAGAGCGCATGGAAGGGCTGCGTAAGCACCTTCAGCTGAATCCGGGGGACAAGGGCGCTGCGGCTGAACTTGAAGGACTTGAGTCTCGCGGCGTGGCACAGATGGGGCCGGAAGCCAAGCGGAAGTTCCTTGCAGCGATGGGCGTGCAGGGCGTGGTCAAGGATACGGCGACAGGCGGGTTCAACCCATTTGGGACCAAAATGGTTGACAGTGATGCGCCTATCACCAGCCTGACGCGCAAGGAGCGTTTGTTTGGCGCTGACTATGTGAGTAACCGCGGCGACGAGATTCCTGCTCGTCACATCGACCGGTCTGGTAGTACACTAGGCATCGGCGGCGTTTCGTCGACCCGCTACCAACCCTTGATCGTAGACGAGAAGAAAAAACTTCGGGAATAACATGGCAACCTATCCTCAATTCGGATCGACTCAGCTTGATCCGCGTATTGCAGGCGATTCCGCACCGGCCCAACAAGATGGCATCGTAGATGAACTCTCCAAGGGCTACCGCCGCGGTCTCCGCGGCGCCGGTAGCTCTCTGGCTGAGCTGGCTGGGGCTGGCGCAGAGGCTCTAGGAGCCACGGAAGTAGCCAGCGGAGCCCGTAGGGTTGCCGGAAGCCTCCGCGAGGCTGCAGGGGCTCCTGAGCTGGCTCCTAGCGTGCGTAGCATCCGGGACGTCGACAGCGTAGGCTCCGGGCTCCGCTGGGGCGCTGGCATGATGGGCGAAATGACGCCTGTCCTCGCCGCAGCCGTGGCTGGTGGTGCGCTGACAAAGAACCCGATGGTCGGCGGTACGATCGCTATGGCTCCGTTTGAAGCTGGCGACATCGCTAGCCGTCAGGACAAGACGCAGGGGACGGCAGGAAGCCGCCTCGCCGAAGCCGCAGGCGGTGGTCTGGCGTCTGCTGTCGTCGGCAACGTACTGCCCACTCACATCATGGGCAAGTTTGGCAAAGGTCTGCGCGGCGACTCGAGCTTCCTGCCAGCCATGGGCAAGAACATTGCCGAAGGCGCGGGTGTTGGTGCCGTGTCGGAAGCAGGCAACGAGGGTGTCAAGCAGTTTGCTTCGCGCCAAGAGTTTGACACTGAGGCGATCACTGAAGCAGGACTCGGCGGCGCAGCATTCGGCGGCGCGTTCGGCGTGCCCGCTGGCGTGGCGTCGTATGCCAAAGGCAACGCGGAGAGCATCGGGAAGACTGCCACCGCGCTCAAAGACAAGGGTATGGAGCTTGGCGGCAAGATCAAGGACAAGGCTCAGAGCAAGCTCGAAGACGAGGGCATCGACCTCGGCGCTGCGTTCGACAAGGGCACGGACCTCGTTAAGCGCGGGCGTACCAAGGTTGACGAGTCTGTCGACCGCGTAATTAACGGCCAGCCGCTGGGCGACACCCTGAAGGAATTCGCTACGGCAACCGGGGACCGGGCGAAAGAGATCATGGATCTCTCGGCCGAAGAGAAGGGCAAGAAGGTCCGCGAGTGGGCTACGAAGATGGCCGACGATGCTGGGTTTAATGCCGACAAACGGGAAGCGGTAATCCAAGCTGCCCAGAAGACCGGCGACCGCGCTGCAGAGATTACGATCGCTACAGCGAAGAAAGCCTACGACGCAGCCAAGCGTGCGCGCGAACAACTGAAAGAGTTCGCCAACTCATTTCCGGCATCGATGGAAAACGGCAAACTCAAGGCCGGAGAGCATCCGGCCTCGTTCAACCACGACTCTATCATCGACGTCGAAGCACGCAAGAAGTCGGAAGACATGTCTGGACCGAAGAAAGTTGTCCTCGAAGCTCTGCGTGAGTCGGGGCTGATGGAAAGCCGCCCAGACCTGTTCGATCATACAGATAACATTAACGCCCTCGCCAGCACGCTCAGCAAGACAATGCAACAGCTGGCTAAGGGTCCGCTGACCCCGCGGCAACTCAAGGGGCTCACCCGCGTACTCGGCGACGACACTATGCCGACGTTGTCGGCGCTTCGCCGCGCCGTTCTGACGGATGCAGACACAGAGAACTTCTTCAAGAACGTCAGTGCGGTGTCCGAAGCAAAGCGCCGTAGTGACGAGTTCCATAAACAGATCAAAACTCTGATGACTCCGGAGGCACTAGCAATCTACGAGAAAGCCGGGTTCAACCTCGGCGAATTGGAAGATCAGCTTGTCGGCGACGCACGCCGTGCTGGCGGAGAAAGTACCTTCGGCAACATTGCCATGAACAACGTGTCCAAGGAAGCGTACCGCACGTTCTTCGGCCCGAAGGCTGACGCAGCGATGACGCTGACGGAGAAGTATGCCAAGCAGGCGTACAAGGACCCTGCGCAGTTGGACATGCTGCCCGAGAGCAAGAAGCTGCTCAAGCGCCCCGCGGCTACCGCCCGCGACGATACGCCTACGCGCATTGACGAAGGCGGGGCTGAAGTCGAGGCATCTGAAGGCGGGTTCGACGAATCCGGCAAGCGCGTCGAGAAAGAAAACGTCGACCGCTTTGAATTCGGGCTGGATGCCACACGTGAAGATGGCGGGAAGCGCCGCAAGCTGGGCGGGCGTCGCTACAACGAGAACCTGCCGGACGAGAAAGCTAAGCTGGATCAGCACCTGAAAGATGTGCAGGAAGACTACCCGGAGTACAACGTCCGCGTTGAGGGCGGCCGCATTGTCGGTGAGCGCAACGCTGAAGAAGTAAAGATTGGTGTCGAGTCGCAGGAGCGCATGCGCTTCGAACGCGGGCGTACTGCTGGTAAGACCGCGGTAAAGATCGGCAAGACAAACTACGACGCTGTCCGTATCACCCGCGAAATGATGGGCGAGATTAAAGATAGCGGGCTGCCGAGCAACGTCAAAGCTGCGCGTGCTTTCTTCGAAGGCGTAGCGCGGCTGGCCGACGCTTCCCCGGACGCCAGCAAGCTGGACATCCCAGACTCGACTGTCATTGCGTATTTCGGAGAACGCGCATTTACGTACGGACAGGCTAAGCGCGTTACGGCTAACACTGCCGAAGACCGCATGTCCGCGGAAGGCAAGGCTGCGCTGGAAGTCCTGCGTAAGGAATACAGAGAACGCGGCGACTCGCCCGGACTGCAGAAGCGCCTGCAGAAGCTGCTCGACTACGAGCGCGATAAAGAACTGACTGGCGGCGAGGATACGCAAGAGCGTAGCATGGACCGCGCTAAGAAACGCGCTGGCGGCCTGCCCGCGGATCAAGCTGGACCAAGAGAACAGCGTTCGACGGCAGCTGAGCCGCGCAGCCGGGCTGACAGTCAGATGCGCCGTCGCCAAGCGCAGTACAACGCTGGCGAGGACGTTGACGTTTACGCAGACCGTGCGGGCAACAACATCTACGACGAAGAAGGTAACCTCACTGCCGCGGGCGTGCAAGAGTGGCTGTCGGGTGAAGCTCATGGCGGGATCAACCCACGTGATCAAGGCGACAAACGCGATCGTCCACGCCGTAGCTATGATGCAGAACAACGTGGGGAGGCAGATACCCCGCGTGGACGTCTGCGCCAACGTAACCGCGATACGCAGGACATCGCCGACACAGAATTCCGCAGCTACTTCAAAAACCGCGTGGAAGAAGGTGGCCGCGGGCGCCAAGAACTTGGCAAGGACGAAAACATCCACATGGTCGCTGCCAGCGGGCAGGACATGGTGCCGCGCTCTAACATGGACGGCTCGGCGCACTTCGTGCAGAGCAACGTGTCCAAGGCAGAGTGGAAGCAGCGCAACTCGCTGGCAAATACATTCGACGAATGGAAAGACGTCGACTCGGAGCCCGTGCGCCGCCTGACGGCTCGCGGAGAAGCTCTGCTGCGTAACGTCGACGCAATGTCTACCAAAGACAAGCGCGAGTTTTTCAAGGTGGCCGAGAAGTTTCCTAGCGAAGCTATGGAGACGATCAACCGGCTCGCTAAGACGTATGCCTCTGCGTTTGTTACCCCCGGCGCCACAATTGCTCCGACAGGCAAACCCACGCCAAATGCCGCTAAAGCTACCACGGTGCAGACCTTGTCCGACAAGGGAGTGACTATCGGAAAGCCGCGTAGCGGCGATCAAGACACTAAGTCTTCAGTTACTCTCACCCCTGACATTGCCGCACGCGGTAAGCGCCGCGCCGATGCAGAGCATGGGCTGACTGCGGACGGATTTGTGCCAAACAAACTGTACGGAGAATTCCGTGCGCCACAATCTGCCGACCGTCGCGCTGAAACTGCAGCAGGGCGAGCGAAGCTAAAGGAAGAGGGTGACCGAATTCGTAACGGTCCGTCGGCCTCTACCGAAAAGGAACTCCTCCGCAAGCTGGAGTACCTTAACAATCCGCCGCCTGACTACACCACGGCTATGGCGCGGAGCATCGTGGCTACTTCGAAGAAAGAACTTGCAGTCTCGACTGATGAAGACGCCCGCACTCTGCTTCGTCAGATTATCAAGAAGGGCGAGAGTGTTCTGGACGGGGACGCCTCGTTGGAAACCCTGGAGGGCCGACCCGACCCAAAAGTCGTAGCCGCCAAGAAGGCGGCATTCCTGGAAAGAGCAGCCTCTGGTGACGAGGGTTTGATCCGGGAACTCCGGACTACAGATGATGCGAAGGGTCTTCAACGAGCCCTCGCAGTCCTGCCCGATGGGGCTGCGCGAGACGCTGCTACGCAGCGGATGTCTGAATTGGTTAAGGATGACAGCGTCGCTTACCAGCTGCAGACCCGTAAGTACAGCCTCGTCGGCGTTGGCATCCACAACGACCTGAACAAGCCGGGGTTCCCTGCTACGCACGATTCCCCGATTCGCCACGAAGGGAAGTTTGATTGGCGCAAACATAAGGGTAAGGGTGAGGGAAACGCAGCGTTTGGTGCGGGGACATATCTGAGTACCGCTGAGGGCGTGCATAAGAGTTACAAGAATAAGTTCACTGCCGACGCCAGGGCCGAGCGTATTCGCGCCTCTGGATTGCGGGGGTACGACAGTCAACTCTTCGACGAAGACCTACTACAAGAAGCAGCGCAACGTCTGGAAGCCATGGACGGGCAGCAGTGGGTTATCACGAAGGACGTGAACGGTTACCCGCACTACCAGCTCGGAAAGGACAAGGATGGTTTCTTTACTATCACGAAGGAACTGAACGGCCCGCTGTTCGGGGAAGGAAACTACAGCCTGCGCTACTACACAGCGCGGGCCAAGAAGAGCACGCTCCTGAACTACGGAAAGACCCCCGAGTGGTTGACAGCCAACATGCCATCTGCAAAACAGTTGGCTGAAGCCGCCAAGGTGGCCGAAAAGTCTCCCACCTACGAAGTGTCGGTAAACATCGAGCCGCACCAGATTCTGAACTGGGATAAGCTGCTGGCCGATCAGCCAGACATGCTCAAGCTCCTTGAAGATGACACCGAGGTTAAAAAGGGCATCGAAAAAGAATGGGATAGACGATTTGCTAGACCGGACGATCTAGTGGACCTGACCGGCGAGGACGTCTACCGCGTTCTTACTCAGCACCTTGGCTCTCAGCGTGCTGCGTCGGAGTATCTCCAGTCCAAGGGCATCCTCGGGCATAAGTTCAACGCCGCTGGCGGGAAGAACGACAAGTATCCGAACTATGTGATCTACGACGACAGCAAGATCGAGACGAACTACGTTCACTTCTCCCAAGGCCGCGTCGACCCGAACGCTACCGGCCCTGTTAACAAGCAAGCTGTCGAGGAACACATTAACAAAGTTCTCGGAAACTCGGTACGAGTTTTCTGGCCGACGTTCTCCGTCATGCCATGGGCTGGTGACTACACTCACGTGCAGAAACTCATCCGGATCAGTGTGCAATCTCTGAACCCGATGTCTGTGGCGTACCACGAGTCGATGCACGCGTTCGTGGCAAATCTGCGCGACATGGGGGCGACGGACGTCGTCGCTGCGCTGGAGAAAGCAGCAAACTCTCCGCACAACATCACTCAGGTACGTGAGTTCTTCAAAAACGAGCCGGAAGTCCTGAAGCAGCTGAGCGACCCCGAAGAACGTGTGGCGTACATGTATCAACTGTGGGCGGCTGGGCAGCTGACCCCGAACCCGGGTGCCCGTACTGTGTTCCAGAAGATCGCTGCATTCTTCCGCAAGATTCTGGGTCAGTGGTCTAACGACCAGCGGGCTGAGCATATTATGGAATACTTCAACTCTGGGGAATACGGCAAGAACATGGCAAGTCCGAACGCAGTCCGCAGGGCTCTCATGAGCCCTGGCCGGAACAAAGCCTACGAGACTGCAGCTGGGTTTACTAAAGGTCTGGCTGATCTGGCCGACACTCTGTTTACTACAGGCTCGGCCCGCGTGCGGGAAACCGGCGTGCCTGCGCTCCAAGACATCGCCGACGCGGTCAAGAGACAAGGCAAAGATACCCGCGGCGGGACACGTGGCTTTGTGCAGGCTAGCCGTCTGGCAGCTACGAAGCTGCGCTCGGAGTTTGCCGGCCGACTTGATGAACACGTGACGGCTGATCACCTGCGTGAAGCCATCGAGGCGCTGCAGACTAATACCCGTGCGCCGTCACCCGAAGCGCGGAACACCGTGCGGGCTGTTAGGGCTCAACTCAAAGAAGCGCGACAGTACATGCTCGACGCTGGAGCGTACGTCGGGGATCTGGGCCCTGAGTACTTCCCGCGCGTGTGGGACGTTCACTACATCAGCAAGAATCAGAAAGCTTTCCGCGACATGCTGGAACCGTATGTCCGATCTGGTGCGCTCAAGGGTGACGTCGACAAGCTGATTAAGAAACTCGTGGCCAGCGAAGGACATGAGTTCAGCGTCGAGACTGACATGCCCGGTATGCAGTTCACCAAGCAGCGGATCTTGGGGTTCATCACTGACGCCGATGCAGCTGGGTTCTTGGAGAAGGACCTGATGGAAACAATGCACTCGTACCTGACCCAAGCAGCGCGTCGGGCTGAGTGGTTCCGTCTGTTCGGGAACGGGAAGCTGGATGCCCTGATGTCGCGTGCGCGTAAAGAGGGCGCGACAAAAGAACAGATCGAAACTACGGAGCAGTACCTCAAGGGGATCAACGGTACTCTTGGGGATAACATCTCCCCGGCTCTGCGCCGCCTGTACGGTAACACGATCGTGTACCAGAATGTCCGCTTGCTCCCTCTCGCCGTCTTCTCGTCCCTCGTTGACCCAATGGGGATCGTGGTACGCGGAGGCACGGTGCGGGATGCGTGGAGTACGTTCACTAAGGGCATCCGCGAGATTCCTCTGTCCTTCAAGAAGAAGAGTCAGAAGCCAGGGCAGGCCGAAGAGATTGCTGAACTTGTTGGCGTGATCGACTCTGCCATGCTGAACCACATCACCAGTGACATGTACACCCAAGGTATGGTGGGCGGTACGGCGAAGAAGATCAACAATGCTTTCTTTAAGTACAACATGATGGAGGGGCTGAACCGTTCGTACCGCGTGGGTGCTACAGCCGCGGCCCTGAAGTTCATCGCCAAGCACGCGGATGGCACGGCTTCGCGCCACTCCAAGCGCTGGATCAAGGAGCTTGGTCTGGACCCATCGGACGTCGTGAAGTACAAAGACCGGATTGCGCTGACTCAAGCCGAAGGCTTGAGTCCCGAAGCTGAGGTTCGGCTCCACGCAGCGATCAACCAGTGGGTCGACGGTGCTGTTCTTCGTCCAGATGCCGCGGACAAGCCCATCTGGATGAACGACCCGCACTACGCGATCTTCTCGCACCTGAAGCAATTCATCTACTCGTTCCAGAAGACGATCATTGAGCGCACTGTGCATGAGTTCAAGAACGGGAACTACACACCAGCTATGGCACTGGCCAGCTACGTGCCGATGATGATCGCATCTGACTTCATCAAGGGCATGATTCAAGGCGGTGGTAGCCAGCCGGAATGGAAAGCTGGTTGGGGTCCGGTCGAGTACGTTGGGTACGGAGTGCAGCGTGCCGGTCTGCTGGGTGTCGGACAGTTTGGTGTCGACGCGTATGAGAACATGAGCCGCGGAGGGCTGGGTGTTACGGCGCTTGGCGGTCCGGCGATTGAACAATTGGTCGACGTACTCGGAACCTTGTCCGGACGGAATCAATTCGGAGACGTAGCGCTCGATGCTCTGCCTGCGAATGCCCTGTATTCTGAGGCTATTGGACCGGGAAGATAACGATTACGTATTACGCTTTCTCGTGAACTCCTTATTAGGAATACTATATTCTTACTTTCTCTCTTTCAAATTATAATAATAATAAGTGTAAGTGTAATAAAAGAGTAGTTTGAGAGGAGAAGTGGGATTACACTTTAACGGTTTGGGGAGGTGAAAACCGCTCAATCCTGCCTTCATGTTATGAAGAGGGATAGCCCATATAAAAGGGGGCTGTACGCTGCGTTCTGAACGCTGTGTGGACGCGAGGGTGAGAATCGAACTCACTTGGCCGGATTTGCAATCCAGCGCCTATCCCCTTGGCTACTTCGTGTTGTGTTGGCGGAAGCAGTAGGATTCGAACCTACGGAACCTTTCGGTTCGCCTCTTTAGCAAAGAGGAGCCTTCGGCCACTCAGCCATGCTTCCGTGTTTGGCGCGACATAGGAGACTCGAACTCCTAGCTTATCCCTAGACAGGGGATTACTCTACCATTGAGTTAATGTCGCTTTGATTGGATTGTAGCGTGTTGCTCTACCAATCAGATTCGGTACTAGCTGTAGGAGTCGAACCTACGACCCGTTTCTTGTGAGAAAACAGCTCTACCGCTGAGCTAAGCTAGTATGTTTGGTGCCGGTTGTAGGATTCGAACCCACGACCTACGCCTTACAAGAGCGCAGCTCTTCCAACTGAGCTAAACCGGCTGGTGTCACCTGAAGGAATCGAACCTCCGACGCCCGGATCTTCAATCCGGCGTTCTACCTACTGAACTAAAGTGACATCTGGAACCGCCTACAGGACTCGAACCTGTAACCTACTCGTTCGTAGCGAGCTGCACTTCCATTGTGCTTCGGTGGTGTCTGGTTGGCGCATGTGGGTTCGAACCACAGACCTCTCGATTATCAGTCGAGGGCTCTACCGCTGAGCTACACGCCAGTTATTCTAGGGTGCTGATTCTATCACTGGGGTATCCTGTGAGGTTCGAACTCACATCTCTTGGAGTCACATTCCAAGGCTCTATCCGTTTAAGCTAAGGACACCATATGGCGCACCGGGAAGGAATCGAACCTACAACCTTCGGCTTTGGAGGCCGCTGCTCTGCCAATTGAGCTACCGATACATTCTGGTGGGGCACCAAGGAATCGAACCTCATGAGCCGAAACAGCAGATTTACAGTCTGCCCCCGCGCCGTACGGGACTACTACCCCGATCTCTGGTTGGTGCGGCTGGGATCGAACCAGCGACCTTGTGGTTAAAAGCCACTTGCTACTACCGCTGAGCTACGCACCAAAACTATCTGGCTGGCAAGATTGGCTTCGAACCAATGCGCTTCCGGTTAACAGCCGGATGCTCTACCATCTGAGCTACATGCCACTATCTCTGGTCGGTGTAAAAGGTCTCGAACCTTTGGCCTCATGCTCCCAAAGCACGCGCTCTGCCAACTGAGCTACACACCGAAAACTGGCGGAAGATGAAGGAATCGAACCATGCGCCATCCCTGACGCCCAAGGATTTCAAGTCCTCTTTGAGCCCTGCTCGGCAACTTCCTCTAACTGGTGGACCACCAGGGACTCGAACCCTGCGGGGATGACTTGCAAAGCCTTCCTGTACCCTGTACGAAGCCCTAAATCTGGTAGCGGGGAAGGGAATCGAACCCTTGGCCTCTCGGGTTATGAGCCCGGCGTTCTACCTCTGAACTACCCCGCAATCTTGTCATTGTAGCAAACTCTTTGGTGTCTCATCATCCTTGATGGTTTTCTTGAACACCATACCAGCTGCGGTATGGAAGATCATGATGCCCTCAGGGTCCATGAAACCACGCACGGCTTGACTGCCACGTTGCACCAAATAATCTAGTTTGCTGGCTACAGCCAACTCTAGATTAGGTCCTGTATACAGCACTGGAACTACATGGCAGCAGTGAGGATGTTCTTCACCCCAACGTGACACATTGAACAAGCTGAACCGACGTTCATTCAGCCCATAACCGCGCTGGATACCCTTGCCCCACCACTCACCAAAGTGGTGGCCGGGACCGAGAGTTAGGAGGTCTTCCTTATTCTCTTGCGCCCAAGCAGCAAAGCCGTAGTTGTCAGTCAACTTACCCGGCGTAATCCACCGAGTGCGACTGCCGACGAGAAACTCGCCGTCGTCACCGATAAAGATCGAAGCATTCGTCCCGTCCAGCTTCTCGGTGATGATGATGTCCCGCGACCAGCGCGGAACTTTGGGAAATGGTGTGAAGTCAGCCATATTTGATATCCAGCCCAAGTCGATGGGCAATGTGGAGTTCCAAGTGTGCTCCCTTTGAGTTTTGCCAACCCGGGAGCAAGTAAATGACGTCGCAGTCACAGAGCGCCTTGATATCAGCCCGCATGCACTGCTCCCAAGAGAGCGATGCATCCGGGTTAATCTCGGCAGGATTGACTACATCAAACCCGAGCTTGCGAAGCCGCGCCGCTTGTTCGTGAAACGCCGGAAAGTTCGAGTCCGGTATCCCAGTCATTGGGCCCGAGAGATAGATTTTCATCCCATTAGCTTCTCAGCAGCTTTCGCGACGTCAGCCAACGAACCAACGCCGCGGGCATTCGATACGTAGTCCGACAATGTTCCAGTCATAGACCGCGTGCCAATCGAATCAGCTTTGAAGTTGTGCGTAAACTGCTGGCTGATGCCCATCCCGGCGCTGACAGCAAATGCATCCTGATTAGCAGCTAAGAACACAACGCGCCAGTCAAGTGCCTGAACCATCTGCAGCATCGTCTTGACGCCTTCGCGGGTATACATTCGACTATCATTCTCCCCGCCATCAGTGACAATGACAAGAATAGTCGAATCTGCCCATTTTTCTCGAGTGATGCGTTCGCTCTGCGTCATGACCGTCTGGCCGATAGCGTCATACAGCGCAGTCCCACCGTGCGACCGCAACGTGAAGCGCGGAGCTTCACGGACGTCGACAGTCGGCGACGAAACAACACTGTTCGAAAACGTCACAGACGTTAGCCGTGCTTCGCCAGGGAGTTTCTTCTGCTCTTCGATAAACGCGTTATAGCCGCCTTCAGCATCGGCCCGAATGGTTTCCATCGAGCCGCTGGTATCGAAGATCGTGATGATTTCAGTTCGTTTCATTTAGCCACTCCAAGAGCCCTGACTTATCAGTAGGAATGTTCACGTGTTCGCTGGTAGCTTTGCAGCCTTCAGCTTTTGCCGCGGTACGCGCCTTACTGGCTTCGGCTTGCGAGCCTTGCCAAGTAACGCGCACGACAGCGTTGTCACGAGTGAGAGTTGTTTTGTAGAGTTGCATAGTGCTTTCTCAGTTTGAAATATCGGCAGGGTGCCGACGACCTAGGTAAACAGGGTGCCTTGGAGCATCTTTGATTCCGACAGGGAAGTACTTGTACTTGACGATGTCTCCAGATCGCCAATCTTCACGTCGTTCCGCAGCGGTGAAACCAGTCCCGATAGAGAACCTGACTCCCGTACTAACGTCCCGAACACGTAAAGCTCCCATCGTTCCCTTGCCGACGAGTCCGTCTTTAGCCGTACTTCGCTTTGTACGACCCAGCTCATTTGTTTCAGCGGCATTCCCATTGAACATTTCCTCTTCTGTGCCTTCAATCTCGGCTTCGGAATCTAAGAATCGTTTGAGCTTCAGTAGCTCGCCGCCTTTCGACGTCGCTCGGCCAGTCTTGTACAAGCCATCTGGCGCACGCACGCAAACACCTTCGTAGCCGTTGGTGATCTGCTGAGCCTCATACTCAAGCAGTCCGGCTTCATTTTCAATCCAGACCGATTCGAGCATTCGAATCCACGTAAGTGGCCTACGCCTTATTTGCCGAGCTGCATATTCCGTGCGCGGCATATATCGTTCGCCTATAAGGTACGCATCAAAGACCCAGAACGTAAAGTCGGGCTCGCCCTTGTGCGCCATAACCCCTTTAACCGTCTTACGGTACACATCAGGAGCATTAGGTCTTCCAACAGTAATCTCGCCGTCGAGCTTATCCAGCATCAGAGTGCTGAGTTTCGCGTCGACGTACGCATTAGGAATACGTTTAAGACTACGCGTATACGCAACACCGTCGATGATAGTCGCACGAATGCCGTCTACTTTTGGGCTGGCAATAACTGGGTAGCGGAGCAACTCAGGAACTGCTTCGCCCGCAAGCATCGGCTTGAAACTCATGGTTTGTCTGCTTTCACAAATTTAAGTGCTTTGATTGCTACGTCGATTCCCGATTTAGCTTGGTTGATGACTTCTCGTGCTGTCGAAATAGGGTCCATTGGGTAGCCGCCTGCTGGGAGAATCATCACGCGCCATTTCAGTGTGCCAAGCTGAAAGACGCGCTCGATTTTCCACCCAAGCTCGCTTGCCAATCGCTCCTCGGCTGGAGTCAAAAATTCATTCTTCATCGCGTTCCCATGGTTCAAGCTTTCGTAGTCGAGGCTTTTTGCCGTCCCGTAGTCGTCCCGCGAGGTAGTACAGTAAGATCGACGTTGACACGATTCGATAAACCGCGGTTACGACCCGCGACGTTGTGAATAGAAGTTGTAGCGCCATGTATGTTTGTTGCCAAGGTTTTTCGATCGACCAGCCGACTCAGGAAAGTCTTGGTGGTGATCGGAACCTGCCAGCCGAGTTTGTCATACCAGACACCCCCATCAGCAGACCCGACAATTACTGCAACATTGCGTCCTTCAGCGTACCGTTTGGCTAACCAATCCTGCTGAAGGGCTGAAAGCAGCCCACTCAAGTCAATGATCGTTTCACCACGTTTGGGTACTTCGATGAATTTGTATTCGATCCACAAGTCGGCGCGATCGCCGCTGTACCAAACGTCGGGAATCCCGCCGTTGTACTGATTGTGATTTTTCATCCAGTACACCCCCTCTGGGATGTACCTGTGGACTCCTTTGATGAATGTGCTTTCAGGTCCCATTTTTTAGGTCCAGTTCCAGCGACGCGAGCAGGTTCCAGATCATCTGTGCCTTGTGATAGCATCCAGTGCCGCCCGGACCGTTGTCGCGTACTTCGCCGCGACCCAGAGCAAACAAGTGGCGACCAAATGCTTCCATGTAGCGCTGACTGCCGTCTGGGACTGCTTTCCAACCGTTCGGAGTGTACTTACGTGCGCCGAGCGTAGTGACTTCAGCCACTTCGCCGAGCGCTGTAGCAAACCCAGAAATAAAGAGCCAAGAAAGCTGCTTCCCTGCATCAACCTTTGCCCCGGCTTCGTGTTGTCCGATGCCATTCGGATCAAACTCTAAGGAGCTTTTTATACTGCCTGATCCCGAGCGCTCTAACGCCCCTCCTACGTGCGAGTCGGAGAGGGGTGGCAGTATGTTGGGGAAATCTCGCACTAGGGATGAAGATGTACTTGAGGTCATTTGTCATTTCTTGAACAGTACAGAGTAATAGGCTTGCAGAGCCTGTGCTTGCCAGACAGCATCAGCCAGCGCATTATGTGCGTTGACTTGTGCTGGCAGCTTAGCTTTGTTTGCCCCGGGAAGATTCTTGAGCGTTCTGAAGCACCGAGTGTTTGAATACTTCCACGGCACCTTCATGCCCGCCCGCGCATACGCATGAGCCAGCATCGGAAGGTCAAAGTCAGCGCCGTTGCTCCAGACGGTGTATTCCTTGTCAGCCAGCCAGTCAGAGAATTCTTCCAACACTTCAGACAGCGGAAGCTTGTCCTTAGTATGGAAGATTTCCTGTGCCCCGGGAGATTGTTTCATCCACCACGACACTGTATCCTGACTAATTGTCCGGCCCGACGACAGGTTACTATCCAGGCTGATCGTAGCATAGTACGCATCATCACTGATCTTATCTGTCGCCGGGTCGAACACGACTGCCCCGAGACTTAGGATGGCAGAATCAGCTGCCGTACCCAGAGTCTCCAAGTCAATCATTACGTCTTGCATCAGACAGTTGCCGGTTCAGCCTGAACTGGAACAGCTGCCTTTGGCTTCGGCCCACGCTTAGCCTTCGGCACTTCAGCCACAGGCGTAGCTTCCAGTGCAGACAGCTTGGCGTCGAGCTTCGAACGGCCTTTGGCAGCAGCAGCCAGCATCTTGGCAGTACGGGCTTGTGTAGCTTCGAGCTGTTTCTTGGCCAGCTGGACGGTCTTCGAGACTTCGCGCTCGACAGCTTTCTTCTTGGCGTCAGCCAGCTTTTCAGCCAGCGTCATACCCTTGGCAGCCTTGACCACTTCAGCGGAGATTGCTGCAGTGTTAGCTTCGTGGGCCTTGATAGCTTTCTTCAAGTCCACAGCCATCGCTTTCTTTTCAGCGACAGACAGAATTACAGACGGCGAACGTGCCATGATTTGATTTCCTTCAAGAATGAAATGCCGGTGGGAGCGCACCGGCAACGCTTACTTACCGACGAACGACGCCCTTAGCCGCGACGCGACCTTGGGGACGAGTCTTGGGAACGTACGTAGACACATCTGTCTCGATTGCCAGCATCTTGGTAGCCTCAGCTTGACGAGCAAAGTGAGTCTCAAGATTCGGGTTCAAGCCGACTTCGTCGAACACCAGACGCGCATAAGTCACGCTCGGATCGAACGACACGCGCACCACAACGCCAATAGGCGGCAGTTCGTGCTTGGCGTACGCTGAGCGGACAAAGCCGTCGAAGTTCTTAATGGCGGTTGGGCTAACACCCAGACGCCACATCGGAGCCGACTCATCAGCGTCGACCTGCATCACGGCCAGCACGCGCCCGTTCTTGCATGCCTTGCCATCGCCAGACGAACCAAACGCATTCATCGGGCAAGCCTGACAGTCGTCGGACTGCTTGACCGGTGAATTCTCGCTCGGCACCATCTTGAGCGGATTCTGGCCGAGAGCAAAACACGCGGGTGGTGAAATGTTCTTCGGATCAAAGGACCCCTCATAGAAGCGATGCTCGGTGATGTAATCCAAAACAACGAGCTCGATGGCCTCGTTAGTCTTCGTACCGTCCGGCAGAACAAAGTGCTTGTCCTGTGTGATCCGGATGGAATTGCCAGACGACGGGGCGGTACGAGTACCGGCCTCCGCTGCTTGGGCTTTCAGCTGCTCCTGGATGGAGACAATGCTGTTGCTGGCTTTCTTAGCCACTGCGTTTCGTGTTGCCATTAAGTAAGGGTCCGAAGGTTCAAGCGACGCTTATTGAACGGCTGGACGCCCGGTACTTTCTTACCGAGTTCCAGCAGCTCTCTAAAGGCGGGGTCGCTGATCCGCCTTTGAAGAAGGTGAGTATTCTTTGTCTTGATGACAAATTTCCAGAATTCGTCCCAGTCAGTAACGTTACCGACGACGTTAGTGGTCACGCTGAGGCTCGCCTGCGTGCCCTTAGCGCTGGTGATCTGGTCAGCGTCGAGCCGAGTCAGTGCAACTTCTTCGAGCGCACTGATTTCGTCTGAAATCTTTGAGACTGTTTCCTCTGCCAGTCGCTTTCGTTCTCGAAGCGCCCAGAGTTTATCGATGACACTACCAATGGAAGGTGCTTTCGCCATAGTGCTTTCTCTCTAAGAGTTAAGTATATCATTTGCTGTAGTTAACAGCGAACCCGCCTTCACAATTCAAGGGAATATCCTTGCACCACGGAAGCGGGGTTGACATGCATTTGTGCATGAACTTGTAAGTCGACGCGCCGAGCGCTGAACGTACGCAAGCCACAACTTCATCGTGCGTCGTCATGACGACCGGTGCACGCTTGGAGATAGCCAGCATCTGCATAGCAACGATGATCCGGGCAAGTGCTTGCACGATGTTCTCGCACAACAGCCCACCATAAATCTTCTTGCGCATGTCCTTGGCTTGGTACGTCCACTCGTCCCAGCCAGAATCTTCGCTCTTGGCTTTCTTGAGCCCCGGATACTTCAGCCGCATGCCATTCGGCAGCCACACAGCGTCTTTTTCCCAGCTAATCGGACCCCATGAGCCCGACACGCCCGCCGCCATATCTTCGATGATCTGGTTGCAAATGCGCCAGCCCAACGAAATCTTGTCGTTCACGCTGCGATATGTGTCGACAATGCTGCGGCACTTAGCCAGCGAGAAATTAACGGGCGGTCCACCGAGGGCACCCTTAGCTAGTGTCATCTGGAGCTTAGCAGCACCCATCTGGAAGCCTAGACCAAGCACGCAGACCTTACCAACGAAACGTTCCAGCTTGTCTTCAGTGGTAATCTCGCGGCCGTAGATCAGATCGGCAAATTTACAGTAAGCGTCACGATCGTTGCCACGCGCAGTACCCTTGGCTTTGTCCCACTTGTCAGCCTTAGCGAACGCCGCCATCAGGTCGTCCTGACCCCACAGCCAGCCGTTGACGCGAGCTTCGATCTGGCCCGAGTCGGCCACGCAGATGACGTGGCCCGCA
>ERZ869921.324-NODE-324-length-32449-cov-17.354356_pt1 | contig 32449 bp, 37 predicted proteins | sample MGYA00579310_ERZ869921 | MGnify/ENA primary metagenome ERZ869921 (study PRJEB32216, sample SAMN09231816) | wastewater metagenome | place: USA: Maryland | collected 2016-06-21 | study: EMG produced TPA metagenomics assembly of the PRJNA472060 data set (Reclaimed... | reverse complement strand
ATGTCACGGGTAGGGCAGACGTAGACGGTCATGCCTCCCCCTTCCGTGCGGCCAGTGCGGCGTCTATGGCTGCGTCATGCTCCGCGTCCGACTGGCCTTCACAGAGCGCGTTCCACAGGGCACACTCGCCCTCCCTGAAAGCTCGTTTCCATTCGCGATACCGCTCCGCATCCTCCCGCAGCCCCGCTACCTCTGCCCGAAGTGCAGCAAGCTCTCGTTGCGCCAGTGGGTGTCCGGCGCACACGTCGTCCAGGTCAAGATGGGTGCTCACGGCTTCTCCAGTGCGGCGCGTATGCGCCTCCATCGACCCCAATCGTGGATGGTCGGCTGCTTTGGTGCCGATTGAAATGCGAGCACTTCGTCTAGCGCATCCTCCAGCACGCGCACCCGCTCCCGGAGTTCGCGTGCGATCTTCACGTACTGCTCAATATCGGTGCGCAGCCTCGTTAGTTCGCTCATGCGTCCAGCGTTGTACGCCTCCAGTCTGTCCAGCATTTGGACCGTGCCACAAACTTCAATCGGGATGGGGACATCAGATTCGTCGAGCGTCACCTCAATTCGCAGCATCGAGCCCGCCCCCAATCTTGATGTAGCGGACGGCAACAGCGCTACCTTCGTAGCTCTTGCGGCCGTAGAACTGGTGGCCGTCGTCGAAGTAGCAAAGCCAGGCGAAGGACGCGTCGAACTCTTCGCTGGTCCAGTGCCAGCCCAACTGCAGGCTGGCCTTCACGTTGGCGAACAGCAGCGCGGCCACCGGGCGCGACGGCAGCTCGCCGCCTTGCTCTTCCGCCCAGGTCTTGGCCTTCGTCCAGGTCAGGTCGGTACCGGTGCCTGGCAGCAGCACCACCGCGCAGTGGGTGCCGTCGGGCTTCGTGGTCAGGCCGGCGAAGGTGCCGCCGTTCAAGAGTTGCCCGATGGCGGGAAGGTCGGTGATGCTCATGGCATGGCCCTCCCGATTTCAGCAGCAGCGCGGACGATGGCGCGGCGGGTGGCGGCGCAGGGATCGGCGTCGTTGTCAACGATCAAAGTTTGATTTCTTTCGCCTTCTTCGCCGCTTGCTACTTCGCCGTAATAACAGTCAATGTCCATTCGCAACTTCACCGCTAGCCGCAGTGCATCGCCATCGTCGGCGAGGGGGGCCCACGGGACATTGCCAGGGCGGCTCGGTTTGCGGCACATCGGATGCTTGCGCGAATCGTTGTAAAACCACAGTTGCGGGAGGTCGCCAATGAAGCGGGCATGCTCGCCAAGAACAATGCCCGCAGCCCTAGCCGCAAGTTCCAGCAGTTCACGGTCGGTGTCAGCCATTGCCGCCTCCCTAATACTTGCGCTCCAGCGAGTAGGCATCTTGCCAACCGAAGCGCACAGCAATGCGCTCCCATATCGTAAGCCAGTGCGCCCTGCCGTCTCGCATCCACAGCACGGGGCCGTCGATGTGCCGCATCTGGATATGTGGACGCGAGTCGCTTGGGTAACTGACGCTCATTTGCTGCCTCCTGTGATGCCGAACAGCGTCTCCACGATGAGCGTCTCAAACTTCTGGCGCGTTTCGTCGGACTTTGCGTTTTGCTTGTATGAGTCGCTGTCAGCCTGCTGCCAATATGTCTGCCCAAGGTCGAATGCACGGCGCAGAGCCTTCGTGATCCGCTCATCCGTCAGCGGCACAGGGGCGGGCTGTGCTGCCAGATGGGCGCGGATTGCTTCTGCTGCGTCTTTGCACTCGCGGATGTATGCGCGGTCATCACTGATCGCACGGTCCAGCGCATCCAGCGCCTGCTGCAACAATTCTCGTTCTCGTGTCATCATGCTTCCTTCCTCAGTTGTTGAACATCATCGAACCCCGCAACCCTTGGTGCCCCTGTCATCTTCGGGTTGTCCTTGTACATCTCGTCGGCCCTGCGCTGCTTCGCCTCCAGCACCTCGACCCTGTGGTTCTTGAACACCTTCGCAAGCGACGGGTTCACGGCCCACTGGGCGATCCCCTTTGACTCGGCCTCCCCGTTGTCCATCCTCGCCACCCACCGGGCATCTTCGAGAGGTTGCATCGCCAGCAGCACCGCCTGGATCTCCAGCCACGAGGACAACTTCGCCCGCTCCAGTGGGCGCCTCGCGCTCCTGCGAATCTGCGACAGCGTGAGCACCTGCTCGTCGGCATACTGTATCACATAGTCGACCATCCACTGGCCCAAACTCTGAGAGTCTGCGAGTTCCCCGTCGAACACGTACCGCTGCGCCGGGATCACGTACCGGGTCATGAACTCGACCACCCGGCACATCAACTCCTCGGACACCTCGATGCTGTAGGGCGCCTCGATGCAGTGCCACACGAGAGCGATGCGACCGCACAACCCCTCGGCCTTACCCAAGGCCGTCTGGAACGTCTCGCTGGAGCGCAGCAGGCGTTCATCACTCATGCGCTTGTTGTACCACTCCTGGAACGTCCGATAGCGCCTGCGAGCCCCCTCGCTCAGTCGGTACGTCATGGCCGGCAACCCGTAGCAGACCCGGATCATCTGATCGTAGGCTGCTGCAGTCGTCATGTACTCCGGCAGCGGATCCCCGAGCCGGGTCTGCTCGGCACGCAGGGGAACCGGGATGAACCGCTGGATCAGACCATCCTTGGCGAGTGCCGACATCGACTCGCGCAGCACCCGGGGCTGGATGTTGCCGAAGATGGCGACCGAGTAGTTCTCGGCCAGGATCGTCCCAGCCCCCACCCGGTCCATCTCGTAGCGATGCCCCTCGTAGGCCACGGTCCAGGCTGACTTGTCCTCGCCGGACCTCGGGTCCACCAGCTTACCGGCCCAGGAGGCCATCTCATCAAGGGCACACAGGACACCGCGGGGTCGATCGGCGCAGTGCCGCACGAGTTTTTGACTCGTGATGTCCGACACCGTGATGCGGCACTTCACGGGCCTTGTGGGCTCGGCAGGAAGCGTCGGCATCACGGTGTTGTTGAGCAGCGCCTCGGGGCTCGCAGCAGCGTCGAACAGGGCCTTCTTGGCACTGTTGTAGCGCACCTCCTGCACCTCAAAGGCCAACGCCTCCTTTGCAAACCGTGGCCCGTCCTCGTGCTCGATCTGCTCCAGCACCTTGAACATGGGCTTTGACCCCGGGGTCTTCTTGTCCCCGGGCTCCCCGATGCTCATGATCCACAGGATCGGCGGCACCTTGAACCCCGGGACCAGCTCCAGCCGGGTCCGGGCGTCCAGTGCCCCACAGACCGCCGCAAGACCCGCGAAGAAGGGCACCAGGGGGTCACACCCCACCTGATCGCTGATCTCGACCGCACGCACCCGCAGAACCTCGGGGAGCAGGCGCATATTGATGTTGGGCGGTGCGATCGTCAGGCTCGCACTCACCTGCGCCGGTGGAGTGATGGTCTCCGTGGGTGAGAACAGACTCGCGGCGTCGGGCATCGGCCTGACCCACCCGTTCGATCGGGCGAGGTGGAACAGGGAACCGATCTGCACCCGAGTACCCTTGTCCTCGCGGAACGATGCCCACTGGGTCAGGATGTCGCGCTCGCCCGGGTACTTGGCACCCTTGGCACTCCAGGTGTTCCAGACCGCGAGCCCCTGCTCCATCTCCCCGATGGCTGCAGCATTGGCGTGGATGGCCATGCCGCACATGATCCACTCCTCGCGGGAGCAGTCCGGGTTGATCGCCGACAAGGCCGAGACGATCTCGTCCCACGAGGTACTGGTGGGCGCCACGGCATCGAGCACCGTGGTGGACAGGAGCGATTGCCACAGGTCCAGCAGGGCCTCGGGGATCACCGGCAGACGGGTCCAGTGGCCCCTGCCGGCCCAGCGGTAGGGCTGCTTGGTGTCAGGGTGGATGCTCGGCGGCAGGACGTCCTGCACCGTGAGGTGGTTGGTCGTGGCGCAGCGCAACTCGTAGATCGTGGTGCCGGAGCGGGTGACCTTCTTGGACGGCAGCGCAAGGCCGAACGGCATCGCATAGAGCAACTTGCCGTGCCCCTGCCTGCCCGAGTCGATGATCACGGCATCCGGGGCGTTGTAGAGCCCCTGCAGGTCGATACCCTGCAGCGCGAGTTCGTTGCAGGCGCGGTCCCAGTGGTCGATGTCCAGCGCCATAGTGCCGCTGTAAGCGTGTGCAAGGCCGATACCGAACCCGGGAGGCAGATCAGCCTGTGAACGCAGCGCCGCGCCTCTCTGGTTCCAGCCTGCGAGTTTGGGGCCCTTCGTCCCGGCCGGGATTGGTACAAGGGACCAGCCTTGGCGGATGTATGCGTCCACGGAGGCCGGGTGTTGTGCCACTGATTCAGTTGTCATTCTGGTGGCTCCTCAACCAATCACGCCGGTCCATGATGATTCTCCCGAGTCTATTTTCACCCCGACCCGCACAAACCCCCCAGAAGTGATCCCCCCAAGTATTGCCTTCCACGATCTCCATGAACCCAGTCAACAACAACATCTCGGCAAGATGCGAACCACGCGAGAATTTTTGCGCAATTAAGTCGGTCATAACCGAAATCTTGACGGACTCCCATTCATTCCGAACACACATCGTTCGCGCTAATCGCTTCGCCTGTCCCGCTGTAACATCTACAAATACCCGGCGAGCAGACGAGTGAAACTTCGCTGCTTGATATGCGTTCTCGACACTCGGATACACAACACCATCAAGAACTACAGAACAAGGCCAAAAGTTACTCAGCCACCGAAAATTACCCCGAAAGGAGTCAATCTTTGTCATAGAATGGTCCCGTGAGTCAGTGCCATCTCCTGGGTGTTGGACCCCTTAACCCGCTTCGGCGGGTTTCTTTTTGGCTGGTTCAAATTCTTCTCCAAAATATTTTCGTTGCGGTGCTTGCAATGGTACACGAACGTGATACAGTTGTGCAACGGAATCGGAGAAATAAATGTCAAAGCAACCCAACCTAGACTGCTTCCTGACCGTCAGGGTCTCGAAGTCCAGTCGCACCAAATTTCATCGTAAGGCAGCGCAGTTCGGGAAGCCGAGTGATGTCATGCGTGAAATCGTTGACGCCTTCGTCGAGGGTCGTCTCGTCATTCAACCTAGTCCAACCAAGAGGAACTTGCATCATGTCGATTGAGCAAAACATCGCGGCTCTCACCGCCGCCGTTATCGAACTCACCAACGCCATCCGGGCCAGCGGGACGACCACTGTACCGCAAGCTGCCGTGGCCGTCACCACCGCCGCTCCCCCGGTCGCTGCGCACTTCGCGCCCCAGGCTGCCCCCGCGATGCCCGCACCCCCGACCTTCGCGCCTCCCGCGTTCGCTGCACCCGCGCCGGCCGCTCCCGTGGCTCCCAGCGCCCCGTTCTCCGACGGCCAGGGCCTGATTGCCTACGTCATGGCGGCCTACAAGGAGATGGGTCCGGCCAAGGGTGCCAACATCCAAGGTGTTCTGACCAGCCTCGGCTACCAGAACATCAACGATGTCAAGCCCGAGCACTATGCTGCCCTGTATCAGGGTGTCGAGGCTCTGAAGCGGGGGTGATGTGAGCGAGGCATACCTGCGCGAGGTCATCGCCTCGCAAGTACCCTACGTCGACGCACTCATTCGTTTTAGGTGCGCTGGCCTGTTTACCCGGCTGTGGTGGGCGATAAAGGGTGACATTCCGGGGGATTTCAAATGACCACCCACTCCAAACTGAGCCCCAGCAAGGCGTACCGCTGGCTTGCGTGCCCGGGCTCTGTGCGCGAGGAGTCCCGGTATCCCGATGAGCCCGGGGGTCCGAGTGCCGTTGACGGCACCCACACCCACAGCCTCTTGGAGCACTGCATCAAGAACTCTGGTGATCCCACGAAGATGGTCGGAGTCAAGATGAAGGACCACGAAGGCGAATTCGTCGTGGACCGGGAGCGGGCCGATCGGGTCCGGGTTGCGCTGGACTACGTGAACGCGCAGGCCGGGTTCATCGGCACCGTGGTCCCCGAGCAGCGTGTGCATCTCAGGCATCTCGTGGGTCGTGACGACATGGACGGCACATGTGACGTTCAGATCAAGAACCCCGATGTGCTGGAGATCATCGACTACAAGGACGGGATGAACGAGGTCGAGGCCAAGGACAACCCACAACTCGAACTCTACGCTCTCGGGGCGCTCGCGTCCTACGGGTTGCCTGTCAACGGGGACTACCCGTTCACCACGGTGCGCACGACCATCATCCAGCCGAAGATGGCGATCAAGGGCAAGCCCGCGATCACCAGTCACGAGTTGACGGTGCCGGAGTTGATGGGCAAAATCGGCAAGTTCGTGGCCGGAGCCGCTGCCACCGACAGGCCCGACGCGCCTCTGGTGGCCGGGGCTCACTGCAAGTACTGTAAACACAAGTCGTGCGCTACTCGCGCCGGTAACGTAATGAAGGAGATCGGCATGGCATTTCCATCCGTCGCTGAGGGTCAGGCAGTCGCTGCCATCAACCCTGTCACCGAGTTGTCGCAGCAGGCGGCAGACCTCGACCCCAACACCATGACCCCTGAGAAGATCGCACAGATCATGCTCGCGGCCCCTCTGGTTCGCCAGATGATCGAGGCGGTCGAGGAGGAAGCCCTGCGCCGCCTGAAGGCCGGGCAAGCGATCCCTGGGCTCAAGGTGGTCCACGGTCGCGGCTCGCGGTCCTGGGCTCTCCCCGAGGACGAGATGGCCGACAAACTCATCAAGATGGGCATCCCGAAGTCGGCGGTCTACGAGACCAAACTCGTCACGGTGGCTAAGGTCGAGAAACTCAAGTGGGAGGCGACCAAGGCCGGCGAAAAGGTCGTGAAGCAGTTGTCCGAGCGTCAACTCAAGACGCTGGACACCGAGTACGTGTCCAAGGTGGCTGGGAAGCTCACCGTGGTCCCCGAATCCGACTCCCGGCCTGCCGTGGTGTTGGACGCATCGCCGCTGTTCGCAGCGGTTCCCCAGGCTCCGGTGGCAGAAGCCCTGCCCTCGTGGCTCTCGTAATCCAAAGGAGTTATCCATGTCAGAAGTCATTTTCCTCGGTAATGTCCGATTGTCTTTTCCGAAAATCGCTGAACCGCAGGTCACTGTCAACAAGGTGACTGGTGAAAAGCGTGTCTCGTATAACGCTGTTTTTCTGATGCAACCGGACGATCCCCAGTTTCAGCAGATCATGAAGAGGTTTACCGAACTGGCGACCAACCATGCGAACGAACACGCCTCGGCCGTCATGCAGATGATTCAGAACGATCGCAAGTCTCGGTGTTTTTTTCGGGGTGAGGAGGCGGTCAACAAACTCACATATCAACCTTGGGAGGGATATGCCGGAATGGTTGCTGTGACGGCTGGCAGTAAGACCATGCCCCAGATCATCCAGCCTGACGGGAACCCCGTGGACCCGGCGAACACGATGGCGTGTATGCAACTGGCTCGCCGTTTCTACGGCGGATGTCGAGTCAATGTCGCATTGAAACCTTGGTGGCAGAAGCCGAACGCCGAGAAGCAGTATGGGCACGGGTTTCGGTGTGATTTGGTAGCGATTCAGTTTGCCTCGGACGACACAGCGTTCGGTGACTCTCCGCCTGACGTGAAGGGCATGTTCGGTCAGGTGGCCCCGCAGGCAGGCCCTGCGGCCGCTGGAGCCGTGATGCCGGGGTTCATGGGTGGCTTTGCGCCGGCACCCGCGGCCCCTGCGATGCCTGCGCCTCCGTTCGGCGCACCGGCACCCGTGGGCTTGCCATCGTTCTTCGGTCGTTGAAGCCGAAGTACACCAGACCCCGGCCCTGCTGGTGCTCGGGGTACTGGTTCCCACATCGACTGACCTCGGGGGCGTGCGTCAGTAATCCGAAGATCGGCACCGTGGTTCGGATACTGGCAGCGCGACATAAGTGGACCGACTCCGAGATTCTCGATGCGCTTGCTGAACTGGCATGGGACACGCCGGGAATCCTGAGTACCGAGTGTCCGTTTTGAGTGAAGGTAAATTGTGATTCAACTGCTCAACGGTGACTGCCTCGAACTGATGCAGTCGGTTCCCGATAAGTCTGTGGACATGGTGATGTGCGATCTACCCTATGGGACGACTGCATGCAAGTGGGACGCTGTGATTCCGTTTGAACCGCTATGGACCCATTATCGTCGACTGGTGAAGGATGGTGGTGCCATCGTGCTAACCGCGAGCCAGCCGTTCACGACAGCGTTGATCCACTCCAACATCGCTGATTTTAAGTACCAATGGGTGTGGCAAAAAGAGCGTCCAAGCAATCCACAGTTGGCCAAACTGCAACCATTGAAAGTGCATGAGGACATTGTGGTGTTTGCGTCTGGAACACATCGGTACTTTCCTCAAGACCTCGTTGATATTCCAGAGTCGAAACAGAAGGTTCACAATCCTGAGAAGAACACGCTGGGTCACTGTCGACGGAAGCCATATGTTCAGACGCAAACCGGGTATCCGAAGTCAATACTTTCATTTGCGTCTGAACGAGGGGTCCACCCCACCCAAAAACCCGTGGCGCTGATGGAGTACCTCATCAAGACCTACACCAACCCCGGCGAGGTCGTTCTCGACAATACGATGGGTAGCGGCACTACTGGTGTGGCGTGTGTCAACACGGCACGCTCGTTCATCGGGATTGAACGCGACGAGGGGTACTTCAAGATTGCCGAACAGCGCATTGCTGACGCGGTTCCGGGTTGGCTAAAATGACCCACGACATCATCTGGGATGTCGAGGTCTATCCCAACGTCTTCACGCTCCACGCGACCCACGCGCACCTGCCCATCGAGTGGTCCTTTGAGATCAGCGACTGGCGCAACGACTCCCGAGCCATCATTGAGTGGGTTCACTGGCTCAAGAGTCTCGACGCCCGGATGGTCGGGTTCAACAGCATCGGTTTCGACTACCCAATCCTGCACGCCATGTGTCGCATGGGTCAGGCCACGGCCCGGACCCTGTACGACAAGGCGCAGGCGATCATTGGGGCGCAGGATGACAACCGCTGGATGCACATGGTCAAGCCTGCCGACCGACTCGTGGACCAGCTTGACCTGTTCCTGATCCACCACTTCGACAACCGGGCACGCTCAACCGGGCTCAAGGTGCTGGAGTTCAACATGCGATCGGACAACATCTCCGACCTCCCGTTCCCCGTGGGCACCATGCTCACGCAGGACCAGGTGCCTGTGCTCAAGAGGTACAACCGGCACGATGTTCTGCAGACCCGGCAGTTCTACCACCATAGCACCGAGTCGATCAGGTTCCGTGAGGAGTTGCTGGAAAAGACTCCAGGAAAGGATTGGCTTAATTTCAGCGATGTGAAGATCGGAGTTGAGTTTTTCATGGAGCGCCTCGAAGCGGCTGGTGTGCAGTGCTACGACTACGGTCCACAGGGTCGCACGCCCCGGCAGACCCGGCGCCCGAGCATCGCGCTCCGGGACGCAGTGCTGCCATGGATCAAGTTTGAACACCCTGAGTTCCGAAGGATTCACCAGTGGCTTATGGGGCAGGTAATCACCGAAACAAAGGGTGTGTTTGATGATGTGGTGGCAGTCGTCGGGGGCCTTGAGTTCGTGTTCGGATTGGGCGGGATTCATGCGTCGGTGTCCAATGAGATCGTTACTTCTGATTCGCTGGTTGACATCGTTGACATCGACGTTGAAGGCTACTACCCGAGCACCGCGATTGCTCAAGGTTTCAAGCCGGCGCACTTTCCAGCAGTGTTCTCCGAGATATACGCGGGTCTGAAAGAGGAACGAGCCAAGTACCCGAAAGGGACGAGCATCAACAAGGCACTGAAGCTGGCCGGCAATGGCGCTTACGGAAATTCAAACAACCAATTCAGTCCACTGTTTGATCCGATGATGACCATGCAGACGACCGTTAACGGCCAATTGCTGATATGCCTTCTTGTCGAGCAGTTGGTCAAGATCGACGGGCTCAGGGTAGTGCAGGCAAACACCGATGGAATCACTGTCAAGTGCCCGAAGGTTGGCCGCAGCCGCATGTCCGATGTGATCAAGTGGTGGGAGGGGATCACGAAGTTGAAGATGGAGTTTGCCGAATACGACATCATGTGTATCCGCGACGTGAACAACTACATCGCCCGCTACACAAGTGGAAAAGTCAAGCGGATCGGAGCATACGAGTGGAAGCACGAGAAGGACGGGGGCAGACTTCGATGGGATCAGAACCACTCGGCTCTCGTGGTTCCCAAGGTGGCCGAGAAGGTCTTGCTCGAAGGCGCACCAATCCGCGAGACCGTGGAGCAGTGGCCCGAGATGATGGACTTCATGCTTCGGACGAAGGTGCCTCGGTCCTCGTTACTGACATGCGGGGACCAGCGGATCCAGAACATCACGAGGTACTACATCGCCAAGGGTGGTGGGCACCTGTTCAAGTGGATGCCACCACTCAAGGGTAAGGAGGAGTGGCGCCGCATAGGCGTGGAGTCCGGGTGGGGGGTTCAGGTGTGCAACGATATTCGAGATGCGGGTCGGTTGCCGGTGGACTTTGACTACTACGTGCGCGAGGTCGAGAAACTTGTATTGGGGATGTCATGAGTTACTCAGAATACACGCTGGAGCAAGAGTTTTTGAAGAATCTTCATGCCCGAATCAATGATCGGCTGGACAAGGACTTCAAAGTGTCAATGCCTGAATGGGACAGGATCGACTCAAGGATCGTGGCACATCGAGACATCATTAGTGGTAGGTTGTTGATCCGAGTTGATTTTGTCTTTGACCCGAATGGACTGCGATGACCCCCGAGCAACCCGACCTCCCCACCTTCGCCGCCTGGACCCACGAGAACCTCGTGCGCTTTGCCACCGAGGCGTACTTGAAACTCCAGGATCAGCACGAACTGATTCAGCATCTCAGGCACCTTGTTGCCACAACACCGGAGGAGAAGAACGATGGAAACATTTGACGAGTGGTATCAGAACGAGTGCGAGATCGACGCAGCCGAGATGGTTGGCCCCAACGCCCGTGAGTTTTGGGCACTCGTGGAGCGACTGGTCGAGGACGAGGGCCGTCGAGAAGCAGCGATGCACCGCTACACCATGGAGTTCGGTCATGCTCGAAAGACAGATTGAAGAGTCCGTGTGCCAGTATGCCCGCGATGCTGGAATGCTGGTCTACAAGTTCACCAGCCTCAACAGAGCCGCGGTGCCCGACAGGCTGTTCATCACGCCCAAGGGAACCTCGTGGTTCATCGAGTTCAAGCGTGCCGGCCAGAAGCCCACGCCCCAGCAGCAGCGGGAACACGAGAGGCTCGGGGAGCACAAGGTCGTGGTGTTCGTGGTGGACAACGTGTCGATGGGTCGGGCCTGTGTGGATGCGATGAGGGAGCGGTGATGCTGACCCCAGACCAGTTGCACGAGTATCAGCGCAACATGGTGAACTTCCAATGCACCCGACCCAACTCGATGATATGGGCCGACATGGGCCTTGGTAAGTCAGTGGTCACTCTCACCAGCATCGCGCACCTCTTGAACACAGGCTTCTTGAGAGGCGTGGTCATCGTGGCACCCATCCGCGTGATCCGCCTCGTCTGGAGGCAGGAAGCGGCCCGCTGGAGCCACACGAAGCACCTGACCTTCTCGATGCTCACGGGCACCCGTGATCAGCGCACCAGGGCTCTCCTGCGGCCGGCCAACGTGTACCTGATCAACTTCGAGAATTTGCAGTGGCTCGCGGAAACTCTGGCGACCTACTACACGGGCAAGGACAAGCCGCTGCCGTTCAACGGGGTCGTGTGGGACGAGATCAGCAAGTGCAAGAACAGCAGCACCCAGCGAGTCAAGGCGGTCAAGAAGATCCTGCCCCACTTCGACTGGACCACGGGACTCACGGGAACCCCTGCATCCAATGGCTACAAGGATCTGCACGGTCAGTATCTCGTGGTCGATCGGGGGCAGCGCCTGGGGACCAGCAAGACCGCATTCAGGGGTCGGTTCTACAAGAAGGCTGGACCCTATAAGGAGGTGCCCTACGAGGGCGCGGAGAACGAGATCAAGCAGTTGATCGGGGACATCACTCTGGAGATGTCAGCCGAGGACTACAACAAGCTCCCGGACCTCGTGGTCAACGACATCAACATCGAAATGCCCGAGAACCTGAGAACCCTCTACGACCGCATGGAGAAGGAGTTCTTCATCCAACTCGACAGCGGCAAGCAGGTTGAGATGTTCAATCAGGCGGCACTGACCAACAAGTGTCTCCAGTTCGCCAACGGCGCCATGTACCCAGTGGCCGGGATGCCTCTGTGGGAACCGATCCACGACCTCAAGTTGGAGGCGCTGGAGGAGATCATCGACGAGGCCCAGGGCCAGCAGGTACTGTGCGCCTACGGGTATCGGTCGGATGCCGAGAGGATCATGAAGCGGTTTGCCGAGTTGCGCCCGATCAACCTGACCGAGTGCAAGTCGGAGGCATCACTCAACAACGCCATGGCTCGGTGGGCCTCGGGAGACTGCCCCCTGATGATCGGCCACCCGGCATCCATGGGTCACGGGATTGACGGCCTGCAGAAGCGCGGGCACATTGTGGTCTGGTACGGGTTGAACTGGAGCCTGGACCTGTACGACCAGATGAACGCACGCATCCGGCGTCAGGGTCAAGGGGCTCCGGTGATCTGCCACAGGCTCATGATGCTCGACACGCTGGATCAGGCACAAGCGATGGCGCTGGACGAGAAGGCGCAGACTCAGGCGGGTCTGAGAAACGCAGTCAAACAATATCGCTTGACACGCGGGATGTGATTCGTGGTACAGTGTTGCACATCACAACGAAGGAGAAATGATGGAAACAATTGACCAAGTGAGGGCGAGAAAAGAGCAAGTGGATATTGCACGGGCTGAGGCTAAGTCCGCATTACGCGAAATGGCGTCAGAAGCAATGAGAATGCATCGATACGCACCCGTGAAGATGTACAACGAACTGCAGATGAGAATCACCAGATTGGGGCAGGAGTCACAGTATCTTCAGCAAAAGTTGGCAGACGCATCGAAGATTGAGAAACTCAAGAATCGGTCAATCAATGACTACTTCCGAGATATTTGTCGGGAAAATTTACCGCATGGGTTGTACTCACACCTAGTAAATATGGCCCATGTTGCGAAAGGGAACGCCGGTCATGAGAACCCTGATTGAACTGTTCCGCCTCCCCAGCGCCAAGACTCTCGCGCAGCGGCAGATCGAGGAGTCCGAGCGCCAGTGGGTCAAGCACTTGGCTGCTGCCGAGTATCACCAAGCCATGATGCGGTATCACACCGATGTCGTGCGTCAACTGAAAGCGAGGGAGTCATGACTGATCGAGAGTTGCTAGACCTTGCGGCTAAGGCTGCGGGGGTTGAACACGTAACCCCGTTGATGGTTGATTGGGAACGCTGGAACCCGCTTACCGACGATGGCGACGCTTTGCGGCTGGCGTGCCACTTGTTTATGTCAGTCTCGACCGGCCCAGTTGAGGCGAGCGCAAACACAATTGCTGGCGCGTTACGCGGCCAGTTTTTCAGGGAATCGACCATTGACGAATTGGACACAGCAGCCGCTGTTCGCCGCGCCATCGTCCGCGCTGCCGCTGAGATTGGGAGGAGTGCATCATGATCTGGTGGGTCATCGGCGTCACGAGCGCCATCCTGTTCATCCTGTGGTTCTCGTGGGAACTGAAGCACGCGCCCTTGGAGGACTTCGACAGGGATCTCGCGGACCGTGAGACCGATGAGGTTGAGGAGTCGGTGCGCGGGCAACTGGACGAATTGCGCAAGGGTGGTGCGCTGTGAGAGTTCTTGAAACACGAACTACACCCGAGGGGTTCAAGCGGCGGCGGTACGAATCGGCAAGTGGTCTGCGCCACACGACGATTGAGATTCCGATGAACCTGTGGGAACAGATCAACAGTCAGGGTCGTCACAGAAACCGGGCTGCTGCGATTCAACGCAAACAGGAGCAGAACTCCCTGCGGTGGCAGGCTCAAGGGCTTGTGCGGTCGGGTCGCGCCAAACGAGAAGTTGCAAGGTTACTCTCAATCCCTGAGAGCACTGTGAGGAGATGGGTATCATGACCCACCAAACCTACTGGCCCGGAACCCAGATCCCCAAGTCTCAGGGCAACGCCTTCGACCTCTCCGCGTGCCCCGGGGTGCTGGCCCGGGAGTTCTACCTGAGTCAGGTGAAGGCCGATGCTGGACTCAAGGGTGCAAAGGCCACGCAGATCACGACCTACACCAGAGCCATTCCCGGACTGGTCATCAGGCCACGCCCTTTACCTTCTCGACTGACCTGAGCCCCGCGATCCCGAGAAGCCCGCCCAGCGTGTAGATCAGCACATCGGAGTCCACAGCAGGCGGCGCAGGCCATCCCTTCGCCACGGCAAGCCATGACAGGACGTTATGACCGATCGTGGCGTAGGCCAGCCCAGTGCCGCAGCACCAGCCGACAAACGGTCGCCAGCCTGCGACGAAGATGCTAGGGTGCTGGGCTTCCTTGGCGTTGATCTCAAGCTGCGCCAAGACGGTTTGCAGGTCGCCGGCCTGGGCGATCTTGAGCAGTTCCAATTCCGCCGCAGCCTTGGCAGACGGATCCGGGAACATGCGGTCGATGATCTTGCCACCGAGGTCGAACAAGGGGCCGAGCAGCAAGGGATTCATGTCACACCTCGATCAGGTTCTTGGCGATGCGGTTCGCCCATCCGCGCCCGAAGGCGGGCCACGTAGCCAGCGACGACATGAACTGCAGTCGATGCCCGTTGAACCGCGCCACGAACCGCACGGGGTTCATGGACTGCACGGCCTGCAGGGTCACGGGTCCCAGAACCCCATCGGGTTCTGTCCCCACGGTGCGCTGGAGCGTGCGGATGGCTGTCTTGACCCCGGAGTTCACCGCCATGTCGAACAGGTCGAACTTGACGACATCGGGCACAGCGTCGCAGCCTGCCGGCCCCCAGTAGTCCCTGCGGTAGAGTTCCCGGGCCCGCTCCAGCGTCATGCCGGCGATGTCTTCGCCCGGGTAGGCCCGCTTGCTGATCCCGTACTTCGTCTCGCCTCCGGGATCCCGAGGGTCGTTGACGTAGCCACCTTCGTGACCGATCAACCGCTCGAATGCGATGTCGAAGTTCATAGGTAGTGCAGGCACGTTGATACGACGAGGGTGCAGTACGCGACCCACCGATACCGTTGCGCCAACTCGTCGAGCATCATGGCTTTTGTTGGAGCCACTTCAACAACTCGCCGCCTTTGTCGATCAAGGCGTGAAGTCCGGCGACCAGTGCGGCGGTCCACAAAGCCACTCGTCTGAGCATGTTCCAGAGCCATTTCCAGCGGTCCCTTTCCAGTCGTGCTTGTCGAAGTTCTGCGATTTCGGAGTCGGTGAGTTTCTCATTCCTCATGGCTCACTTCCAGTTCATGCGGTACATGGACAGGCGGTGGGTCCGGTGGCACCGGCAGCGGTGTCAAAGGAATCGGCGGGATCAATTGACGCTCCTGCAGACTTCGTACCAATTCGTGCCGTCCGCACAGGTCAGCGTGATCGTGTCGTCAGCCGAGGTCACAAAGTTCCCGGCGAGCTTCAGGTTGTTGCCGTCCGTGAACGTCAGGATTCCCTGGAACACCAGGGTCACGGTCCGGTTCCGATGGTTCGACGCACTGGCGATGCTGGTGATGTTCGTCGTGCCAGTGACGATGATGGTGTCAGTCCATGTCGGCAGCGTGATTGAAGTCGCAGACGCCACGCCGTTAGAGCAGGAATTGCTTACCTCAGTGACGCACCCGTAAATCTCGTTGCCGTGTTCGCTGGTGGCAAACGAACCGGAGCCGATGGAGATGCCAAGCACCGTGGTCCCCGTGCCATAAATCACGTTGTCGGTGATCTTGGTAAGGGGCGTGTTCGTCACCGTGATCGCGCAAGTCGTACCCGCGCCAGAAGCGGCCCCGATGATGTTGTCGCTAATGGTGCACGACACACAGAACCCCGTGGTGTCGTCCAGCAGAATCGGCGTCGGCTGCCCGGCGAACTGATTGGCGTTGATGACAGCTTGGGTGAACGAGCCGGTCCCTGCGGTGTTCAGGAGCCGGACCCCGCTGCGCGTCTGGAACTCGATGCTGTTGCCCTCGATCAGCAGAATGGATGTGACGGCGCCGGCCTTCAGGTCCATCACGTACCCATCGCGCCCGCCGTGAATCTTGTTCCCGATGACCTTCAGGCCACCAGCCCCGGCCTGGAATATCCCAATGGCCGTCGATCCATTCGAGAACATGCCGTTGTTGGCAAAGTAGGCATCGCCTTCGTCTTGGTCGATGGTGTTCTCGGTGTAGATGCCATAGTTCACGTAGTTGGTGAACGTGTTGCCGCTAATCTCCCACGAATGCGCCTGCGGCATGTAGAGATGATTCCAGCCGTTCACAAAGGCACAGTCGCGGATGTTCACGCCAGCGCAGGCAACACCCCCGGAACCGTTCACGCTGATGGCCCCGCCAGCGGTGCAGGACACCGGGCCGCTAAAGGTGATGCCCTCCAGAATCAGCCCGCCAGAAACGCCGCCCGTGTGCGCCCAGGCCGTCATGGTCGTCGATGTCCATGTGATGTAAGTCCTGTCCTTGCCGCCGAGGCCGACGACGCGGACAGAACCGGCAGACGTTACCGGCGTGGTGCCCAGGGCGATTGTGGTGTTTCCCGGGATCGTGATGTAGGCGGAGGTCCCCTGCACTGCGTCGATGGCAGCTTGCAGGACTGCAGCGTCGTTGCCAGCCCCAAGCGTGCCGAAATCGGTAACGCTGACACTCTCGCGCAGTTTGGACTGCACCGAGCGCGACACCGCGCCCGTGCCGGCCTGGATGAAGGTCACCGCGTCTGCTGTGGAACCGGCAGCGTAGGCCGCGGCCACCGCTGACGCCACTTGCGTCTGGGTGACTGTGGACAGTTCAGTCTCACCTGTCGTCGCATCAAACACGATGAACTTGTCAAGCCGGTTTGCCGCCGCTGGGAGCACGGTGCTCAGGCTCGACGAGTCGCCCACGGGGACCTTGATCGACCGATCGGTGCCAGACCCGATCTCCTGTGCGATCATGGTCAGGCGGTCCAATGCCCGCTCGTGGGTCTCGGCCGGGAACGGGTCGCCCGAGATGTAGTCGGTCTCCTGAACGATGTCGGTGTCCCGATAGATGATCAGGCGCGTGCCGCTGGCCGGCGCCACGAGCATCGTGACCGTGCCGCCCGCATCATTCCCAGCACCCGTGACCGTGTAGTCGGTGGTCAGGGCCTTGACGGTCTCGACGCCAGCAGACGAGACGCTCACGACCACGAGGTCCCCGTTGGCCAGGAAGCGGTAGGGGAACGAGAAGACGGTGGTGACCCCGTTGCCGTTGTACGAGATGCGCGAGTCGGTGGTACTGATGGTCATTTGATGTCCTTCTTGGTGCCGGGTCCGGTGTAGTTCTCATCATCAGACAGGTCTCCAACAGTGCCCGTCATGACCTGCATCCGGTAAGCGTTCAACTGAGTAGCTTGACGATGCACATCCTTCGGAGTCATCCGCGATGCCTGTTGCATGATCAGGTCGAGTTTGCCACTCGACGGGTCGGAGATGGCGTCAACCAGCATTGCGCGTGCGGTTTGCACACTGAGTTTGTTGAAAATCCACTCGCCGAAGCGCGAACCCGCACTCGCAACAATGAGTCCGTGACCACTGCCGACTGGCGACTTCTGGGACAGAAAGCTCAGGGTTCCGGACCCTGCGATCCGAGCCACCACAGCCAGTGCTGCGTCAGTCACATCCGGCTTCACTTGGAGCATGGTTCCGGGGTCAGTTGATTGTTGGATGGCGCTGAGTGTGTCGAACAGGGTCTTGATCTTCTCAGCCTCGCGTGCTGACACAGCACCCGTCTTTTGAAAAATCTGCATCACTGACTGCTGCCCCAAGGGTGCCTCGTACAGAAGGGATCGAACCACATCCATATTGATGTCGCGCTGACCCGTGCGACTTGCGCCACGCGACAGGTTGATCGCGGCAGTGTAGACAGATGCACGCATCCCCGCCGTCGCCGCTGCAACGTCGAACAGTGGTTTACCGTCCTTACCCACCGTCCCCTTCATCGCCGTGGACACGAGAGCCTCAATGTCGCGCTGCATGTTGTTGGAGGTCAGGGCGCTCTGCGCGACTGCGATGCCGTCGTTCTTCACGAGTTTGGAAAACACCTTGGTGTCCTCCATGAGACGATTCTTGTTCTGCATCATCAGTTCAAGGCGCTCAACCTCACGCGTCGTCTTGATGGCGTTCCCGAGATCCTCTTTGATCCCCGGGAACCTGTCCATGATGGCCTCATTATCACGCATGAACTTCGCCAACCCACTCGTGTTCAACTTTCCCGTCAGTGGGTCGATGTGGTCGGCTGCGGCAAGGCGAATGAACCTGTTCTGAGCGTCCATCACCACATCCACATCGGCCCGATTCTCAACTCCCCGTTTTGTCAAGAACCGCGTGGCATTTTCAATGTCGAGGAGTTGGAGGTGCCCGATTTCCTTGCCTGTTGCGAATGCTCGCCGTAGAAGAATCTCCGGTTGAATCCGGTCCCCGTATTTCCCAACTGCGTCAGCCTGCCCGACAAACGACCTCGTGAACGCATCATGAAACTCTCGGGTGAACCCACGAGCGTCGTCGTATGCCGCTTTTCCAGCCGGTGTCATGGCCCCTGCTAGATCGTCGAGGATCGCCTCAGCCATGTTGCTGTATTGGCGCGACTCGTTATCCTTCCCTGCCCGAGCAGCCTCTCTTGACTTCTCAAGGAAGATCGAGCGGAACTGGTACATCTCGCTGACAGTTGTCCCGGACTTCTCCTCCTTCAGTGTCGTCTTGAAGCTCAGTGTCGCGGGGTCGTAGGTCAGCTCTTCGTTGACCTTCGGTTTCGCGTTCATCTTGCGAAAGAATTCCTCAATGGGCGCTGGAACAATCTCCTTCCGGTAGACCTCTGGAACCTTGGCATACTCCTCGTTAAATTGCCGCTGGAAGTTCTCGAAACCCGAGGAGTTACCACCCTCCATGGCGATCCACGCTCCCCACTTCTCATTCATGATTGCGCGCGAGCGTTGCACGGACCCGTCGAGCTTAGCCTTGACCGTGTTGCTCAACTCAAGTCGCACTTTCGGCGTGTCCTTGGTGATCGCACCCATTGCGACGATGGCTTCACGCAACCCCTTGTCCACATCGGCCTTGATCAGCGCCCTGTAGTACGTATTGCGAATCTCCGCTGCCGCCTTGAGTGCCTCGGGGTCCCCGGTGAGCGTGAGCAGTGCGACGTGTCCCTGAAGAACCTCCAACCCTTGTTTCAACTTCGTATTGTTTTCGAGTGCGAACTTGGGGTCGGTGTCTTCGAGGTGTTTGATGAGAATGGCGATGCCTTTGCTGCCGGTCAACTGGCCAACGTGCATGTTCTGTAAACCCTTGACGGCCTTCCCCTGGATCGGCTCAGGGTTCCTCGGGTCAATGATGCCGGCAGCCTTGTACGCCGCGTGGACGAGTGAGATGTCCGGCTCATCACCAAGGTCCATCGCCTGACGAAGCAATTTGCCCGCCGCAGTCATTCTCCCTTCTGGACTGATCCCTTGATACGCCTTGCGCACCGAACGCCATCCGAACTCGGCACCACTGCGAACCAGAGAAGCGGGGTTTAGAGCTCCCGCGAAGAACTCAGCATTGACCCGAGCACCTTCGTGACCGGGCAGAAATGCCTCAGCAGTGAACGCACCCGACGCTGCAGATGACGCCATGACCCCCTCGGTCATGGCGTATCGAACAGGCGCCGCCTTGATGCTATCGAGCATGTTGTCGAGGAACTTTCCGGCGTTGGATGTACCACCAACCCGCCAGGCGCTATTCGCAACCGAGTACGGGGCGACGAGAGACCCGACAGAACCACCGAACGACTCCCCCCAGTACCCGAACTTTCGATCCCCCGGGGGCATCTCCTCCGGCCGTCGCAACTTGAGTCCTTCGGCAGCTTTGTTGCCCGCCCATATTGCGTATGCGCCAGCACCAAGTCCGCCGATGATGGCGCCGGGGATATTTCCAACCGCGTAACCACCAATTGCCCCCGCGGTCATAGCCGGGAGCACTCCTACGTTACGAACAAATCCGCCAGCAAGCCCTTCACCCGCAGCAGACAGTGCGTTCGGTGTACTGCCGACAGGGGTCGCAACCCCATCGAACTCACTCGCCGGTTGAGCATCGCTTGAGAATGCCCCCAGCGGGTTAAACGACCCGCCAACCGGAGTAGCAACATCCGCGAATTCAGGTGACGTTGCCATGGTTCAATTCTTCGTCAGTAGTTGCCAAGTGTTCGCGTCGATGAACTTGTCACCCTTCTTGAGAGCCATGAATGCGTCATCCTTCTTCGACTTGATTCTCGGTGGCAGGTCCATTTTCCCAAGGAAGTCGCGCAGCAGATTTTGCGACTCAAGAGCTTTCTTGTACTGCTCGTCACTGGTCTCACCCGTGGACGCCTGCTTGATGACTTTGGCGTTGTAATCCATGGTCTCGGTGATTGTGCGAGCCACTGCCACGACTCGTAGTTCCCATGCGTCGGGGTTCGACATCAATTTCGGGTCGAGGTCGATCTGTTCCGCAATCAGATTTTGCTCACCTTGTGCATACTGTGGACTGATAGCCATTGCCCGCATCAGATCCTTCTTCTGGTTCACGACGTATTGCTTAGCGGCAATTGACCCACCCCCGAGGCCAACTGAGATGGGTAGGTCCCCAAGCACCCGACCAACTGCCGGGCCGATTCCCACCACGTATTTTCCAATGTTGAACAGCCCGACAGGTTTCGATGGTGTGGTGGCACCTTCGGGGACTGGTGAACTCTGTCGGGTCTCTCGACCCCACGATGGGGGCGATTCCCCACCCTCGGGTGGTGCGGGGATTACCCACCTCCCGCTTGCATCCGCAACACCTTCACCGATGAGTTGCCCGTCGCGGTAGAGCGTTGTGGTTTCACCCGGAGGGCGAAGATTGTCACCCGTGGCATTCGTGGTGGGGGAAGATGACCCTGAGCGTGCTTTGAACATCTGCCCGCGGTTCAGAGCCTCGGTCATCCATGGTAGAAGTGTCGGCACGACCTCCTTCCACTGCTTTGTGATGGGGTCTTGTTTCATGACGGGGGTCGAGAGTATCCGAATAGCGTTTTCGTATTCACGCATCCCCTCGGCGTCCAGCATCCCGTTCGCGTAAGCCGTCGCGTTCTTGGTGACGATGTTGTTCGCCCTGCCCTCCAGACCGCTTCCAAATGAACCACCCGCATCACCGGAGGTCAGACGGATCTTGGCGATACGATCAATGGTGTCTTGGTCAGCAGGTCTTCCGGTCACGGACTCATATTCGAACACCTCGTCAGCGAGGGTCTTGTTCTCACCCTTGCCCGGCATCATGCGAATGCGTGCCTTCATTTCAGGAGTGGTTGGGCCGTGTCGTGCCTCAAATATGGCGATGTTTCGGTCTTGACGCTCGACCTCCAGTGTCTTCTTCCCCTTCTCCACCGCCACATTGATACGCATGGGCCGAAGTGCATCGGGGTCGATCAGTTTATTGATCTCTGGATTCTGGAGAAGTTCGTCAGCCTTGTCGGGCAGTTGCTGCGCGAGGTACGAGTTCACTGCCGCCTGGATCGGCCCAGCATGTGCCTTCTTGATCGCGGCCTGGTACATCAGCGGGTCCATGCTGTCCTTGCGCGACTCAACAAACGCCACATTGGTGTCGATCACGTCCTTCATGATGCTCGGGGCTGCACCGACCTGGTTCACCCCTGTGTCAAACTGCTCGTTCAGCCGTGCGACCATCGCATCATTGCCGGCCTTGATCCGCATCCCGATGGCCGACTTTCCGTACTGCGTGATCTGGTTGTCGAGTTGCCGCTCCAGTGCCGCCCGAGCCTCGGGGCGCAGGGTCGCCTTGGATAGGGCATCGGCCTTAATCTTCTGCATTGCGCCTTGAAACTCATTGAGCGCCTGCGGCAAAGCGATGTCGTGTTTCTTCTCGAAGTCATTCAGAAGAGGCAGGGCCTGCGTATTGACTTCACCGAACACCTGATCCGAGATGGCATTCTCCTCGCGCCGCTGGATGCGCTCGCCGATGTCGAACATGGCGTTGCCCGCTCCCTCCATGGCCTGTGCTGGGGCCGCGCCGAAGTCGGCACCCGAGGATCGTGGCGCCCTGAAAGGGTTCGCCATTTCGTAGAGATTGAGTCGTGGCATCGCGCCCCCTTAGAAGTATCGGCCCGCGCTCGACAGGAGCGAGGTGCCGGCCCGCATGTACCCTGCGGTCTTGGCGTTGCGCCCCCGGGACTCATACAGCGCAGCCTCGCGCTGCCCAGAGTACCGGGTGTTGAGTGCGTCGATCTCGGCGTTGGCCGCAGACTCCGAGAGCACGGCGAGTGGGGTGCCCTCCATCGTGGCGCCCGACTTGCTGACGCCGGCCCGGATCATCCCGAGTTGCCGCTGCGCTTGGGCTCGCTGTGCGTTCTCCCGCGATTGTGCTTCCATCTGCGCGGATCGTGCGTTGAAGTCGGCTGCGTTTTGTTCCGCACGACCGCCCTGAATGGCACCCAGAGCACCGACAGCGGTGCCCACTGTGCCGAGAGTGGTTCCGAGAGCGAAACTTCCACCGGCGCCGAACAAGCCAGTGGTGGCGGCAGTCGTCGCCGTTGCCGCAGAACCGAACGCTAGAGCGGGAAGGAAACTCACGATCGAACCCTCGCGTAAAGCAGCATGTCAGCACCATCGGGCCGGTATGCCCGCAGGTAGCCCTCCAGTTCAAACCCGAGCATCTTGATCCACCTGTGTCCCTGTTTGAACCCCACGTCCACGGTCGCCTCGATGCGCCGGTACGGGGCTCGCACGAGGAAGTCGAACACCGCCGAGTGTATCGCCCGAAAGTGTGCGCCGGCCGACTCCGCGATCAAGGCGAACGCGATGGCCCGATTCTCCCACTGTGGCTCGACTCCCGCAATGGCGAGGATCTTGCCATCGTGCTCCGCGGTCCAGGCGAGCCCGCGCTGCGCGAGATCAGTGAAGTCGGCCCGGACGTCCACGATGCGGTGCAGGTACTGCTGCGCCGGCTGCGTGGCGATCTTCACCGTGTCGCCAGTGATCCAGGGTCGCACAATCATTGGTTCAACTCCGGGATCAGGGCGACCACGGTGCAAGGGAGCGGGAGGCGGTGCTGAATCATCAGTTGCGGTCCGCGTTCCGACCCACTGGGCCACGGCAGCGCCTCGGTGAACCCCGTGAACAGGGGCACCGGGTTGTCCATGGCGTCCCGCGACGAGCGCACCGCATACTCGTCCATCTCGGCCACGGTTGGACCGTACCAGAGACCCGGGCCGGTCTGGTACAACTGCATCACGATCTTGTGCGCCCGCTTCTCGTCGATGAATGAGGTGCCGGCATTCGTGGCAATGTCGATCGGCATGGTCCTGATCGTAGCGGTGTAGGGCAGACCCACATTCACCACGGACCCCGCGAGTTGCAGGTTGATGGCACCCGAGGCCACCGTGCGGTTCGGGTGAACTGCGCCGTCCACCAGCACCGCGACCTCCTCGCCTTCGAGGTGATCGAGCCCGCTGATCGCCGTCACCGGAGAACCATCATAGGTCAACCCGCAGTCCACGAAAAACGCATACTCGTCGGTCATGTACTTCTCAACGTACTCCACATACCGCACCGAGGAGCCGTCGATAGTGCGCCGCACGATGAGCCACAGAACGTCCTGATCCCCGTCCCAGTGAGGGATGGTCACAGCCGACTCCACGACGCCTCCGCCGATGGTGTGCCGGTGCCAGCCCACGACCTCCTCGGTGCGCCCGTAGGTCATGCCGGTCAGCACCCCGTCAGTCCGTGGTGCCCAGACGATCTGGCTGGGCTCCTGCTGGTAGGCCAACTCAAGCACCCCGGACTCGGTGATGTGGTCAGCCAGGACGTTCATGTTCGGCGCGACAAACGAGTCGGTGTCGAACTGGTAGGCATACTCACGCAGCTTGCGCCCGGCACGCTGGAGGAACAGGATCACCGAGCCCACGCGCAGGGGCTTCACATCGGTCGCGCTGCCGAAGGTGGTCTGAGGCGTGATCTTGACGTTCGTGGGCGTCACGGGGTCGCTGATCTGCGTGGCGCTCAGGGTGAACTCGCCGTTGGCCGTACCAATGGCCAGCACCTTCGTCGGCGCGAGCCACTCGATCGTGTTCATGTCCTGCGTGTTGATCGTGTAGTTCAGCGCATCGTCGTCGTTGGTGCCGTACTTGTGGTTCTCATAGTCCCCGCTCACCGAGGCCCACAGGGTCTGGGGCTTGCTCGCGGACCCGGCGAACCAGAGCCGGTCCTCGTAGAACGTGACAGCGTGGGGATACCCGCGCCGCGCAGACCATGCACCCTCAGACCACCGGGTCGAGCCCGTGAGCGCGGTGGCCGGCAGGCGCTTGACCACGGTGGCGTTGACGAGGGTGGCGCTGGTGTAGGCGGTCACCTGAGCGTACCCGGCGCCATCGTGCAGGAACGTCCAAGTGACGGCACCATCACTCTCGGCACCCGTGGTGTGGATCGGCGGGCGCGAACCGGCCGCTGCCGTGGTCCCGGACTGGTAGATGTTGCCCAGGTAGTAGACGATGTCGCCGCTGGAGTACGAGACCCCCGTGGTCCACTGGTTGTACTTCGAGGCGCTCACCTCGCTGATCTTGAAGTACGACCCCACATCGGCCGAGACGAACAGGGACGCGGACGCCGTGAGCGTGATGTTCCCCGTGACCGCCGATGCCGTGAGGGTCGTGGTGCCCACGTTCTCATCGTTGAACGGAGGCCACGCGAACGTGACTGCGGTGATGGTCCACGACAGGGCGCTGGTGCGAGCCAGCTTGTACGGGGGATGATCGGGGTGCGTGATGTAGATCACATCGGCCGACTGGGCGTACTCCAGCGCGGCCACCTGGGCCGAGGTGTACGGGCTCACGATCTCGTAGGGCACCCCGGGGCTCGACTCCACGACGCCGCCGTCCAGGTAGAACCGGATGTAGAGGTCCCCGAACTCCAGCACGTAGGCTTGCGTGGTGCTGTACTCGAAGGGGATCAGGCGCGTGGCGTCTGCGGAGTCCTTGACCTCGGCGACGAACCGGGTGCCGGGGCGCTTGCGTGCCGGGCCTTGGATCTGCGGGATGAAGTTCTCCAGCGTCTCGCAGCCGTTGCGGTACTTGTCGAGTGTCGGGCGTCCCTTGAGCAGGGGCGACAACTCGCCGGCATTGAACGAGGTCTGAGCGGGTGCGACCATCTCAGTACCTCACTTTGATCCAGTCGTCTTCCTCGTAGGCGGCAGGCGGGTTCTCCTGCGCGTCAGCCCGCTTTGCATCGTCGAGGAAGGCGTCGTACTCCTCCAGCAGCGCCTTCTTCTTCGTGGTGCTCTGGTCAAAGGCTTCGCTCAACTCGGCAGCGAGGCGCGTGGCAACGCTGTCCACGAACAGGGCATCGTAGACGTTGGGGTCCTCGATGCGCGAGATGTACCGGATGTAGAGGACCGTCGCGTTCGCGTGGATGTGCCCGTTCTCGATCTGGAACTCGTCAGTCGAGAGATCACGGACTTCCAGAATCCGAAGGCAGTCGGTCGGGATGGGAAACTTGGCCGTGTAGCCCCATGCCGGGGCCGTCTCACTGGCGGCAAGGGTTGTGCGCTTGACTGCGAAGTTCCACGGGTGTGACCGCAAAACCCGGTCGCGCACGAGAGGCCAGTTGCGGTTGCACAACTTGGCCGACTTCGTGCCGTCCGACAGACTCGTGATGGCACCCTGACCTACCTTGTCCAGGGCGCTATTGCACAGGTCAATGACGGACGGCACTTGTCAGCCCCCGGCGATCAGGGACCGGAGTAGTACAGGTCCACGTACCCCGTACCGGAACCAGGCAGCGCGGCGGCTCCGATGGTCAGAAGCACGGTTTCTTCAGCCGTCAGAGCGTCGTCGTCCGCTGCCGTCGAGACACCGAACATCGTCGGAGCAGCAGCAGTGAAGATCGCAGCAGCCCGATACTTGCCCGTGGAACCAGCAACGCCGATAGCCACGGTGGCCGTGCCACCGAAGGTCGCGGAGCCGTTGATGATGCCAAAGGCGAAGCGGTAGCCGGCCGGCACCTTTGCCAGCACGATGTCGTCACCGGACGCCTGAGAAGCCAGCGGGAACGACGCACGGAAGCGACGGAGCCGACCTCCATGAATGCCGCCATCGGGCTTCGTGTTGGGCGTGGTGCCGAAGCCAGCGACTTCGGTTGCGTAGGTTGTTGCCATGTCGCTTGCTCCTTACAGGTTGCAGATGATCTCAACGACCTTCTTTTCCTCGGTGCGGGTCGCGCCGAAGGTTCCCTTCACGTAGACCTGGGTCGCGTAGGACTTGTCCGCACGCTCGCTGATCTTCGTGTTGATGTCGTTCCACATCCCCAGGTGCAGGCCGGACTTGGCCCAGGCGATGCAGCGGCGGTCGCCGGAGCCATCGGTGCCGAGGCGCTCACACTGGATGAACTTGAACCCGAGGAACGTGTCGATGTCACCGCTGACCAGAGTCTTGACGGTGTTGTAGTCCGAAGACGTGACCTCGGTCGTGCCGAGCAGTTCGTCCAACTGCGTCGCCGTGACGGCGATGTACAGCGGGTCCATGGAGACATCGACCTCGTTGGCCATCAGGATGCGGCGCGCTTGGCGCAGCTTGGCGATGGTGAGGCCGGTGCCGCCGACAGCGATCTGCTGGGTGGCCGTGGCGAAGGCGGTGGAGGTGGAACCGTTCTCACCAGTCATCGAGGTGCCCAGGGCGGCGGTGATGATGAGGTCGTCCATTGCACGGCCCAGGGCGTAGGCACCGTTGACAGCGTAGGGGCTGGTCGGGTCGATCAGCATGCGCAGTTTGTCCTGGTCGTCCACCATGTCGGCCCACTCGTAGTCCGTGGGGAAGACCCAGCGGGCATCGTGCGGCGTGGAGATCAGGGGGGTGTCGGCGTGACGACTGGTGCGGGCTTGCGCCGTGACTGCACCGATCTGCTCGACGGCTTTGGCTGCTTTGCCGGTATAGGAACCGACGGTGCAGGCATCGCGCAACTTGGAACCGCGTTGCTGCAGCAGAAGACCGACATTGGTCGTGTACTGCTGTACAAACGCCGTGGTGACTTGGAAGCTCATGATGAGACCCTTTCAGGTGAATAAGTGAAACAAGTGACCGAAGGCTTGGTTCGACTTATCCACCCGAGGTGGGGTCATTGACTCAGAAAACTTGGAACCTGGTTGTCCTTGACGGGCCGGGTCAGCGTTTTCCGAGGCGTCGGGGTCGGTGCTTCCCCAACTGACGACAATCCTAGCACATATTTTTCCAGTTGTGTGCAAGTCGTGACAATTTCACCGCTGGTGAGCCCGTGGCGGCTGGCCACGGGGATCAGAGCCTTCACCAGTTCAAGCCGGACCTCAGGCTCCAGCATGCGCGGCCTCCATGAGCCGCTGGAACTTGGACACGGCATCCCGGTCGCCCGAGAGGTACTTGTCCATGAACCCCTTGTCCAGGCGCAGGTCAGCGAGTTGCTGCTTCGCCGCTGCCGGCGTGGTGCCGAACCCGCCCTCTCCACGCTCCCCGACAAAGGTGTCCTCGCCCATTTTGGACCCGAGGGTCGCAAAGAGTTTGAGCATCTCGGCGGTCCCGAGTTTCTCCTCGTAGGCCGCGAGTTTCCCGGCGTCCAGACCCAGCGCCGCGACGGCCCGGCGACCAGCGCCGATCATCTGGTCGTAGGCTTGACCCCACTCCTGCTTCAGGGTGCCGATGGCCTTCTCGGACTCCTGTGCCATCTGGCTCTGGAGTTTCTCCTGCATGGAGCCCGACATCCCGTTGAACTCGGTGAACAGGGACTGTGCCTGTTTGGCGCTCAGGCCCAGCTTGTGCGCGGTGCCCTTGAACCACTCGACCATAGCCGGGTCACCACCATCGGGCGCCTTGAGCCCGTACTCGTTGGGGTCAGCGGGTCGGCCCAGCTTGGAGTAGAAGGCGTCGAGTTGCTCAGGCGTGGCGTTCTCGGGCGGCAACTCGAGCAGGTTCTTGGCGCCACCGGCAAACTTCTCCAGGTTGCGGTAGGACATGAGGAGGTCTTGGGGCTCTTTCCAACCCTTGTTGCTCACGTAGGCGTTCGTGTCCTCGTCGAACGCAGCGGTCCAGACCGAGTTGGCACTCGGTTGCGCGGTGGGGGCAACACCAGCGGCAGGAGCAGCAGGGGCGCCGTTATCGCCCAGCAGGGCGGCAGCAGTATCAGGCATTCGGGTCTTCCTCGATGAGATTGAAAACATCCTCGTCGGTCAACTGGAGATGCGCTTGTATGCGACACCAAATTTCCCTTCGACCTTCGAGGAGGTATGTGGCCTGGACGTTGTTGACATCTGCCGTGGGCACTGAGGCCCTGCAGAACCGTCGAAGGTCGGCCAGGACCTTGCGCCCCTCGACAGTGTTGAACGTCGCGCGGTAGGCCCGCCGACGAATGAGAGTCATGGGGTTGAGGTTCATCAGAGTTTTCGCTCAACCTGCATTCGCCTCAAAGTCTGGAGAGGCGTCTCTCCTGGATGCATGGTGTAGCCGCATCCAAGTACACCACCTTTCCAAGAACCTGACTTTTCACCAACCTCGTCACTGAACTGAATGTCGATGTACTCCTCATATCGTCGATACGGTATCCACGGACGAGTCCACAAACGACTTTCCTTTTGAATTGTTGCGTCCCTGTGCTGGGCTGTTCCATCGCGCAGTAAATACGTGAACGAGTGAGTCTCAGGCTCACTGAGAACCAGATGTTTCCGGTGTCGCCACTGCCACGGCATCTTGAATATCGTGAACGGATCATTGGTCTTGCCGTGCTGCTTCCCCCAATGCACATGCAACCCGTCACCGAAAAAGTTGAATCCGTAGGTGTGACCAGAACACTGATAGTCGTCCTTCGACACCCACGGCCACGGAAAGGCGACTCCGATTTTCATGAACCCGAGTCCGATTCGCACCCAACCGGCGCACTCCTCGTGCCAATCGGACGGAAACTCGATCTCCAGTTGCAACCCCGACAACCCGAGTCGGATGTACGCCACCTCAGACCACCGAGCCATGAAAAACCGGAACAGGTATCCTTGCAGGTCCTGCGTCATCGACATCCTCATCGTCACGCTCCTCATCCTCATCGTCACGCTCCTTGAAGTAACTGGTTAGCCTGCGCCGCGTCCTTCATGGCCCCGGCAATCGGCTGCGCGGCCTGGATGGCCATGGCCTCCTGCTCCTGAGCACGCCGACCCTCACGGATCTGGTTCACGGTCTCCTGACTGCGCAGGACCGGGGTCGGGACACCGGAGACCTCGGCGGTCAGGCGGGCAAGGGCGTCGGGGTCGAACACGTCGAGCACCTCGGGGTTGATCTGGGCGAACGGGGCCAGCAGTTCCATGGTGCGCTGCACGCCCACCAGTTCCTCGGCGCGGGCCATGCGGGACATCGGCGAGTCGTAGACGATCTCGTAGTCGCCCCCGGCCTCCACCAGTTCGGGCGGCATCGGGGGCAGGATGCGGTGGAACATGAGCAGATCGAGTTCGCGCTCGATCTGCGGCCCGAGCGCCTCGGACTGCTGGCGCCCCATCGTGGGCGTGAGGAGCATGCCCTTCTCCTGCGCCCGGATCAGCGCCTCGGTAGCCGTCATGCGCGGCGTCTCCACGAGGATCTGGAACAGGGTCACCAGGAACGCATCGTCGATGGCCGTGCGCCGCTGCTCCATCTTGTTCTCATTGATGTCCACCCGCGCGCCCGTGCTGAACGGCTGCATCATGGCCTGACCGTTGCGGTTCACGCCCCCGGGGTTCAGGCCCCCGGGCTGCATGCGGATCGTGGTGGCACCACCCCCGAGAATCCCGTCGTCGTGCAGCAGGATCGGTGGGTCCACGAGTTTGTGGACCGCACGGATGTCAGTCTTGGACATCTCGTTGAGCATCTTGATGTCGGCCAGCGCGGTCATGGCCGGCGAGCGCCCGTAGACCTCCTCGGGCGCGGTGACGTAGCGGGCGATGCTGTACGGGAAGCTGGTGAACCCACCCTCGGGTGCGAGCAGCATCTTGTCGGGCACCGAGAGGTAGTAGGACGCCCACGGCTTACCCCGGGCGTCAGCGCGACCCGAGTCGTAGTCGGTGCGCGGGACCACGACATGCAGGAACTCGAAGTGCTCGTTCTGGCGGCTGGGGTTCTCCAGCGCCTTGCGCACGCGCTCGGGCAGGTTGGTCTCACCCCACCGCTGCGCCGCCTGACGCGCCGTGTGCTTGAAGCAGCGGTACACCGAGTCGATGATCCCCTGGTGGTTCTCCAGAAAAAACGTATCCCGCAGGTTCACGCACCGGTAGCGCAGGCCCACGCCGGCCATGAAGTCGATGAACAGGGAGCCGGTGCCGAAGGCACCCATGCTGATCCACCGCTCGAAGTTCTGCCCGGCGAAGTTGGCCTTCGGCGAGTTGCGCATCGAGTGCATGATGTTGTTGACCTGGTAGAACCAGTCCTGCACCGCGAACTGCCGGTTCAGGGACTCGTCGGTCGTGCGCAGGTTGTGCCACTTCGACTGGCGCGGCGTGAGCATGGAGTCCATAACCGCGGCAAAGCGATCCAGGGCGATCTGCGGCCGGGAGTCGAAAATCTTCTGCGACTTCTTCTCCCCGTCGGCACGAGCGCCAAGGAATCCCACCTGCCGGGGGAGCACACGCTCGGCGATCTCCTCCCAGTGGGTTTCCCAGTTGCCCCGGGAACCCTTGAGGGCGTTGTACCGGTGGCACATGTCTTCGATTTTGTTCATGGTTCGTTCCTATACGGACCGGCAGGGGATGGGATCAGGTAATCGTTACCGGGCCAAACTCGAACACAGCGCCCGACGCCGAAGTGGCGTGACCAAAATGGAAGTACCCGCCGCGATAAGTGGAATCATTCAGGACTACCGACCCGGTAGCTGCTCCCGACGCCGTTACGGTAATGCTGGACGGAGTAACGGCAATCGCCAGCGTCAAGGTAACACCGGCTGTCAGTTCAACACTGAGCGCCCCCGTAGTCGCCACGCCGACGCCTGCCCCGGCGTTCTTCTCGATGATGTTGATTTGCCCCGCTGCGCCGCCGCCAGCAGATGTAGATGGGTTGATCCAGATTTGATACCCGGTAGAGGCTGCGGTGTTGTCGGAGTAAGCACCATCGTCAGGACAGCAGATCGCAATACCAGGCCAGCGTGTTTTGTCGGCAATGAGCGTTGTAAGTTTGATCGAAACGGTCAGTGTGTACGAACTTGATGCGTTAGCAATCGGGCTTCCCCAGCCTTGCAAAATCCAGTTGTAGTTTGCGTCCGATGGATTGAAGATCAGACGGCTATTAGCAAACGATCCGCGAGAGTTTGACCCCGGCGCGTAGGTGCTGTGGCGGTCAATGTGCCCGTGGTAAAACGTGTTTGCGGCAAAAGGAGCAGTTGTCTTGCGATAGACGCTAGTCCGACCCATGAAATACACAGGATCATCAGACGCATAGCCATTTACACCGAGGGCGTCCCAAGTGGCCTTGTCTTTCTGGCGCAGCATGATCCCCGCCATTACCTTATGCCCCGCAGCCTTTGCCGTTGCGATGGCGGTTGGGGCGTCGGAATCGGCAATGTTGACACCGATGTAACGCACACCCATCGCGTACAGCGCCGCCGCTCTTGCGGGCGTGAACGATCCGGGCGCATGCTCCCCCGCTGTATTCAGATTTCGCAACACATAGGGGAAACCGGCATTCAAGAATGGCGTCAAAAAGCTGTCATCAAATGCATTGGCAAGGCACGCCCTTTGCAGCCCAGCCCTGCTCAAGTAAGTTGCAAGGTACGTTGCAGCCACAAGGTTTTTGGGCTCTGGTGCAAAACAAGTATTGCCGCGCAGACTGCTAAAAAACTGTTCTGGCGTCAAACACCCAACAGCATCGGCAACCCCGCCGCCAAACCACGAACTTGCATCAATAGTCAGCCGCTGCATTTGCATGCTGGTCGCGTCTGTCGTGTTCCCTGTCTGGTTTGTCTTTGCGGTCAGAGTGGAGTCGTGAAAATCAAAAACGCCGCCGTCCGTTACCGCATACCAGTCGCCCCCATCAATGATTCCGGTGCCCCAAGTTACGCCGAGCGCATAAGTGGACAAAATTGAATCAGGGGCAAGCATCGCGCCCGCGCCACGGTGAGCGATGCACCACGGTTCAACAAGGTCGCCAAAATCTTTGGTGCGAACGGCGTCAAAAATCTCATCCCCTGACACCAGGGACACAGCACCCGAGGCACTTTCAGCCACAATCGAGTCGCTGCGAACCCAGGTAACCGCGCCTCCCGAGTTGCTCGCGTTCGCAACCACCACGGTGCCGCCCATCGGGTAGGGTCCGTAGGTGACAGTCTGCCCCAACTGCAGGTTGTGCACCCGGGACGCATTGCCACCCACACCCGAGGCGCTCA